>ERZ1673752.204-NODE-204-length-111090-cov-29.843752_pt1 | contig 111090 bp, 95 predicted proteins | sample MGYA00580195_ERZ1673752 | MGnify/ENA primary metagenome ERZ1673752 (study PRJEB41218, sample SAMN15661744) | gut metagenome | host: Homo sapiens | place: Canada: London | collected 2015-08-20/2019-03-30 | study: EMG produced TPA metagenomics assembly of... | reverse complement strand
GCGTTTGGCGGTCAGCCGTCGGCGCGCTTACACCAACATTTCCGACGCGATCCGGTCGACGAAAGCCCCAACAGCTCCTGGCGCTTGCCCTCGAGCTCGGCCTCGGCGGTCACGATCTGGCGCAGGTACGGCAGATATTGTTTGCCGTCGCGCGTAAGCGAAACGCCCTGCTTACCGCGCTCGATAAGCGTGGTACCCAGCTCGCGCTCGAGCGCCTTGACGGCCTGGCTCACCGCACTTTGCGTATAGCCCAGCTCGTCCGCCGCACCCTTAAGACTGCCGCGATCGACCACCATACAAACAATCTGATACCGCGATGCCATCGTGCCTCCACATCGATGTAGCCGTAAAACGTTTTGCCAGGGCTTCTTCTGCCAACATTAGTATTTCTTAATCATACTGAAGATACATTCGCTTTACTACATCCACATCTGAGAGCAGAATCATTTTACGAAACCATTCTGTAACAAAAGGAGTCCCATGGATCGCAAAAAAGCAATCGCGCTCTCATTTTCCGTTCCCGTCGCATGGGGCTTTTCGTACCCCCTCATGAAGATCAGCATGGACAGCATGAACGCCACGAGCATCGTCGCGCTACGCTGCATCATCGCCTTTGTGGCCTGCCTGCTGCTCTTCCATAAGCGCGCTTTCCGCATTAACCGCGACCTGATGGTCCGCGCCGCCATCATCGGCGCCATTATGGCAACCGAGCTCACCTGTATGTGCCTGGGCTCCAGCCTCACCTCTGCCTCCACCGCCGGCTTTTTGCAGAGCCTGACGGTCGTGATCGTGCCGTTTGCCAACGCCGCCCTGCTGCGTCGTACCCCCGAGCGCAAAGTGCTCATCGGCACCGCCATCGTCACCTGCGGCATGCTGCTGCTCTCGGGCGCCGACTTCACCAGCCTGAATCCGGGCGCGATTATCATGCTACTCTCGGCCTTTATCTATGCCGGCCACATCATTGTGGCGAAGCGCTTTGTCGAAGATGTCGACCCGCTGGCTCTGGGCGTTTGGCAGCTGGGCTTTGGCGGCTTGTTCTCGGGCATCGCCGCATTCGCCTTTGGCGGCTTTACCCTTCCCAGTACGCCCAGCGAGATCGTGGTCGTCGTTGCGCTCGCACTCATTTGCTCTGCCTATGGCTTTATCACCCAAACGCTCGTGCAGCCCCACGTGCCTGCCGAAACCACCGGCTTCGCTTTCTCGCTCGAGCCGGTCTGCTCTGCCGTCTTCTCGTTCTTCCTGGTCGGCGAGGTCCTGAGTCCCATCGCCTTCTTTGGCGCCGCCCTCATCCTCACCGGCGTCATGGTGGCAACCGTCGAGCTTCCGCGCCTTCGTGCACATGGACAGGCTCGCATGGCAGGAGCGCCCGAGCACGTCTCGTAGACCCCACTCCTTATGCAGCCGCGGCATAAAGGCAACCGGTGCGCCTTTACAATAGATGTCAACAGAGCATCTGCCATAAAGGAGCCCCATGGACACCGCAACCCGCGACCACAACATAGCAACTTGGTTGAGCGATGCGCCGCAGCCGGTACGTGAAACTACGAACCAGCTGCTCGAGCGCATCGCCCTTTTGCGTGCCGAGCAGACCATCTACCCGGCACAAGACGACATTCTCAATGCCCTCGCCTACACACCGGCCGACCAGGTCAAAGTTGTCATCTTAGGTCAGGACCCCTATCACGGGCCCAACCAGGCCATGGGACTGTCGTTCTCGGTCCCCGCGACGCAAACCAAGTTGCCGCCGAGCCTGCGCAACATCTACAAGGAACTCAAAGCCGATCTGGGTTGCCCCATTCCCGCCACGGGAGATCTAACCCCATGGGCACAACGGGGCGTCCTGCTCCTCAACACCACGCTCACCGTACGCGAGCATGCCGCGAACTCGCACGCCAAACTGGGCTGGAGTACCCTGACCGACTACGTTATCGAACGCTGCTGCCAGCTGCCCCAGCCGGTCGTCTTTTTGGCATGGGGCCGCTTTGCCCAGCAAATGGTTGAGGGCAAGCTCGCCGCGACCGGCGCGGGCAAGACAGCCGATAAGTTCTGTCTGGCCTCCACGCACCCCTCGCCGCTTTCGGCCAACCGTGCCACGGCAGAACTCCCCGCTTTTATGGGGTCGCGCCCCTTCTCCGCTGCCAATCGGCTACTCGAACAGCACGGCTCGACCCCCGTCAACTGGACTTGCCTCGGCTAAAAATCGATACATCAAAAACGCGCCCGACGGCTTTCCATCGGGCGCGTTTCCTATTCGGGCCAAATAAATTGCGTGCGGCCGGCCTCGCCGCCATCGATCAGCAGACTCTGCCCGGTCATAAACCGGTTGGTCACGCCCACAAAGTAGATCCACTCGGCGATCTCTTGGGCGGTGGCCCAGCGCTTAAGCGGTGTGAGCTCCATAATCTGGTTCCACAGGTGTTCGTCTTCCATCACGCATCGGTTGAGCGGCGTGATAACGCCGCCCGGGTCCACACTGTTGGCGATGGCCTGCGGTGCCAGCCGGTTTGCAAGGTTCTTGGTGTAGGCGATAATGCCGCCCTTGCTGGCAGCATAGGCGGGAAACTCCGATCCCGTATGCCCGCTCGCCGACCCCACATTGACCACGGATTTAATAGCCGGCGCCGGCTTGGCGGCAAGCCCCTCCCCCACAAAGGCGTAGCGCTCGGTCACGTTGATGGTGCCACACAGGTTGGCGGCGATGTCGTCGGCCGAATCCTGCGTACCGGCAACATTCACGATTACCTGGGGTTCAAGGTCGCTTGGAAACGAGTCCGGCTCGCGGACATCAACGATCAGATGGCGGTAGCGCTCGTGTTCGATCGCCGCCGGCAGCAGATCAAAGCCCACGACCTCGTGGCCCTCGTCCAAAAAGCGCTGCACGCACGCGGCTCCGATACCACCCGAAGCGCCCGTGATCAAAACCCGCATACTTGCTCCTTAGGCGGTTGCGTGGCGCTCGAGGTACTCGGAGCCCACATTCTCGCGCTCCCAGCCGCGCACGACCTTGTAGCCCACGGGGCTCAGGAAGACCTCGCACAGCAGCTCGGCAACAGCGCCGGTCAGCGAGCACATAAGGACCTGTACCCAGGTCCAACCAAAGAACGTGTGGCTTACCACAATGGCAAAGACCAGGTTGTCGATAAACTGGCCAACGCCCGTGGACACATAGGAACGGAAGGCGAAGCTCGCAAAGTTATTCTTTTTGAGCATACGGCCGAGCGACTGGTTGATCGTGGAGTTAACCACGGCAGAAACGAGCATTGCCAGCGAAGAGCCCAGCACCACGTACCAGGTGCCACCGATGGTGGCGTTAAGGGCAGTGTTGACCTCGATCATGCCGGTGTCGTAGTAGGCACCCCACATACCGGGCGTGAGCGAGCATGCCCAAAAGCACAGGCTCACGGCCAGGTTAACCAGCAGCGCGAGGATAGAGATTTTAATGGATGCCTTGGCGCCGAAGCGCTTGCAGATCATGTCCTGGCACAAAAACGAAACCCAGCTCACCACAAAGCCACAGTCGAGCGCCAGATACGGCAGGCTGATGAGCTCTTTGTTGGCCAGTAGGTTCATCATGATGACGCTCACGAAAAACAGCGAAACCGTTGCCGCGGGAATGCTCCGCAACAGGACCTTGTAGTCCTCCATGACCTTCTTGATCATTATGTACTCCTTTGGTTTTAGGTTTAACGAGCAGGATATCGGACCCGAACTGCTCGGACGCCCCGGTCTTGAGACGACGGTGGGTATGATAGCCGCTCACACGGCATCAGGCAAGCAAACGGCGCGGCAGCCCCGCAGGGCCACCGCGCCGATGCGTTAAAAGGCTACGTTGCCAAACTCCGACAGGATAAGGTCGGGGTTGTGGTCGGTTGCCCAATCCACGTTCCACGGGCTCGTGAACAGCAGCAGCTTGCCGCCACGCATGTCCTCGACACGCAGCGTGTCGCGCGTGAGCGAAAGGCCCGGGATATCGATGGTGTCGGGGTCGTTCTGAATCCAGCGGATGTCCGTATAGGGCAGCGGCTGGCGACGAACCTCAACACGGTACTCGGCCTTGAGGCGGCGCTCGAGTACCTCAAACTGCAGCACGCCGACCACGCCCACAATGACGCTCTCCATGCCGGCACCCAGCTCGCGGAAGATCTGGATGGCACCCTCTTGGGCAAGCTCCTCCATACCCTTGACGAACTGCTTGCGCTTGAGCGTATCAACCTGCGTAATGCGGGCGAACATCTCGGGGGCAAACGTCGGGATCTGCGGATACTGCACGTGGTGCTTGCCGGAGCACACGGTGTCGCCGATGCTAAAGATACCGGGGTCGAACAGGCCCACGATATCGCCCGCGTACGCCTCGTCCACGATGGCGCGGTCATCGGCCATCATCGACGTGCCCGTGGCAAGCTTGAGCTTACGGTTGCCCTGCATGTGGAAGGCATCCATGCCACGCTCGAACTTGCCCGAACAAATGCGCACAAATGCGATGCGGTCGCGGTGGTTCTTGTCCATATTGGCCTGGATCTTAAACACAAAGCCGCTAAAGTCGTCGCGGCAGGGATCGACCGGCTCACTGGTGAGCGTATCGGTATAGGCGCGCGGCGTCGGAGCCAGGCGCAGGAACTCCTTGAGGAAGGGCTCCACGCCAAAGTTGGTAAGCGCCGAGCCAAAGAACGCCGGGCTCAGCTTGCCGCAGGCCACGGCATCCAGGTCGAGCTCATCGCCAGCGCCATCGAGCAACTCGATGTCGTCCATCAGGTTCTTATGGTTCTCCTCGCCGATGAGCTCATCCATGGCGGGGTCGCCCAGCTCGGCCTCGACCTCAGCGACCTTCTTGGTGGCGTTGGCGTGACCATCGCCCTCAAAGGCAATGACGTGACGAGTCTGACGATCGAACACGCCGCGGAAGTTGCGGCCGCTGCCGATCGGCCAGTTCATGGGATACGTATTGATGCCCAGGACATTCTCGATCTCTTCCATGAGCTCAAACGGATCGCGAGCCTCGTGGTCGAGCTTGTTCACAAAGGTGAAGATGGGAATATGACGCAGCGTGCAGACCTTAAAGAGCTTTTTGGTCTGGGCCTCGACGCCCTTGGCGCCGTCGATGACCATGACCGCGGCGTCGGCGGCCATAAGGGTACGGTAGGTATCCTCCGAGAAGTCCTGGTGACCGGGGGTATCGAGGATGTTGACGCAGGCGCCGTTGTAGGTGAACTGCAGCACCGAGGAGGTAACGGAGATACCGCGCTCCTTCTCGATGTCCATCCAGTCCGAGACGGCATGCTTGGCCGAGCTCTTGCCCTTGACCGAGCCGGCGGTCTGGATGCTGCCGGTATAGAGCAGCAGCTTCTCGGTAAGCGTGGTCTTACCGGCGTCCGGGTGGCTGATGATCGCGAATGTGCGGCGCGACGAGATTTCATCCGACAGGCTTGCCATGCGGATCCTTTCTTGCATTGAGTGCATTACGTCGTTGTAACCGCACTATTGTAGCCGCGAAATCCCGCCATAGGGCACCTATCAGGACAAATTCATCAGTTAGGGCCCGGGTAGCCGGCCCAATCCGAATTTGTCTCTTGCTTAACTGTGCATAGTGTATATATACTGTGTTTACCGGTTATATACACGTGTAGCCCATCAGCTAAGGAGACGCTGTGGACATCATCCTATCCAATTCGAGCGATAAGCCCATCTACGAACAGATATCCTCGCAGGTCAAAGCTCAGATCCTTTCGGGCGCACTCACTGCGGGAGCCAAACTCCCCAGCATCCGTGCACTCGCGAGCGACCTGGGCGTGAGCGTCATCACCACCAAGCGCGCCTACGCCGACCTGGAGCAGCTCGGGTTTATCTGCACCGTGCAGGGCAAGGGCTGTTTTGTCGCCGAGGGCAACCAAGAACTCTTGCGTGAAAACCAGCTCTGCCATATCGAAGAGCTGCTTGCGAAAGCGGCAAGCCAAGCCGAAGCCTTGGGCGTCACGCGCGACAAGCTGCACGAAATGCTCGACCTGGTAGCCCCCGAAACCATGCAGTAGCCATCTGCAAGAAAGGCTATACCATGCAGAACTTGCTAGAACTCAAAGGCATCTCACGCCGTGTGAGCGACCGTTTTTCGCTGCGTGATGTCACGCTCGCTGTGGAGCCCGGCCAGATCGTTGGCTTTGTGGGCGCAAATGGCGCTGGCAAAACAACGACGATTCGAGCCGCGCTCGGGCTTATCAAACTCGATGCCGGCGAGGTGCACCTGTTTGGGCAGCACTGCGGTGCCGACGCACCCGATGAGACGCAACGCCATCTGCGCTCCCACGTCGGTCTTGTCCTGGACACGTGTCCTTTCCCTTCCACACTCAAGGTGACCGAAGTCGAGGCACTCGTAAGCCCGGCGTACCCCACCTGGAGCCACGACACCTTCGCTAGCCTCATCAACCGATTTGGCCTCGATCCCAAGACAAAGGTCAAGGACCTCTCCCGCGGCATGGGCATGAAACTGCAGCTTGCCTGTGCACTCAGCCACAATGCCAAGCTGCTCGTTTTGGACGAAGCCACTGCGGGTCTCGATCCCATGGCACGCGAGGAACTGCTTGATGAGCTGCTTGCCTTTGTCGCTGACGGCCAGCACAGCGTGTTGCTCTCGAGCCACATTACGTCCGACCTCGATCGCACCGCTGATCGCGTCATTTGCATCGATAATGGCTCGATTGTGTTTGACCTGCCGCGCGAGGACATTACCGACCGTGCCGGCATCGCCCACTGTACCCAAGCACAGGCCGCCGAGCTTATGGCTTGCGTCGAAGGTGCCCGTGCCGCCCACCACGCCTATAGCGTGGACGTGCTCGTGCCCAACCGTCGCGAAACGCTCGAGGCCTTTCCCGAGATTTCCTGCGATCGGGCAACCATTGATGACTATCTGCGCCTTACGCTGAAAGGAGCTTCCAAATGAAACGCGCCTTTATGTCCGAGACCGCCATCATGCGCTCGTTTCTCCCGAGCATCGCGGGCGTCGGCCTGTTCATATTCGTCGTATTGACCCTTGCCAACGCGACAGACGGCGATTCCGGCACGAGCGCCGGCGCCTGTGCGGTCAGCGCCATGTCGCCCATCATAATCATGAGCTCGCTAGCTGGCTACGATAACCAAAACGGCTGGGAGCGCTATCGAGCAACGTTACCCTTCTCGCGCAAAGACATTATTTGCGCACGCTACCTGTGCATCGTTGTCTTCTCGATCGTCATGGCATGCGCGGCTACGCTTCTGAACATCCTCGCCCTTCCGCTCTTCGACCCCATGGGCATCCCTTCGACATGCCAGACGGTCTTTGAAATCGCAATCGCCTCGGCGGCATCGATGCTCATCTCCCTCATGATGGTGTTTTTGGCGCAGCCGCTGTTCTTTCGATTTGGGCACATGGAGGCGCTGCGCCTATCCCTTGGCCTGTTTGCCCTGTTTGGCTGCGGCACCATGGCCACGTTGAGCTCCTCCAACCCCATCAGCAACTGGCTCATGTCGATTGCCGGAGCAAATCCCGATCCTGCCGTTCTGGGCTGTCTGTGCGCAGGAATTGCCGTGCTGGCCCTCGCGCTATGTGCAATCAGCTGCACCGTCAGCACCAAGGTCTATCGAGTACGCGATCTGTAGCCACGCGAGCCTCAATCCGCGAAGGGCGCGATCGCCGCCCCTCCCCGCAAATCCGTGGCAAACGGCATGTCCCCGGCGTGCGCCACCGTACTACTTGCGTAGCGGCTTGGGCAGCGGAATGCCGGCGGCGATGACAGCCGCGATGATCATGCAGACAATACCCTTGAGCGGGAAACACATAAGCAGCAGGCCCACAACCATGACAGGCTGGCGCATGACCGCACCCATCGTCGATGCCGTGCAGACGGCGACGCAAAAGACCGGATCGGCGCCGGTGAGGATAGCAAGGCCGTAGCCCAGGCTTACGCCCGAGAAGATAACGGGGAAGAAGTGGCCGCCGCGCCAGCCCAGGTTGATGAGGGCGGGCGTCAGCATGGCCTTAACAAGACCGGTCGCGATAAGCACGCCAGCGGGAATGGTCAGATAGGTTTCCATGAGCACGTCGGCCTGGGTCTCGCCGGCAAACATGGTGTAGGGCAGGACCGTGCCGCAGATGGCGAGCGCCAGACCGGCCAGCATGGCCTTGACGACAGGACGCTCCCCTATTGCATGGGCAAGCGCTTCGCTCGCGTGCTCAGAGACAAAGTACAGCCAGCCGCAGATTGTTCCGATCAACGACAGAGGGACGAGCCAGGTAAGCTCCAAGTTGCCCACCACGGCAGCCTCGAACCTGGGCATGCCCATGCCGCCGCCCATGAGCTGGCCGAGCAGCAGGTAGGTGCCCAGGCCGCCGGCAATCGCAATGCCGTAGACCACCGTCTTTTGCGCCTTGGGCAGCTTGATCGTGATCTCGTCGGACGCAGAGCCCTCGTCGCCGTCGGCGCTACCGGCGAGCGGTGCCACAAAGCCAAAGACGGGCGCGGTAAAGAGCGCCGTCAGCGCGGCCTGGGTGCCCAACAGCGTGAGCTCCCTAAACTCGGCGCCAAAGCGGCGCATGCGGTCGCCAACCCAGCTGCACAGACCCGCGATAACGCCGGTCAGGCCGGCCTCCGGTCCAATACTTCCGCCAAACAGCAGCGGCAGCAATGCCGCGAGCGAAAGCTTGCCCAGATTGTCGTACGGGTAGCGACCGTCTTGCTTAACCTTAGCCATCACCTGGTTGAGGTCATCGGTCTTGGTGCCTGTCATCTTTTCGTACAGACCGATTAACAGGCCGCCCAGCAGGCAGACAAAAAACGGGTACGGCAGAAAGCCAAACGGGCCGCTGGCAAGCTCGGGCGAAGCGACGCCCAGCGCGTGCGGAATCTCGGTCCACAGATAGTCGATACCGTGCTCCATCGCAAAAAAGAACAGCCAGACCGCGGCACCTGCGAACGAACCGGTCACGGCAACGCTAACTAAAAACAGCGCGCGGTTTGTGGGTTTGGCAAGGTTATCCATCGGGTCCTCCCGCGGTCAAAGTCGACATAGTTATGTTTTATTGTAGAGCGAGCGTTGCCCGAACGAGCTAACCGTCTGCGCCGCAAACGGCACCATTGGGAGCCATAGTGGGACAGGCTCAAGACTTATCCGTTGATAATCGAGGCAATCTCGCGCAAATCGTCGGCAAAGTAAATGCCTTGCTGGCGCTGCGGGCTCGATAGGCCCTTATCAATCATGTGCCCGAGCAGCGCCTTGAGGTCGTTGTAGTAACCGTCCAGGTTATACAGGATGCACGGAACACTCAGGTACCCCCAACGACACCGCGGACATGACCTCGGCAATCTCCTCGAGCGTGCCCGTGCCACCGGGAAAGGCGATGAACGCATCGCCGAGCTCAATCATCTTGGCCTTGCGCTCCGCCATATCGCTCGTCACGATGAGGTCGTCGATACCGTCATGTTGAAACTCGGCCTCGATAAAAAAGCTCGGCTCCACGCCCGTCACGTGTCCGCCAGCATCGAGCACGCTATCGGCGAGCGCACCCATCAGGCCCGATTTGGACCCGCCGTATACCAGCGCGTGTCCGTTGGCGCCAATCCAGTTGCCCAGCTCCTGCACCGCGGGCAGAAACGCCGGGTCATTGCCGGCACTGGCACCCAGATACACGGTGATATTCATATTCAGTCCCCCTCATCGTGACGCGCGGCGCCCGTCCTAGCGTTGGCGGCGGCGATATTCGCGCACGCGACGCGAAAGATCGGCAAGCTCGTCGCGATCGAGCTCTTCCAAATGCTCCAGATCATCCATAAAGCGCGCCATGGTGTCCTTTTGACGCATCTTGATTAGCGTATTGCAGTAGTTCACCGCCACGCCCGTGAGCATGGCGATGTAGAAGATGCTGATGACGCTCAGAATGACGGTAATGGCGCGGGCAACCGGTGTCTCGGCCGGAATGTCACCAAAGCCGATGGTCGAGACCGTCTCAAAGCTAAACCACAGGCCATCGCCAAACGTGAGGGTCGTGGGCTCGGACAGCCAGACGGCCGTCGAGCACAGCAAGTAAAAGACGAGGAATAGCTCCGTAATGCGCACGAAGCCCGCCTGGCGTAACACGTCAGCAAGCGTCCTGAGCTTTTTCATCGCGACCCTTTCCACGGACAACCAATCACGTTCGCTCGGTATTGTCCCACGCCTCCCCCGCAAACGGAACTAGTCATCGGGGACGTTCTTAAATGACTAGTCAAACAAGAACGTCCCCGATGACTAGTCGTTTAAGAACGTCCCCGATGACTACCAGCTGCCGCCTGGGCAGGCTGAGCTGGTATCCTTATGCGGTAATGTCTCGATTCGTTAGGATTGCATGTGAGAGCTGCCACTGTCCTTCGTTCAGTTATATGTCGCACCCTGGCCGCCGCGCTTACCGCGCTCGCCGTACTGAGCGCCGTCGCGCCCGCCCCTGCCTTTGCCGCCGACTCCAATCAGCAGGTCAAAACGGTCCGCGTCGGCTGGCTCGTCAACAACGAGGGCTTCCAGGACGGCACCCCCGGCGAGCGTCTCTCGGGATGGGGTTACGAGTACCTCCAGACCCTGTCGTACTACACGCCCGGCTGGCGGTACGAATACGTCTCCGGCACCTTCACCGAGCTTATGGACATGCTCGAGGCAGGCGAAATCGACCTTATGCCTAACATCTCCTACTCCGAGGAACGCGCCCAAAAGCTGCTCTTTTCCTCGAACCCCGAGGGCACCGAGCGCTACTACATCTACGCCAAGCCCGATCGCGACGACCTGACCAAGGGTGACCCCCAAGCGCTCCAAGGCCTTACCATCGGCTACAACCCCGACGTTATGCAAACCTTCGTTGGCCAGCAGTGGCTCGCCAACGAAGGCATTACCTGCACATACAGGGAGTATGACGGGGGACCCATGCTCTTTGACGCACTCGCAAACGACGAAGTCGATGCCGTCATCATGAACGACACCATTTCGTCGCCCGATGCCTCCCCCATGTTCTACGTTGGCTCGAGTGATTACTATTTTGCCGTCCCCAAAAGCCGCCCCGACCTGATGGACGACATCAATGCCGCCATGTCGGCAATCGCCCGCGTCAACCCACGCTATATCGACGAAGTCAAATCTAACTACTCGGCCCAAAACAGCGGTTCATCATCGCTCAACGGCCCCGAACGTTCCTGGCTCAAAGCAAATGACAACACCATCACGCTTGGCTACATTACGGGCAAACTCCCCTACTGCAACGAAGACGAAGACGGCAAAATGGAAGGCTCGCTCGCATCGCTTGCGACGACGTTGCACGATAAATTTGGCATTACGGTCAAAACCGTCGCCTTTGATAGCTACAAGATGATGTCAAAGGCCCTGTCAAAGGGAAGCATAGACGTTGCGCTGCCGGTATACCGAGATTACTGGTTTGCCGAGCAATCTGGCGTTGTGCAGTCGGTATCGTTGGGAACCGTGTCCCTCACCGCCATCCACACCGGCGGCAACCTGAACAAAGACCTTCAGAACATCGCCTGCACCAAATCATCGTTTATCAACCAAAATGTACTTGAAAGTCTGTTCCCCACAGCGACCGTGACCGAATACCAATCCGCCGATGAAGCGTTCGACGCCCTCAGGAAGGGAACGGCACACTGCATCGTCGCTCCCAGTTCACGTGTAAAAACCATCGGCGACCGTTATGATCTCGAAGGCTACGAGACGACCGAGCTCCCTGACACCTGTGAGCTCTCGTGCTGGATTTCGCGCGGAAAACCCGAGCTGTTGGGAATCATCAACAAGGGCATCATCAATGCCGGAGAATCGCTCTCCGCAAGCAATTACTCCTCCACGTCGTACACGGCCCAGGAATCCAACACGCTTCAATTCCTTTATCGCAACCGTGCCGCCGTTGCAGCTGCCCTCATCGGTATGTTGTCGGTCGGCATCGTCCTGCTCATCTGGGCACTCGTGCGCGCTCGAACCGAGCGCAAAAAAGCCGATGCCGCCAACGCCGCTAAGACGGCATTCCTCACGCGCATGAGCCACGACATCCGTACACCGCTCAACGGTATCCTGGGCCTTATCGAGATCGAGGAATTGAAGGAAGGCGATATCCAGGTCGCCCGCGAAAGCCGTGCCAAGGCGCGCGTTGCCGCCAATCACCTGCTCTCGCTGATCAATGACATCCTCGAGATGGGCAAAATCGAAGACCGCAAGCTAACACTGGAGCATACGCCTTTTAACCTCAAAGAGCTCTGTGACGATACACTGGTGCTGTGCAAGCTCCGCGCGTCCAGTAACGGCATCACAATGCAGGACAATAGTCTGCCGTACGCCGCGGGGCCATACATGATCGGCAGTCCCACCCATATCCGACAGATCATGATCAACCTGTTAGACAACAGCATTAAGTACAACAAGCACGGCGGCTCCGTCACCTTTAGCTCAAAGACCAAGCCACTCGATAACGGGCGCGCGCTCTTTTGCTTTAGCGTTTCGGATACCGGCATTGGTATGACTCCCAAGTTTTTAAAGCATATCTATGAGCCGTTTGCCCAAGAAGGTGACAATGCGCGCAGCAAGTTCCAAGGAACCGGCATGGGCATGCCAATCGTCAAGTCGCTTATTGAACTGATGGGCGGCACGATTGAGATTTCGAGTGAGGTTGGCGTAGGGAGTACGTTCAACGTCCAGATTCCGCTCGATATCGACAAAGACCCTCAGGCAAGAGAACGCGCGGACGAGCAAGCAGACAGCTGCTCGCTTGCCGGCATGAACGTTCTTTTGGCAGAAGATAACGAGCTCAATGCCGAGATTGCCCAGGCGCTGCTCGAAAGCGAAGGCATTGTCGTAACTCGCGCCGCCGATGGCAACGAAGCGGTCGACCTATACGTTGGCCGTCCCGCCGGCAGCTTCGATGCGATCCTGATGGACATTATGATGCCGGACATGGACGGTTACGAGGCGACCCGCGCGATTCGTCTGAGCGAGAAGGTCGATGCAGCCGATATCCCCATCATCGCGCTCACCGCCAACGCCTTTGCCGAGGACGCCAAGGCGGCACACGATGCCGGCATGAACGCCCATCTGTCCAAACCGCTCGACTTTAACAAGCTCAAAAACATACTCGCCCGCATCAAGAAAAACGGATCCGTTTCGCTATAGTTTGTGCTCAACCACCACGCACGACCAGAAAGGAAGCCAACGATGTTTAGGCCCTTACGTCGAAAGAAACGCGCCATCACCGACGAGGAAGCGCGCAAACTGCTCGCCACCTGCAAGCGCGGCGTCTTTGCCGTCAACGGCGACGATGGCTACCCGTACGCCATTCCCGTCAACTACTTCTTTGACGCCGAGCACGACAAGATTTATTTCCATGGCGCCAAGGCCGGCCACAAGGTCGATTCACTCAAGCGCGATGACAAGGTCTGCTTTACCGTTTACGGCAACGAGTGGTACCAGGACGGCGACTGGGCTCCCTACGTTATGAGCACCGTGGTCTTTGGCCACTGTCGCCTGGCGAATGACACCCCCGCGTTTATCGAGGACAAAGTCCGCCAGCTCGCCCTTAAGTACTACCCTTCTGCCGAAGAAGTCGAGGAGGAAATCGCCAAGGACATTAAGGGCGTCCAGCTCTACGAGATTACGATTGAGCATCTTTGCGGCAAGCAGATTCAAGAAAAATAAACCTCCGCAGCAGGTCTGCGCCCAATGGTTACAGACGCATTACCATGCGGGGCCTTCTAGCCGACTTGGCAGAAGGCTCCGCATGCAGTGCGCGCTTACCGTGCATTAAAAACGTAGCGGTCCAGGCGGTCGCACGCTTCCTTTACGCGCGAAAGCGGCAGCGCCAGATTCACGCGAATGTGGCAGGGCCCGTGGAACGGGCGGCCGTCCTGATATCCCACGCCCACGCGCGCCCCCTCGTCGAGCAGCCACTGAATATCGCGGCCATGCTCGCGACACCACTCGGTGCAGTCCAGAAACACCATGTACGTGCCCTGCGGACGCGAATAGGACACGCCCTCAAAATGCCCGTCCACGTAATCGCAGAAGTACTCGATATTGCCGGCAAGCACCTGGTTGAGCTCGTCCACCCACTCGTAGCCCTGCGGCTGGTAGGCACCGATAAGCGCATGCATGGAGAGGACATTCATCTCGTTGTAGTGGGTCTTGTTGGACACGGCGCAGATGCGGTCACGCAGCGTCTCGTTGTAGACAATGTGGTAGCTGCCGACAAGGCCCGCCAGGTTAAACGTCTTGCTCGGCGCATAGAGGGCAACCGTGCGCATGCGGGCATCCTCGCTCACCGACTGCGTCGGGATGTGCTTGTGCCCCGGCAGGATGATATCGGACCAAATCTCGTCCGAAATCACCACGCAATCGTGCTGGCGATAGATGTCCATGGCGCGCTCGATTTCGTCGCGCTCCCATACGCGGCCGCAGGGATTGTGCGGCGAGCAGAACACCGCGGCATGGATGTGGTTTTGGGCGAGTTTGCACTCCATGTCCTCAAAGTCCATGCGCCACACGCCCTGATCGTCGAGCTTAAGCGGGCTATGGACAATACGATAGCCCGCGGCCTCAATGGACTTGGTAAAGCCGATGTAGGTGGGGCTGTGGACCAGCACCGCATCGCCCGGCTGGACATACGCGCGCAGCGTCGACACGACACCGCCCAGCACGCCGTTTTCGTAACCGATATGTTCAGGGCGCAGGCCCTCGACGCCATTGCGGCGGCTCTGCCATTCGATGATGCGGTCGAAATACTCGGAGCGCGGATTGAAATAGCCAAACATGGGGTGCTGGGCGCGCTGAATGATGTGTTCCTGGACCGTGGGCACCGTGGCAAAGTTCATGTCGGCCACCCACATGGGAATGCGGTCGAAGCCCTCGTCGGGTGCGTTCGGGGCCATACCGGGGATCTCACCCCAAGAGTCAACGGCGATGGCGTCCATGCCGTGGCGGTCGATGATTGAAGTGAAGTCGTATTTCATGCTGGACTCCCGTGCAAAGTTGATTGTTTTGGTAGGCGTTATTGTCCACCAGCGTGGGCGGTTTTGGCGCGGGGTTTGGCGCTTAATTTGACGGGTGCGGACGAATGGCTGGTTAGTCTTGCGCGTCGTTGACGGCAACTACGGTTAGCTGGGTTTCATCGACCGTAAACGATATGTCGAGCCCGGCGTAAGCCAGATGATAGACGCGGTGTGGCTCGTGCTTGCTGCCCACGCGGCGCGGGTCTTGGCGAAGGACCTCGACCAAGCCGAGGAGCTTTGCGGGCGGGACCATATCCTGCAGTGCTTGCGGAAACTCAACATCGAGCTCTTGCCACGGAGCATCCTCGATCCAGCCTCCGGTCGCATCCGGGTGGCAGTCCGCAAACGGAATGTAGGGCTTGATGTCGTAGATGGGCGTACCGTCGCGCAGGTCGGCCCCCAACACATGGATGATGGGGCCATCGTCGGTGAGCTCGACACGATCAAGCTTGACGCAGGTGAGCCCGATGGGATTAGGGCGAAACGGACTGCGCGTGGCAAACACTCCCACACGTTCGGCTCCGCCCAGACGCGGCGGGCGCACGGTTTTCGACCATTTTGCGTTGGTGCCGGACCTGTCCTGCGTTTTAGCGTCGACGGCAATATCCTTAGCCGTGCCGCCGGGCGTTCCGTTTTCGAAGCGCCACAGCAGCCACAGGTGAGAGAAGGAGTCCAGGCCCTCAACCGCTGCATTGGAGGCAAATTCCGGCTCAAAAAAGATTCGTCCCTGCAGATGGGGCGCCAAAAAGCTGTTGCGCGGAATGCCGAACTTCTGCGGCAGGTCGGTATGTATGCGTGCGATAGGTTCCATGCCGGTCATTGTACGGCATGGAGGCGTGGGGCGTTGCGCGCAATTCTTCGCCGCGGTCCCCCGTCGTGCAACCAACGGTTGCTTGGAAGGGCGCCTGCCGCCGCGTATGCTTAAGCCATCAACCAGCAGAAAGGAGCCGCTATGGCCTTTGCAGAAAAGCTCATTGCTGTCCGCCGCGCCCATCACCTTACCCAAGAGCAGCTTGCCGCTAAGCTCTTCGTCACACGCCAGGCCATCAGCCGGTGGGAGCGCGGCGAGGTCACACCGGGCATCGACATGATGAAGCTCATCGCCGCCGTAACCGGAGAACCGCTGTCCCACCTGCTCGAAATGCCTGAGCACTATTGCCAGAGCTGCGGCATGATACTCACGCCCGACGACTGCGGCACCGATGCCACGGGCACCGCGACCGATCATTACTGCAAGTGGTGCTACGACCACGGCAAGTACACCTATGACACCACCATGGAGGCAATGATTGAGGATTGTGCCCCGCGCCTGGCACAAAACACCGGCATGTCGCTCGACGAAGCCGTCTCGCTCATGGGCGCCGTCCTGCCGCAACTGGAGCGCTGGCGCACCGTGCAGGAAAACGAGGCGCGCTACGGTGCCGAGGCGCGGGCGCGCTACGGCGATGAGGCTATCGATGCAGCAAACGAAGCGTTGCTGGACATGGACCCCGAGACATGGAACGACATGAAGGAACTTGAACGCGCTATTCTGGGCCAGCTCTCAATTGCCATGGGCATTGGCGACCCAGAGAGCAACGAGGCTCGTAAGCTTGTCGCGATGCATCGTCGCTGGATTGCTCTCAACTGGGGATGCGAGCCCCAAGACGAGGCGTACCTGGGCCTCGCCCACGGTTATCTTGCCGACCAGCGCTTTGTTGACTACTACGACAAGCCCTGCGCCACCGGAGCCACGGCGTTTCTGGTCCAGGCCATCGAGTCTTCGTTGACGCGCGCATAGACCGCGGCGGCTTTGGGTATTTCAATCAAAACCTCAACCGATTGGAGACCTATGGCTACTAATCACGAGCTCGCGCTGTACGTTATGACCGGCTGCCCGTATTGCTTAAAGGTCAAGCACTTTTTGGCCGATAACGGCGTGACCATTCCCGAGCGCAATATCTCGACCGATTCCGATGCCGAACAGACACTCATCGCCGTCGGCGGAAAACGCCAGGTTCCCTGCCTGTTCATCGACGGCAAACCACTCTACGAATCGAGCGACATCATCGCGTGGGTGCAGGAAAACCTGCTCTAGTACGCACGCTCTGTCCGTCCAGGGCCCCAACCCATACGACCCAAACATGTACACCAGCATCCAAAGTCGACATTTTTCGACATCTTTGGATGCTGGCGTACAGCTTTTTGGTAGTCATGGACGCTCTTGGCCGGCTAATTGTTTGAGGAGACCTTTGGATTATGGCTGTTTGACGCCTCTGGAAAGGTTTCCGAGAGGGCTGTGGTCAAAAAAGGGCAAATATGAGTACTGCTACCTGTTTAGTAGCAGCGATTTTGATCACTTCAGGAACTATTCAACGTTCCACTCGTCCGCAGACGACGTTATTTCTCCTCATATGTTCAATAAAAGTAGCTCTTAATGGGAACAAATCTCATCAGGAGCTACAATTTATAGCAAATAAATGCAACCATAATGGCAACAGTACTCATATTTGCCCTTTTTTGACCACGACCCTCCAGAATAGTCGCTGAGAGCGACACTAAATGACAAAATCCGACACTTGAACGTTCTTATATGAGTAGCCATTGAAGGACACCTAACGACTACTCCCATTCGCGACACACTGTGTCGCGAATTAAGCTGGCCCCATTACCGAAGACCAGTGAGAGCTCCTGCCCAGAATCTCAATAGCTTAATAAAGGGCTCCCCTCCGGAAGTTCAATGAGCATCCAAATTCCAAGCTGAAAAGCAAAGGAGTATCGAAGCCGTCAATGCTCATTTCCTATCGAACAGGCAGGTCAAAACAAGCTAATTAGCCCGATGAACTGCTTGTATTTTTGTCTACAAAATTGTATACAAAAAGAGAATCCGAGAACCGGCGCTCGACATTATGTCGATCGATAGGAGGCGCCATGGATGCTAAGCAGCTCGAAAAGATGATGGGGTTTGCTCCCGGAGAGTTGAAGAAAGCCGCGGAAGCCTACGAAAAAGATGAGTGGCCGAAAGGTCGCACCATCAAGTTGGGAAGGCCACCAATCTCCGATGAGCCGAGCGTCGTTATATCAGCACGTGTGGGCGAATCGATTCTTGAGGCGTTTGACGAAAAAGCCAAACGCCATGGGCAAACACGCACGGAGCGGCTCAGAGAGCTCATTACACTTGATGCACTGATTGCCTAGGCCCGCTCCCCCGTCGGACCCAAACATGTACACCAGCATCCAAAGTCGACATTTTTCGACATCTTTGGATGCTGGTGTACAGCTTTTTGCTACATAGTCGTTGGGGACGTCCTTAAATGACCAGTCGTTAAAGAACGCCCCCGATGACTAGTTAGCCGTGGAAGCGAGCTGTGGGTGCAAGCGGCTGTTCACGAAAGACGCGCTCGACGGCAGCGCGGTATTCGTCGACCTTTTTGGTCTTGCGTACGATCTTGTGGACGGTAGCGGGGTCAGCGAAGGCGCACTTGGCGTAGAACCACCACTCCTTCATACGAAAGACCGCGTTACCGCCAATCTCTTCTGCATATGCCGCAAACAGCGTGTCGTGGAAGCGCTGCAGCTCAGCAGCCGTTGCAGCAGGGCCGCCCTTGACCATGCGAGCCAGAGCGGGGTTCGCGAGCAGGCCACGCCCCAACATCACATGGCGCGTGCCGGGATAGGCCTCCACCAGCGCGTCCATATCCTCAAGATCAAAAATGTCACCGTTATAGGCCACGGGGAACGGCGCACGCTCCAGCGTCTCGCCATAAAACTCTTTGCGCGGCGAGCCCGTATAGCGGTCCTTTTGCACGCGCGGATGCACAATGAGCTCTGCCAACGGCATGCGGCAATACAGATCGAGTACGCGCTCGTATTCGTTGTCGCTCTCCAGCCCCAGCCTGGTTTTTACCGACACCGGCAACGGCGAGCGCTCGCACACATCACGCAAGAACACTTCGAGCTCGTCCAAGTTACGCAAGAAACCCGAGCCCTTGCCCTTGGCGACAACCGTTCCCGAAGGGCAACCCAAGTTGAGATTGACCTCGCGGTAGCCCATGTCGGCGAGCACCTGTGCCGCCCACACAAACTCGTCCGCGTTCTTGGACATCAGCTGAGGCACTACGTTGAGCCCCTGGTTATTGGCAGGATCGATCTCCTTAAACGCCTTGCCGCCAAAGCGATTTCCCACCCGCGGCGGCGGCAAAAACGGCGTGTAATAGCAATCGAGCGCGCCGAAGCACTCCGCATGCACGCGACGGAACACATGCCCGGTTATCCCCTCCATAGGGGCCAACGATAGAATCATCTACTCTTCTCTCATATCAACGAACGTGACAAAGGGACTGTCCCTTTGTCGCATTATTCGGAGCGCAGGGCTTCGACGGGGTCCTTCTTGGATGCGCTGCGGGCAGGCAGCAGGCCGGCAACGACCGTCAGCAGCACCGAAATTGCGATGAGCACCAGCGCATCCTGCGCGGGCAGGCTCATCAGGTTGGGGACCTGTTTGGCCGCAAGCGCCCAGGCATTGACCGGGAAGCTCACGGCCACCACGACGACAACAGCAAAGACGCCGGCAATGAGGCCCTCGATAAAGGTCTCGGCGTTGAACACGTTTGCCACGTTACGCTTCGACGCGCCAATCGCACGCAGAATGCCAATCTCCTTTTTGCGCTCCAGCACGCTGATGTACGTGATGATGCCGATCATGATGGAGCTCACCACCAGGCTGATACTCACGAATGCGATGAGCACCAAGCTGATGGTGTTCACGATGTCGGTCACCGAGCCCATGATGATGCCCATGTAGTCGGTGTACGAAATTGCCCGATCATCGTGGCCAGCGGCTTTGACCTGCTTGTTGTACGCATCGATGTGATCGAGTACGCGCTCCTTGGCCTCAAAGTCGCGCGGGAAAATCTTAACCGAGATGGGGTCTGCCTCATCCGCATAGCCCAACGTGGTCAGATTGTTGTCGTAGGTGAGCTTCGAAGCCTTGGCATAGCTCATCATGAGCGAACTCAGGTCCTCGGCGTCCATGTTGAAATGGATGGCACGAGCAAAGGCGCTCGCATCCACGTGCATGGCGCTCGCCAGGTTGGCAAAACTCGAAGACATCTGCGTCGCCATCTGGTCCATAAGCCCCGCTGCGCCCGCCTTGAGCTGGGACGATACCGTCGACGCTATCTGCTCGCTGATTGCCTTCATCACCTGATCCATAGCCTGCTGCAGATACGGAGCCAGCTGCTTTTGCACATAGTCGGTCATCGCCTGCTGCAGACGCTCGGCCGGGGCATCGCCGCCGAGGGCCTTGAGCTGGGCCAGGATTTGCTGGGCCGCGTCATCATGCTCGAGATACGTCGAGAATGCGGCGGCGAGCTTTGATGCGTCCTTAAGATCTTCGGGCGACAGCGCCTTAAACTGATCAGACTGCAAAAAGCCCTCAAACAGCTGGTTGGCAAGCGTTCCCACCTGCTGCATTTGCTCGGGCGTGAGCTCCAGACCGTCAAAGATGCCCGAGAAATCTGGGGCCGGTGCTTTTGCCATGATGTCGCTGAAGTCGATATCCTTACCTACGCCCGAAAGGTCAATATCCAACCCGGACAAGTCAAGACCCGACAGGTCCATACCGCCGGTCGCACCCGAAAGTGCAGACGTATCGAACGAGAACGCGCTCTTCAGCGCCGCCTCGTCCACGCTGAACATGCTGCCCAGGTCCACTCCCTGTTTGGCTTCACTTTGCAGCTCGTCGAAGGTCTTGCCGGTAAACACATCCGTCTCGGGATGGGCAAGTTGCTCTTTTACGATCTGTGAATTGGCGGCGCGCTCCATAAGCTGGCGAGTCAGCGCATGCGTATAGGCAATGCCCGGGGACAACGCGCTCGCGTTGGCGGTCTCGTTAGGTCGCACCACGCCCACAATGCGAACGTCAATACCATCGGCAACCTTGTCGGCCATAAAGTCGGTGTCGCCAGACATATCGGTCCACATGCCGGTCTCTTCGTTTTTGCGATACGCATCGGCCGGCGACAGCACCTTAAACGTGGTAGACAGCGCATCGTCGTAGGTAAAGTCGGTGCCGGTCTCGGGCGTTTCGATCCCACCGTCAGCCGTCAAAGCGCTGTTTACCAGATCGTTGAGTTCATCGATATCCAGCGCACCGATGCTGTAGAGCGTGTAGTCGCCCACCGTGCCGCGGCTCGAAAGCACCATTACGGCTTCGTTGGCAGACGTAGGCCAATGGCCGGCGACGACATCGTACTGGCTGTCAAGCAGGCTCTGGTCGTCGATCATCTCGTTAAAGACCGAGGTTCCCATGGATTCCATGCTCACCGTTGCCGCCGAGCTCGCGCCTCCGCTCATGGCCTCGGTCATGGCGTTGGGCACCAGCCGGACAGGCTTCTCATCGCCCTTGCCGGCACGATAGACAACCGGCGATACACCGTAGCCGTACTGAATGGCGTTGACCTCTTTATCGATGCCGTCGCCACCGGCATCGAGCCATGCCTTAAAGCTCGTCATGTCGTTGGACTTAACGCTTGCAAACATATCCTTTACAGCCGTGACCACGGGAATCTTATCGGTTCCCTGAGCCTTGCCGCCGGCACTGTCGTCGGATGAATCCACGTTTTCAGGCGAGTCATCATCCGCAGCCCCCTGTCCGCCCATCATGGACGACAGGTCGTAATCCTGCTTGGAGATGGTGAGCGGGTAGCTCGAGAGCGTATCCTCCTCGACCTTTTTGATGTAGCCGTTTACGCCGTTGGACAGCGCCAGAATCGCCGCGATACCGATAATGCCAATCGAGCCCGCAAAGGCCGTCATGGCCGTGCGGCCCTTCTTGGTCATGAGGTTTCGGGCAGAAAGCCCCAACGCCGTCACAAAGCTCATCGAGGTTTTGCGCGTAGGCTTTGCCTCGCGACGCGCGACCTTGGCAGCATCGAAGGGATCGGAATCGTCGGTGATCTTGCCGTCCGCCAGATTGACGATGCGCGTGGCATATTGGTACGCCAGCTCGGGATTGTGCGTGACCATGATGACTAGGCGGTCGCGCGCCACGTCCTTGAGCAGGTCCATGACCTGTACGGATGTCGTTGAATCCAAAGCGCCGGTCGGCTCGTCTGCCAGCACAATCTCGGGATCATTAATCAGGGCGCGGGCGATGGCCACGCGCTGCATCTGCCCGCCCGAAAGCTGGCTCGGGCGCTTGTTAACGTGCTCGCCCAAGCCGACTTTCTCCAACGCCTCGCGCGCACGCTGGCGGCGCTCGGCATGCCCCACGCCCGTGAGCGTGAGCGCCAGCTCCACGTTTTCCAAAATGGTCTGATGCGGAATGAGGTTATAGCTTTGGAACACAAAGCCGATGCGGTTGTTGCGGTAGGCATCCCAATCGCGATCGTGAAAGTCTTTGGTCGAAATACCGTCGATCAGCAGGTCGCCAGAATCAAAGTGGTCGAGCCCACCGATAACGTTGAGCATCGTAGTTTTGCCCGACCCCGAAGGTCCCAGAATGGCCACGAACTCGTTATCGCGAAAAGACAGGCTCACGCTGTCGAGCGCCACCTGCGTAAACGACTGCGTAACGTACCTTTTGCAAATACCTTTGAGCTCCAGCATGGACGGCAACCTCTCCTGCGCAGGCACATTCGCCCGCTCTCCCCCGCCGTTCGTATTCGACGCGTTTGTCCTACTCTATCCCCATTTTTTGCCGGCGCCAGTGAGGAATGTAGGGAACCGCATCAAAAAACGAACGGGACGGTGCCTAAAAGAAGAGGTCCCGAGCGGGACCTCTATATGGTGGAGTTTATCTTGAAAGGGAGCGAACTACTTCGCACAGCGACACACGATCCTCGCTATGCTTTACGCGTTTTCTACTGCTCGCTATTCGCAATCGCCTGGTCGATAAGTTTGTTGAGTGCTGCGCGCTGCTCGGCGGAGCTGATGGCTCCCACGATTGGATCCCCTACGATGTTGCCATTCTGATCGATGACATACGTCGTCGGGAACGAGAACAAATTTGACGTAAACTTACCGGCCTCGCTATCCGACTTGAACCAGATGTTCTTATATGTCACGCCCTTCTTGCTCAGCACGTCCTTGGCATCTGCAATCTCGCCCTTGTTGCCATCGAGCGTAAAGGAATTGACGCCCACGACCTGGCCGCCCTTCTCGGCAAGCTCCTGATTCAGTTTCTCAAGATCGCCCAACTCACCCACGCACGGCTTGCAAGTGGTGAACCAGAAGTTCATGACGGTAACCTTGTTCTTAGAGAACAGCTCGTCGCTGCTCACGTCGTTGCCGTCCAGGTCCTTGCCCGTAAAGCTGGGGAACTTCGTCGCCTCGCTCGAAGCATTGGCACCAGCCGTCATGCCAGCGGTCGAAGCATCGACGCTCTCGCCTGCGCTCGGCGTGCTTCCACAGCCGGGGAACTCCTTCTCCAAGCTCTCGAGCTTGTCCTCGATTTCCTTGATCTGCTGCGCACCGGCCTTGAGCGTCTTAAGCTCATCCGCCGTAAACTCATCCTTGGCGCCGTCGATGGTCTTGAGCAAGAAATCGCCGTAATTGCTGCCGTCCTCAATCATTGTCGAGTCTTTATTTGCCGCATTGAATACCTTTTCCCACAGCGCGTTATCACTCGAAAAGATCTCGTTCTCCTTCTGCATGAGCTTCGCATACAGCTCGGCGGCCTCGTCGGCATTGGCCGGCTTCTGCGCAGTGAGTTCTGCGATCTTAGGATCGGAGCTCGCAGATTCGCTCGCATTGCCACCGGGCGCCGAACATGCCACAAGGCACAAGGCCAATACCGGCACCATAAACAGGGCCGCAATCTTAGAAAGCTTCATAGTCATTCCTCCGTTTTGTCGAAGCTTGTTTACTTTTTATCAGCGGTCAAGGGAAGCTTTTCCGCCGACACATCCAGGCCATAGCGATAGCTGATGGCATCGACGGGACAGGCCCCGATGCACTTTCCGCACCGGATACATTCGGCATGATTGGGCGCGCGGACCACATCAACGTCCATCTGACAAACCTTTGAGCACTTGCCGCACGAGACACATTTGCACGCGTCAACCTGAATCCCCAACAAGGACACCCTATTCATGAGCGCATAGAATGCGCCGAGTGGGCAAATCCATTTGCAGAAGGGGCGGTAGAACAAAACGCTCAGCACTACCACGGCAATGAGAACGGCAAGTTTCCAAGTAAAGAGATGTCCCAACGCAGATCGAATGCCGGCATTGGCGATGGCCAGCGGAATGGCGCCCTCGAGCACACCCTGCGGACAGATGTACTTGCAAAAGAACGGGTCGCCCATGCCCACGTCGTTAACCATCAAGACGGGCAGCAGCACCACGGCAAACAGCAGCACGACGTACTTGATGTACGTGAGCGGCTTAAGCTTTTTCGTGGAGAACTTTTTTCCGGGAATCTTATGAAGCAGCTCCTGCAGCCAGCCAAACGGGCACAGAAAGCCGCATACAAAGCGTCCCAGCAGCACGCCGAGCAAAATGAGCGTACCGGTAACATAGTAAGAAAAGTTGAACTTGGATGAACCTACCACCGACTGGAACGACCCGATGGGGCACGCACCCGATGCCGCGGGGCACGAATAGCAATTAAGTCCAGGTACGCAGACTGTTTTTCCCGCGCCCTGATAGATGCCGCCTTTGGCAAAGTTTGGCAGGTGAATGTTGGTGACCAGCGTCGCCGCCGCCTGAATGAATCCGCGAAATCGGGCCAAAACATGCGACGCAGTGTTTTCTCTTTTATCCAATTCCGATACACTCCAAGCACAGCCTAATCGCTTTGGCCAGCACGGCATCCGCCTCGCCACGCATAACACCAAAGCACACCATGGCAATTCCGACGATCAACAAAGCGACCTGTACCACGGGCTTTACCGCTTTGAACAACCTGACCACTCCTTTCGTTACGCGACCATTGGACCATATCGACTATAAAATCCGTGTTAAGCGCGATTTGGAATGTGCAAGGAGACTGTTATGCGTATTTTGATCGTCGAGGACGAGCGAGCACTGTGCGACACGATCGCACGCAGCTTGCGAAACCTGGCGTACAGCGTCGACTGCTGCCACGACGGGCAGGAGGCGCTCGACCTGCTGGGCGTCGAAGTCTTTGACCTCGTGGTACTCGACCTCAACCTTCCCCGTATCGACGGCATGGCCGTGCTCAGGGAACTTAGGAAAACCGATTGCGAGACTAAGGTACTGATTCTGTCCGCGCGTGGCGAAGTATCCGATAAAGTCGCCGGACTCGATGCCGGCGCCAACGATTACCTTACCAAGCCGTTTCATCTGGACGAACTTGCGGCAAGGATCCGCAGCCTTACCCTCAGGCGCTTCGCACAAAGCGACATAGTATTAGCCTGCGGAAAGCTCAGCTTTGACACCAAGGCGCGCATCGCTTCCGTGGACAGTGAGGCTCTATCTCTTACACGCAAGGAAACGGGAATCTTGGAATACCTGATGCTTAATCAGGGGCGACCGGTAAGCCAAGAGGAGCTTATCGAGCACGTTTGGGATAGCAGCGTGAACAGCTTTAGCAACGCAACCCGCGTTCACATCTCGTCACTCCGCAAAAAGCTACGCAGCGCTTTGGGATACGACCCGATTCGCAATCGGATTGGAGAGGGCTACGTTATGGAGGATAGCGAATGAAAAGGCTTTCGCTGCAATGGCGCATAACGATTATGACGGCACTGCTGACGTGTGCGGCATGCGTGCTGACGAACTGTCTGGTCGGCTATACGGGCATGCGCTACATGGATGCTATCGGCAGCGACATCTCGGCCCTTAGCGCAGCCGGCGTAGATGCACCTCAGGCGTTTGACCCAACGAAGGAGAGCCTCGATGACGAGGTCACGATCGTCGTAAACGACGCACAGGAGTCTTTTGGCACGACAGCCTGGTACATCACGGCTGGAGTCACACTCCTTGGCGGCGCGCTGGCATACTTTGTGAGCGGCCGTGCACTCAAACCGCTACGGGCTTTTGCGGCCCAGGTCGAGCGTGTGCAGCCTGACAACCTAAGCGAAATCAGGCTCAGTGAAGATGTGCCCATCGAGCTACAACGATGCAGCGCCTCTTTCAACGACATGATCGCCCGTCTTGGCGAAGGGTTCTCTGCACAGCGTCAGTTTACCGGCAACGCCGCACACGAGCTGCGCACCCCGCTCGCCCTTATGCAAGCACAGATTGAACTATTCATCTCCGAGCACTCCGGTTTGCAACCCGAAACTGCCGAGCTACTCGGCCTGCTACAAGAACAAACCGAGCGCATGTCTCGAATGGCCAAGGTATTGCTCGAGATGAGTGAGCTCCGCAGCGTTCCTTGCGAGGACGATGTGGAACTTGGTCTCTTGTCCGAAGAGGTCCTCACCGACCTTGCGCCACTTGCCGAGAATAAGGACGTAACCCTCGATTGCGCCGGAGACGCTTTGACAATCGGAAGTGATACGCTCCTCTATCGGCTGGTGTTTAATCTGGTCGAAAACGCCATCCGTTACAGCCGCCCCGGCTCGACTGTCAACGTCTCCATCTGCGACAACGACAGCCACGTGTTCCTGCGAGTCGAGGACCAGGGCCCGGGAATACCCAAGCAGTACCGTGAGAGCATCTTCCAACCGTTCTTTCGTCTAGACAAATCCCGCAGCAGGGCATACGGCGGCGCAGGACTCGGACTAGCGCTCGTTTGGGAGATTGCAGCTCTTCACGGTGGCACAGTAGAGGTCGAAACAAGTTCCGAGAACGGGACCACCATGCTCGTAAGCCTTCCAAAACGATCCGCAGCGTCAACCGAGCAGTAAAACGAAAGGGGTCCCGAGCAACAGGAGTACAATTGCTGCTATTGTTGCCAGCTGTTGGGAGATGGAAGATGGACTGCGATGGCTACCCACGCGTTCCCATGCCGTTGATGTGCACCGCCTTTGTGCCGGGGCAGATTGACGCTGCGGTTGCAGGCATTTCCGACCCCGATTCGCGCGCCATCGCCACGGCAGAAGCGCTGTACTTTCGCGGACAGGCCGCCCTCGCTGCCGAGACAGCACGCCCCTATCTTGACGCCACCGATCCCGCACTGCGCTATTCCGCATGCTTTATCTGCGGATACGCCAGTCTGTCGCTCAACCGTATCGCCGATGCCCGCCGTTGCCTTGCGGGCATCCTCGATACACCGGCCGACGAGGAATCATCCGCTATCCACGCCACGCATATCCTGTTCGCCTCGGCCGCAAGCGTCCTGTTGCACTTGCCTTCCCCGTATTCTGCCGAAGAGTTTTATCCACTTGCGGCGCATCTGCCCGAAGGCCTGCGCCTGTTCGCCAGTTACGTGATGGCGCATGCCCTGTACCTGCGCGGCGAATATGGCCGCAGTCTGGGCATGGCGGAAAACGCCCTGATCATGAAACAAGGGAGCTATCCGATCTCGGAACTGTTCCTGCACCTGGCAGCTTCCATGGCATGCATGAGCCTCAAGGACATCGACGCCGCAAAAACGCACTTCGGAGTTGCTTGGAACATTGCGCGTCCCGACGGCCCTATCGAGCTCATTGGCGAGCATCACGGCCTTTTACAGGGGCTTATCGAGGCATGCCTAAAAACGCAATACCCTGACGACTTCGCGCGCATCATCGAGATCACGTACCGCTTCAGCTACGGCTGGCGGCGCATCCACAACCCCGATTCGGGCGAGGACGTTGCCGACGATCTAACGACCACGGAATTCACCATGGCCATGCTCGCCTGTCGTGGGTGGACCAACGCCGAAATCGCACGCCATATGGGAGTATCGCCGGGCACCGTCAAAAACCGCCTATCCGGCGTATACGCAAAGCTTGGCATCGGCACACGCGCCGAGCTGGTCGCGCATATGTTACGTTAGCGACCGGACTACCAAGCGCATCGAACGCGTTCCGGAACCCGGCGCTTCGCTCGATCAATTTGGACATTTTGACCCTTGAACGGCACTACCGCCACGGGGCGCCTTCTCGCAAAATTGGATTATTTCCACCGATACCTGCGGGATGGGAGCCAAAGATGCTTGATCGCCGTTCGTTACTTGTTGCCGGAGCGTCCTCGCTGGCGAGCATTATGTTGCCGCGCGTGCCGGGAAGCGCAAACGCCTTCATATTGCCGTTCGCCCCCGCCGAGGCATACGCCGACGAAGATGATCCCTTCAAGGTCTTGGTGCTCTCGCGCACCATGTTTGGTGTGGTCGTGGTCGACGTCGCCAACAAGAATACGCCCATCACGGGTGCCCAGGTCACGCTCATATCGCGCTATGCCGCAGGCAAGCAGCTCACCGCCACGACCGATGACGAAGGCACGGCCATCTTTGAGGTCGCCCCTCTTTCAGAAGGCTACGTGGACGAGACAACGCTTCTCGACGCGTACGACTTTAACGGCGGCATCTCCATTAGCATGGCGGGCTACCGCGATGTCGAGATTCCCCTTGCGCGTATCCAGGGCGGCACCGCTATTGCCGCACCCACACGTCCGCTCTCCGATGGCGAGCCGTACTTTCGACAGCTCACGTTCGACGAATGGGACATCCAGTACGCCGACGCCACGTTTATGGCAATGCCAGCGGACGAAGCAGCAAACGACCAGCCCGACACGCACGCTTTTACCGTGCAGGCTCATCTGCCGCAGGGCGGGCAGGCAACGTTGCATATCAATAAAGTGATGCCCTCTGCGGGCAGCTCAACCGAAACCGTCACGCAGATCGGCCAGATCAAGGCCAGCGCATCGGGCGCGGATAATCTGGCGACATTCACGCTCGAAGACACGTTCCTCGATGCAGCTTCGGGCCTTCTGGAGGAAGGGTGCAAGCTGCGCTTTATGCTCGACTACCAGGGCAAAACCTACACGCTCTCATCCCCTATGGCCGTTGTCACCGCGCCGGCCGCAAAGGCGGAATCGGGCTCGACCACCATCATTCCCACCACCATGGACCAAGAGATCACTCCGTTTGATTTCCCCGCGGCGTTTCCCGGTATCGGCGGCAATAAGTTCACATGCTGGATGCCCACATTTCCCATTCTGTTCGATTTCTCGTTTGCTGGATACGTGCTGTTTGGCGGAGGGTACAAACCAGCTAGCTATATGAACGATTCGGGCAACCCTGATCCGGAATACTGGAAGAAATCGCCGCGCGAGTCGGGCGCCAAGCAGGCAAACCGCTACCTCGACGAGATGGAGGGGAAGTGGAATCAGTACAAGAGGATGAGTGCCGGTTCGGGCACCGATCCAAGAAACACCAAGCTCCTTCGCCACCATTGCACGCCGCTGTTCACGATGGATATCGCCACACAGCTGTACGGCTCGCTCGCCTACGATTGGGTGGGCAAAACCTGGGGTAACAACAACGACCCCGCATACGGCAATATTAAGGCCCTCTTCCAGGTAAGAACCGACCTCAATTGGACCGAGCAGTTTACCCTAGGACCGGTGCCATTTTTCCTAAACGTCAACCCCTGGGTGCTGGCAAAACTGGCGCTCGCCGTGGGTGCCCACACGCACGGCAGCGGCGCGGCGTTTTTTAAAAACATTTCGCTCGACTATTCAAACACGTCGGGCTCGTTCACCATCCAGATCGGGCTTGCCGTCACCTTTGGCGCCGGCGTTGCAGGCGTCGCTTCGTCTGCCGTGCGCGGCGCCGCATCCCTCACGCTGTTCATTGGGTACGAAAAGGCAGATGGACACCAGCTTCCGCGGCTGCGTGTAGGTGCAGACGTCGATGTCGACGTGATACTCCAGTTCGTAATGTTCAAGTGGACCACCAAGGCTTGGTCGGGGTCGTGGCCCACACTCATCGATTCGTGGAATATGTCGGTGAACAATGGCGACCAGTATGGGCTCCAGCGCTCTGAGCTCGCATTGGATGGAGATACGCCTTATACGCTGGATGCCTGCTTCGGCTCGGCCGGCAACATTGAGGCGGGCGGCGTGCCGCAATTTATCGCATCGGCCACCATTGTCACCAATTCCGAGCTGCTCAAGCGCGCCGAGGTTAAGGCCGCTGTCGTAAACGTCGCGCCTGTCGTGCGCGATTGGGATCAAGCGGTCACGCGCATTGAGCTCGAGGCGGATGCAGAAAGCGACGACACGGGACAGATCGAGCATTTCGTCCATGCACTGATAGAGAACGACGAAAACGCCGCGACGATGTATAAGTACACCTATATCGGGCAGGCGAAGGACGCCGCTGCGGACCCCAACGCCAATTCTGCTGGTGTATCGGAGGACGAGCGTGGCGGCATCAAGCCCTCGAGCGACAACGTGCTGTTTGCTGGCGTGCTCAGCGAAGCCCACATGAAGCTGGCAATGATTGCCGGCGTAGAATGCCTGTTCCGTATCGCCTCGGTGCGCTACGGCGACAATGGTCGCTCGCGCCTGGTGGTACACACAAAGGCAAACGGGACGTGGTCCGCTCCCACGCCTGTGGACTTTCCCCTTGGGTTTGGCGAGGGCGACGTGGAGCGCGACGGCATATACGATTACGACTTCGACGTAGTGGAATATACGGACGGAAGAGGAAACCAGGACGCCTACGTGCTGCTGGTCTCGGGCGAGCGCCCCGCCGGCGACAACACCCTTTTCGATACGGCGAGCACATCCGGCATACTGTCCGTTGTGCGCCTGCGCATCAGCAACGACGGAGTTCGCGTGATATCGCACACGTCGTGGCGCAGCATCTCGCGCGGCCGCCTTCAGGAGGATGGCTACCATTGCCTGCAGTGCCCACGCATCACGGTGGGCAAGACGCTGGTCGACGGGCGCCTGTCGGGCGCTTACCTCCACCGCCGCGGAACCACCGCAGAGAAGGCGCTCGGCAGCGAGGCCGAGGTTGCGCTGGAATGCTTTACCCTGTGGTCGGATGATTTGGGCGACAGTCTCACGTTCCGTCAGGTCCTCCGCTTTCCGCAAGCACCGTCGAGTATCGAGCTGGGCGAGCCCGAGAATATCAACGGCAAAATGGTGGTGCCCGTTGCATACGAGACTGCAGGCGGTTGTGGCTGCGCATCGTACGCCGTGATCGGCCAGTCCATTGCGGGCTGGGGCGTTATGTCGCCAGATGCCACAGTACCCCACGCGGTGCCGTGGCCACAGCACACGGGCTTTTTGGCAACCGTCAACGAGCAACTGCAGCATATTACTTGGACGCGAGGCGCATCGGCATTTGCAATGCAGCCCGTGGGTGCCGCAGGCTGTGGCCCTGCATCGTTTAGCGTAAGCAACAACGGCAGGTGCGTGCTCTATGTAGAGAACACCGATGGCAAGGTGGGACAAACCTACGACGAAGAAGGCAACCCGGTAGCAGTGATGGGCAAGCACTTCCGCATCTTCGCCAGCACCTTGGCAGGCGATCTGTTCACGGAGCCGTTCGTGATGTGCGAGCTGGACCATCCCGTCGATCAGATAACGACATTTTTGACGTCGGGGAGCATGCTCTCCGCGCTCGCCACGCACATTGTGAGTGCCGAGCAGAGCAAGGCGAAGCTGCACGGCATCGAAGTGCCCTTGGTGGCGTGTGCCACTCCGACAGGCGCGGTCGCTACCTCGGGCGCGGTGGTGCCCGGAGCAGCAGGCGAATCCTTCATGGTCACGGTGCGAAACGACGGCAACACCTTGCTGACCGCCGGCACGATCGATCTGTACCGAGAGGGCTCCAGCCAGCCGTTCTCCAGCGCATCCATCGGGTTCGGAGCGAACACACGCATGGCATCGATCTACGATCCAGAGCTTGCCGAGGACGCTTCGGCCAACGACATGGCACACGTGAAGTACGCGCTCGAAACGCTGGGCACACCTTTTGCAACGCACCCGCTGGTAGCCGACAGTGGCAACGCCGTGCTGGCACCGGGTTGCACGGCACAGTTCCGCATGAGCTTCGCCATCCCCGAGAGTTGGAGCGATGAAGTGGGCAAACGTGTAACGCTATATGCGAAGGCGCGTAATCTGGTGGCGCTCGATCCCGTAACGCTCGAGGAAATTCGACCGGGCGCAAACTCGGCGCTGGGTGCCGTGCTGCACGAGCTTCATGTGCCCGACGCGGCATGCGAACGCTCAGAAGTTCAGGTCGGCGTATGCGACAGCGCGGATACGACGGGGCTTCACGATGCACCGATGACAGCAGACGACGATGACGGCTCGAGTGGCGGCGGTACCGACGAGGGCGGCGGCTCCGGCGGAAGCAGCTCCGGCAGTGGCAAGGACCACAGCAATAACAAGCGCTCCGGAAAAGCGGGCGCGCTCGCTGGCACGGGCGATGTCAATGCTCCCCTTACGGCAGCCGCTGCAGCACTCGCCGCGGCAGGCGCCGGCCTCATCGCCTACAGCGCCCGCCGCACGGCGCTCGAAAAAGACATCGCCGATGAGGTCAATTCTGATAAGCCTCACTAGCTCTCAGTTACCTTTGCGAGAGACGCCGACTCGGCTCATCGAACATCAAAAGGGGCTGGCCCCGATAACTCGGAGCCAGCCTTGAGTCGCCTGACGTGAGAATCACAGCGCTACTTGAGCTTCAGAGCCTCCATCATGGGCACGGCGGCATCCCAATCGATCTTCCAGCCGATCGACACGCGGACGGTTTCACCCGTTGCGGGAGCCGTCGCAAACAGTGTATGGCCGTTGTCGGGACCGGTAAAGCGCAGCCACGTTATGCCGTTGCACTCGACCTGGTCGGTTGTTGTCTCCTTGCCTTCGTAGACCTGCTCTAGGCTTGCAACCTCTTCCTCCGGCGAGCGCGGGAAGATGCTGATGTTCAGGCGTCCTCCAGTCTCGTCGTGGAAGAAGTCTGCCTTTTCGCGCTCTTCGTCGGACGAATCCAGCGTGTACCCATCGGCGGCCTCGATGCTGTACGATGCGCAGTCGATGCCCGTTAAATCTGCCTTCTCGCCAGAATCGGCCACGCCGCCGGCCGCCTTGAACTCCTTGGTCTCGCATCCCGTGGTGTCAAAGTGCATGGCCTCATGATTCTTGGCGGGGGCATAAGCGTCTACGAACTCGACAGTGATGGGCCCGTAGTACGCCGTCTTGGGCGCCCAGAAATACACGTACTCAACGGTCTCGCCCGGGCCGATATCTGGCCTCTCGGAAAGGTCGATGCCCTCGTGCAGCTCATCGGGAGCCTCGCTTGCAACGTAGTCGAGCACGGCCGCCTTGTCGGAAGTAAACAACGGGTCGCCTGCCTCAAGATCGCCCTGGGCAGCATGCACGTTAAAGGAACTGAACGTCCTGTTCTTTGTGTTGTTGTTGGTGATCTTGATGTGCAGGTAAAAGCCGTCCTGCAGCTTGGCATCGCCGCGATAGAACGTACCGTGAGCCACCGACTCATAGGTAATGCCTGCTACCTCGACCGTCTGCGAATCATAGGCCTTGGGCTTTTCCTGCACAGGCGCGCTGCCGCCCGAACTGCCAGCCGAGCCGCTCGGAGCACTACCGCCACAGCCGGCCACCGTACACGCCAGCACGGCCGAAAGCGTCACGGTGGGAATTCCTAACAGCAGCTTCTTCGTCATGGGCTTCATCATCCTCACCGCTCCTTTCGCTTGCACCTCATCCGTTGCCCAAGGCCTTCGTCGTCCCGTGGCATCGGCTTCCACTATGAGCGTATGACGAAACACGGCGCCGGCGAAGTGACCCGTGGCCCAAATAACGACCCACCAGCGTTCCTTATGGGCCAAAAGAACTCGCACATGCACGCCCCCGGCCCATAAAACGAGACGTCTGTCCCAATGTTCGATTCGATCCAACAATCCGCACGACACGTTTTCGACAACGTATCCAACCGCAAACGCAGCAAGACGCATTCGGCCGCCTTCAAATTTACTCGGGCAGAACCGACTCGGTTTTGTCCGAGTAAACTCGAGCATAAACTGATCCATGCGATACAATTAACTCGGACAAAACCGAGTCGGAAGGAACCGAGTAAGTGGAATTTATTGGCAGGGAGCGTGAGCTCGCCCGTATTAAGAAAACGCTCAAAGCACCCGAGCAGCGCAATGTTCTCATTTACGGCAGGCGTCGCGTCGGAAAAAGTGAGCTCATCAAGCAGGCACTAACCGATTTGTCGGACGTCGCAACGGTCTATTACGAGTGCCGCCAAACCTCCGAGGCAGACAACCTCGAGAGTCTGTCCGTCCTTGTTGCTGAAGCGCTGAGCTTTCCTCCGCTCGCCTTCACAGGCATCCGCGAGCTCATCGAATTTCTGTTTGCCCAAGCTAAAGACAAGAACATTACCCTCGTTCTCGACGAATACCCCTACTTGAGAGATGCGGTTAAAGGCCTAGACAGCATTCTTCAGACCTCAATCGACGCCCACAGGGAAGACTCACGTTTAAACATTGTCCTGTGCGGCTCCTACGTTGAGATTATGAAATCCCTCATCGAGCATGAAAGCCCCCTCTACGGGCGAATTGATCTCGCGCTTGAGCTTAAGCCCATGGATTACTTTGACGCTGCGAAGTTCTATCCCGCGTTCTCGCCCGAGGACAAGGTGCGGCTCTATAGCGTTTTTGGCGGTATCCCCTTTTACAATCGCCTCATCGATCAATCCCAAAGCGTACGCGACAACATCATCGAGCTCGTCACGGAACCTGGCGCCCGCTTAGAAAGCGAGGTGCCGTCCTATCTCAACGCCGAGATCTCGAAGATGACCAACGCCAACGAAGTTTTCGGGGCTCTCGCACAAGGCTACTCCCGTTGGGGGGACGTGCTGGCACAGTCGCACGTCTCGAGCGGTCCGGCCATGGCAGACGTGCTCGACAAGCTCATGTCACTCGAAATCGTCCAAAAGCGTGCACCCATCAACGACCCTACGAACAAGCGCAAGTCTGGCTACTTTGTAGTGGATCCGCTTTCGCTCTTTTACTATCGCTATGTTTTCCGCAATGCCTCAGCGCGTCAGCTGCTCGACTCGGAAGTCTTCTATGATCGTCACGTCTTCCAAGACTTCGAGGAAAACTACGTTCCTCATATGTTCGAGGAGATCTGCCGTCAATACCTCGTGCGGCAGAACAGGACCGGCAAGATCGAACCGGCTTTCGACGCCATAGGCAAGTACTGGTACGACGACCCCGCAAACAAAACGAGCGGCGAATTCGATGTGGTAACGCAAGACCCCGAGGGCTACGCATTCTACGAAGCAAAGTTCCGCAAATCCCCCATCACGCAAAAAATGGTCGACGAGGAAATCGCCCAAGTCGAGGCAACGGGACTCAAGTGCCATCGCTATGGATTCTTCTCCCGTTCGGGCTTCGAAGCTGGCGAAAGCGATCGAACCGTCTTCATCGACCTGCCGCAGATGTTTGGATAGGACAGGACAGGTCCCTCCCGCATTCCAAGCATTCATTATCTAATCGAACGATTGTTCGATGGATTTCGTGTTGGTTGGAATCGTCTGTGGGCTGGGCTATGCTACCTTGACTATCTATATGACTAAAACGCAGCAAAGGAGCACCGAAAGAGCGAGTATGGCAAAAAACACCGCAAACTATGGTAACGACAGTATCCGCCAGCTCAAGGACGAGGAGCGCGTACGCCTGCGCCCTGCCGTCATCTTCGGCTCGGACGGACTCGATGGCTGCGCGCATGCCGCCTTCGAGATTCTGTCCAACGCCGTTGACGAGGCGCGCCAGGGCTACGGCAAGCTCATCACCCTTACCGCCTTTCGCGATGGCTCCATTCAGGTAGAGGACAACGGCCGTGGCTGCCCGCTCGACTGGAACCCCTCCGAGAAGCGCTTTAACTGGGAACTCGTCTTTTGCGAGCTCTACGCCGGCGGCAAATACAATAACAACCAGGGCGGCGACTACGACTTCTCGCTCGGTACCAACGGCCTGGGCTCGTGCGCGACCCAGTACGCCTCCGAGTACATGGACGTCACGGTTTGGCGCGATGGCAACAAGTACTCCCTGCACTTTAAGAAGGGCAAGGTTGTCGGCGCCAAGAAGAAGGCACTCGAGATTGAGCCCAGCGACGAGAACCGCACCGGCACCACCATCAAGTGGCGCCCCGATCTTGAGGTCTTTACCTCGATCAGCATTCCCCACGACTGGTATCGCGAGACCATGCGCCGCCAGGCCGTGGTCAACGCCAACGTGACCTTCCGCCTGCGCATCGAGGGCGACGATGGTGAGTTTTCCGAAGAGGATTTTTGCTATCCCAAGGGCATCGAGGACTATGTGCTCGAGAAGGTCGGTACCGACTACCTTACCGAGCCCTTCTTTATCGAGGCCGACCGTCGCGGTCGCGACCGCGAGGACCTGCCCGACTACAACGTGAAGATTACCGCGTGCATGTGCTTCTCGCGCACCTTCATGATGCAGGAGTACTACCACAACTCATCGTGGCTCGAGAACGGCGGTTCGCCCGAGAAGGCCGCCCGCAGCGCCCTGACCAGCGCCATCGATGCCTACATCAAGCAACAGGGCAAGTACAACAAAAACGAGAGCGGCATTAAGTGGCAAGACGTCCAGGACTGCCTGGTGCTGGTGACCAACTGCTTCTCCACCCAGACGTCCTATGAAAACCAGACTAAGAAGGCCATCAACAACCGCTTTATCCAGCAGGCTATGACGGCCTTCTTTAAGGAGCGCCTCTCGACCTACTTGATCGAGAACAAAGACGCTGCCAACAAGATCATGGAGCAGGTGCTCATCAACAAGCGCTCGCGCGAGAACGCCGAAAAGACGCGCCAGAGCATCAAGACCAACCTGCAGCAGAAGACCGACATGGCCAACCGCGTGCAGAAGTTCATCGACTGCCGCTCCAAAGATAAGAACCGTCGCGAGATCTACATCGTAGAGGGCGACTCGGCAGCAGGCGCCATTCGCACCTCGCGCGATGCCGAGTTCCAGGGCGTTATGCCCGTCCGCGGTAAGATCCTCAACTGCCTGAAAGAGGACTACCCGCGCATCTTTAAGTCCGACATCATCATGGACCTTATGCGCGTGCTGGGCTGCGGTGTGGAGATCAAGGACAAGCGCATCAAGAACCTTGGTGCCTTTGACCTGGACAACCTCAACTGGAACAAGGTCATCATCTGTACGGACGCCGACGTCGACGGTTATCACATCCGTACGCTCGTGCTCACCATGCTCTACCGCCTGGTGCCCACGCTTATCGACGAGGGTTACGTGTATATCGCCGAATCGCCGCTCTACGAGATCAACTGCAAAGAGAAGACCTACTTTGCCTACACCGAGCTCGAGAAGAACGGCATCCTCAAGGAGATTGGCGACCAAAAGTGCTCCATCAACCGCTCCAAGGGTCTTGGTGAGAACGACCCGGACATGATGTGGCTCACCACCATGAATCCCGAGACGCGTCGTCTGATCAAGGTGGAGCCCGAGGACGTCACCAAGATGGAAACCATGTTCAACCTGTTGCTGGGCAACGACGAGGCAGGCCGCAAGCGCCATATCTCCGAGCACGGCAAGGAATATCTGGACCAGCTGGACCTGCAATAGCAGCAAATCGATAACGACGGCCCATAAGAAGTTCAAGAGGAAATCGTGGCAAAGAAGAAGACGAAGAACCAGCCAAAGAAAAAGCAGGTCAACGCCGAAAACGTCATCGGCCTGCACTCCGAGGTCACCGACCAGCCGATCACGCAGACGCTCGAGGTCAACTACATGCCCTACGCCATGAGCGTCAACGTCTCGCGTGCGTTCCCCGAGATCGACGGTTTTAAGCCCTCGCACCGCAAGCTGCTCTACACCATGTACAAGATGGGTCTGCTCAAGGGCGAGCGCCAGAAGAGCGCCAACATCGTGGGTCAGACCATGAAGCTCAACCCGCACGGCGACGCCGCGATCTACGAGACGATGGTGCGCCTGGCGACGGGCAACGAAGCGCTGCTTGCCCCCTTCGTAGAGTCGAAGGGCAACTTTGGCAAGTACTATTCGGGCGACCTGAGCTACGCCGCCTCGCGTTATACCGAGGCCAAGCTCTCCCCCATCAGCGCCGAGATCTTCAAGGACATCGACAAGGATCCGGTCGACTTCGTCGACAGCTACGACGGCGCCATGAAGGAGCCGCGCCTGCTGCCCACCACGTTTCCCAACATCCTTGTCTCGGCCAATAAGGGCATCGGCGTCGCCATGGCATCCGACATCTGCGGCTTCAACCTCAACGAGGTCTGTACTGCCACCATGCACTACCTGCAGGATCCCGACTGCGACCTGCTCGAGTACATGCCCATGCCCGACTTCTCGACCGGCGGCGAGATTATCTACCGTCGCGAGGAGATGGAGAAGATCATCGAGACCGGCCTTGGCAGCTTCCAGATTCGCTCCCGCTGGCGCTGGATTCCCGAAGAGCGCATCATCGAGGTGTACGAGATTCCCTACACCACCAAGACCGATGTCATCATCGAGCGCATCGTCAAGCTCTCCAAGGAGGGCAAGGTCAAGGAGATCGCCGACATCCGCGATGAGACCGACCTTTCGGGTCTGCGCATCGCCATCGACCTTAAGCGCGGCGTCGACCCCGACAAGCTCATGGCCAAGCTCTATCGCTCGACCACGCTGCAGGATTCGTTCTCGTGCAACTTCAACGTGCTGGTCGATGGTTACCCTCGCGTTATGGGCGTGCGCCAGATTCTGCACGAGTGGGTCAAGTGGCGTATTGAGTCCACGCGTCGCCGCATTAACTTTGACCTGGGCAAAAAGTCCGAGCGCCTGCACCTGCTGCACGGCCTCGAGGCGATCCTGCTCGACATCGACAAGGCGATCGCCATCATCCGTGGCACCAAGCTCGAGGCCGAGGTCGTGCCCAACCTTATGCGCGGCTTCGACATCGACGAGACCCAGGCCGAGTTTGTTGCCGAGCTCAAGCTCCGCAACATCAACGAGGAGTACATCCTCAACCGCACCAAGGACATCGCTAAGCTTGAGGGCGAGATTGCCGAGCTTGAGGAGATCCTCTCCAGCGAGGAGAACATCAAGAAGGTCATCAGCGACGAGCTGGCCGCGGTCAACAAGAAGTATGTGATGCCGCGCCGCACGGGCAGGATCGAGCCCCATGAGGTTATCGAAGTAAGCTTGGAGCCCGAGGTCGAGGAGTACCCGGTCACCATCATGCTCTCGCGCGATGGCTACCTTAAGAAGATGACGGACCGCGTGCTCAAGAAGGCGACCACGCTCAAGTACAAAGACGGCGACAAACCCTTTATCGAGTTCCCGTCCTCCAACACCCACGAGTTGCTGGTCTTTACCAACAAGAGCCAGGTGTACAAGTGCAAGGTTGCGGCGTTTGAGGATACCAAGTCGGCCCAGCTGGGCTCGTACCTGCCGACCGATCTTGAGATGGAACCCGACGAGAGCGTCATCTGGGTCATCGACCCCGAGGACTATAAGGCCGACGTGCTGTTTGTCTTTGAGAACGGCCGCGTGGTGCGCGTCGCGCTTTCTGGATACGTCACCAAGACCAACCGCAAGCGCCTCAAGAACGCCATCTACGGTGGCAGCAAGCTGCTGTATGCCCAGGTGCTCAAGGAGGACCGCGACATCGCGCTGGTCTCGAGCGACTATCGCCTGATGAACTTCAACACGTCGCTGCTCAAGACCAAGACGACCACCAACACGCAGGGCGTCCAAGCCTTTACGGCCAAGAAGGGCCGCTCGGTCACCACCGTCGGCACAACCGAGGAGATTCTTGGCGCCGGTGTCTCGGCCGAGAAGTTCACCGCACAGAGCCTCCCCTCAGCCGGTGCCCTCATGAAGGAAAACGACATGCCGAGTCTGTTTGACTAAAAAAGCGGCAGCCAAACCGTCATGGTTTTACAAAGCAGCGGGGCCCGAAGCGCAGCAACATCGCGCTCCGGGTCCCATGCATTACAGCAGCATCATCCCTATAGACAAAATGCTGCATAAAGTGGAACAGACATAAGCCCATCATTCATTCCAAAGGGCTTAGTCGATAGCCTGATAAGGCGCACGCCTGGATGGGTCTTTTTTAGCGAGGACAGACTTCGAGATCTTGTGTTCTCCCCCGCCTTGACTTCAATCGCAGACAAGCATCCCTGTTTCTCTACTACAAAGTCGATTTCCGCACGATTGTCTCGCGCCCAATAATGCAGCGGATAGCCCATGGCTGAAATCTGTTGGGCAACGTAGTTTTCGGTAAGTGCGCCCATGAATGTGCCACCGATACCGGCAAGAATATCGGCGCGTTGAGCACCGGCTTTGGAGACGAGCAGCCCTGTATCAGCCTGATAGATTTTAAAAGCAGAAGGGTTAACAAAGGCCTCTAAGGGGCTTTCGATCTGCCCGACTAGGCTGCAGCGCGCCACCGTACCCGACAATACAAGCCAGTCGAGAGCATCTCCAAAGAGAGACGCATTGCCCCCCGCTCGCACTACCTTGTATTGAAATTTACGATTCTCTTTGGCAAGCTGCTGTGGAATGGAGTCGAAGCACGCACGCGTCTTTGCGCTCAAGCGTTCATCAGCATATTTATTGGTGTCGGCGGAATATCCGTCGAGAATAATCCGATGCTTTTCGGCCACATCAATGATTGACTGATCATCGATGTACGTTTGGACCGCCTCGGGCATTCCGCCAACAACAAGATACTGTCGATAGAGCCCAAGCGCCTTTTCATGAAGGCTTGGCGCAAGAGGTCCCATTGACTCGAATGATGAGCGTATCTCGTCGACCAGCTGATCGTGCCCCATCGCCCAGAGAAACTCCTCGAAATCGAGTGGAGTCATCTCAATCAAGTCGGTCTTTCCAACGGGGAACGAATACGACTGATGGTTAATGGCAACCCCAAGAAGCGACCCAGCAGCCGCAACGTAATACTCGGGAGCATCTTCGCAAAAGTATTTAAGGGAAGTGAGCGCTTCCTCGCATGCCTGGATCTCGTCAATGAACAGTAAGGTTTTGCCAGGCACGATACGCTGCCCCGTGCGAGCCTCGATCGCGTGTACGATCGAATGAGGGTCAAGACCGCCCGAAAAATCCGCTCGCGCCGACCGGTCGTTCTCAAGATTAACGTAGACAACCGATTCGAAAAGATCCTGGGCGTACGTTCTGAGCAGATAGGTCTTGCCACACTGGCGCACGCCTTTGACCAGCAAAGGTTTTCTATCAGCCTTGTCTCGCCATTCCCTAAGGAGCTCGTCTGCCTTGCGACGCATACGCAACCTTCCCTCATGAATTTCTGTTCAACAATATTTTAACGCAGATTAATTTGTTTTCAGTTATTTTTCTGCGTTTAAAAATTGTTCTATACGGTACTTGAGGGAATACACCCCTATTCATATACTCGCGATACAACCGATTGCCATGTGTTCTTCTTGTCCTTAGGCCAGCTTGCGAGCGAGCTCTCGCACCTCTTTCAACTTGGGCGACGATGCCATGCTGTCGCGCTCGGTCATACCGCTGATGGCGACAATGCCCTGGTCCTCCCACTTGCAGTACGCACAGGTCGACTTGTACATAGCGATCGCCGCATCATAGACGCCCTCACTGTGACTATCGAGTAAAAGGGCCGTCTTGGTGAACGGGAAACCCGTGGCACCGAAAGCGTACAGGCGGTCGATGGCGGCCTTCTCCTGCGCGGTGATATCAAACCAGTAGATGGGCGAAGCGAAGACTCCCTCCTTCATGCCGCAGGCGCTCGGCACGCATTTTGTTGTAAGCAAAACAGATGGAGCTATTCAGTCGTCTGTAGATCGCATCTCTCGTTCGCGCTCTCCAAAGAAGGTGCAAGCAGAAGCATCACGGGCATTGATCGGCGCCGATATGGATCACGACATGAAACCGTAAGGGTTGGCCAGAGGTTGCTAGATTCAGTAGCTCGCAGCAATAGAGCGAATGACGACTTCGGCGATATAATCCGTGTCATCTTGATTGTTCCCGCGCGGAAGGTACAGCTCATGTCCAAGCTCAACATCGACCAGCGATCGATTCGCGATCTTCTCACCGATAAGCGATCAGACTTCCTCATCCCCGACTACCAGAGGCCCTACGCCTGGGGCGAGGATGAATGCGCAACGCTGTGGGATGACCTGTTCTCGTTCGCTTTTCCAGGCGATGACTACGAGCGTTTCGACAGCGAGAACGACGAATACTTCCTAGGACCCATCGTCACCTTTAAGAACCTCTCTGGCCAACTCGAGATCATTGACAGCCAGCAACGCCTCACCACCATCATGCTGCTGCTCCGCGCGTTCTACGACAAGTTCACCAACATGAAGGATAAGCAGTCTGTGAAGATGCGCGAGGCAATCGCCCGTTGTGTATGGAAGACCGACGAGTTCGACGAGCCCGACATGGAGCGTCTCAAGATCGACTCCGAGGTTGCATCGGACAACGACAAAAATGAATTCCTCGAGATTTTACGAGAGGGCAATGTAGGCGATGGCTGGAAAAGCGCCTATGCCCGCAACTTTGCTTTCTTCCAGAGGAAAATTGAGCAACTGGTGAGCGAGTGGCCCACCTACACCGTCTACATGGCCACACGCGTCATCAACAATGTGATACTGTTGCCCATTGAAGCGGAGTCGCAGGACACCGCGCTACGCATCTTCTCGACTCTAAACGACCGAGGGTTGCCTCTCTCGGATGCCGACATCTTCAAGAGCCAGTTCTACAAGCATTATTCCGACACGGGGCGCAAGGATGAGTTCATCCGTCGCTGGAAGGGGCTCGAGGAGGGAGCGAACGCTATCTTCCGGCCCATGCGCGGTACACCAACCGATGAGCTATTTACGCGCTATATGTACTACCGCCGCGCGAAGAAAGGCATCCGCGACACGACCACCGCATCGTTGCGCGACTTCTTCGGTGCCGATGGCTACGCCATACTCAAGGAGGACGCCACGCTCGGCGATCTTGAGGCCCTACTCGGCTTCTGGCAACGCGTCGACGCGCAGGAAGGATTCAGCGAGCGCGTGCTCCGCAGGCTCTTCGTGCTGAACTACGCCCCCAACGGCATGTGGACCTATCTGCTAAGCGTATGGTTCCTTGCCAACAGCGACAGCAAAGGTGTCCTCGATGACGAGGCACTCTACGGCTTTCTAAACAAGATCACGGCATTCATTTTCGCCTACGCCATTGAGCGACCCGGCGTGAACGCGCTGCGTTCGCCAGTGTATCCCGAGATGATCAACATCGTGGAGCACCGCCCGGTGGAGTTTCCTAACCACCACTTCAATCGCGCAAATATTGCTGAGCGATTCCGGACCTACGTGTTCACCAACGGCAGGCCTGTAACGAAGTCCATGCTCACTTGGTGGGCGTACGCAGACCCAGATCAACCACTCATGGACCTAGACACCACGCTCGAAATTGAGCACATCTATGCCAAGAAGCGCAACGAGATAGACCCGCTCGTCGATCAATCCAGCCTGGAGGCGCTGGGTAACAAGGCGCTGCTCGAGAAGCGTGTAAACATCCGCGCGGCCGACTACAGATTCTGCGATAAACGCAAGTACTATGAGGGATACACCGACGGCAATGGCAAGCGCAAAGCCGGAACAAATATCGCGGAACTCAAGCGCCTGACGCAAGTCATGGGAGACTTCACCGAAATAGACATCGCGACTCGCACGGCACGGATCATCGATGCCTTCGTGGACTACCTGGGCGACAACGGGCTTTTGAGCTAAGGAGCGAACATGTTCGAAAGACTAACCAAGTACGCTGGCAAGCTGGCGGACAGAAACATGAATGTCGAGTTTGGGGGCGGGACGTTCGGACTCGAGGATTTCGTCGACGATTTCTATGAACTGGACGGGTTCGCGGACACCAGCTACTTCGAGACGCTTGAACGCCATAGCATCGACACCTCGGAAGGCATAGACAGCTGCGACATCGACCATGGGGACATTGACCTGATACGTGCATGCATCACGTGGTGCGTTCGTGGCGACCGCTTCTGCGACGGACTCCTTGCCGCGCAAGCCAGGAGCGGGTTTCTGGACCGTTGCCTCCCCGGCTGAAGGAGCTCGACGAGGGCCGATCGACTGCCGCGAAGACATTTCGACCGTGACAGCTACCAACGATAAGCAATAAATCAAGGAGCGTTCCTCAGATAAAGGCCAGTTACAGCTGGTAGCAAAACTTGCAAAAAATAGCAAAAGTTGCAAAAGAAAATGTCAGCAACTATGCATGGCAATCAGTAACCCTCTTGGCAAGGGAAGTAGGCTTTCCACCAACACCGATTGCCATGCGTTCTTCTTGCCCTTAGGCCAGCTTGCGAGCGAGCTCTCGCACCTCTTCCAACTTGGGCGACGATGCCATGCTGTCGCGCTCGGTCATACCGCTAACGGTGACAATGCCCTGGTCCTCCCACTTGCAGTACGCGCAGGTTGACTTGTACATAGCGATCGCCGCATCATAGACGCCCTCGCTGTGGCTATCGAGCAAAAGGGCCGTCTTGGTGAACGGGAAGCCCGTGGCACCGAAGGCGTACAGGCGGTCGATGGCGGCCTTCTCCTGCGCAGTGATATCAAACCAGTAGATAGGCGAAGCGAAGACAACCATATCGGCGCCTTTCAGCGACTCGATCACGTCGGCCATGTCATCCTTCTGCACGCAAGTGCCCTCGTGGGCGAAGCAATACTGGCACCCCAGACAACCAGCGATCTTCTTGCTGGCAACGCGGATGACCTCGACCGTATTGCCGGCCTCGCGCGCGGTCTCGGCAAAGGTCTCGACCATAGTGTCGGTATTGGCGCCCTTGCGCGGGCTACCGCTCAATACAACGATATTCATAAGAATCTCCCTTCTTCATGCCGCAGGCGCGCGGCACACATTTCGTTGTAACCAAAACAGATGGAGCTATTCAGTCGTCTGTAGATCGCATCTCTCGTTCGCGCTCTCTAGACACAATCTCATTGCCTGATAACTCCTCGACCGTCTTGATTCTCTCTCCGAAAATTGAACAGCAAATCGTTGCTCACAAAGTATCGACTGTGGGAAAATTAGCTTGAGCTTTCTCCCTGCTCGCGTAAGCGTTCGCGTGAAAGAGCCTAGCCGCATCGGCCAGGCGCAATATAGATCCGCGAAACCGGCCTACGAACAAGGAGCGTCTTATGTATGAACAGCATGTTGCACCGCAGACCCATAACAAACGGACTGGCCTGTCTATCCGCGACGTCAAGCGTCATGCAGACGCCAGAATCGCCGCCTTCGGAGTAAGCATTCTTGTGGCAGGACTGCTTTTGCTACCCTGCGCAGCACTGGCGACAGAAATGCCCGAAACCGATATCGCAGCACCCATTACCTGCAACGAAGCCAACGCAGAAGGCAGCCTCACAGCTACCACCGTTGTCGACCATAACTATGACCTGGAGCTCCCTCCTGCCTTCATGTTGGTCCAGAATGAGGCGTTTGTATACGATTTCCCCGACAAACCCGAGGACTTCATCTACGGGCTTAACGACACCGTCCATCTCTTCAAGATCGACACCGATACCGAAGGCCTTATAAAAACCGAGAACCCCAAAGAGGCCAGCGTCTCTATTGCCCTGACCATGATCGACAATCACGTTAGAGCAACCGCTGTCTTTACAGGCGGCTACGCCGACGACCAAATCCCTTACAGACTGAACCTCACCAGCTCAACCCGCCTCGGCACACACGTTGACCGCGACTTCGACAGCGGGCAGGGGATTACGCACGAGACGCGGCACGATTACTACATCCGCTACGTCTTCGACAGCGACGTGCACTTGATTGCAACCGATACGAGCGGTTCCAAACCCGATCCAAGTGTTAAACCGAGCCCAGAGGTCAAACCCGAACCGGAAACCAAGCCCGAGCCCACACCGCAGCCCAAGGCAGAAAAGCCCGCGGCAAATCCCGTTTCCACTAAGGCAGTAGCGGCGGTTAAACCAGCCAGGACCACCCTACCCGCTACGGGCGACAACGGCGCGATAGCAGTCGCCCTGAGTGTTGCCGGTGGCGTAGTTGCATCAGTTAGCATTTCCGCAACAAGGCGTCGCAACCGCTAGCTAAAACAAATACGCCATTCACACAGGCAAACAACCAAGCTCCAACGAAAACGGTCCAGTCATCCGACTGTGCCGCACTCCAGTAGTTCGCAGAGGATATCAAGGAGGTGACCCAGGCTTCCCTTGTCGCCCTCGAGCTGTGCGACAGGCAGATCAGGTTTGGGAAGTAGAACGGCCCTTGCGCGAGGCGTGAATCGGCAAGTCTGACGTTTATTCCCGGGGCCAAGCAGGGCCGGAGGTTTTATTGGCGGCTCTTACGGGCGGCGCGAGTTTTGGCGAGGACGTAGGCATCGGGGTCGTCTTTGAACCAGGGGCAACGGCGCACGCCGGAGACCATATGGCGGTGGGGGCAGCCGCCCATGCACATGGGCAGAATGTGGTGCACGGATGATTGGGCGTCCACAGGCCGAGTGAAGCCATAACAACACTTCGCGCATCGAGCAGTTTGAGCCGGCGTGCGCATGTCGGCGCCATACCGGGAAGGGAGGGCCTTCTTGTGGGGCGGACGACCCCATTGCAGTCTCCTTCCGCTCTATAACTACGGAATCAACGGCAGCCGCAGGAGAATCGCTATCGTACTCGTAGCGGTTCTCCGCCCCCTAAGCAGCGTGTCCGCTACGAAACGACCGTCTTGTAATAGGCGCCGAAGTCTGCGAGCGAGTCCATGATGGGCATCATCTGGCGGCCGAGCTCGGTAAGGCCATACTCAACGCGGGGAGGATTCTCGCCATAGTCATGGCGAAAGACCAGCCCATCATCCTCCATCTGCCGCAGGCTGTCGGTAAGCACCTTCTGAGAGATCCCCTCAAGGTTGCGGCGCAACTCGTTGAAACGCCAAGGGCGTACGCGCAAGTTACGGATAATGAGCAGCTTCCACTTTTCGCCAATGAGCGCTACCGCCGTTGCGACCGGACACTCCGGAAGCTCCTCTTTCGCCATCATGGGAGACCCAACCTCCTTGACCATACCGGTTTCACAAAAAAGTACACAGTTACAAATATGTGCGTACTCGTATTTGCATGCGCCTTCGCGTTGAATATAGCTCACGCAGGAGATGCCTACAAGGTAAATTAACCCCAAGAGAGGAACCATTATGGCTAATTATGCAAAGACCCACATCGGTAATGAGAGCCGTGTCGAGCTGCACGAAGTGCTCGGGCTTACCGGGGCAGAGGTGAGTGTCAACAATCTTCCCGCCGGCGCTGGCGTTCCGTTCGTCCATGCACACAAGGAAAACGAGGAGATCTATGGCGTGCTCGAGGGCGCGGGCTCGGTCACGATCGACGGTGAGGAAATCGAGCTTGCAGCCGGCGACTGGCTGCGCATTTCCCCCGCCGCACACCGCCAGTTCCGCGCCGCGTCCGACTCGGGCATCGCATACGTCTGCATCCAGGTCAAGCAGGGGTCCCTTAATGCCTTCACGGCCGACGACGCTATCATGTTCTAATTCGCAATCGATGCGCAAGGGGCCAATGAAGCCCCGTCCGTTGGCCCCTTGCGCAAATCTGCTGACGCAAAACTACCCCACATCCCGGCCGGCTTCACGCAAAAGAGGCGGAGGCACGCTTTGTCGGTTCCGGAAATAAAAGCCAAGACAGTTACAATATAATCACTTCGGACTCAGGACGTCGAGCTTTCGTTTTGTCCCAAATCCTTGCCAGCTCTGTGGCGGATACCGAAAGCTGCAGATCGATTATCTGCGGATTGTATTAATCCATGCCTGAATATCTTTCTCAGAAGTACGGAGCATGGATTCATCAAACTGCACATCGAGACCCGGCTTCACGATTGCGCCCTTGCAGGCTTCCTCAAAGTCCTTCAGCGCGTGTCCCAGCCAGCCGCCATTGGTGGCAAACGGATACACGATCTTCCCGGTCAGGTCAGCCCGCTCCAGGAAACTGCGCATGGCGGGCGCAAAGGTGTACCACCAGACAGGAGAACCCAGGATGATGGTGTCGTAATCTCTCCAGCCAATGTGCAGCGGCTTCAGTTCCGGGCAATAACCCTCGGCAATCTCACGCTGCCCCTGATTGACGACTTCATCATAATCGCCATCGTAGGGAACAACCGTATCCATACGAGCAATATCCCCGCCGATTTCCCTCTGGATCATCTCGGCGATGCGCTTCGTGTTGCCTCCGTAGGAGTAGTACAGAATCAAGGTTTTCATTTCACGCTTTCTCCTCATGCAAGAGGCTTTCCGCTGAACACGGGAAATGCGCTGAATTCACCATAGTTGGCGATGCGCTCCATGTTCTTGAGAGTTTCCATGTCTTCCTCGGAGATTGCGAAATCCACGCCCGCGTTGCTTTCCATGTGGGCGGGATCTGCCGTCTTGGGAAGCGCGACGGCTCCAAGCTGAAGGACGTAGCGGATGCAGAGCTGGGCGGCAGATACGCCGTACTTCTCTGCCATCTTAACAATCGCCGGATTCTTCAGCGCCTCGCCGTGGGCGATGGGAGAGTATGCCTCCACCTGAATGCCCTGCGCCTTGCAGAAGTCCACCAATGCCGAATCGGTGTTGGTGATGTGCAGGAGGATCTGATTGACCATGGGCATCACGCGGCAAGAACCCAGGAGGTTCTCAAGGTCATCTTGCAGGAAGTTGGACACGCCGATTACCTTGACCTTGCCCGCCGCCCGCGCGTCCTCCAGCGCACGCCAGACCTCCTTGTTCTCCTCGAAATAGCGCTTCTCCACACGGAACTCGCCCCACGGCTGGGGAGAGTGGATGATCATCTGGTCGAGGTAGCCGAGCCCCATCCTCTCCAGCGTCTCATCGATGGACTTCGCCGCATCCTCGTAGGTCTTCAGCTCTGCCGCGATCTTGCTGGCGACGAAAAGCTCTTCCCGGCGAACGCCGCAGGTGTGCACGCCCTCGCCGACGCCGCGTTCGTTTCCGTAGGCCTGCGCGGTGTCGATCAGGCGATAGCCCAGCTTTACCGCCTCGCGAACGGCTTCCGCCGCCTCGGCATCGTCGATGAATCAGGTGCCCAGTCCCAGCTTGGGAACCTGAACTCCGTTTGCCAACGGGTAGGCTTCATTCAAGATCATCGTTCTACTCCTCGCCCCAGATATCCTTTGCCATGCGGAAAACCGCCCACGCCTTGGGCCAGCCGCAGTAGAAGGCTGCATGGGTCACGACCTCCGCGATTTCTTCTTTTGTAATACCGTTCTTCTTTGCCGTCGTCAGGTGATAGCGGAAGCTCTCATCGGTAAGCCCCTGAGCCATCAGCGCGACGACGGTCACGAGGGAGCGGTCGCGGAGGCTGAGCTGCCCCTCTCGGCTCCAGACCTCTCCGAAGAGCACGTCATCGTTCAGTTCCGCGAATTTCGGGGCGAATTCGCCCAGGGCATCTCTGCCTGCCGTCTGCTTGACTGCCATGTTTCGTTCCTCCCTACAGCCTTGCGTACTCTTCATGGGATACCGGCTCGCACCACTCGTTCTCGCAATTCACGCCGGGAACCTCCACGGCGATATGGCTGAACCAGCTGTCCTTCTTCGCTCCGTGCCAATGCTTGACGTTGGCGGGGATCATCACGACGCAGCCCTCGTGCAGGCTGACGGCGGCCTTGCCTTCCTCCTGGTACCAGCCCTCACCAGCCGTGCAGATCAGGAGCTGACCGCCTCCTTTGTCCGCATGGTGGATATGCCAGTTGTTGCGGCATCCCGGCTCGAAGGTCACGTTGGCGGCGAACAGGCCGCCTTCCGGATCGGTCAGCGGATTCAGGAACGACTCGCCGGTGAAGTACTGGGCATAGGCGGTGTTCGCCGTTCCCGTGCCGAATGCGTTGACCTTCTCGAACTGCTCTTTTCGTTCATACCTCATAATTGAAACCTCCTGCTAAAGATTATCGATTCACGCCATAGCGCAGCCAGACCGCCCCGCCGTCCATGGCCTTCGCCTCTTTCGGCGTGAAGCCAAGGGCCTTGCTCTCCGAAATGCCTTCTGCGGCTCGGAAAACCGGAGGCGTATCCGGGCTCCCGTCTGCCGCCGCCGCCAACACGATGCTAATCTCATCGCACATCCCCGCTTGCAGGAACGACCAGTTCAGCACGCCGCCACCGCCCAGCATCAGGGTCTCGATGTTGAATTCTTCTTTCAGCTTGGAAAGGGCCAGACCGTGATCCAGCTCCGTTTCTCCCGCGATGATGTACGAGATTCCCAGCTTTCTCAAAAATGCCCTGTAGGCGTTGCCGACCCGCTCTGTCAGCACCTCGACGACATGGGCGGTGGTGTCCACATAGCGCAGGGTGCTGCTTTTCCACCCCAGCTTGCCGTGGGGGTCCACGGAGACATAGAACATTCCGAAGTCCGGCTGCGCGATGAAATCACCTGCCGGAACGACCGGCGCATCTTCGTCCAGGTCCGGCTTCCTGTAGAAGGTGAAGTTGTCGTCCGTTGTCACTCTGCCGGACAGCCAGCCCTGGTGATGGTAAAAGGGCTCTTTCCCAAAGGCGATGTCGTAGAACGCATCGCCCGCCGCTCTGCCCTGCGGCGTTCCCATGTAACCGCCCATGATCTTTCCGTCCAAAGCGCACATCACGTGGCAGAAAACATACGGCCTGTTCACGTTCGATTCCCCTCCTTATGATTGACAAACATTCTGTTTGGAAGCATGCTTCCTTTAAACTTCATGTGCATCCTAGAACTTAAAGTTAACTTTAAGTCAAGGGGATTCTGGAATAATTCGGAGGGGTTTTCAGATGGTCTATACGGTGGGGGAAATGGCGAAACTGCTGGGGGTTGCGGCGTCCACCTTACGCTACTACGACAAGGAGGGGCTGCTGCCCTTCGTGGAGCGCTCCTCCGGTGGCATTCGCATGTTCCGAGAATCGGATATCGAATGGCTGCAGGTGATCGGCTGCATGAAGAAAGCCGGGATGTCCATCAAGGACATCCGGCAGTACATTGAGATGGCGCTGCAAGGAGACGACACCATCGATTTGCGCCTTGCCATGTTCCGGCGCCAACAAGAAGTTCTGAAACAGCAGATGGCGGAATTGCAGCACACCATGGAGATGGTGGATTATAAGTGCTGGTATTACGAAACGGCGAAGGAAGCGGGTACGGTCGATGCCCCGCAGAAGATGGAGCTTGCCGAAGTCCCGGAACGCTTTCGGAAGATTCGGCAGGAGCTGCGCACTGCGCCGGGGACTGCGGCAACGATATAACAAGACTGCTTAGGCAACGGCAGTCAACCGCTTGATAATCACGGTAACTTTACCGTTCAAAAAAGTACTACCAACAAACGACCACCCCGGCTATCCGCTGTTCGCGGAAGAGCAGGGGAGCTCTTGTCGCCGGGATGGAACCTTTTCAACTCGCAGAATAGCAGAATCGCCTCGCAAGCCAGAATCAGCACGGGACGGCAGCGGGCAGAACCGCCACCGCTAAATTACCCTCACGCTGTCACTGGCAGCCCTGATTAAATATGCTAGGTATCTCGGGATAATGCTATCGGTCGCATACGCGCAAGAGTGTCCGCTGATTGCAGCCGGTTGTTCCCCTTCCTACGCCAATGGTGTGCAGACATCTTCGATATTCTTGCTCGTTCTGGCGAAAATCGCGTCTCCAGGGTTTGCCTTTTTCGATTTAGCGTATTGCTCTTCAGATCATCGTGGTGTGCTCGTAGCCGCGCTCCACGAGGAGCCGCTCGGCAACGTCGAGAATCTTCTCGACCGTCTCCTCCAGGTACTTATTGCGTGCCACGAGCACCTCCGTCCTTGTTATCGCGATAAACATACCATGAGTGGCGTACGGGTCGAGAAGGGCTGGCGCCAAAAGAGCCCAACGGCCGTTACAGCTTCGTTAGAAACGCGCCCCACCATGGATGTTGAACCCGAAAGGTAAGGCGCGCGGGCACGGCGACTCGGCCCGCGCGCCCGGAAGAGAAAGGATAAGCCCATGGATTACATGCTCGAGACGCGCGGGCTCACCAAGCGCTTCGGCCGCGGCGACCAGGCGCAGGACGCCGTGGCCGACGTGAGCCTTCATATCCGCGAGGGCGAGGTGTACGGGCTGCTCGGCCCCAACGGCGCCGGCAAGTCGACAACGCTCAAGATGATCTGCGGGATGCTGCGGCCGACGGCCGGGGAGATCCTCTTTGCCGGGCACGCCTGGCGCCGCGAGGACCTCTACGCAATCGGCAGCCTCATCGAGGAGGCGCCGCTCTACCCCAACCTCACCGCGCGCGAGAACCTGCGCGTGCGCACCACGCTGCTGGGCCTTCCCGAGAGCCGCATAGATGAGGTGCTCGCCGCCGTGGACCTCGCGGACACTGGGAAGAAGCGCGCCGGGCGCTTCTCGATGGGCATGCGGCAGCGCCTGGGGCTCGCGCTGGCGCTGATCGCCCGGCCACGCCTGCTCGTGCTCGACGAGCCCACCAACGGCCTCGACCCCATCGGCATCGAGGAGCTGCGCGACCAGATCCGCGGCTTCGCGGCGGCGGGCACGACGGTGATCGTCTCGAGCCACATCCTCTCCGAGGTGCAGCAGATGGCGGACACCATCGGCATCATCTGCGGAGGGCGCCTCGCCTACGAGGATGCGCTTCGGCCCGGGCAGGACCTCGAGGAACTCTTCATGAGCTTCTGCCGGGAAGGGCGACGAGCACGCGGGGAGGTGGCGGCATGACGGGCGAGAAAGGCGGCCTGCTCGCGGGCCTGCGCGCCGAGGCCCTGAAGTCGCGCCACGCGGCACCGGTTCGCCTGGCCGTGCTCATGGCGCTGCCGATGCCGCTGCTCGGCGCGATGCCCTACCGGGGCGTGCAGATCTTCAGCGCGTGGAACTACTGGTACGCGCTCTTCCTGCCCGTGTCTCTCTCGCTCGTGGTGGCGTGCGTCGCGCGGGCGGACGCTCGCACGCGGATGCGGGGGCTTCTGGGCCTGGGCTTCCCGCTCGGGCGCGCCTGGTGGGCCAAGGCGCTCTGGTGCCTCGCGCTCTGCACGCTCTCGAACCTCATGGTCTTCGGCATCTACCTCGCGGGATCGGCGTTCTCCTCGCAGGGCCTCACGGTCGCGGGCACGCTCACGATGCTCCTCTGCGCGCTCGTCAACACGGTGACCGCGGCGTGGATGATCCCCGCAGGGCTCTACCTCACGGCGCGGCGCGGCATGCTCGCGGGCATCTTCTGCCCGCTCGCCGCGCAGCTCGTGGGTGGTTTCGCCTGGTCGCTGATGCCGCTGCCGCAGCTCTTTCCGCCGTCGGCGAGCATGGTCATCCCCACGAGCTTCATCCCCGTGCTGCCGAGCGGCGAGCCACTCGCGGCGGACATGGCGCTCGGCGGGGCGCTCGCGGCGGATGGCATGCTCACGCTGGCGGGGCTTGCGGTCTGCGCGCTCGCGTTCGCTGCGCTCACGGCGGCGGGCGCGGCCTGGTTCGCACGTTCCGAGGAGAGGTGATGGCCATGACACGACTCTCCGACCCGACGCCGCGCATGACTCTCTCGCGGGCCCTGCTCTCCGAGGCCCTGCGCCTGGCGCGCTCCCCGCTCACGGCAGTGCACCTCGTCTGCGGCCTGGCAGCCGGTCTTGCCTGCGGCGAGTACTTCTCCGTAACCCGATGGGACCCGGCGCTGGGCGCGGACGCCTACGCCCAGTTCCTCGGCGCCCTCATGCCGCTCATGTCCGCCATCGTCTGCGGGCTCGCCGTGGACGAGGAGCGCGCTGCCGGGCGCCTCGCCAACCTCACGGCGGTCCCCTCGCGCGGGCGCGCCGTCGCGGCGAAGCTGCTCGCCCTTGCGGCGCTCGGCGCGGGCGCGCTGGCCGTGGCGCTCGGCGTGTTCGGGGCCGTGCTCGCCGTTGCCGGGCGCCTGCCGCTCGGGCCCGCTCCACTTGCGGCCACTTGGGCGGGCATCGTGCTGGGCAGCCTGCCCCTCTACGCGCTGGGGCTCGGCGTGGCTCTGCGCTTCGGCCGCAACGCCACCATCGGCGCCGGCGCGGCAGGGGTGCTCCTCGCGTTCTTCTCAGTGGGCGGACTTGCACACGGCCTCATGACCGGCGAGCTCACCGGTGCCCTGGCGACGCCCCTGAGCTGGGTGCCGCTCGCCTGGCCCGCGCGCCTGGGGTCGCTCGGGGTAGAGGCCTTCATCGACGCCGCACGCGCGGCGGGCCCTCTCCTCACGACTGCGCTCGCTGGCCTCGTGCTCACCCTGGCAACCGCCGCCGTCCTTATCGCCTGGTTCTGCCGCTTCGAGGACGGGAGGGCAGATGCGTAGGAAGCCGCTCGCCGCCGTGCTCGCCCTCCTCTCCGCAGCGCTCGTCCTGGGCGGGAATGCCCTGCTCGTCGCCGGCTGGGGGTCGGCGCTGCGCTCGATCGCCGACCGCGTGCTGCCCAACCCTGAGATCGCCATGTGGGCGCCCGCGCCCGCGGCTGCGCGCGGGGCTCTGGACCGCTGAGCGCGGCGCAAGTACAATGCCGACGGGAGTTTCAGGAGGTCGAACATGGCGAGGATACTGGCAGTGGATGATGAACGGGCGATCCTCGACGCGCTCGCGCGCGTCCTCGGCCGCGACGGCCATGAGGTCGTCAAGGCAGCGGACCCGACGGCGGTCCTGGAGATGGACCTCTCGCGCTTCGACCTCGTGCTCTGCGACGTCATGATGCCGGGGCTCGACGGCTTCGAGCTCGTGCGGCAGATCCGCCCGGACTTCGACGGGCCCATCATCTTCCTGACCGCGCGCGTGGCCGAGGAGGACGCCGTGGCCGGCTACGGCCTGGGCGCCGACGACTACGTCCGCAAGCCCTTCGGGGCCGCGGAGCTGCGCGCCAAGGTCGCGGCCCATCTACGCCGTGAGCGCCGGCCGCGCTCGCACGCCCTCTCCTTCGGGGAGGTGCGGATCGACCTCGGGGCGCGCGGCCTCGCCGTGGGCGACGAGGCCGTGCCGCTCACGCCCACCGAGTACGCCATCTGCGAGTACCTCGCCCGCCACCCCGGGCAGGTCATGAGCCGCGCACAGATACGCGAGGCGGTGCTCGGCTGGGAGAGCGACGCCGACGACGCGGCCATATCCATGCAGGTCAGCCGCGCCCGGAGGAAACTCTCCGAGGCCGGCGCCGATCCGATCGCGACCGTCTGGGGGATGGGGTACAAGTGGCAGCTCTGAGGACCGGGGCGCGAGGTCGCGGGGGCATGCCGCTCTCCTTCGTCATCGCGCGCTACTTCGCCTACGCGTTCGCGGCGGTCGCCACGGCGTGGCTCGCCGCGTTCATGGCGCTCTCCGCGGCGATCAACGCGGGCTTCGTCTACGAGGCAAGCTGGGGGCCGGCCAATGCGCGCGAGGTCGCGGAGGGCCTGGCACGCGACGGCGTCTGCGGGCAGCAGGACGTGCCGACGGCGTACCGCTACCTCATCCTGAATAAGGACGGATACGTGCTGATGACAGACCTCGAGGGCACGCGGCTCGAGGACGCGACGGAAATGGCCCGTGCGGCACTCGCCGCGGATCCGGGCACAGTGGAGATCGAGGGCGGAGGCTCGGGCCTCACCTACGCCGCGTTCCCGCTCAAGGGCGGCGGGGCCTGCGCACTCGTCAGCGAGTACCTGCCGCAGTGGGTCTCGCGCGACCTCGCCGGCCTGCTTCCCAACCCGCAGAACCTCATGCTCGTCGGCGCCGCTGCGGGAAGCGCGCTCGCGCTCGCGCTCGTGGCGCGCCGTGCGAGCCGCGTGATCTCGCGCAAGATGGCGCCGCTCGCGGAGGCAGCGGGGCGCGTCGGCGCGGGGGATCTCGACTTCGCGGTCGGCAGCACTAACGTGCGCGAGGTGAACGACGTCCTCGCCGCGATGGACGCCATGCGGACCTCCCTCGCCGAGTCGCTCGAGGCCCGCTGGGCCGCGGAGCGGGGGCAGCGCGAGCAGGTGGCGTCGCTCGCCCACGACCTCAAGACGCCGCTCACCGTGCTGCGCGCCAACGCCGACTTCGTGGCGGAGGAGCTGGAAGACGAGAAAGACGCCGACCTCGCGGCCGCCGCGCGCGACATAGCCGGCAGTGTCGAAAGGCTCGACGGCTACGTGCGCCTGCTCATCGAGGCCTCGCGCGGGTCCGGCGGGGCGGAGAGGGCCCCCATGCGGCCGGCCGAGCTCTGCGAGCAGGTCCTCGCCGAGGCCGCCCAGATCACCCGGGCGCGAGGCGTGACGCTCGACGCGACCACGGGCCCTGCTGTCGCGGGCGCGCCCGAGGCCCCGCTCGACCGAACCGCCCTGGCGCGAGCCGCCGCCAACCTCGTGGCCAACGCCGCCGAGCACGCGCGCTCGCGCGTGGCGGTCTCCTGCGACGTCGAGGGCGGCCACCTCGTCATCGAGGTGGCCGACGACGGACCGGGCTTCTCTCCCGCCGCCCTCGAACGCGGCTGCGAGCGCCTCTTCACAGACGACTCCTCCCGCTCCTCGCGCGACGGAGGCCGCCACTACGGGCTCGGCCTCCACGCCGCCTCCGAGGCCGCGAGCGCCCACGGGGGCTCCGTCTCGCTCGCCAACAGCCCCTCGGGCGGCGCGGTGGCCACCATCGCGGTCCCCCTGTGCGGGGCCTGACGACTCAGGCCCTCACAGCGGCGTGGCTCGCAACCAAACGCTTCCATCTTGAAACACGGGGAGTAAATCGCGAAATCGCAGGTGAAAGAGAGTAAAAAGGCAAAGAAAAAGCCTCCGTTCCAACATGGGAACGGAGACTCGATAATCGAGTTTACTCACCAATGTCGCTGGTGGTTTTGCCGTAACTCTCGTACGAAACGAAACTCAGGAGCACAGTGCGGCACTCAAAAGTGCAGGTCAGAACCCTGTCAGCCTACTCCCATTCGATCGTCGCGGGCGGCTTAGACGTGATGTCGTAGCACACGCGGTTGGCGCCGGGGACCTCAGCAACGATGCGGCCGGAGATGCGGGCCAGGACGTCGTAAGGCAGTTTGGCCCAGTCGGCGGTCATGGCATCGCTGGACTCGACGGCACGCAGGATGATCGGGCGCTGGTAGGTGCGCTCGTCACCCATAACGCCGACGGACTTGATGTCGGGCAGAACCGCAAAATACTGCCAGCAGCTGTGCTCGGAGTTACGCTCGCCGGTCTGCTCATACAGGCGCTGGTTGTAGGCGTCGAGCTCCTCGCGCACGATAGCGTCGGCGTTCTTGAGGATCTCGAGCTTCTCCTTGTCGACCGCGCCGATGATGCGGATGGCCAGACCCGGACCCGGGAAAGGCTGACGGAACACGATGTGACCCGGCAGGCCCAGCGCCAGACCAAGTGCACGGACCTCGTCCTTAAAGAAGTGATCGAGCGGCTCAATAAGGTCGAAGTGCACGCCCTCGGGGAACGGGATCAGGTTGTGATGGCTCTTGATGGTGGCCGTCTTGCCGCCCGTCTTGCGAGCGCCGGACTCGATGATGTCGGGGTAGATGGTGCCCTGAGCCAGGTACTTGACCGGCTTGCCATCGGTCTCGAGCTGCTGAGCAACCGCGAAGAACTCTTTCCAGAACTGCGTACCGATGATGCGGCGCTTCTCCTCGGGCTCGGTCACGCCGGCCAGAAGCTCGGCATAGCGGTCCTCGGCGTGGACGTGGATAAAGTCGACGTCAAACTGCTTGGTGAAGACCTCCTCCACCTGCTCGGGCTCGCCCTTGCGCAGCAGACCGTGGTTGATGAACACGCAGGTCATCTGCTTGCCCACGGCGCGAGCGCCCAGCGCAGCCACGACGGAGGAGTCGACGCCACCGGACAGGGCCAGAATCACGCGGTCGTCGCCGACCTTCTCGCGGAACTCGGCCGTCATGGTCTCGACCAGGTTGCCCATACTCCAGTTGGGCTCCAGGCCGCAGATCTCAAACAGGAAGTTGCTCAGCAGCTGCTGACCATACTCGGAGTGCTTGACCTCGGGGTGGAACTGCGTGGTGAAAATCTTGCGCTCGACGCACTCCATGGCAGCAACCGGGCACACGTCAGTGCTGGCGGTAACGGTAAAGCCCTCGGGCACCTCGGAAACGGCGTCGCGGTGGCTCATCCACACGGTCTGCTCCATGGGCGTGGAGTTAAAGAGCTTGGCGCCGGCCGTGCGCGTGATGGTGGCGCGGCCGTACTCGCCCACCTCGGAGTGGCCGACCTTGCCGCCGAGCGTCACGGCCGTGATCTGATGGCCGTAGCAGAAGCCCAGGACGGGAAGGCCCAGGTCAAAGATGGCGGGATCGATAGACGGAGCGTCCTCGGCATACACGGAAGCCGGACCGCCAGAAAGGATGAGCGCAGAGGCGTTCATCTCGCGAATCTCGTCGGCCGAGATGTCGCAGGGGACAATCTCGGAATACACGTTGAGGTCGCGGACGCGACGGGCAATGAGCTGACCGTACTGCGCACCAAAGTCGAGTACGAGGACCTTTGCGGAAGCCTTTTGATCCATGGTTCCCCCTCTTGTTGGCGGGGAGCCGGTGCCCACCCGCGTGAATGAACGAAAATAGCCTTCATAGTGTACACGTTATATGGGGTTTCTCGCCCCTCGCAGCCATCAGCGCACGGCAAACGCACGACCTAGGCCCTTATTTGACGGCAATTGAAGTGTTACCAAACGTTACAGATGATGTAATACGTTTGAACATTGGACGCCCTGTGCCACAATACTGCCGAACGACTCCGCCCTTGCGGCGGCAAATACGATAGGAATACCAGCATGAAGCGCATCCTTCTCATCGCCACGGGCGGCACCATCGCATCGACCGAGGACGGCAACGGCCTCTCCCCCGCCCTGACCGGTGAGGAGCTCGCCCAGAGCGTCCCCGAGATCTCGGACCTCTGCAAGCTCGACGTGGTGCAGCCCATGAACATCGACAGCACCAATATGCGCCCGAGCGACTGGATGCGTATCCGCGACGTCATCGTCGAGGGCTATGCCGACCACGACGGGTTTGTGGTCCTGCACGGCACCGACACCATGAGCTACACCGCGGCGGCGCTTTCCTATCTGATTCAGGACAGCCCCAAGCCCATCGTGCTCACCGGCTCGCAAAAGCCCATGGGCAATCCCTTTACCGATGCCAAGCTCAATCTGTACCAGAGCCTGCTCTATGCGCTCGACGAGCATTCGCACGACGTCTCGATCGTGTTTGGCGGCGTAGCCATTGCCGGCACGCGCGCCCGCAAGCAGCGCACCATGAGCTTTAACGCATTCATTAGCGTCAACTATCCGCCCATTGCCTACATCCGCAACGACCGCATCGTGCGCAACGGGCTCCACGGCACTCATCTGGGCGAAAACCCGGTGCGTTTCTACGACAGCATCGACCCGCGCGTATTTGTACTCAAGCTTACGCCCGGCGTGAACCCGGGCATCCTCGACGCCCTTGCCGACAGCTACGACGCCGTGATTCTGGAGACCTTTGGCATTGGCGGTATCCCCGAGTTTGGCGAGTCGGGCGAGTCGTTCCAAGAGGCAATTTTCCGCTGGGTCGATTCGGGTCGCACCGTCGTTATGACCACGCAGGTCCCCGAAGAGGGCCTCGATCTGGGCGTTTATGAGGTCGGCCGTGCTTACGCCGATCATCCGGGCATTCTGCGCGGCGACGACATGACCACCGAGACGCTCGTGGCCAAGACCATGTGGGCACTCGGCCAGTCACGCGATGCGGCCGAGATCCAGCGCCTGTTCTACAGCCAAGTCAACCACGACCGCATCCCGATGGCGTAATTCAGTTGTCGACGGGTATCCCCTATTCGATACCCTCGAGAAGCTCTGACACCGTCATGCCGAGTGCGGGTGCGATCTTAAATAGAACCTTGAGCGTGAAATTTGCCGTCCCATCTTCGATTCGGTCGAGGTAGGGTCGGCTGATTCCTGTCGCCACACAAAAATCAACCTTGGAGATACCAAGGTCCCTGCGTGTCTCTTCGACCCGCCTGCCAAGAATCTGTTTCGCACGTTCGTCCATGCAGCCGAGTTTGAAATGGAGCCGAACATAAACGTAAACTATAGTTTACGTTTTGCCGAATACACAGGAGTTTTCTATGTCGGGTTCTTCGGTCCGCATGTACCGAGCCACGCTTCGCACAAACAGCGCGCCGCCCAAGCTCGTCGTCGTTGAAGCTGAATGCCTTTCGCCCGATGAGCGCACAGCATTTGCATTGCTATCAAGTCGCGTCGCCACCGTTCTGGCCCCTTGCCCGGCGCAAGGTGAACTTGCCATTCAATGCCAAACGCACAGCTGCTTGCTCAATCAGGCTGCCGTAATCGCAACCAGCCAACGCGGCCTGCCGCTCCTTCTAGAAGCCGGCATCGCACTCGCCCTTCGTGGCGCCGGATACGAAAACGAGGCCGCCGCCGACGTGGTCTTTCAACCACGATCGAGCGGCGGCCTCGCAGCAGCCATCGAATATGCTTGCAGGCTCGTTGCCTAAAGGCGCATGCTAAAAGCCCAGGCCAAAGCCCGTTCCGGTAATCGCCGAGTACATAAAGTAAACGTTGATCACGTTGAGGAACACACCCGTGATGCAACCGTTGCGCAGGTAGCGCTCGCACACGATGCGCGCCATAGCGGCGGAGTCATCATTGTTTTTAGCCTGGCGTCCTGCCGTAAAGTACGTCGCCACGCTCAGCAGCAGGTTGAGCACCGGCAGTGCCAGCAACTCGTAGCTCTTGCCCCAGCGCGTCGCCTCGCCGGCGGCATTAAACTTTGTTGCCACCTCGGGACCAATGTTGGGGATAACACACGCTGCAACCACCAGCGGAATCACCGCAAGCACCAGCAGCGCGATGCCCATGTAGCCGGCTTTTTTTCCATATTTAAACATGCGCGTCGTCCTTACACGTTAAAGCGGAAGTGCACGACGTCGCCATCGGCCATGACATAGTCCTTGCCCTCAATGCGCAGCTTGCCGGCGGCCTTGGCGCCCTGCTCGCCGCCGAGCTCGATGTAGTCGTCGTAGCCAATAACCTCGGCCTTAATAAAGCCGCGCTCAAAATCGGTATGGATGACACCGGCGGCCTGCGGGGCGGTCGCGCCCTGACGCACCGTCCAGGCCTTGACCTCCATCTCGCCAGCCGTAAAGAACGACTGCAGACCGAGCAGCTTGTAGGCAGCCTGCGCGAGCACGTCCAGACCGGGCTGCTCCAGGCCCAGGCTCTCCAGGTAGTCGGCAGCGTCCTCGGGATCGAGCTCGGAAAGCTCGGCCTCGATCTTGGCGCAGATAGGCAGCGGCTTGACGCCGTCGATGGGCGCCAGGTCGTCGTTGAGCATATCCTCGTCCACGTTGGCCACATACAGGATGGGCTTCATGGTGAGCAGGAACAGGCCCTTGGCGGCGGCACGCTCCTCGTCGGTCATCTCCATGGATGCGGCGCGCTTACCCTCGTTGAGCCAGGCAAGCAGGCGCTTGGCCACCTCGAACTTGGGCATGAGCTCCTTGTCGCGCTTGGCCTCCTTCTCGAGCTTGGGTAGCTGCTTCTCGAGCGTGCCCATGTCGGCCAGGATGAGCTCGGTCATGATGGTGTCGGCATCGCCGGCGGGATCGACGAACTCGCCCGTGCGGCCCACCTCACGCATGACGTTGGGATCCTTAAAGTAGCGCACGACCTCGCAGATGGCATCGGTCTCGCGAATGTTTGCCAAAAACTGGTTGCCCAGGCCCTCGCCCTCGTTGGCACCCTTCACCAGGCCCGCGATGTCGACAAACTCGACCGTAGCCGGCACAATGCGGCCGGGGTTGACGATGTCGGCAAGCTTTTGCAGGCGGCTATCGGGCACATCGACGATACCCACGTTGGGGTCGATCGTGGCAAACGGGTAGTTGGCGGCAAGGCCGGTCTTTTTGGTAAGCGCGGTGAACAGCGTCGACTTGCCCACGTTGGGCAGGCCCACGATACCGATGGAAAGGGACACGACAGCTCCTTTTGGTACAGGTACTTCAAACCGTATAAGTATAGCGCCGCCGCAGCATCCGGGCGAATCCGGACACCGCGGCGGCGCAAATGAAGCAGAGATGCGTGAGGGTTCGAGACAGTAGTCCTTACTTAAGCTCAGGCCAGAAATCCTTGTTGGCCTCGATGAGCTCGTCCAGGATCTGCTTAGCAACGCTTGCCGAAGGAATGGTCTTGGAGAGCGTGAGCGCCTGCCAGAGCTTCTGATAGCTGCCCTCGACCCAAGCCTGGACAACGAGCTTCTCAACGGAAACCTGCTGCTCCATCAGGCCCTTCTGGAATTGCGGGATCGGGCCCTGGCAGATCTTCTCAAAGCCGTTGGAACCGACGATGCAAGGCACCTCGACCATGGCCGTCGGGTCGAAGTTGGGCACAGCACCATCGTTGGGGACGATCAGCAGGAAGCGCTCGAGCGTGTTCTCGGCCAGCGCGCAGGCAAGGTCGACGATGTAGTTGGCGTGTACGTCAGGCTCAAAGCCGCCGTCCTTGGCAGTACCCTTGGCGATGATGTCGCGGCAAGCGCCAAAGACCTTCTTCTCGCGGCCGTCCATAACCTCATTGGCGCGAGTGTAGTTGGGGTCAGACGTCTCGACAACATAGTCCGGGTACAGGTAGTACTTGAGGTAGGTGTTGGGAATCGTCTCGGGATCGACAGCATAGACATCCTTGGCCTTGCCGAAGGTGTGAATCCAGCTCTCCTCGACGTGCTGCTCCTTACCGGCCTCGTGCTCAATGCCGTCCAAGTAGCCGTTCTTTGCCATGTGCTCCTTAATCTGCGGCATGAGGTCGTTACCCTCCTTGTCGTAGATCTTGCTCCACCAACCAAAGTGGTTGAGGCCGTAGTAGCTGTACTGCAGCTCGCGACGATCCTTGATGCCGCACATACGGCTCATCTTATCCATGAGGTCGATCGGCATGTCGCAGATGTTGATGATGCGGCTGTTGGGGCGCAGCACGCGGCAAGCCTCTGCGACAATAGCCGCGGGGTTGGAGTAGTTGAGCATCCAGGCGTTGGGGCTGTACTTCTCCATGTAGTCCAGGATCTCGATGACGCCGCCGATGGAGCGCATGCCGTAGGCGATACCGCCGGCACCGCAGGTCTCTTGACCAACGCAGCCGTACTTGAGAGGAATCTTCTCGTCGAGCTCACGCATAGCGTACAGGCCAACGCGGATGTGAGCGAGGACAAAGTCAGTACCGGTAAAAGCGGTCTCGGGGTCGGTGGTGTAGTTGAACTCAACCTCGGGGGCGTTCTCGTGGAAGTAGATCTCACAGGCCTTTGCCACGATCTCCTGGCGCTCGGCGTTGTTGTCGTAGAAGGTCACCTTGTTGACCGGGAAGCGGTCGCGCTCCTCAAGCAGCATCAGGGCGATGCCCGGAGTGAAGGTAGAGCCACCGCCGGCAATGGTCACGGCATAGTTTTTCTTGGACATGATGTCCTCCTCATTCTGGCCGCTTGCTCAATCCATCCCCGCACGCGGCCTGTACGGTTTGGAATTGTTACCTAGAAGTGGAGTTTTTTATCTCCAGAATCGGCCTTGCGGTGCATACCGGCTCTGCAAGGCCGATTGTTTCGATGGACGATGGTTTACAGAAGACTCTCGAACTTCAGAAGACTCTCGAACTTCTCGCGAACCTGCGGGACGGTAAGGCCGATGATGACCTGGATTGACTGACCTTGGACCACCAAGCCATGCGTACCGATCGCCTTGAAGGAAGCCTCGGGTGCAACGACGCTCTTGTCCTTGACGTTAACGCGCAGACGGGTAGCGCAGTTCGTTACATCGATGATGTTATCCGTGCCACCGAGCAGATCGAGGATGTTCTCGGCAAGCACCAAGCGCTCATCATCTTTACTCTGGGCGACCGATTTGCCAGCAGCAGCACCGCTCTGCTTTTGCTTGTAGTCGGCCTTGGACTTGAGCTCGACCTCGACGTCGTCATCCTCGCGACCGGGGGTCTTAAAGTCGAACTTGACGATCAGGAAACGGAAGACCACGACCCAAAGGGCGGTAAAGCACAGACCGACAAGGATGGAGATGGCGTACTGCAGACCGTGTGCGGCCCAAAGGGGCAGCCAGTCCCACGAGAGCATCGAGATGATGCCGCCGTCGAAGATGCCCACGACGCCAAGGAGGTTTTGAGCCATGCAGCCGAGCGCTCCGAGCACGCAGTGGACGACGAACAGGCCGGGCGCAATGAACAGGAAGGTGAAGTCAAGCGGCTCGGTGATACCGCAAAGCATAGCGGTAAGGGTGACCGGGATCAGCAGAGCCTTGACGCGCTGCTTGCGCTCGGGTTTGGCGGTCACATAAAACGCAATGGCGACGCCAAGCGAGCCGAAGACTTTAGTCCAACCAGTGCAGGTATAGGCAGCCCAGGGTGCGGCATCCTTAAGAGCAATGCTCGGATTGGCAGCCAGTTGGGGCAGGATGTTGGCCCAAGCAGCAAAGATGCCGCCGTTGACCGCCGCGTTGTCGTAATAGAACGGCGTATAGATAAAGTGGTGCAGGCCTGTAGGAATCAGCACGCGACCGAAGAAAGCAAAGACGCCCACGCCAAACGTACCGGCGGAAAGGATGAATCCCTGGAAGGCGGCGATAGCAGCCTGAACATGCGGCCATACCAGGCAGGCGATAATAGCGACCGGAACCATAACGAAGAAACCGATCATATAGATGAACACGGTGCCCGAGAACACGCCCAACCACTCAGGAAGTTCGGTGTCGAAGTACTTGTTGTGAAGCATCGTGGCAATACCCGAAATGATAAGCGCGCCCATGATGCCCATATCAAGCGTTTTGATGCTTGCGATAGTGGCAAGACCAGTACCGCTGCCCGCCTCGACAGAGTAGTCGACCCCAAAGACAGGGCCCCACTGCCCCAAGATTGTGCTTACAAAGTAGTTGAAGGTAAGGTAGATGGCCAAAGCCTCCATGCAGCAGCGAGCGTTCTGCTTGTTCGCGAGCGAGATTGGCAACGCTACGCAAAACAGCAACGGCATCTGGTTAAAGAGCGTCCAACCACCCTGGAGCAGCACATTCCAGCAATCAAACCAAAGATGACCCGCTGTGGCCATCTCGCCAAAGATCGCCTCGGTGGTAAACAACGTACCCAGGCCGACAACGATTCCGGAAAATGCGAAAAGAATTGCAGGCGTGTACATTGCACCGCCGAAACGTTGTATCTTTTGCATCATGACGGGGAATCCCCCTCTCTTCATTCGGAGCGGCTGCGGTTTTGGCTTCACTCGAGACCGCAGACGCGCCGTTTGCGTGTACCTCGTGCAATAGGACGGGTGGGCCCGCTTCCCTGACTTCTTGCGCTTCCATTTTTATCATATCACTTATCTAGACAAGTTAGTATAAATACTATGGTCGGTAAACGGTTGATTATTTGCCGTAAACGGTATATGTCCAGTATTTCGCCTGCTAAATCTGACATAGCTGATGGCTGCATTATAAATTTCTTTTCTACTTGTCTAGATGTGCTTGTCTATATCTATAGACATACCTATACTTCATTACAACATTCACCGCTACGTTAAGGAGTCACCATGAAAAGCGCGGTCTTCTATGGAAAGCACGATCTCAGGGTCGAGGATTCGACAAAACCGACCGTGGGCAAGCGTGACGTTCTGATCAACGTCAAAGCTTGCGGCGTCTGCGGCACCGACGTGCATATCTATGAAGGCGACAAGGGTGCGGCCGACGTTACCCCGCCCACGATCCTTGGTCATGAGTTTGCGGGCGTTGTCGAGGCCGTGGGCAGCGATGTCACCGGCTTTAAACCGGGCGATCGCGTGTGCATCGACCCAAACCATCCCTGTGGCTGCTGCGAACCCTGCCGCGACGGAATCAACCACTACTGCGAGCATATGACCGGTTACGGCACCACCGTTAACGGCGGCTTTGCCGAGTACTGCTCCGTCGATATGCAGCAAGTCTACAAGTTGGGCGATCACACCAGCTTCGAGCAGGGCGCCATGACCGAGCCCGTCGCCTGCTGCCTGCACGGCATCGATATGTGCAACATCAAGCCCGGCAGCACAGTTGTCGTTATCGGCGGCGGCATGATCGGTCTGCTCATGATGCAGCTTGCTAAAAACGCCGGCGCCACCAAGGTTGTCTTGCTCGAGCCTGTCGAAGGCAAGCGCGAGGTTGCGCTCAAACTCGGCGCCGACCTGGCAATTGATTCCATCCACGAGGACGTCCCGGCCCGCCTGAAGCAGGAGGGCGTCGGCAACGTCGATGTCGTTATCGAGTGTGTTGGCAAGCCCGTCACCATCGAGCAGGCCATCCAGATCGCCGGCCACAAGGCTACGGTCATGATGTTCGGCCTCACCAAGCCCGATGAGACAATCACCGTCAAGCCCTTCGAGGTCTTCCAGAAGGAGCTTGTGCTTACTTCGTCCTACATTAACCCTTATACGCAGCGTCGTGCGCTCGAGCTCATCGACTCTGGCAGGCTCGACGTATCCTCGATGGTCGCCAAGGTGGCTTCCCTCGACGAACTCGGCGCCATCCTGTCAGACCCAGCTCTGCGTGCCATGGGTAAATATATAATCGACCCCAGCAAGTAAATCGATCGGCACCTGCGCGAGCGGTCCTCATCCACCGCTCGCGCACTCAGCTCTAGGAGACCGTCATGGCGCGAGCCATCTTCCAAACTATTTACGACAACGTGAAGCAGTCGATTGACGACGGCACATACGCCTATCAGAGTTATCTGCCTTCGGAGACTGAGCTCACGCAGCTGTTTGACTGTTCGCGCATGACGGTCCGTCGCGCCATCTCGATGCTTGCGGCAGATGGTTACGTGCTCCCCCAGCAAGGCAAAGGCATGCGCGTCATTCGCAACATCAGTGACGAGAAGAGTCGTGGTGGCGGCGGACTCGAGACCTTTAAGGAAATCGCGGTCAACCGAGGCTTTGAGCTCAAGACTGTCACCACCGTCTTTGAGCTCCTCATCTGCAGCAAGGCGCTCTCCAAGATTACTGGGTTTCCCGAAGGCTGTGAGCTCACACGCGCCAAACGCATCCGTTATGCAGACGGACAAGCCGTGTGCTCCGACGACTCCTATTACCTAAGCTCACAGGTACCGGGGCTGACACCCGAGATTGTCAACGACTCGATCTATCGTTACCTCGAAGAAGATCTTGGCATTAAGATTGCCACGGGCAAACGCGATGTGACGATCGAGCATCCCACGCCCGAGGATACGCGCGTGCTCGATCTCGACGACTTTAACGCACTCGCCGTTATACGCGGGCAGACCTACAACGCCGACGGCATCCTTATGGAATACACCGAGACCAAACAGGTCCCCGGGTTCTTTTTGCTCCATGAAACCGTGACACGCAACGGTACCGGTCGAACCGGCCACCAAAGCAGCATGAACTAACCATTTATTAGTTGCGGTGGGATAGTTCCTAGAATTGCCAGCTTAAGGGCAAAACAGGAACTATTCCACCGCAACTTTTTTGGCCGGCGGGGCAGTACCTGTCCCACCGGCCATCATTTACGCTCTTTTAGCTAGTCCGCGAGCTTCTCCACCTGGTCGAGCATCTTGTCCAGCTTGGCCTTTGCCTCGGCCTTGACCTTCTCAGCTTCTTCGTGAGCCTTCGCCTTCTGGGCGGCCTTTTCCTCGGCTTCGGGATCGACGACGACCAGATTGGACGCGTCGTGCTCAACAAGCTTGAGCGCATGCTCGGGACAAACCTTGACACAGGCGCCGCAGCCTAAACAATACGTGGACTCCAATGCAAAGCGGCCGCTTCCCACCAGATCACAGGCAAACGTGGGACACACGTTGACGCACTCGCCGCACGACGTGCACTTTTCAAAATCGCACTCCGGCGTGCTCACCTGCATATTCTGGGCAAGCTCGGGATGGTTCTGCAGTGTCGAGAGCACCAGCTGCCGCCCATGGGTGAGCGAACGGCGACGCTTGGTCGTCGTGGTGCCGCACATGGTGTTGAGCGTGCGCTCCAGCTGGGTAATCTGATGGCGATGGGCCTTGAGCTTTTGCGTCACCGAGGCCAGCGCCGCCGTCGCCGGGTTGAGCTTGGTCACCGTTAGGCCCGTGGTGCGGGCAATCTTTTCCATGTACTCCTTGCGCTCGTACTCGCGGCGCTTATGGCATTTGAGGCTCTTGGGGTCGACCTCCAGGCCCATACCCGTGCCAGACCACTCCTCGGCCTTCGCAATCGCCTCGCCCAGAATGTCCTCACCGCCGGTGTTGCGGCATTTATCGCACACGCCCAACGGCAGGTACACACTCACGTTGGGATAGTCGGCCAGTACCGAAAACCAGGTCTCTGCCGTAATATCGCCCACGCAGGCAACGACGACTTCGTTTTCGCGCGGCATGCGCTTAAGGGCACGCGTGCAGGTAACGTAGGCGGTCTCGTGGCTCGTAGCCGCCGAGACAATGTCGTCGTAGACGTTTTTGGGTGCAAGGCGCGGAGAGATGATCGCCTCCGTCGGGCAAGCAGCGGCACACAGGCCGCACTTGCGACAGGAGTCGAGGATCTCGATGGCGTCTTCCTCGACCTCGATAGCGTTGACCGGGCACACGTCCATGCACACGGTGCAGCCGCTCTTTTCGTTTTTGCAGGTCAGGCACGGGATGGTGTTGCCGCGCGGGCGCTCCTTGTAGTCGGCAGGATTCCACTGCGGCGCCGACGGATCGAGTGCATCGGTCACGCCGCCAAGCGGATTTTTAAGAAAGTCGAAACCCTTGCTGATCTCGATAATGTCATCAAACAGATCGTGTTCCTGCGCCATGCGCGGCCCCTCCCTGAGCAGTGCAAACAAGCAAGAGATAATGATACGCTATCGGCCCACGCCTCGGGCAAATTACACGCGGAGCATCTTTGCGGCAAATAGCCCATGGCCTATCGCCGCCTCGATTGCACAAGGTCAATCAAGTGCCAAGCTATGCCTCGCACATGAGCTGCACGAGTTTTTGTTTGGTCACCTTGGCCTGTTCGTTAGCCATATTGCGCTCGTTTCTAAAGACCGCATTCGCAACGCTCAGCAAATCGGCATCGGAAATCTCGCTGCACGGACCGTCCATCGAAGCCGCCGTGGGGCATACGCACAACGGCAACTCGGCATAAAACGCAACGGCCTTGGCGATATCGAGCATCTTGCCGCCGCCAATACCCACCACCATGTCGCAATACTCGGCCTGGGCTTCCTTAGCCATTTCGACAACGGCCTCTTCCGTACACGGACCGTCATAAATCTTAAAGAACGGCTCGCTTAGATCTTCGTCCAGAAATCCATCGACGATCTGCTTGCACAGCCGATCCTCGGTGCCCTGGTCAAACAAGACGTAGGCAGCGCAGCCCAACCATGACAAATACCTGCCCTGACGCGACAGTTCGCCCGGCCCCTGAACATACCGGCCGGGACCGCCGTAAACCATAGGAAGCGCCATACGAGAATCCGCCCTTCATCAAACAACGATTGGTGCAAAGTAACCTTGCCCCTTTGCACCATAGCAAAAAGGGGCAAAGCCATCTGTTGGCTTTGCCCCTTCCTTACCTTAGTTTAGTTTACTCATCCATAAGGTAATAATGACCCAGTGCGTCGGCACCCAGGATGGCGTTTGCGACCATCTCGGGCGTCACCTCAAACGGCATATTGCACATGGTGTCCTCGGGCGCGCAAGCGGCCTCGGCAACAATCATGGCCTGCTCGCGCGTAAGCTCGGCAACGCCAAGTTCCTTCATCGTGACCGGCAGGCCCAGCTCAATGCAGAAGCCCAAGACTTCCTCGAGCTTCTCGGTCGGGGCATCCTCAAGTACCAGCTGGACGATAGTGCCAAAGGCGACCTTCTCGCCGTGATACATGCCGTGGCACTCGGGCAGCATCGTCAGGCCATTGTGGATGGCATGAGCAGCAGCAAGGCCCGAGCTCTCAAAGCCAATGCCCGAAAGCAGCGTATTGGCCTCGATGATGTGCTCGACGGCAGGCGTGAGCGCACCCTTCTCCAGCGCAACCTTGGCCTTGACGCCATCGGCCATAAGCGTCTCGTAGCAGAGCTTGGCGAGCGCCAGACCGGCCATGCCGCCCTTGCCGCCAGCGCAGGTGCCGCCGTCGGCATCGTGCGTCGCCTGGGCCTCGAAGTAGGTTGCGAGCGCATCGCCCATACCGGAAACCGTCAGGCGCACCGGGCTCGCCGCGATAACCGTCGTATCCATCAGGACGATATTGGGGTTTGCCTTAAGGAAGAGGTACTTATCGAACTGGCCGTCATCGGTGTAAAGCACCGAAAGTGCCGAGCACGGTGCATCGGTCGAGGCAATGGTGGGGCAAATGATAACCGGGGACTCCAGGTAATAGGCGACGGCCTTCGCGGTGTCGAGGATCTTGCCGCCACCGACGCCGACGATGATGTCGCAACCGTTGTCGCGGGCGAGCGCGACCAGGCGATCGACCTCACCCTTGGAGCACTCGCCGTTAAAGTCCTCAAACAGCAGCTCGGCCTTGGCCTCGGCAAAACCGCCCTCGATCTTGGCACCGACGCGCTTCTTGCCCGAAGGTGTCACGATGACGAGGGCCTTAGCACCGAGCGGCTCGACATAGGAGCCGAGCTTGGCCAGCTCATCCGGACCCTGGATGTACTTGCTGGGGCTATTGAAAATTGCAGCCATAACTATCCCATTCTCTAAAAAAGAAAGGGGCTCCGTACAGATACGTGCGGAGCCCCTCGTTACGATAACAAGAGTCGATTAGAAATCGATGTCGGTGTCGTAGTAGCAGGCCTTGAGGATCTTCTCGAAGTCAGCAGCCTTGGTCTCACGCGGGTTCTCGGGCGTGCAGGCGTCCTGCTCGGCGTTCGCGGCGATCTCGGGCAGCTTGGCGAGGAACTCCTCCTCGGAAACCATCTGCGGGTTCTCGGCGTCGACCTTCACGCCACCATTCGCGTAATCCTTGATGGACTGCGGAATGTTGAGCTGGTCGTTGAGGTCGCGGATCTTCTGGACGAGCGCAGCGATGAGCTCCTCGTTGGTCTCGCCGGGAAGGTGCAGGATCTCCTTGGCCACGTAAGCGTAACGCTCGGCAGCACGGGGATCCTTGGAGTTCCACTGGATGACCTTGCCCAGGTACATGGCGTTAGCGGCACCGTGGATGATGTGGCCGTTCTCGAAGGCAGCACCGGTCTTGTGAGCCATGGAGTGAACGATGCCGAGCAGGCCCGAGGAGAAGGCGATACCGGCGATGCACTGAGCCTCGTGCATGTGCTGACGGGCCTCATGGTCGCCAGCATAGGACTTGGGCAGCCACTCGACGATCTCGCGGATGCCGTGCAGGGCGTTGGCGTCGGTGAACATAGAGGCGCAGGTGGAAACGTAGGCCTCCATGCAGTGGGTCAGAGCATCCATGCCGGTGTGAGCGCACAGCTTGGCGGGCATGGTGTAGGTGAGCTCGGGGTCGACGATGGCGACATCAGGGGTGATGTTGAAGTCGGCCAGCGGGTACTTGATGCCCTTGGCGTAGTCGGTAATGACGGAGAACGCGGTGACCTCGGTAGCGGTGCCGGAGGTAGAGGAGATGGCGCAGAAATGAGCCTTCTGACGCAGCTCAGGGAAGCTGAACGGCTGGATGATGTTATCGAAGGACTCCTCGGGATACTCGTAGAAGACCCACATGGCCTTAGCGGCATCGATGGGCGAGCCGCCGCCGATGGCGATAATCCAGTCGGGCTCGAACTCGCGCATGGCCTCGGCGCCCTTCATGACCGTCTCGATGGACGGGTCGGACTCGACGCCCTCGAACAGCTTGACCTCGAAGCCGCCCTCTTTGAGGTCGGCCTCAACGTCCTGCAGGAACCCGCCGCGGCGCATAGAGCTGCCGCCAGAAACGATGATGGCCTTCTTGCCCTTGAGGTTCTTCACCTCGTGGCGAGCGCCCTCACCAAAGTACAGATCGCGAGGATTGGTAAAACGTCCCATACTGTGCCTCCTAAACAAGCCCCTCTTAGACTTGCGTATATAACGGAGCACCCAATTGGCTCCGTTAGGACCGGTTTGCGCGTTGCCGGCGATGACAATGCGCGATGTCTAAACGTCTCAACGCTCAGACAAACACTATTTTACCGTTCTGGTTGGTCAGTTATTCACCTAAAGCCAACAATGATGAAACGTTTTTTCTATCCCTGAAGACCCTTGTGCGGCATCCATACTCCCAAGCTGGGCAAACGTTTTATCAAGGTTGACCACATATCCCGGGCAGGACTGTGCCCCTCCAAAATGCGCCCCGTTCGCCGCCAAAAATCGACCGTTTGCGGCACAGTGATACCACTCAGTCGTCCAAGGTGCCGACATTTGTGCGACATCCGTCTTCGTGGTGCAAAGGTGCATGTCCAAGTGCGGCACCCCCGGTGTGCCACATGCGGGTAAACTAGAACCTTATATAGAGATATTTGAACCCTAACCGCAGCAAAGGAGGCCCCATGGCATTCGATCCCATTCAAGAGGATTGCCATCGCCTCGTTCTTGAGGCCTTGCGCCGCGACAATATCCCGCTCACCGACGCTGCCGCCGTAGAGCGTCTGATGGAACAATTCACCCGCAACCCCGCACCGCTCATCGTGCACGACCGCGACCGCGCCGGGCACCTCATTGCCAAGGTGGTCGAGGCTGTCGACTACCGCATTCCCTTTATCCCCGACGATGCCCAGGCCGAGCAGGAAGAGGCCGCTGCCGAGAACATGCTTCGCGAGGCCGCCGCACTCGATCCGGCCAACTGGGACGCCCAGCGCATGCTGACGGCACTCACCGCCGAATCCAACGAGGAATACGTACAGTACCTGGTGTCCAAGTGCGATGAGGTCGAGCACGACCTGGCGCTCAAGATCGCCTCGGCGCAAGACCCCTACGAGCGTGAGGCCGCAGGCGACCTGACCCGCCGTCCCTACCTGCGCTGGCTTGCCGCCCTTGCGTCGCGCGCCCTCATTAGCGGCCGCTACCGCATGTCGCTCGAAGCCGCAAACCGCAGCTTGGACTTTGCGCCCAACGACCCCGCTGGTGTCCGCCACACCGCGATGCTCGCCATGGCAAAGCTCGAATACCCCGCCGAGGAGCTCAAGCGCTTTCGCTCTGCCCACTCCGTGCCGTACCTCGCGAATACCCCGCTGCGCCGCCGCCCCAAAGATGCGGAGCGCGACTTGGACCCGTGGACGCTCATCGCACTGATGAGCGCAGCCTGGCGCGAGCTGGACTACGAGGGCGCCGAGCACTACCTGCGTATCCTTGCACGCTCGTGTCCGCACGCGGCCGAGGCGCTCTACTTCCAAACCGAGTTTCCCGATGGCGTCTATGCCCGCGTCAACGTGGGTGCGGGCTCCACCGACGAGCTTGTCCTTGCGCTATCCGAGGCGACGCCGGTACTGCAGGAGGGCCTGGGCGCCCCCGACAACGCCAGCTTTGCCGCCTGGGTCGCCACCAACGATATCGTGCGTTCCCAAATCGATGAGCGCATACTGCGGGCGGCCGAGCAGGGTTTGCCGTTTAAGGGAGGAGACCTCTAATGGATCCGAGCGTCTACATCCCCGCCTACCTGGAGCGCGCCTACGTTGCGTCGCACCCCGAGCTCACCGATGCAGCACGCGAGCTTGTCCATAACGACATTAGCGCGAATCCCCAAAAGTACGCGCAGTCCGAGCATGCCCAGGCGCTGCTGTCCTATGCCGGTGTTCATCGCCACCTGCTCGACGAGCTCCATCGCATCGAGGACATGGGCAGCGACGAGGAATTCGAGCAGACGCGCAATCGTCTGTTCGACGACATGCGCGATGAGCTGCTCAAGATTGTCCGCGTCGATGCGTATGTCCTCGATGCCCAGCTGCTCGCCATCATCCTGGCTGACACGCCCGTTGACGCCTGCCTGGGCGACCTGATGAAGCTCGAGGCGACCACAACCGATTACCTGCAGCAAAGCGTGCCCGGGTTCGACATGGAAGCCCCGCACTACTGGGCCAATAAGGTTTTGACGGACGGTGTGACGGCGGCAGAGCTCACCGTGAGCGAGCCGGCTCTTATCGGGTGGCTTCACACACTCGAGGCCATCTCGCAGCTGTGCATGGCGAGCGCTCGCTACCGTGCTGCCGCCAACTACGCCCGCCGTGTTCTTAAGGCGGAAGGCTACCCCACCCGAGCCGCAGGCACCGTGTTGCTCGCCCTCGCTCGCCTGGAAGACCAGGACGGCTTTTTTGCCCTGGCCCACCAGCTCGAGGAAGAGATCGGGGCTGACGCGCTCGAGAACTCTCCTTGGTATCTGCTCGCCCGCACGATTCTGCTGTTCAAAACAAACAAGATGCGCCCGGCGACACGCGCGCTGCGTGAGTTTGCCAACCGTTGCGAGGGCGGTGCGTTCTTCTTACTGAACCCCATGTACCAGACACCGTACCTTCCCTGCCGGCCCGAGCCACACGATCCCTGGGATCTTTCGCACCAGGCCGTTTGGGAAGCGGACGGTATTATCTCGGACACTCCCGACTTTGCCCCCTGGGCCAATGCCTGCGAAGACGTGTCGCAGCTTGCCCAGGAATTCGCGCGCCGCTACGGTTTTTAGTGACGCACTCGACCCGACCATGTCGTTTACGTTAGGAACGGTTTCATGAACCTCCGCTCATCTCTTGCCTGCACCTCGAGCGATATCGCTCGCTGGGGGCTGCGCTCCGTCCTTAAGCGCCAGGGTGGCGTGCTTCCCGGCCGCATCGCCATGAAGATCGACCCCGAGTTGCTGAGCGACCTCGCTGCCCTTGTCGACCGCAGCGTGGTGATCACCGGCACCAACGGCAAGACCACCACCTCCAACCTCATCGCCGACGCCGTTGCCGCCAGCGGCGCCACCGTGGTATGCAACCGCGCCGGCAACAACATGGAGCCGGGCGTGGTGGGCGCACTGCTCGAGGCGCGCAGCGGCCTCAAGCGAGCCGGTGGCAAGCGCGTGGGCGTTTTTGAGTGCGATGAGCTTTACACCGTACGCGTTCTGCCCAAGCTCAAGCCGACGTACTTCGTGCTGCTCAACCTGTTCCGCGACCAGCTAGATCGCTATGGCGAGATCGATCACACCCAGGAGGTCATCGCCCATGCGTTGGAGCTTTCGCCGGCAACAACGCTCATCTACAACGCAGACGACCCGCTGTGTGCCGCGATCGCCGCACGCGTTCCCAATGCAAGCATCGCCTTTGGCATCGACGGCGCCACCAACACCGAGTCCGACCGTATTAGCGACTCGCGCTTTTGCTCACAGTGCAACGCGCCGCTGGAGTATGACTACGTGCAATACGGCCAGCTTGGCGCATACCATTGCCCCTCGTGCGGTTGGGCACGCCCCGCACTGGTCCGCCGTGTGACGGGCGTGAAGCTCGGCTGCGACGGCTACGGCTTCGACCTGGTCTTTGGATCTGCGCCCGACGCGGCTGCCGTACACATCGCCACACGCTACAACGGTCTGCACATGGTCTATAACGTTGCCGCCGCCTTCTTTGCCGCACGCGAGTTGGGCGTGGACACGGCGTTTCTACAGCCTACGCTCGATGCCTACGTCCCCGCCGGCGGACGTATGGGCCGCTGGGAGATCGCCGGCCGTACCGTCGAGGCAAACCTGGCCAAAAATCCCGTGGGCTTCGATCGCCAGATCCAGTCCATTAAAACGGCAGGCGGCAGGCTCTGCGCCTTCTTCCTGAACGACAACGACGCCGACGGCCACGATGTCTCGTGGATCTACGACGTCGACTTCGAGCGCATCGCCGACACACCGGGTCTTGTCGCCTTTGCCGGAGGCACGCGTGCGCACGACATGCAGGTACGCCTCAAGTACGCCGGCATCGATGCCGCGATTATCTCGGACGTCGCGCAGGCAATTGGCGCCGTTGCGGATGAAGCCGCAGGCGACACTTTCTATGCCGTCGCCAACTACACGGCCTTCCCGCCGCTGGTCAAAGAACTCGATGGGCTGAAGGGTGCCGATGCAGCCACGGTTGCTGCCCGCGCTGCAACGTGTGCCGATGGCAGTGCCGTCCCCGTCGGCATCGCGCCAGTCGAGCTTTCGCGCCCGCTGCGCATCGTCTACCTGTACCCCGATGCCCTCAACCTCTACGGCGACGGCGGCAACGTTATCGCCCTCGAGCGTCGCTGCGCCTGGCGCGGCATCCCCGTTCGCGTGGACGAGGTCCGTATGGGCGAGTCACTCGATCTCACCGATGCCGATATCGTCATGATGGGTGGCGGCTCCGACCGCGACCAGCTAGCCGTGGCACACAAGCTGCTCGCCCAAAAAGACAAGGTCGCATCCTATGTTGAGGATGGCGGCTCGCTGCTCGCCATCTGTGGCAGCTATCAGCTGCTCGGCCGTTCGTACTATATGGGCGAGGATCGCATTGAGGGTCTGGGGGTCATTGCCGCCGAAACCGTACGCGGCTCCGACCGCCTGATCGGCAACGTAGCCGTCAAAACCGACCTGGCACCTGAGCTCTTTGTGGGATTCGAGAACCATGGCGGCCGCACGCTTTTGGACGCCGATGCCACGCCGCTCGGAACGTCCGTCGTCACGGGCACCGGCAACAACGGCGACGATGGCTTTGAGGGCCTGATCTACAAGGGCGTCATCGGCACGTACCTGCATGGCCCGGCGCTGCCCAAGAACCCCGAGCTCGCCGACTGGCTCATTACCCACGCCCTCGAGCGCCGTGGCGACGCGCAGGCCACAGCCCTGCTGCCGCTCAAGCCCCTCGACGACACCTACGAGCGCGCCGCCCACGACGCAGCCATGAAGCTCCTCCCCTAGCACCCCACCACCACAAAGGGGACAGGCACCTTTGTGGTGGTTTTTCAGTTTGCCAACGATATGTGAACGGCTAAAAAAGTCTGCTATACTCTTTCCCGCTGTCCCCATCGTCTAGCGGCCAAGGACGCCACCCTTTCAAGGTGGATATCGCGGGTTCGAATCCCGCTGGGGGCACCATTTGAATTGAAGAGCCCGTTACCCTCGCGGTAGCGGGCTTTTTGCTACCGATATGCCGGGATTCGAACCCGACAGGGTGCGAAGCTGAGGAAACGCGCAAGCGTTTTCCAGCGCAGCACGCAAGGAGTGGAGCGACGCAGCGGAAGCGGGCGGCGCCAGCCGCACGCGGACATCCCGCTGGGGGCACCATTTGAAACTAGAAGCCCGTTACCCCCGCGGTGACGGGCTTTTTGCTACCGATATGCCGGGATTCGAACCCGACAGGGTGCGAATCCCGGCATCATCGCAAGGCCTGTGGTCAAAAAATGGCAAATATGAGTACTGTTACCATTTTAGTTACAGCGATTTCATGCCTTCAGAAGGCGATTTAGCCGTCGGGCGTCCTACGGCGGAAAAATTGCAGACGTTTATCGGCTAAGTACTTGGACATATGTTGCGTAACACTACATATTTTGCAAATAAATAATGTTACAGGACTTGTGACAGTACTCATATTTGACGTTTTTTGCCCATAGCCCTTTATACCTAGGCACATCGGCGGCAAAACGGGCTTCAAAGCGTCCTTCGCAAACAAAAAGCCGGGGCCCGCGCGATGCGGACCCCGGCTCAATACCGTGACGATATGTCAGTTACGTTCTACACATAGAACAGAATGTCGTCGTAGGTCGGAACCGGCCAGTAGTCGGCGGCCACGATCTCCTCCATGGCATCCACGGCGGCGCGCAGCGTATCCATAGCGGGAACGACCTCGTGTGCATACACATTGGCCTGCTCCTGGCCATCGAGGGCCTCGGCCTTCTGATGCACGGCGTCGAGCGCCTTGATGGAGTCGTTGATGGTGGTGATACCGTTGCAGAGCTTGTTGAGCGTGTTCTGCTCGCACTGCATGGCGGCCTCGGCACCGGCGGCACGAATAGTCTCAAGGCCCTTAGCGACCTTGGTGGCATAGGCGGTAATGACCGGGCGATAGGTACGACGCGCCTCGCGAACCATCGTGGTGGCCTCGATGTTCATGAGCTTGTTGTACTTCTCGAGCTTGCAGTCGTAGCGGCACTGGGCCTCGGCCTTGGTCAGGACACCCGTCTCCTCAAAGAGCGCGATGGCCTTTTCGGAAACAAAGGCGGGCAGGGCGTCGGCCGTGGTCTTGTTGTTGGCAAGGCCGCGCTTCTCGGCCTCAACGGGCCACTCGTCGGAGTAGCCATCACCGGAGAACAGGATGCGCTGGTGGTCGGTCAGGACCTTCTTGCAGTACTCGAGCGCAGCGTCCTGGAACTCATCCTCGGGCGTACCCTCAAGCGCGTCGGCGAAGGACTTGAGCGACTTGGCCACGGCGGCATCGAGCACCAGGTTGGAGTCGGAGACGTTCTGCTCGGAGCCGCAGGCACGGAACTCGAACTTATTGCCGGTGAAGGCAAACGGGGAGGTGCGGTTGCGGTCGGTGTTGTCCTGCATCAGCTTGGGCAGAGTATCGGCGCCCAAGTCGAGCACGCCGCGCGTGGCATGGACGGAAGCCTTGCCATCGATGATCTTCTCGACGACCTCGGTAAGCTGGTCGCCCAGGAAGATGGACATAATCGCCGGAGGAGCCTCGTTGGCGCCCAGACGATGGTCGTTACCGGCCGAGGCAACGGAGGCACGCAGGAGCTCCTGATAGTTATCGACGGCCTCGATCACCGCGGTGAGGAAGACGATGAACTGCAGGTTGTCGAGCGGGGTGTCGCCCGGATCGAGCAGATTCTCGGACTCGGTGCCAAGCGACCAGTTGTTGTGCTTGCCCGAACCATTGATGCCCTCAAAGGGCTTCTCGTGCAGCAGGCAGACCAAGTCGTGGCGGGAGGCGATGAGCTTCATCTTCTCCATCATGACCAGGTTCTGGTCGATGGCCTCGTTGACCTCGCCATAGACCGGTGCGAGCTCATGCTGGCAGGGAGCGACCTCGTTGTGCTTGGTCTTGGCGGGAATGCCGAGCGCCCACAGCTCATCGTCCAGGTCCTTCATGTAGGCCGAGACGGTGGGGCGGATAGCGCCAAAGTAGTGCTCCTCGAGCTCCTGGCCCTTGCAGGGAGCGGCGCCAAAGAGGGTGCGGCCGGTGATGACCAGGTCCTTGCGCTTGCGGTAAGCGTCCTTCTTGATCAGGAAGTACTCCTGCTCGTCGCCCACGGAAGGAACGACCTTCTTGGGGGTCTTGCCAAACAGCGCCAAAACACGCTTGGACTCACGCGAGAGCGCGGTCATGGAGCGCAGCAGCGGGGTCTTCTTGTCCAGGGCCTCGCCCGTGTAGGAGCAGAAAGCCGTGGGGATGCACAGGACATCGTCCTTGATAAAGGCGGGGCTGGTGGGATCCCAAGCGGTGTAGCCACGGGCCTCGAAGGTGGCGCGCAGGCCGCCGTTGGGGAAGCTGGAAGCGTCCGGCTCGCCCTGGATGAGGTTCTTGCCCGTAAACTTGGTAATGGCGGTGCCGTCGTGGTTGGGCTCCAGGAAGCTGTCGTGCTTCTCGGAAGTAATGCCCGAAAGCGGCTGGAACCAGTGCGCGTAGTGCGTCGCGCCCTTGGAGATGGCCCAGACCTTCATGGCATGGGCAACGGCGTTGGCCACATCCAGGTCGAGCGGCTCACCGCCCTCGAGGGTTGCAGCAAGGCGCTTCCAAATGTCCTTGGGGAGGTAGTCCTTCATGACTTCCTCAGAGAACACCATGGTCCCGAAGCGGTCAGTAAGTTCGGCCATACGGAACTCCCTTCGTATCGGCACCGCGTGAGAAGCGGTGTTGATTACTAACGAACGAGTCATAGCTTAGACTCGCCGTGTTTCCGCGACATTACCGTTATGTTGCTGTCGCGAAACCAATCAATGAGGTTACCCTATCGAGGCGGCGTTGCCACCCTCAACAGCCAATCAACTGCATAAATTGCAGACCTCTCTCCATGGTTTAAGGGTAGTCAATTTGGGATGGAGCTCTATTAACTGGTATTTTGCATCAGATACCAGTCTTTATAGTCCGTGCCTAGATTAGCCGCTCTGTTATAGAGAAAGCCGATAGCAAGGCATCTTTGATTGGTATCCTCAAATAGCGAGTGAAACTCCACCGTGGCACAGTGGTGCTGTAGAATCCTTACACAACACATCACACTATTACGTATCTAGAGGAGCACGATATGCGCGTCGACGAGGTTTTTAAGCAGGCAGCATCCCAGGGCACCGCACCCGTTTCGTTTGAGATGTTCCCGCCCAAGGGCGAGCTGACCCTCGACACGGCTCGCGAAGTGGCAGGCAATCTGTGCAAGCTTTCGCCGAGCTTTGTCTCGGTCACCTGCTCGGCCGGCGGCTCGGGCAACGGCGCCACCACCGCCCCCATCGCGCATATGATTACGAGCGAATTCGATACACCCTCGGTGGCACACCTTACCTGCGTGGGCCGCTCGCATGCCGATATCGCCGCCAAGATCGACGAGTATCGCACCACCGGCGTGGAAAACATCCTGGCCCTGCGTGGCGATCTCCCCGCCGGCGCGACCGAGGACGACAAGCCCGCCTCGGACTACGCCTACGCCCGCGACCTCATCCCCGAGCTCGTCGACGCCGGCTTTTGCGTGGGCGCCGCAGCCTATCCCGAGGGCCACATTGCCTGTGAGGATCTCAACCTCTCGGTCGAACACCTCAAGCAAAAACAGGACGCTGGCGCGAGCTTCTTTGTGACGCAGCTCTTCTTTGATAACGAGTGCTTCTACCGTTTTCGCGAGCTTGCCGACAAGGCCGACATCACCGTGCCCATTACCGCGGGCATCATGCCGTTTATGGGCAAGTCGCAGATCAGCCGCATGGTCTTTATGTGCGGCGCGTCGCTACCCTCCCCCGTCATCAAGATTCTCGCCAAGTACGAAAACGACCCCGAGAGCCTGCAGGCAGCTGGTGTAGATTATGCAGCCCGCCAGCTTTGCGACCTCAAGGAGCACGGCGCTGACGGCCTGCACTTGTACACTATGAACCGTCCTGCGATCGCCGCGACCATTATGGAGCGCCTGGGGTAATGGAAAAACCGCACATCGATACAACCGCTGTCGAAGTGCCGGCCGACCTTGCGTCGCCGGCGCTTTACCGTGTCGATGCTGCGTACCATCCCCGTGTCGACCGCGCCGAGATGCTGCGGTACCTGGGTTACGGCGGCCAGCAGATTGAGCCCGAGCTGTCACGACGTATTGAGCTTGTGGTCGAGCGTCTGGAACTGGACATTGAGCCTCGTGGCGTGCGCCGCGTGTTTGCCGTCGATGCCACGGGCGTGGACGAACAAAGTGAGCCTTGCATTCGCTTGGTCGGCACCAACGTTGAGCTGCGAGGTCGCGATATCTATCGACATCTCAAAGATGCCCGCTTTGCCGCGCTCATGGCATGCACCCTCGGCATGGACGCCGAGCGTCGCCTGCGCACCACGGGAGCCCAACATCCCCTGGAGGGCGCCGTGCTCGACGCCGCGTGCTCCGCTTACGTGGAAGCCGCCGTTGAGCAAATGGACCAGCAGGTCAAGACGGACGCCGCCGTTCATGGGCTCGCCGGCAACTGGCGTTTTAGTCCCGGCTACGGCGACTGCCCGCTCTCGGCCCAGCGCTCGATCGTCAATGCGCTCAACGCCACGCGGCTCATCGGGCTTACCGTCACACCTACCAGCCTGCTCATGCCCACCAAAAGCGTGACCGCGGTGATCGGCCTATTCGACGGCGAGGTCCACGACGCCCAGAGCCGCCCCACCTGCAATATCTGCCGCATGCGCGAGCACTGCCGCTTCCGCGCCGCCCACACCACCTGCTATTCCAGCCATTAGGAGCCCTCGATGTTTACTCCGCTTATCACTCATGATCTGGACGGTACCGCGCTGGCAGCGCCCGTCAATGCCGCACGCTGCAACGGCGCTGCATACAAGACACGCACGATCGACGACCTGCGCATTAAGGACGATCGCCTGCGTGCGGCCATCGATGGCACGGGACACCTGCTGTTCGACGGCGGCATGGGCACCATGTTGCAGGCCGCTGGCATGAAGGCGGGCGCCCTGCCCGAGCTGCTCAACTTTGAGGAGCCCCAGGTTATCACCGATATCCAACGTCAATATGTCGAGGCCGGCTGCGACGTGATCACCGCCAACACCTTTGGCGCCAACGCCCACAAGCTCGACGGTGCCGCCACCGTGGCAGACGTCTTTGCCGCGGCCGTCGCCTGTGCCCGCGAGGCCGGCGCCCGCTACGTCGCCGGTGACATCGGCCCCATCGGCGCGCTGCTTCGCCCCTTGGGTACCCTCAGCTTCGACGAGGCCTACAACCTCTTTGCCGAGGAAGTGCGTGCCGGCGTCGATGCGGGCGTGGACCTCTTTATTATCGAGACCATGACTGACCTTGCCGAGATCAAGGCGGCGGTCCTCGCCTGCCGCGAGAACTCCGACCTGCCCGTCTTTGCCACCATGACCTTTGAGGAAGACGGTCGCACCTTCCTGGGCACGAGTCCCGAGGTTGCCGCCATCACGCTCGATGCCATTGGCGCCGACGTTTTGGGCATCAACTGCAGCCAAGGACCGGCCGAGCTCCGAGGACTCGCCGCGCGTATGCTCACCGTTACCGACAAGCCCATTATGGTGCAAGCCAACGCGGGACTGCCCCACGTGGACGATGACGGCAATACCGTCTTTGATATCCAGGCCCCCGAATACGCCGAAGCCGTCGCCGGCATGATCGCCGACGGCGTGAGCGTCGTGGGCGGCTGCTGCGGCACCACGCCGGCGCACATGGCGGCCTTGCGCACGCTTATCGATAACCACACGCCCAGCCCGCGCCGCCGCAAGCCCAGCATGTCGGTCACGAGCGCCCAAACGGTCGTGGACCTTCCCTGCGACGGCCACAAGATCGCCGTCATCGGCGAGCGCATCAACCCCACCGGCAAAAAGCGCCTGCAGCAGGCCCTGCGCGACGGCGACCTGGACTACGTCGTGAGCCAGGGTATCAGCCAGCAGGAACAGGGCGCCGACATCCTGGACGTTAACGTGGGCCTGCCCGAGATCGACGAGGTCAAGATCATCCAACAGGCCACCGAGCAGCTCCAGGGCTCCACGTTGCTGCCGCTGCAGATCGACTCCACCGACCCCGCAGCCGTCGAGGCCGCCGTGCGCCGCTACGCCGGCAAGCCCATCATCAACTCGGTCAATGGCAAGCAGCAGATCATGGATGAGATCTTTCCGCTGGTCGCCCACTACGGCACCAACGTTGTCGGCCTTACGCTCGACGAAGGCGGCATCCCCGATACCGCCGAGGCTCGCTTCGCCATCGCCGAGCACATCGTGGCCGAGGCTGCCCGTTACGGCATCGGCCCGGACCGCATCCTCATCGACTGCCTGGTCATGACCGCCTCGACCAATCAACGCCAGGCCGAGCAGATCCTGCGCGCCATGTCCCTGTGCAAGGAGCGTCTGGGCGTCAAGTGCGCGCTCGGCGTGTCGAACATCAGCTTTGGCCTGCCTGCCCGCCCGCTGCTGGGCTCGGTCTTTTTGGCCGCCGCTTTTGGCGCGGGTCTGGACGCCCCCATCATGAACCCGGGCTCCAAGCGCTTTATGGATACCGTCTACAGCTATCGCGTCCTGAGCGTTGAGGACGAGGGCTCGACCGGATACATCGAGCGCTACGCCGACTGGACCGATCCGTACAAGATCGCCGCAAACCCGGCAGTAGCTCAGGCCGCATCGAGTGATGCCGCGCCTGCCGCGGGCACCGCCGGCGCCGACGGCAACGACGACCCGATTCGTCGCATGGTCGTCTCGGGTCGCAAAGGCGAGATCGCTGCCGAGACCGAGCGTCTACTGGCAGACCACGACGCCATGGACCTCATCAACAATCACTTTATCCCCGCCCTCGACGAGGTTGGCGTCCTCTTTGACCAGGGAAAGTTTTTCTTGCCGCAGCTCATGGCCTCGGCCGAGGCCGCACGCGTGGGCTTCGACACCATCAAGCGCCTGATGCCCGCCGGCGAGATTGCCGACAAGGGCAAGATCTGCGTGGCCACCGTCAAGGGCGACATCCACGATATTGGCAAGAACATCGTCAAAATGCTGCTCGACAACTACGGCTACACCGTCTTTGACCTAGGCCGCGACGTCGACCCGCAAGAGGTGCTCAAGACCGTGCAGGAGCGCGATATCAAACTCGTCGGCCTCTCGGCGCTTATGACCACCACCGTCGTCGCCATGGAAGAGACCATCAAGTTGCTCCATGCCGAGGTTCCGGGCGTCAAGATCATCGTGGGCGGCGCCGTGCTCACCCCCGAATACGCCAAGCAGATCGGTGCGGACTACTACGCCAAGGACGCCGCCGAAAGCGCTCGTATCGCCGAAGAGGTCTTTGGGCAGTAACACAACGGAAACAACCGAGCACCAAAACGTGCCGCACGCGCCACTTGGCACGTGCGGCACGTTAGAATAGATAAGACTATGCTCGTTTTGGCAGATAGGAGCGCAAGGATGGCGATCACGCCCGCAGAAATCGCGGAAACCCGCGGCATGGTTGAGGAGCAGAACCTCGACATCAGGACCATCACCATGGGTGTTTCGCTCATGGGTTGCGGTGACGAGAACCTCGACCGCATGTGCACGAAGATCTACGACCACGTGACGCACACGGCTGAGCATCTGGTCGAGACCGCCGAGAACCTCGAGCGCGAGTACGGTATCCCCATCGTCAACAAGCGCGTTTCCGTCACCCCGGTGGCCCAGATCGCCGCGTGCTGCAAGGATGAGGACCTCACCCCCATCGCGCATGCCCTCGACCGCGCGGCCGAGACGCTCGGTATCGATTACCTGGGCGGCTTCTCCGCACTCGTCCAGAAGGGCATCGGTGACGCCGACCGCCGCGTCATCCAGTCCATCCCCCAGGCGCTCGCCACCACGAGCCGCGTCTGCTCCAGCGTAAACGTCGCCAGCCTGCGCGCCGGTATCAACATGGATGCCGTGCTCATGGCCGCCCAGACCATCATCGATGCCGCCAAACTCACGGCCGACCAGGATTCCGTTGGCGCCTCCAAGTTTGTCTGCTTTGCCAACATGGTCGAGGACTCCCCGTTTATGGCGGGCGCCGTCCACGGCGGTGGCGAGGCCGACGCCGTCATCAACGTTGGCGTCTCGGGCCCCGGCGTTATGGCTGCTGCCTTGGAGACGCTCCCCGACTCCGCCTCGATGATGGAGGTTGCCGAGAAAATCAAGCAGACCGCCTTTAAGATCACCCGCGCCGGCGAGCTCATGAGCCGTGAGGCAGCCCGCCGTCTGGGTGTCGAGAAAGGCATTGTCGACCTGTCGCTGGCTCCCACGCCTGCCATCGGCGACTCCGTTGCCCGCATCCTCGAGATCATCGGCGTGGGCACCTGCGGTGGCCCCGGCACGACCTGCGCGCTCGCCATGCTCAACGATGCCGTCAAGAAGGGCGGCGTCATGGCCAGCTCCAGCGTGGGCGGTCTCTCCGGCGCTTTCATCCCCGTGTCCGAGGACGCCGGCATGATCGCCGCCGTCGAAGCTGGTGCGCTTTCGCTCGAGAAGCTCGAGGCCATGACCTGCGTGTGCTCCGTTGGCCTGGACATGATCGCCATCCCCGGCGACACCCCGGTCGAGACCATCGCCGGCATCATCGCCGACGAGATGGCCATCGGCGTCATCAACAACAAGACCACGGCCGTCCGCGTGATTCCTGCCATCGGCAAGGGCGTGGGCGACTGCGTCGAGTACGGTGGCCTGTTCGGCCGTGCACCCATCATGCCGGTGAACCCCAACGCCGGCACCGTGCTTGCCCACCGCGGTGGACGCTTCCCGGCGCCGCTGAACTCGCTGAAGAACTAGCTGAGGGGGACTGGCGAGGAGCCCCGGGGAGGGCAAATTTATAAGGTCGCCTGCTCGGACAGTCCTGACTCGCACGGAGAGCACATTAAGTGCTCTCCGGCTCGTGCGGAACTCGCGATCGACCTTATATATTTGCCCTCCCCGGGGCTCCCGCACAACGGGATCTCGGTTGGGTTCTATCCCTTTGGCAGTCGCTTCGCTCCTGCACCACTTGGCTGATACGGCGGTTTGGCGTTGGAACGGTTCTTTTTCTGATATATGCTGGTTGCGGCTCTTCTTTTGGGAGGAGTCGCTTTTTTGTTGCTAGGAGGTTGGCCCGTGGCTGATGATTTGATTCGTTCTGAGCTGCTTGCTGCGGATTGGAATGGCGAATGGATGCGCCTGCAAGCTGCTCGGCGACGGGCTGATGATTCTTTTGAGTGGGATAAAAGGGCTCGGCATTTTCGGCCGTTGGAGACTGCCCCTTATGCTCGGGATTTTATAAAGCTGTTGGCGTTGAAGCCTGGTGAGTCGGTGCTTGATATGGGGTGTGGGGCTGGGTCGATTGCTATTCCGCTTGCTCAGGCTGGGCATTCCGTGATTGCGGCTGATTTCTCCCCTGCCATGTTGGGCACGCTTGATGCCGGCATTGAGTATTACGGGCTCGAAGATCTTATTACGCCGCTTGAGCTTGCTTGGGATGATGATTGGGATTTGGTTGGACCGGTCGCGAAAGCGGTGGATGTTGCCTTTGCCAGTCGGTCGGTTACGACGACCAATCTAAAAGGTGCGCTTGCCAAGCTTGACCGTACGGCTCGTCGGCGTTGTGCTGTCACGATGGTCGCCAACTCCAGTCCGCGCTATGATCTGCACTTGATGAACGCTATCGGTGCCTCGGTTACCTGCAGTAATGGTTTTGTGTATGCCTTTAACATCCTTATTCAGATGGGTGCGCTGCCACAGGTTACATACTTTGAATCGCCCCGCCGCGACACCTTCGATAGTCTCGAGGCGGGCGTGGCAGACTTTTCTCGCATGCTCGAACATGGCAACGAGGATAAGATCGACCGCCTGCGCGACTATATCGCCCAGCACATGATTGAGAACCCCCATGCCGGTGAGCCGGGCTCCAAGGGTGTGCCGCAGGGACGCTATATACTCGACCACGTCCGCAAGGTCCGTTGGGCGTTTATTGCATGGGAGCCGGTCTCTGCACCCCGCTCGTAGTCTGTTCGCAGCCCGCACCGCCCACTCACTCGGCATCCGCATTCTTTTTGAACTGGGCAAACGCGCTCCACACCGCGCCGTTCCTGCGCTATCGTGGGACAGCTCACGTAGATTAAGGCCCCATTGCGGGGCGCCCCATACATAGAAAGCGAGAACCCATGGCACTGACAGGAGCACAGGTCAAGCAGCTTCGCAGCATGGCCCATCACCTCAACCCCGCCATCATCATCGGCAAGTCCGATGTCAACGAGGGCACCGTCGAGCAGACGGTCGCCTATCTGGAGAAGCACGAGCTCGTTAAGTGCTCCGTGCTCGATGGCTCCAGTCTTTCCGCCCGCGAGGCCGCCGAAGAGCTCGCTGAGCGCTGCCACGCCGAGGTCGTCCAGGTCATCGGCCGCAAGTTCTCGCTGTATCGCGAGTCCTCGCGCAAGGACATCGAGAAGATCAAGCTCGTCTAAGAGCCAATGATCCGGCGAGCCAACACATAGCAAGCTTACGGGTGCCCAAGTACTTCGGGCGCCCGTTTTTTATCGCTCGACCAGCACGCGATTGAGCCGCCCCTCCACCAAACGCTCGTATAGACGCCGCGTCTCGGGCTCGGGCACGCCATTGACCTGCTCCCTCAGATGGTGCATATGCCCGCTGTACAGCTCGACGATATCGCGCCGCCGCCCCGCCGCACTGTAGACGCGCATGGCGCAGCGCACCATATCCTCACGCGACGTTTCCTGCCGAAGCCCCGACTCCGCCAGCCAAATCGCCGACTGCAGATCGTTTTCTTCTAGAGCGGCATTCGCTCCCTTAATCATGCAATCGATGTACTTTGACTGCATAATGCGTCGCATACGCAAAAAGTAGGTGGGATTACAGCCATTGGGAACATACAGCGGTCCGGCATAAAGCTGCTCAATTTTAAGGCACAGCTCAACTAAATGGGGCCCGCGCGCACCCGTGCGATTTCCCAAAACCTCGCGGCTTATCTGGTCAAACAGCCGTACATCGGTCTTGACGTAGTCGCCGTTGAGTCCGATGCATTCATTTTGAATGAGCACACACGACTTGCCATCCGGCGTCGGTCCCAAAGCCGACCGCAAGCGCGATATCGTCGAGTACAGGTTGTTGCGGGCGCTATTAAACTCGGCATGGGGCCACAGCTCCATGGCCAGCGTCTCACGATCGACGAGCGCATCCATGCCCAGCGCAAGCCGCTCGGCAAGCGTCGCCGCCTTCTTGCGGCGCCACATTTTGTCCGTGATGGGAAACCCGTCGCGCTCGGCGCGAAACGCACCAAACATGCGAATCTCGATATGGTCGATGGTATCAACGGCTTCAACCTCGCCAGCCTGGAACAGACGCTCGCCCTCCCCTTCCAAATCGTCGCGCAGCGAGTACCGCGACAGCTCGCGCACGGGAAGCTTCTTGCGTATCCTGCCCGCCGGCTCGCCCAGACAATGCATGGCAAGACGCGCAAAGAGCCGATACGATGGCTCTAGAATCCCCGCACGATTCATGGACATCCAGGCCGCAAGATCGCTGTCTCGGCCCGCACAGGCCAAATGCAGCGCCACCATCCAGGCCTCCGCTCCACCAACCTGCGTCTGGCTTATATCGAGCAACTCCGCTTCCTCGCGAACCGAAACCATCGAGGTGTTACGTAAATATGCCGCGCGCTCCAGCAGCAATGCGTTATCGCGCATGTACGCAATCGACTCCTCGGCAAGTTTGAGCACTTGGACCGCACGGAACTTTGCATTAACCGGCCGTCCCTCTGCCAGCGACTGCCAGCCTTCTAGCAACAGGCCAAACAGCTGAATCTGGTTGTCGCGCATGCGCACGGCAAAACGATCGAGCTCGTTGAACGCCGCGTCGTCGGTTACCGGCAAGCCGGAAAGGAGCCGCCGTGCCGCCAACACCATGCGCACCCAGATAGCCATCGCCTTAAGCCCACGTATGTCGAGCGCCTCCCGCACCACCGTCATCTCGTCGTCGCGCTCGTCGGTTCCCGCAAACGACCCGTCAAAGAGCTCCACCAGCATGCTATCGGCCCGTATAACAATCCCCGCGATGTCGAGCTCGCAGTCGTAGGCCTTGCTCGTTTTGAGCTGCTGTAGAACGCCGCCGTCATCTCCCCGCTCGGTCAGACAGCGCTTGACCTCAATATGCGCAGACAACATATCGAGTGCGGAATGGGATGTCTCGATTTCTGGCACGGCCAGGTTCGTAGGAAGCCCAAGCCCGTTGTCCCCATAGCAAACAGCCGTCAGTGTCTGGGCCACCCTCCATGAAACAGGGTCTATTTCGCAGGCCGCCCGTTCGCCCCCGCGCTCGATAACCGATGCCATATAGCGAGCGAGCTTTGTATTGGACACGCTGACCGCTGCCAGATATACGCCGAGCGCCTCGGCAGGCGTTGGCTCTGGAGCCGGATCGTCGGCATCGATTGTGCCCAGCGCTGCTCGGCAGATATCGGCCCCGTGCCCCGTCAGAGCAAGATCGACCCCATACTGTCCAGCAAGTTCAAGGACTGCCTCGCGGTCCAAAAAGGCGTCCGCCAGGCCCATCGCCGCATCGCATCGGCCCGCCTTAAGCAAAATCCGGGCCGCCCTCGGAACAAGTTCGGGGCGAACCTCGGCCACCAACTTACGCAAACGCAATCGTCCGTTATCCTCCGTGCCCAGACACGTAAAACTCCGCTCGGCGGGGTCCAAGCCAAAGATCGGGTAGTCGCGTACAAAGTAAGACTGGTCGACCATCGACAGCCTTACCCCACAAGCCTCGAGTTCTGCTATATTGCCCTCGCCCATCAAAACCATGAGACATGCCACGCAAAACAGCGCATTATTGTCGAGCGAAGCCAGATCGACAAGTGCCGCGCCATATACGTTGACAATCTCGTTTTCGAGCAGGCCGGCTACGTCGCCTTGGCCATACAGACCCGTCTGCAATGCCGAAACGAGCTCGGGCACGCCCTGCGTGAGCTGATAAAAGTCGAGCGATGTGCTGATCGAAAACGCCGATGCCCACGCCGAATACTCATAGGCATGCACCTTGAGCATCTGCGCATTGATCTTAACCGAATCGCCCAGCCCATGAATCAGCTGACGATTTGAAGGGCGGCAGGAGATAAAGACCCCTACCCCCATAGCGCGCAGGCCGCGAATCCTGTCGATGAGGTCTTCGGTATCGTGCTGATCGAGGTTTGGCACATTATCAATCGCGATAAGGGAGTGCGGTTTGTCTTTGAGTTCTTCGGTAACCACCTCGAGCTGCATAAACACCTCGCGCCCAGTGGCGCGATCGGCCTCGATAATCCGCACGGGGCCTCGCGTCGGGTCGCATTTAACCTCATGGGTGTACTGCAGCAGCACCGAGGTCTTCCCAAACCCGTCGGGCGCATAAAGAACCACGATGCCGGCCTTTCGGCCCTTGGCGATAAGCTCATTCATCAAGCGTTCGCGTCGCACCATATAGCCTCCGCCCAGCGGCATCAGCTCGAGGTCGTCTATACCGCTCAAATCGTTTACCATGCCCGCTCCTCAACTCGACCGTATGGACACTGCAGCCGCAAGACCATACAAGCCGCGCTATGAATAGAGCGACCTTGTGTTTTAGGTTGTCTTTTGGTACGCAAGCGGCAAGTTTTTGCACAGCGAGGGCCGATTGTTATTAATCCCCCGACTAATCGGTCTTTAAGCAGGTAAATGAGCTTGTCAGCTTGTCCCATCTAAGCGGCAGTGTAACGCAGATGAACAAGGTTCAGCTATGTCATTCAACTCGCCTAGCACCCGCTACCGTCTACGACCTTCTAGTGGCATTTTTGCATAGAATCTGATATAGAATGAATCAAGCTGTTGGGCATCCGGCATTCGTCAAGCTTGCGGCAAGATTTTGGTCAAGTGGGCGAAAAGGGATAGCAAAAAGGCCCCCGCAAAGCGGAGGCCTTAGGCAAGGCTATGTCGAGCTGCAGGATTCGCGCTACTCGCAGAGCGAAAGGGCGGCCTCGTCGGCAACGACAACGCAGTTGGTGTGCAGCTGCAGGATCGAAGCCGGGCACTCGGGCGTAACCGGACCATAGCACATATCGTGCACGGCCTGAGCCTTGGCCTCGCCGTTGGCGACGACCAGGATCATGCGGGCATACATGATGGTCTGGGTACCCATGGTGTAGGCCTGACGGGGAACATCGTCGATGCTGTCGAACAGGCGGCTGTTGGCCTGAATGGTGCTCTCGGTGAGGTCGACGCAGTGCGTGCCCTTGGAGAAGTGGTCATCGGGCTCGTTGAAGCCAATGTGGCCGTTGTTGCCAATGCCGAGCAGCTGCAGATCCGGATAACCGGCGTCGGCGACAATCTTGTCGTACTCAGAGCAGGCAGCGGCGGCGTCGGGGTTGGAACCGTCGGGCACATGCGTGTTGTTCAGGTCGATGTTGATGTGATCGAAGAAGTTCTCACGCATGAAGTAGTGATAGCTCTGGGGATCGTCGTGCGAAAGGCCGCGATACTCGTCCAGGTTGTAGGTGCTGACCTCGGCAAAGTCGACGTCGCCCTTCTTGTACCAAGCGGCGAGCTGCTTGTAGGCGCCGATCGGGGTGGAGCCGGTGGCAAGGCCCAGCACACAGTCGGGCTTGAGGATAACCTGGGCCGAGATGATATTAGCGGCCTTGCGGCTCATATCCTCGTAGTCTTTAGCTTTAATGATCTTCATTACGCGTCCTTTCTCGTACAAGAGAGGCAAGGCTCCCTTACAAGCACTTGCCCGCGGCCCGCGTCGGCCGCAACCAACGTGTGCGGCCACCAGGGCGAGGTCGCGTAATGTATGTGTCTCGTGTCTAACCGCGTCGAGGCCCCTGCCCGTCCACGGTGACCCAAAGCTGTTTAGCCTCGGACAAAACACATCTTGCCACGGAGGGCGTCCTCTTTCAAGGGCGCCCTCCGTAAACGTGTTTGAATTGTAGGCTAATGGCCACGTGCACTTGCTAGCGCTCACGAGCAACGATGAGCTGGTCCATCTCTTCGACATGCACGCCAACGGAGCCCTTGATGCTCGAGAACTCAACGGAGTTGCACACCAAGATGGGAACCGTCACATCGTAGCCCTCGGCAGCAATTGCCTCGCGATCGAACTCAATGAGTACATCGCCCTTATGGACGATGTCACCCACTTGCGCATGTACGGTAAAGTGCTTGCCCTCGAGCTGAACAGTGTCCAAACCAACGTGGATGAGCACGTCCAAGCCATCGACCGTGTTAAGCGCAACAGCGTGTCCCGTGGGAAAAATGGCCTCGACCTTGGCATCAGCCGGTGCAATCACACGCGTTCCGGTGGGCTGAATCGCCACGCCCTGGCCCAAAAGGCCGGTGGCAAACGTCTGGTCGTTTACCTCGGAAAGCGGAATGACATCGCCCGAGATGGGAGCATCCAGCGTAAGGACTCGACCACGCATACCAAAAGACCTTAGGACTTTAGTGAACATGCTCCCCCTCGGACATACCAATCAATCAAAATAACCTTAACAGTTTACCACTTGGCAACGGTTTTTGACCATTAGGGAAGTTCGCGCTTGACAACCTCGACGATGTCGTCGACAACGCGCTGGGTCAGCTCGTGCGTCTCGGCCTCGGCCATCACGCGGACCAGCGGCTCGGTACCGCTCGGGCGCACCAGAATGCGGCCGCGGCCGTCAAGCTCCTTCTCGGCAGCAGCGACGGCATCCCAGATGGGCTGGCAATCGTCCAGACCGGCCTTGTTGTCGGAATGCACGTTGACGAGCACCTGCGGGTACTTCTTCATAATGCCGGCAAGATCGGTGAGGGTACGACCGGTGCGCTTGAGCACGGCCAGCAGCTGCAGAGCCGTCACCAGGCCGTCACCGGTGGTGTTGTGCTCCAGGAAGATGATGTGGCCGGACTGTTCGCCGCCGATGACGGCGCCGTCCGCGAGCATGCGCTCCAGAACGTAGCGGTCACCCACGGCGGTCTGGACCATCTCGAAGCCCTGCTCCTTCATAGCGATGGAGAAGCCCAGGTTGCACATGACGGTCGAGACGATCTCGGAGTTGGCGAGCTTGCCGCGAGCGGCGAGGTCAGAACCGCAGATAGCCAGGATGTAGTCACCGTCGATCTCATTGCCCTCGCTGTCCACGAACAGCACGCGATCGGCGTCGCCGTCGTGGGCCAGGCCGATGTCAGCATGGGTGCGCAGCACGAGCTCGCGCAGGGGCTCGAGGTGCGTAGAGCCGCACTCAACGTTAATGTCAGTGCCGCAATAATCGGTGTTGATGGCATGGACCGTGGCACCCAGGCGCTGCAGCGCGGCGGGCGTGGTCTGGCAGGAAGCGCCATGGCCGCAGTCGACAGCAACGACTAGGCCGTCGAGCCTCAGGCCATCAAGCGTATCGATGGCGTGGTCGACGTATGCCTTGCGAGCGTCCTTCATCTTGATAATGTGGCCCACGCCGGCACCGGTCGGCAGCGTGTCGGCAGCCATGGCTTCCTCGGACATGACCCAGGCGCTGATCTCTTCCTCGACAGCATCGGGAAGCTTCATGCCCTTGCGGCTAAAGAACTTGATGCCGTTGAACTCCGGCGGATTATGCGAAGCGGAGATGACGATGCCGCCATCGAGCTCGTTTTGGACGGTGAGCAGCGCCACGGCCGGCGTAGGAATGACGCCGCAGCAGTGCGGGCGGCCGCCCTCGGCCATAATGCCGGCGGTCAGAGCGCTCTCGAGCATGGTGCCCGAAAGACGCGTGTCGCGGCCGATGCAAATATCCGGACCAAGGAACTTGGTCGCCGCACGGCCCAGGCGAAACGCGAGGTCGCACGAGAGGTCGGCATTGGCGACGCCACGGACGCCGTCGGTACCGAAGATGTTCTGGGGCATAGGATCGCTCCTTCCCTAGCAGGCGATATGCAACCGCCCACCCTAGTCGAAAAAGAAAAGCGGGACCCGCCGAGGAATCGGCAGGCCCCGCTTGTACATTGTATCTCGAAAGGAGATAAAACCTTAGCGCTTGGAGAACTGGGGAGCGCGGCGGGCCTTCTTGAGGCCGTACTTCTTGCGCTCGACCACGCGAGCATCGCGCGTAAGGAAACCGGCCTTCTTGAGGTCAGCACGGTAGTCGCCAGCGTTCAGAAGAGCGCGAGCGATGCCCAGGCGCAGAGCGCCGGACTGACCGGAGATGCCGCCGCCATCGCACAGAGCGATAACGTCGAACTGACCGGCGGTGTCGGTCACCTTGAAGGGAGCAAGGGCGTTCTCAACGAGCTGATGACGGCCGAAATACTGCTCGGCGTCACGCTTGTTGATGGTCACCTTGCCGGTGCCGGGGACGAGACGGACGCGGGCGACGGCGTTCTTACGACGGCCGGTACCCTGGTAGACAACGGTGTTCTCAGCCATCTTTAAGCCTCCAGCTCAATCTTCGTGGGGTTCTGGGCAGCGTGCGGATGCTCGGCACCAGCATAGACCTTAAGCTTGGTCATCTGGGCACGGCCGAGGGTGGTCTTGGGCAGCATGCCGCGAACGGCGCGCTCGATGACCTTCTCCGGGTGCTTCTCCATAGCCTGGCGGAAGCTCTCAGCCTTGAGGCCGCCGTTGTAGCCGCTGTGGCGATAATAGGTCTTCGTGTCGGCCTTGTTACCGGTAAGCTGGACCTTATCGGCGTTGATGACGACAACGAAGTCGCCGCAGTCGCTGTTGGGCGTGAACTGGGGCTTGTTCTTACCGCGCAGGATCATTGCGATCTGGGTGGCAAGACGGCCCAGGACAGCACCATCGGCGTCGACGAGAACCCAGTTGCGCTGGACCTCGCCCTGCTTGGCGTAGTGAGTCGATTTCGAAATCACTTAGACTCCTCCATGTACAGTACGTGTTGTTACAGAGATTCACGGGGCTCTGCAAGTAACCCGTCCATATTACCCCGCTCGCCGTACGAGTCAACAGGTATTTTGGCTCCGACCAGAGTTTCTGCACATGTCATCCACGAGCCGTGATTTTCCAGCTCTTTAGCTGTTGTCATTTTTGAGGGTTCGCCGTCGCTAGCGCTCAACGAACTCTTGGATTTCCGCGAGCAGGCGCTTTGCCTCCTGACGGCCCTGGATATACAGGTCCAAAAGCTTTGCCGAATCGTGCTCGACATGGCCGACCTCGACCGGCTTTTGCGGAGCAACGATCAACGCGCGGCCCTCGCGCTCATACTTCCACAGGTGCATGCGCTGGATGTTGTAGCGGTCGTGGCGCGTCTCGATTCCCTCAAGCAGATAGGGGTAGTCGGCATAGCGAGCGCGCGCGGCAGGCATAAACTCGTAGGGCTTTTTCTCGTACGAGCGGTCCTGCGTAACAATGACAACCGCGCGGTCGAAGCCCGCCTCCTCCAGCACGTGCTCGATGGGGACCGAATCGGCCACGCCACCGTCGACGTATTTGTGCCCGTCAATCTCGACCGGCGGCGTCACCAGCGGCAGCGACGTCGAGGCGCGCACGGCATCGAGGTCGAGCACGGCGCTTTTGACCGGGAGGTACGTGGCGGTTCCAAAGAGCATGTCCGTCGCGACGGCGTACATCTCGATGGGGCTCGCGTCGAACGTCTCGTTGTCAAAGGGATCCAGGCGGTCCTGGACATCATTGAAGATAAAGTCGTAACCCACAATAGAGCCCGTGGACGCAAACGATGCGGCGCCCATGAAGCGGCTGTCGTTGCAGAAAGCCAGGTTGATGCGGTTGGCACGGCCGATCTGGTGCGACTTGTAGTTCACGCCGTTGAGGGCGCCGGCCGATACACCGTAGACAGCCGGAATCTCGACGCCAGCCTCCATGAGAACATCGAGCACGCCTGCGGTAAATTGCCCGCGGAAGCTGCCGCCCTCCAAAACGAGCGCGACCTTGCCGGCGTTCTTTGCTTTATCTTCTGCAGTCATATTGACCTCCTGCGATTGCGTTTTGGCCTTCTTCTACCCAGTTTTGGGATGGCGAGCGCGCAGGTTTTTCAAGGCGGCAGGTGAAGCGGAAAGTGTGTCCCAGTTTGAGGCGAGATTCCGGGATGCGCTTTCCGCTTGGACCGCCGCTGGGAAAGCGCGTCCCGTTCTGAGCGCGGATTCCGGGATGAACTTTCCGCTAGCCATTCATTTGGAAACTGCATCCCATTCCGAACGAGGATTCCGGGATGTACTTTCCGCTTGAGCTGCCATTGGGAAAGCATATCCCACTCTACGGCTCGATTCCGGGTCGCAGTTTCCGCTTGAGGCATCATCCGGAAACTACATCCCAGTCTGAGCGCGGATTCCGGGATGGGCTTTCCGCCTGGGCCGCCATTGGGAAAGCACGTCCCACTCTGCGTCACTGAGGCGTTTTCTTTACGCTCGCGCCCTGCACAGAGTTCGATTCTCCGCGGTACGGGGGGATCCGTTGATGCGGCGCATGGCCGGCTGAGATTCGATAAACATCGCATCCGTTTTGAGTCGGAAGTTTGCGCGGAGAATCCGCGTATTTGCTTCGCAAATACGCACCGGCTTCGGCCGCCTGCCGGCGCCCTCGCCCGCTCACTACAAACGCTCCGCGTTTGCTTAACGCTCGCGCCCTGCACAGAGTTCGATTCTCCGCGGTGCGGACCAGAAATAAAAAGGCAGGTAGATATGAGTATCTACCTGCCTGTTGCTTATGGTGGAGGCGCGGAGAATCGAACTCCGGTCCACGAAAGCCCCCTGATTGGCATCTCCAAGCTCAGTCGCTGGTTTAGTCTCGGACGCTTTGCGCGCAGCGACACGCTCGCGGTGTCCTAACCGGTTCGGTCTTAGCCCGCGCCATACCGATTACGTGCGCAGGAGCATTCCCCTAAAATGACGTCGCGCCGGTGTCGGGGAAATCACCGGGTTGACGCGCCGCTATAAACTAAGCAGCGAGAGCCATAGGCTCAAAAGAAGAGTTGTTGTCAATTCAATTTGACGGTACCCCTGTTTAACGAGGCGAGGAGACCTCGGCTTGCTTCCTCTCTCAGAGCTATCGTGTCGAAACCAGTCGCCCCCGAATGTTGGGAAAGTCTGGATGGTGTCGGGTCTGCAAACACCCGATAACCGTCGACTTTTCAAAGAACATGCGGGGCGAGCCCCGCTTGTGGAGTGTTATCTTACCACGTTCTGAAAGCGGACAGCTGTTCTATGCACGAGCCGTGAAGACCCCAATGTGCGCCGCACTTCGCACTTTTGTTACCGATCGCGTCACGTATATTTTCGCCAAGCAAAATTGACCCGTCGAAAGGACCGTTATGGATACCAAGCAGCAACTCGTCAATGCCCTCGCAGGTCTGGGTTCAACCATTACCGAAGCCATGGATGTCATCGAAGGCTTTGTACCGTGCGGACATCCCGCCCTCACGGTATCGAACGCACTCGTCGCGCTGGACGCTGACGATAATGCAGCTCTCGCCCAGCAGCTTGAGACCGTCGAGGGCTTTATCGACCACGTGAGTGAGAACCGCGGCGTGGCCGCCTACCACGGCATCGAGGTCGAGCTCGCGGGTCCCAAAGCCGATCTGTTCGCAGCAATCCGCGAGGTAGGCGCCCTTATGCAGACCGCAGGCGTCAAGAACACCCAGGTCAATGAGTGGGTCTACCGCAGTCTGGCAGCACTCGACAGCTCCGACGAAAAGGCCGCCGAAAAGCTCGCAGAAAGTCCCGCCATCAAGGCCGAGCTTTTGTAAATAGCAGACGCGGGCCCCTTGGCGCATCGTCGTCCAAGAGGCCCGCAAACAGTTCGCGTCAACCGATAGCCGCGCCGCCGCGTTCGGCCAAGGCCAGAATCGGCATCATTTGACGAGGTGTCTTTGCTGCAAGATCGGCATGTTCGAGCAGCTTGCGATCGTTAGTTACCAAGTAATCGACCTGCGCGCGCTTACACGCGGCGAGCACCAAGTTGTCCTCGTAATCGCGATGGAGCGCTAAGTATTTGTCGGCCAGCCAAAGGTCCGACGCATCCGCACCCACGGCCGTGGCGTTTTCGGTCATGTTCCGAACAAACGCCAACGTCGCATCGCCAATTGCACGGGCAGACGCCTCGTCAAGCGCTCCCCCGCTGGCAAGAACGCTACGCTTCAGCTCGTGTTGGACAACGTACAGCACGTCCTTGGCGATATGAACCGGAAAGAACAGCAACGCCCCCGTCTCCGTCGCCTGCCCAATAAACGCACGCGCGGCAAGCGACTCGGCATGGTCAACGCAAAACGAATCGACCCATACGTTGGCGTCCACCATGATCTTGAGAGGCGCCCCACTCACTGGATCATCCCCTTTTGGCGATAATGCTCATCCATGGCTTCGGAATAGATTGCGTCCCAATCGCGATCGTCGGACACGGACGACGTAGCGATGCCCAGGTCCGCGTAAAGCTGATCAGCCGCCGCCCATGATGCGGCGAACGGAGTATCGCGCGCGACGGCCTGCTGCCGGTCGTCGACGGCCGCAAGCACTTCCTCGCACTGCCCGCCACCCTGCGCGACCTTGGCCACCACCTTTTTGATGAGCTCGGGCAGCGACCCGCCCGAAAGCCGCAGCGCCTCCTCGGCACGGTTCTTGACCTGGCGATCCACGCGAACGTTCACCTGCGCCATGCCGCTAACAGCACCCACGCCGAACCCCTCTCTTCAATTGCTAGCCTTGCTAGCAACAATATATATAGAAGCTAGCAAATGGTCAAATGCAAAAGGCCTGCGCCCGGACGACACCGATGCCGTCTGGGCGCAGGCCAGATAACGTGCGCGAACACGTCTGCTAGCGCAGGTAAGCCTTTGCGTTGCCCAGGCTGTAGGCGATCGTTGAGCCGTTGTGCAGCAGTGACGACGCCTGCGGAGTGATCATGCCGGTAATACCCAATGCCAACAGCGCTGAGTTGGTAAGCATCACCTTGGAATACGAACTCGTCAGACGGTCGATAAGCCCCTGGCTCATGCGGCGCAGGCGCACGATCGCGGCCAGATCCGTATCGGTCAGGATGATGTCGGCGACCTCCTTGGCGATGTCGCTTCCGCCACCCATGGCCAGGCCCACGTCGGCCAAACCGAGCGCCGGCGAATCGTTGACGCCGTCGCCCACCATGGCAACGTGGCGCCCCTCGCGCTTAATCCGCTCCACATAGGCGTACTTGTCCTCGGGCAGCAGCTCGGCCTTAAACTCATCGACACCAGCCGCGCGAGCAATGCGCTCGGCCGTGCGCTCGGAATCGCCCGTGAGCATAACGACATGCTTGACACCCAGCGCATGCAGATCGGCGATGGCCTCGCGCACTCCGGGCTTAAGCGGGTCCTCGATACCGAGCACGCCGACGACCTTACCGTCGACCGCAAGATACAGCGGCGACAGGCCCTGCATCTGGGACTCAATTCGCTCCTTAATGTCGGACTCGAGCTGCGCACCCTCATCCTCAAACACAAAGTGTGCCGAGCCGATAATAGCGCGACGCCCTTCGATGGACGAAGCGATGCCGTGCGCCACGATGTACTCGACGGCGGCATGGCGCTCGCGGTGCTCGAGCCCGCGCTCGCGGGCGGCGTTGACCACGGCGCGCGCCACCGGATGCGGAAAATGCTCCTCCAAGCAAGCGGAAAGACGCAGGACCTCATCCTCGCTCCAGCCATCGGTAGTGAGCACGCAGGCAAGACGCGGCTGCGCCTCGGTGAGCGTGCCGGTCTTATCGAACACAATGGTGTCGGCCTTGGCAAACGACTCAAAGTACTTCGCGCCCTTGACCATGACGCCCATCTTAGCGGCGTCGCTCATGGCAGTCATGACGGCGACGGAACCCGTGAGCTTGAGTGCGCACGAGTAGTCAACCATCAGTGCCGCCGAGGTCTTGATGAGGCTGCGGGTGGTAAGCGCAACCAGGCCCGCGAGCAGGAAGTTCCACGGGACAATCTTGTTGGCGAGGTCTTCCATGTGCGACTGGCCCTCGGACTTGAGCGAATCGGCCGTCTGTACGAGCGAGACGATCGAGCGGAGCTTGGTCTGAGCCGTATTGGCGCGCACGCGCACCAAGATGCCGCCGTCTTCCACGACGGTACCGGCGAACACGTCGTCGCCCACGCTTCGCTCGACGGCCAGCGGCTCGCCGGTCAGGGTCGCCTGGTTGACCATAGCGCTTCCCTGCTCGACCACGCCGTCGATGCAAATGGACATGCCGGTGCGCACGGCGACCAAATCGCCGGGCTCGAGCTCAGTCGCTGCAACGCTTACCTCGGTGTCGCCGACGACTTTTTGCGCCTTATCGGGCACGTCGAGCAGCGAGTTGATGAGCTCGTTTTCGCTCATGGCGCGCGTGTAGTCCTCGAGCAGCCCGCCCACGTTGAGCAGGAACATCGTCTGACCCGCGGTGTCGACATCACGCTTGACGAACGAAATGCCGATGGCCGAAGCGTCGAGCACGGGAACGGTCAGGCGCGGCTGCGCGAGCTCACGGAGGGCGGCGCGCAAAAATGTCATGTACCCGACCACGACAAACACCGCACGCAGAGGCGTCGGCAAGAACCAGCGACGTGCATAGTGGGCGCCGATAAGTGTGGCAAGATCCATGACGAGCTTATGCTTGCGTGGCTCAAGCTGCATCACGTAACCCGTCTTTGCGTCGGCAATGGCCTGGGCATCGAGCGCACCCAAGGCGTCGAGCACGCCCGCACGACACCGCTCGTCATATTCGAGCGCCATCTGGCCAATACGGCCATAAACGCGCACCTTGTGCACGCCGTCGATATCGCCGCTGAGCTTAAGAAGTGCATCGAGATCGCTCTCTGGCACAGGACCCGCCAATTGAAGACGGGTCCTGCCGGGGATCTCGCTAATAATCGAGAATCTCATAGTTTGTGCCTGGGAGCGTTACTCTGCTGCCTCGTCAGCAGCGGCCTCGCTCTGGGTGATGTAGGCCGCCTCGGCAACCATGTCGTCGACATTAGCCTTGGCCTGCTCGACCATGTCCTGGTAGCCGTTCTTGATGCGCATGCCGCACGCGATACCCTGCACGCAGGCATTCTTGACCGGAGCGCTGGTGAGCAGCTTGATGCCGGCCGTGCCAAGCAGAAAACCGCCACCGACAAGCAGGGTATTGAACGTCGACTTCTTCATGTTGCTTCTCCCTTTTGCCGCATTGGACGCGGCACGGTGCCTCAGCACCCGAGTAAACAAGTTTACTCGAGCACACTTTTGGAAAATAGTTTAGTTTATCTAACTATTAAGTTCAACTAAGGTTAACTTTTTGGAAATCTTGAGGCACAATGTGACCAAGGGGACCGTCCCTGCGCCACATCCACAAAACAATGGGCGCGCCAAACGGCGCGCCCATTCACTCTATTCCATTCAGCCCCACCTGACCCGAACGGCCGAGTCGTTGCAGAACCCGGGAGCCCCGGCAGGGCGGGTGCTTCCTCAAAATGAGTTCCGCACGCAAAGAAGGCCACTTAATGTGGCCTTCGTCTTGCGCAGGACTGTTCGAAATTTTGAGGAAGCACCCGCCCTGCCGGGGCTCCCGGGTTCCCGCTTACGAGAGCGACGTTCTCAGCAACTCGTTGAAGAGCTTCGGGTTGCCCTTGCCGCGGCTCACCTTCATGCATTGGCCCACCAAAAAGCCGATGACCTTCTGGTTGCCGTCACGATACTGCTGCGCCTGATCGGCACAGTTCGCCAGCACCTCGTCCACGATCGGCTGCAACGCACCGGCATCGCTCACCTGACGCATACCGCGCTCGTCGACGATCTTGTTGGGGTCATCGCCAGTCTGGGCCATGGCCTCAAAGACCTCGTGAGCCTGGTTGGAACTGATGGCGTCGGTCGCCAGCAGCTTGGCAAGAGCTGCCACCTGAGCCGGCGCGATGCCGGACTCGGCGAGCGACACACCCGCGCCCTTAAGGTAGGCGATCATCTCGTTGACCAGCAGGTTTGCGACCGTCTGGGCCTCCTTGCCAGCCATACCGGCAGCGGCCGCCTCAAAGAACTCGGCAAACTCCGGGTCGCCGGCAATCTGCTCGGCATCGGCCGCCTTAATTCCAAAGTCGGCCTCAAAACGGGCGCGCTTGGCATCGGGCAGCTCGGGAATCTCGCTACGGCAGCGGTTGATGAACTCGTCATCCAGATCGAACGGCGCCAAGTCGGGATCGGGGAACAGGCGATAGTCGTCGGCCGTCTCCTTCACACGCATAACCACGGTGCGCTTGCGGCTGGGCTCCCAGTGGCGGGTCTCCTGATAGATGATGCCGCCCTCCTCGAGCACCTCGGCCTGGCGGCAAATCTCGTAGGCAAGGCCGTCATGCAGGCTCTTAAACGAGTTGAGGTTCTTGAGCTCGGTCTTGGTGCCCAGCTTGGTCTCGCCGCGGCGGCGCAGCGAAACGTTGCCGTCGCAGCGCATGGAACCCTTCTCCATGGAGCAGTCCGAAATGCCCAGCGTCACAAAAATGCGACGGAGCTTCTCCATAAACAGGCGAGCCTCCTCAGGCGTGCGCAGGTCGGGCTCGGTGACGAGCTCAATCAAAGGCGTGCCGCAGCGGTTGTAGTCGACGAGCGACTCGGCCGCAGCGGTAATGCGGCCCTCAGCGCCGCCCACGTGGACCATCTTGGCGGCGTCCTCCTCCATGTGGATGCGCAGGATGCGAATGGGCACCGTGTAGGAACCGTCCTCCCGACGCTCGGGCATCTGCAGGTTGGACGCATCATAGCTGGCCAGATGGCCGGCGCGCTGATTGCCTTCGCGCATGGTCGACGTCATGGACGTGGACAGGCCCTCGGCGTTGGCCGAGGCGCTCGCCAGGCTCTGGGCCTCGGCCTCGCCAAACGCGCAGTCGGGGCGCTCGGCGGCACCGCGACCGGTCACGTCCAGATCCAGGTGGCCGTACATGGCAAAAGCGACCGGACCCTGCGTGGTCTGGAAGTTCTTGGCCATATCGGGATAGAAGTAGTGCTTGCGGTAGAACATCGAGTGGCGCTGGATCTCGCAGTTGGTGGCGAGGCCGGCCTTGACGATGCTCTCGATGGCGCGCTTGTTGGGCACCGGCAGGGCGCCGGGCAGGCCCAGGCACACCGGGCACACGTTGGCGTTGGGCTCGTCATCGTGGCTGAGCTTGCAGTTGCAGAACATCTTGGTATCGAGTGCGGTGAGCTCGGTGTGGATCTCGAGGCCGATCACAGCCTCCCAATCCTGCAAAACCTCGGAGAGCTCCTTCATTACAGCTCGCCTCCCTTCCCGGCAAAATCGGGCGCGACGGACATGCCTCCGGCAATGCCACGCTCAAGCGCGCGAGCAAACGTGAGCAGCTGACGGTCCTTGAAAGCGGGGCCCACCAGCTGAGCGGATACAGGCAGATGGGTATCGGCGCCAAGACCCAGCGGAACCGAGATGCCACCGTTACCGCAGATGTTGATCGAAATGGTGTACAGGTCCGAAAGATACATCTGGGTGGGATCGGAGATCTCGCCGAACTTGAACGCCGTGCGCGGGCTTGCGGGCATGAGGATGGTATCGACCTGCTCGTACGCGCAGTTGTAATCCTGCGTGATGAGGGTGCGCGCCTTCTGGGCCGCGTAATAATACTTGTCATACACGCCCGAACTCAGCAGGTAAGCGCCGAGCATCTGGCGGCGCTTGGCCTCCGCGCCAAAACCATGGGCACGCGAAAGCGAGCTTTGGTCGGTGAGGTTCGCACAGCCCTCTTCCTGATAGCCATAGCGAATGCCGTCAAAACGGGCAAGATTGGAGAACGCCTCGGCAGGGCCGATGACGTAGTACGCAGCGATAGCGGCATCGAGATGCGGCAGGTCAACCTCAACCAGCTCGGCACCTTGAGCCTCCAGCTCGTGAGCGGCGCGCTCAACAGCCTGCTTGACCTCGGGGGTCAGGCCTTCCGCCTCCATAAAAGATGGGATGATGCCCACGCGCTTGCCCTCGATACTATCCTCAAGATGCTCAAGGAAATCGACCGGGCAGTCCTGGCTCGTGCAGTCATAAGGGTCGTGACCGGCACCCACCAGAGCGTTCATGGCAAGGGCAACATCCTCGACGGTACGGCCGAAGGGGCCCACCTGGTCGAGCGAGGAGCCAAAAGCCACCACGCCGTAGCGCGAAACGGCACCGTACGTAGGCTTGAGTCCCACGACGCCGCATAAAGACGCCGGCTGGCGAATAGATCCGCCCGTGTCGGAGCCAAGCGAAAGCGCGACCTCACCCGCAGCGACAGCAGCAGCAGATCCGCCCGAGGAACCACCGGGTACGCGTTCGGTGTCCCAAGGATTGTTCGTGCGATGGAAGGCAGAGCTCTCCGTGGAGGAGCCAAACGCGAACTCATCCATATTGGCCTTGCCCATAGGCAAACAACCCGCCTGGAGCATGCGCTCCACGCAGGTGGCAGTGTAGACGCTCTCGTAGTTCTCGAGCATGCGCGATGCGCAGGTAGTGCGCGTACCCACGAGATTCATGTTGTCTTTGATTGCCAGGGGAACACCTGCAAGCGGGGGCAGGGCCTCACCGGCAGCACGAGCTGCGTCGATGCGAGCAGCGGCATCGAGCGCGAGCTCGGGGGATACCTGCAAAAAGGCCTGGACGGCGCCATCGCGAGCCTCAATGGCGTCGAGCGATGCGTGCGCCACCTCGGTAGCGGTAAAGTCACCCGCGGCAATGCCAGAGGCAATCTGGGACGCGGTCAGAGAATCGATATTCAGCGCCATTACTCGCTCTCCCCCTCTCCCAGGATGGACGGAACGCGGAAGTAGCGGTCGCGCGCGCTGCCGGCGTTTTCGAGCGCGACGTCGAGCGGCAGGTCGCGCTCGGGCTCGCGCAGGTCATCGCCCATCACGTTGGACAGGCTTCCGATGGGATGGAACGTGGGCTCCACGTCGGGCAAGTCATATTGCAAGACGGGCTCGAGCATCTGGACGGCGTCGTTCATGTAGGACGTCATCTGGGTGAGCTCGTCATCGGTCAGTGCGATCTTTGCGTACTCGGCGATGCCGCGCACGTCTTTCTCGCTGAGTGCCATAGGCGCTCCCTTCCGCATAACAGATAAACCGCTCTAGTATACAAGGCAACGCCGGCTTGGAGCAGGCGCTTTACCCAAATGCAGCGAAAACGTAACGAGGACGGCGGTCTGGCAGGCGGCGGGCTGGCAGTTCTGCAGCGAAACCGCACCGTCCATAGCGAAAACCGCGTCGCCCACAATGAAGACCGTCTCACCCGCAACGAAAAGCATCACAACATTCGATGTTTTTCGTCGAAATCGCGATTTTCATCGAATGTTGTGATGGTTTGGAAGCCCCCGACCACCACAAAGGTGCCTGTCTCCATTGTGATGGTTCTGGAGAATGTCTTATGCCGAGGCCTTGGCCTTGCGGCGCTTGCGGACCGCGTGGATCACGATGTCCAGCAGCAACAGCACAATGGCCACGACCACGATAAGCACGGCAAACTCGCGCTTGCCCCAGTGGCGGCCGGCCAGCGACTTTTGCTTGTCGACGTCTTTCTTGTTGTACTTGGTGCGCACGCAATGTACCAGCAGGCGATGGTCGTTCACGCCGTAGGGCGTGCAGGTGACGAGCGTCACTTTGTCGGCGCCCGGCTCGATGGTCAGCGACTCCATCTCCTCGGGCAGCACCACCTCGGAGTCCACCATCTTGTAGGCGAGCGTCTTGTTCATGGTGTGCAGCAGCACCAGGTCGCCGGGCTCCAGCGAGTGGATGTCGTCGAACATGCTCAGGTTGCGCATGCCCGAGTGCGCGGTGAGCACGCAGTGCGTCGAGGTGCCGCCCACCGGCAGGCTCGTGCCCTCCAGGTGGCCGACGCCCGCCATAAGGACTTCTTCGCTCGTGCCGTGGTAGATGGGCATGCTCACGTCGATGGAGGGGATCTCGACCCAGCTCATCATGGGGTCGCGGTCAAAGATGAGCTGCTGGGCGTAGGGCTCAATCTGGTCGGCGGGAAGCTCGGTGGCCTCGCCCGCCAGCTGCTCGTTAAAGGAGCGCGCCTGGAGCAGGATGCGCTCGCGCTCCTCGGCAGACAGCGCGTCCACGGTGCTGGACACCGTGCTGATCTGGTTGAACACGCCCGAGGCCTCGAGCCGGTCCAAGATCCACGGCCAGGTCATAAGGCCCACGCCAATAAGGATGATGACGATGGTGATGAGCCGATCGGCCCAGCGCGGCAACCGCTTGCGACGACGCTTGGGTTTTGGTTGAGGTTTGGGCTGAGGGCTTGAGCCGCCGTTGGCCGCGGCGTTATTGCTCTTCATATGTTTGGCGCCCTGCACCATCACCGGTCACTCCCTTACAACTCAAGTTGTCTAAACAAATAATAGCCGATTGACGAGCTTCCGCGCCGAACAACGCAGCTTGGCTGCACCGTCCGGGCCACGTAACCCCACTCAACCAATCAAGCCATATGTTGCTTTCATCGTCTCGAGCAACTGCGCCATCGTTACGCCCGCAACCCCAATCTGTTTCAGATTGACGTCGCCCACCTCGCAATCTTTAACAAACGCAAGCATATCGTCCTTCAGTTCTCCGCCCAGGTCGACACCTTCCGACTCGCCAAGCAGTTGAACAAGCCTCAGCGCATCGCGTTTATGCTTTTTTACCTTCTTCGAATCAACGTTCTCCCCCGCTTCCCTTCTAGCTTTTAGGTCGAGATACGCCTTCGCTTTGAACGGGACAATGTATTCCGTACCCAGGACCGAAACGCCGTCTACGGTCCGGATTCCCTGAAGAAACAAGCTGTAGTAAGCATCGTCCAACAAAATTGCCGAAAGACTGCTTATGTTTTCATCAACGTGAATTGGTGCCACATCAATCCCCTCACGTCCCTTTAGAAAGTCGGGGCACTTCGCGAAGAGTTCGATCATATGGGGGTAACCCGGCCTCTTAGGCTCTGTAAACCGATAAAAACATGAGCCTTTGCCTTCGCCCCAGCCGCAGCGGTAACCGCCATCACGCACCAAAGTCCATATAGCTTCTGCCGTCTGAGGCAACCGGTCATCGGCGACAATTACAACATCAAAATCGTGAGTCATCCTAAACGGAAGTCCCGCCTCCGCGAGCAAAATGTCGCATGCCGTGCCGCCGATAAGAGCATACGATCCTGCAGCTTCTTGCATATGCTGCTGAAATTCTTGGAGACCTTCTACAGCGCTTCTTGCCATGGATATTCCTTTCCAAACATGCGATCGACTTCGAGCTGAATTCGCTCATCGTCGATTGCCGCCAAAGATAGCGCAAGCGAAATGTCGTCGACACGGGAGGAGTCGGCAAACACGGGTACATAGCGCCACGCTTGGATCATCGCCGTCTCGTTATCCGGCAACTCCCCGTCTGCGACTTCGAGGTCGCTTAGTTGACGCCATGCACTTCTTAAGACGGCCTTTTGTTCCATACCCGGCGCAGCGAGCATCGAACGCGCAGCGAGCGCCGTCTCCCCGGCGTCAACAAGATAGTCGATCTGCGGCGTCTTCCTTGCAAAAAAGACCTTCGAGACAGGCGAGGAAAGCTCTGCCATGTGCTCACTGAGCAGAAGATCAACGGCAACAGGGAACACGACGACACGTCGCTCGCAACGTTCGCGCCTCGCGAGCCCCCTGTCGACAAGCTCGGTTATGGCCTCACTCGCACGGCTTGCCGAGATCCCAAGCGCACGACAAAGGTCATAGGGACGATATGGCTCCTGGGCTGCTCCCCAGATTGCGGCCGCCTGCGCGTTGGGTGACATCTTGGTCGCGTGATTGCGAAACCGGGCACCGCCCCTCTCCGTGCAGGCTGTGCCCATAAATGGAAGAAAAGCCTGTCTACCGGGGCAGACAAAGGGAATCCCTTGTGCGACCAATGCTTTGCGCTGACGCGCATCGGCATCAGGAAGCGAAACGGCAACAGGAGTCTCCGCGCGCAAGGCTAGCTGACTATAGACTCTCTTAGCCTCGGGAAGCCCGACGCCAGTAGGCAAACTTGCAAGCAAAAACGAAAAACCGTTTGCGTCAACAGCGCGGACCTCAATCGCCCGCAGATGCAGCGGCAAGCGTGCGGATCCAGGCCAAGTTTTGGTCTTGGCGGAGAGGCCTAGTGCTTCTTGTAAGTAGATTAGCGCTTCGTTCATTTCCATCGTTTTCGTTTGATTTCAGTTTATATTGGAATTATACATAATTTTCGGAATTAACGAGCTTCCTCTCATGCATGGGCCCGCATTTGCGTTTTCAAAATGTCCCGAATCGGCGCAGCGATTCGGGATACAATTTCAATAGGAAACGACGCACCCCGCGTAAGTGTTCGAAAGCGCGGGCGGCCTAGTTTTCTGGTTTTGTTAAATGCCCGGGCCTCTAACCCCGGGCATTCTTATTTGCGCTTGTTGCGGCGCAAATGCCTTCTACCGTCCGCACCGCGCGTGCGCCTACGGACCTTAAACCGAACCTCATACGAGTCAAGAAACGCGATGACGAACGTGCCCGCATCGGACGATGGAGGCTGGCTGCGTTCTCCCAAAAAAAACGGGGCAGACTCCAGCGCGGAATCTGCCCCGAAAAGAGAATGGCAAAGCAAGAACGTGGATGGACGAGAAAAGTGTCCGCAAGTCTCATGGCCATCACATCCCACCTGCCAAAGGGATGGGTGAGCGAGCGTTACTCCTGCTCGGACTCCTCAGCCTGCTTACGGCTGCGGATGAGGTGCGCCACGCCAATGCACAGCACCGCGCCACCAGCGATCCAAGTGAAGGTCACGCCGTTGAGACCGGTCAGCGGGAGGCCGGAGCCCTTCTTGTTCTGGATGTTGACGGGGATCTCGGTCGAATCAACTTTTTTATCGAGATCAGCGTTAACCATATCAGAGGTGTCAGTTACCTTGAGATTCGTCAGTTTACCGGTTGTCGGATCGTACGTAGGCGTCACCGTGATTTCGAAGTCGTCGATTGTGTTGTATCCCTTAGGCGTCTCACTCTCAGAAATCAGATATGTGCCTGCAACGAGTCCAGGAATAAAGACCTTGTTGCCCGTCTCCTTGGTTTCAAACGTATATGCGTCATTTTCGTTATTGCTGAAGCTGCCGTCTTGCTTCAGCCATTTACCGACTTTTTTAGTTGCCCCTTCCTTGATCATTTTGACCTTAAAGCCAGCAACGAGATTTGCGCTCGAATCTTTCGGATCGGTCTTGGTGATATTGAAGCCGAAGACGTAGTCGGTGACTTTCTTTGATTCGGAAGTACCAGTGCCGTTAGACATGGGATCGTTGGAGTAGACAAGCTTGACCTCGTTGGTGTTACCGGCGGCCGTGTATTCGGCATCGCTGGTGAGTGTAGCCTGATAGGTCACAACGACATTTTTAATGTCACCGGCGGCAATGCTAGTGTCGGTGATATCTTCGATGGCCTTAAGGTCAGCAAAATTGACCTCGAGCAGTTCTGTCTTGGTATTCTGGTCCTTAGTCGCAGATGCCGTATAGCCCTTGCCAGCATCATTCTTGACCTCAACGTAAGTGCCGTCATTTTTTACAATATAAACCTTAAGATTCGACGGGTGGCCATTGGCATCCTTCACAACATCCAGACCTTTGCTCAGCGTATCCTGGAATTTGTACTGATATTTATCATACGAAGTAATATTGTCCGCAACGGTACCAGTCAGCTTGTAGTCGATTACCTGCCCAATCCAGGCGTCGCCCACGTTCTTCCAGTCACCCTCCACGGTAGTAGCTGCCGTCTTGTCTGCGGTGTCATCGAGAATCTGCTTATCGGCCTTGGGGATGCTGGTCTTCTCGGTAACGGTCACGGGGTCGCCGCCAACGATTGCAAAGATCGGGGAGGTGCCAGTGTTCGGCTTGGTCGTATCCGTAAGGCCGTCAGACACGAACAGGTAATAACCATCGCCATAAGTGTCCGGGCGCGTCCAAGAATCACCCGCCTTAAAAGAATTTCCCGCAGGAGTCTCGCCTGTAATCGCAGCCGCAATTGCATACAGCACGTCACCGGGAGCGACGCGCGTGCCCTCGCTGCTGGTTGCCGAGCTGGCAGAAGTACCCTTCACATTTTTAGCAAGCCACTCGGCAACAACCGGGGCAGTGGCACTGTCTGCAAGCGCCGCGGTGTCGTCCGCATCCACGATCTCCTTGTACTTGGTAGATCCCTTAATAGCAGCGATTACCTTGGGGCCGATAGCCTCATTTGCCCACTTAATATCGGAAGCAACCTTACCCTTGTCATTCTCATCAACGACTTTGGCCTTGAAGATCTGATAGGCCTTAAACGTCGTGCTCTGATTACCATCAACCTGGCTAATCGTGATGCTGCCCGTCGCACCCTCAGCTGCAAACGCCATGGTCACCGGGGCCATGACTCCACCGAAGCTCAACGCTGCGGTAAGACCTGCCGTCACTGCCAGGCGGGCGATGTTTTTGCTCATACTCATCTTCTTTTCCTCTGCTTTCTGCTTGAAATCCATTTGATCTAAAACCATCTGTCTGTGTCTAAGCATCTGCTTGGTTATGTCTCGCCCCGCTCTCGGTGGGGCTGCCAGCTACTCTTTATGGCTGCCACCTCCCCGCTTGACCAGGAGCGCGACCACGATGAGCGCGGCTCCGGCGACCGCGACGGCGGCCGCGGCGCACATTGCCATATCGCCAGTCGAGGGCATAAAGCCTCCGGTGGTAATGCTAGGGGGTGTGCCGGTGGGTGTGTTAATGAGCGACGCCTCCAGGCTGCCCGTCGACCCGTCCGCGCTGTCGGCGCGCAGGGGCGACTCGGCCGTGATGGTGAGCTTGGGCTTGGCGGCGGCCACCTGGTCGACGTCCAGACCCTCGGCCTTGACCGTCACGGAGCGTGTGCCCTCAAAGGCGGTGTAGCCCTTGGGCGCCTTGAGTTCGCGGACCTCCAGCTTGCCCGAGTCCACGCCCGAGACGGCCACGCGACCGTCCTCGCCCGTGGTGACGGTGGCCTTACCCTCTGCATCCCACGTGCCGTCAGCCGCTAGCGTGCGGCCGCGGTCGTCGGCGATGTTCAGGACCGCCCCGGGCAGCGGCTTGTCGCCGTCGCTACCGCGCTTGGTGAGCGCGAGATCCCAGGTGTAGGCGCACGCATCGTCGCTCGGCGTGTGGGTGAAGCCGGCGTCGCCGGACTGGTCGGCAAAGGGAGAGCGCGGGTAGCGCAGGCAGACCTCGTTGGGGTTGCCCTTGGTAGCGCCCC
>ERZ1673752.200-NODE-200-length-112430-cov-13.019106_pt1 | contig 112430 bp, 96 predicted proteins | sample MGYA00580195_ERZ1673752 | MGnify/ENA primary metagenome ERZ1673752 (study PRJEB41218, sample SAMN15661744) | gut metagenome | host: Homo sapiens | place: Canada: London | collected 2015-08-20/2019-03-30 | study: EMG produced TPA metagenomics assembly of... | reverse complement strand
CTTGATGGCATTGTAGATGTCGGGCTCGGAGTCCTTGTCAAGGTTGATGACCTTAGCGTAGCAGCCGCCCTCGAAGTTAAAGACGCCGTTATCGTCCCAGCCGTGCTCGTCGTCGCCGATCAGCAGGCGCTTCGGGTCGGTGGACAGAGTGGTCTTGCCGGTGCCGGACAGACCGAAGAAGATGGCAGTGTTCTTGCCCTCCTTATCGGTGTTGGCAGAGCAGTGCATGGAGGCCATGCCCTTCAGCGGCAGGAAGTAGTTCATCATGGAGAACATACCCTTCTTCATCTCGCCGCCGTACCAGGTGTTGATGATGACCTGCTCCTTGCTGGTGATGTTGAAGGCAACGCAGGTCTCGCTGTTCAGGCCCAGCTCCTTGTAGTTCTCGACCTTAGCCTTGGAAGCGTTGTAGACAACGAAGTCAGGCTCAAAATTAGCCAGCTCCTCAGCGGTGGGCTTGATGAACATGTTGGTGACAAAGTGTGCCTGCCAGGCCACCTCCACGATGAAGCGGATAGCCATGCGGGTGTTCTTGTTGGCGCCGCAGAAGGCATCGACAACGAACAGGCGCTTGTTGCACAGCTCCTTCTTGGCGATATCCTTAACGGTAGCCCAAGTGGCCTCGGTCATGGGGTGGTTGTCGTTCTTGTACTCGTCGCTGGTCCACCAAACGGTGTCCTTGGAGTTCTCGTCCATGACGATGTACTTGTCCTTGGGGGAGCGGCCAGTGTAAACGCCGGTCATAACATTGACGGCGCCCAGCTCGCTGACCTGGCCCTTCTCGTAGCCGGTCAGGTCCGCCTTGGTCTCCTCTGCGAACAGAACATCATAAGAGGGGTTATGCACGATCTCGGTCGTGCCGGTAATGCCATACTTAGTCAAATCCAGATTTGCCATGTTTACATATACCTCTTTCTCTATACTTTTGGCTGAATGGGGAGCAGGGGACTAAGTCAGCCTCCTAGTGCCCCATCCTGACATTTATTATACAAAGATTCCGGTATAAAAGCAAGTTGAAAATTCTGCAAAGATTGTGACATTATTGTTAAAAAGTGCAAAAAGAGCCGCACGGCAGCGGGCCGTGCGGCGGGGGCATCCTTTTTTATGCAGGTTTCTTACGCATCCGAGCGCGAATAAGCATTCTTCATGCCGCTGCTCAGCTCAAACAGGACCTTGTTCAGTGTGTCGGTCGTTTCTGCCTTTGCCATCGCGGCCAGATCCGCGTTTGCCTTTTCGCGCAGGGCGGCGCGTGCGGCGGGGTCGGTCTCGGCACGCTGGGCATCGTCATAGGTGTTGATGATGTGGTTTGCCCTCGCACCGACGCTCAGGGTATAGCGCTCAATGTGGAACACTGACTTCGCGTAGGACGCATCGGCCATCGCGGCCAGCAGGCGGCTGGCCCAATAGAAGTTGTCGGTGGAGACATCCCCGGTGGTGTTGGCCAGATATTCCGGCGCAGTGTCCACATTGGCATAGAGGGGCAGCATCGTGTTGAAGGCGTTGGACGCAAAGGCCAGCCATTCCACGGCGCGGAAATCCTCCGGCATATCGGGGCGGAGCTGCAGCAGCGCCATAAAGTCGTTGCGGTTTACGCCGATGGGGCGGTAGATGCCCTTTTCGGCCGCCGTAGCTGCGTAGGGGTCGTAGGGCGTGCCCTGATAATGGGAGGACAGCACATACTTGATGTCCTCCGGCGTGATCTTTTTCTCCGGCACCATGCACCATGGCAGATCGTCGGAGCGCGGCGTGAAATCGGCATCGGGGCCGTCCCATGCGAAGGTGTTGGGGTTGAAATAGCGCAGCATGTACCAGCCGCGGGGCGTGTTGTAGACATGGTCGGCATCGTCATGGCTGCCGAAGGCGTCGCGCGGGTTCAGCGCATCGCCCTGTGCAAGGTCCAGATGATACCGGTTGATAAACTCACGCAGATCGGCAGAGCAGATAAAGTCCTTCTGCTCGCCCAATGCATCGTCCAGATCCAGCATATCCAGCCCCAGCTGGTTGGGCATGACGACATACACATCATCGGGCACGCGGCGGGCCATCCAGTGGTGGCCGCCGATCGTCTCCAGCCACCAGATCTCGTTCGTATCCTGAAAGGCGATGCCATTCATCTCATAGGTGCCGTACTGCTCCAGCAGGCTGCCGAGGCGGTGTACACCCTCACGCGCGGAGCGGATGTAGGGCAGGACCAGATAAACAATGTCCTCCTCGCCGATGCCGCCCTTGACGAGCGGGTCGGCCCCCAGCACACGCGGGTTGGAGGTGATGGTCTCGGTGGCGGTCATGCCGACATTGGCAGCGTTCACGCCGCTGGCAGCCCACAGGCCCTTGCCCTCCACAGCGTTAGGCACAGCGGTCATCCGCAGGCCGCCTGCGGGCAGGGGGATCTCAACGCCTGAGATCACCGACTTATATACCGCAGGGTAGTCCTTCGGTTGGAACACAGCGAGCTTTTTGGCAGTGAAATGGCCGGAGCCGGAGTCATCGTTGCGGGCGATCATGGTGGAGCCGTCATACGATGCGTTTTTGCCGACCAGAATGGTTGTACAAGGCATTTGCAAATCCTCTCCTTTTTATACTCTACACGGACGGGGTGCAGCCTGACGGCAAACGACATTTTACGGAAAAGCCGCGGGTCGGGCATACCCGGCCCCTACAGCACCCATCCGCTTCCTATTATAATGCAAACGGCGCAAATTTCAATCACATTTCCTGTGCCACACCCTGCGGCAGCACGCCGGTCTGGTAGGCCTCCACAAGGGCGCAGAGGTCGCGGATCAGCGCCTGCTTGCGGCCGCCCTCATCGGTGTCGCGCACAAGGATGCGCTGCGGTGCCGTGTAGATGTATTCGCTCTTGCTTGCGATGTCCTCATCCTCATGGATGGCCTTCTCAGCGCTTTCAAACGGCTGGTGGGTGCGCAGGATCAGTCCGCGCGAGTTGTAGACCAGCGTATAGCCCGCAATGCCGGTGCGCTGGTGATAAGCACGGCAGAAGCCGCCGTCAATGATGATGAGCCGCCCGCCGCCCTTGATGGGGCTTTCCCCCTCGATGGCACGGACCGGCACATGGCCGTTGACGATGTGGCAGCCCGCACCCGCAAGGCCGAACTCCCGCAAAATGCGCTCGGCCGTGTCCAGCGCGGCGATATGCCTGTAGTAGGGGTCCTTGATCTCCCGGTGGGCGGCGGGGTCGGCAATGTAGAGCCGTTCAAAGGTCGTCATAGCGCTGCGGCCGAAAAGCGGCGATTTGGCACCGCACCACAGATACCACAAAAAGTCCTGCCCGGCCAGCCGCGCCGGGCTGCCCGGCGGCGCGCTGTAGCCCTGCCGGGCACGGCGGTCGCAGTAGTCAAACAGCTGCTTGCCGCTGCGCGCCACTCCCTCAAACCGGATGGCGGCAAAGGCACCATCCTCGGTCATCGGCACAGCGCCGTGGTAGAGCAGGTTGCCGTTGCAGATCTTGTAAAACGCGCCGTGCGCGTAGAGGAACTGCACATGGCGCTGCAGACGCTCGCTCTCGGCAAAGCTGCGCACCAGCCCGGCGATGACATGCCCCTCCTCGGCGGTGAGGGTGGTCGGCGCGGCGGGGTCCACAGTCGGGAAGTCGCAGTCCAGCAGGGGATAGACGGTGCCGTGGTAGTCCACCGTGCCTGCTGCAAAATCAATATGGTTCAAAAAGTCGCGGCCCTGCAGATCGAAATCCGGATTGCGGGCGATGACCTGCGCCTCAAGCTTGAGCATCATCACGGTTACGGCCTTGTGCATTTGGGCGGCTGCGGTCAGGTCACCGGCCGCCGTGCGCGGGTCGGCGTGGGGGATCCAGCGCGACACATCGGAGTCAGCGTAAGTGCTCTGGGCAAAGCGCTCGAGCTGGCGCAGACTGATGCCGTAGCCGCCCTCCAGCGTGTCAAGGTTGTTGTAGGCCAGCGTTGTTTTCAGCACCGTCATAATGCACAATGGGCTGCCGGCAGCGGCCCCCATCCAGACAACATCATGGTTGCCCCACTGGATGTCCACCTGATGGTGCGCCATCAGGCTGTCGAGAATACGGTCTGGGCGCGGGCCGCGGTCAAACAAATCGCCTACGATATGCAGCCGGTCAACGGCCAGCCGCTTGATGACCTCACAGAACCGCACAATGTAGGCGTCAGCGCGGTCATAGCGCAGGATGCTCTCGATGATCTCACCGTAGTACTGGTCCTTGTCGTGGTCCTCAAAATGGGCGTGGAGCAGCTCGTCCAGAATGTAGCCGCAGTTCTGGGGCAGGCAGCGGCGCACATGGTCGCGGGTGTGCTTGCTGGAAACGAACCGGCACAGGTCGATCAGCCGCAGCAGCGTCAGGCGGTACCATGCGTGCAGATCAGGCTGGCGTGCCTTCAATTCCGGCAGCTTTTGATTGGGATAGTAGACCAGCGTTGCCAGCTCGGCGCGCTCCTCGGCGGGGACATCAGGTCCCAGCACAGTGTCGATCTTCTCACGGATAACGCCCGATGCGCTGTTCAGGATATGTACAAACGCCTCATGCTCGCCGTGCAGATCACTCATAAAATGCTCGGTGCCCTTGGGCAGGCGCAGCAGCGCCTCGATGCGGATGATCTCGCTGGCGGCAGCGGCTACCGTCTTGTATTTTTGGGAAAGCAGGCGCAGATAGCGCAAATGTTCATCAGAATACTGCACGGGCAGGCTCCTCCCTGTACTTTTGGTTTCTACTTATGGATTATAGCACACTTTTCAGCAAAGCAAAAGGCCGCGGTCCCAAAAAGACAGCGGCCGAAGTGCGGTATTGCCTTAAATAATATCGACCTCCACCGGGGTTTCAAACAGGCGCATGACCTCGGCACGGTCCTGTGTCTGGCCCAGCGCCCACATCAGCTTGACGGCCACGGCCTCGGGGGTCATGTCGTGCGCCTCCAGCACGCCGGGCAGCTCGCCCACGGCGCGGCCCACCTCATAGACGGCAAGGTCGCACCCCTCATGCGGGACTTGGGTCGTAAACACGGCCAGCCGTCCGCTGTCGCACCAGCGGCGCAGTTCGGCAAACATTTCGCCCTGCTCACCGCCCGGCAGGCCTCCCACGCCGAAGCTTTCCAGCACAAGCGCACGGTAGTGCGGGGCCAGCAGCGGGATAATATCTGCCCGCATACCCGGCACCAGCCGCAGCACAAAAACAGCGGGGTCGAGTTGCTCATAAAACTGAACGGGCGGCAGGTCGGCCGGCCGCCGCAGGAAGGGGATAAGCCTTGTGTCGCGGAAAACGGCAGTCTCCGGGTAGTCAATGCTTGAAAAGGCGTCAAAGCTGCGGGTCCGCGTCTTGCGGGCGCGGGTGCCCAGAATGACCTTGTTGTCAAACACCAGCTGCACGCCCCATGCACCCTCGCTCACGGCGTAGACAAAGGCGCGATAGAGGTTGTTGCGGGCATCGGTGTCGCGGTTGTAGATGGATTTCTGGCTGCCGGTCAGCACGACCGGCTTGGCGCTGTTCTGGATCATGTAGCTCAGCGCGGCCGCCGTGTAGGCCATCGTGTCGGTGCCGTGGGCAATGACAAAGCCGTCATAGGCGGCATAGTTTTCCCGGATGCTGCGCACAATCTCCTGCCATTGCGCAGGGCCGACATTTGTGGAATCGAGGTTGAAAAGCTGCACGGCATCGATCGCACACAGGTCGGCCAGCTCCGGCACACAGGCCAGCAACTCCTCCGAGGTGATGGCAGGGGCCAGCCCGCCCGCAGCCGTGGGCCGGCTGGCGATCGTGCCTCCGGTGGCGAGAAGAAGAATTTTTTTCATCAAAGTACCTCTTTGGCTTCCCCCTCGGGGGAAGCTGTCCGCAAAGCGGACTGATGAGGGCAGAGTCCGCCTTATAGCCAATTAACGGGTAATATCCGGTGACTTTCCCCTCATCCGCCCTCGGTCGGGGCCTCGGGCACCTTCCCCCAAAAGGGGAAGGCGCATATCTTTCATTCCGGCCACAGCAGGTGTCGGTCGGCCACGACCCGGGCGTCCAGTGTCCTTGCACCGGCGGTAAAGCGGACGGTCACGCGGCCGCCCTCTGCGCTTTCCACCGTGCCGGGGCCAAACACGGCATGGCGCACCCGCGCCCCAACCGCCGTGATCGCCGCCATATCCACGGGCGGCAGCGGCTTGCGCGCCGCCGCCGGGGCAGGGCGGTGCCCCGCGGGGACGGCATCAGGGCGGCTGCGGTGCCCCGGCAGACCGGAAAGCACCTCCTGCGCCAAGGACGAGCGCTCGGCCGTGCAGTCAAACAGCACCAGCTCCTGCCGGGCACGGGTCATCGCCACATAAAACAGCCGCCGGTCCTCCTCATACTGGCGCGTCTCGGCGGGGGTGCGGCAGCACAGCTCCGGCTTGGCCGGCAGGATGCCGTCCAGCACATCGAGCAGGATCACCCGGTCATACTCCAGCCCTTTGGCGGAGTGTATCGTGGAGAGCAGAAATTTGCACCCCGGCGGTGTGACATGCTCCTGCACGATGGTGCGCAGCTCCGCCAGCCGCCGGAGCAGCCGCCGGGGCGTAGGCTCCTGAGCGCCCAGCATTTCCAGCACAGCCAACTTGGCGCGGTCCATGCCGTTTTTGTCCAGATATTTGCCGTAGCCCAGCTGGTCGGTCAAAAACCGCACGGCATCGTCCGCCGCCATGCGGGGCAGGCGGGCCAGCCCTGCGGCCACCTCGGCCATCGCGGCGCGGGTGCGCGGGCGGATGCTGTCCTCATTGATCAGCGCTGTCCAGCAGCCCTGCCCGTGCTGGCGTGCCTGCCCAGCGGCGTACAGCGCCTGCGCCCGTGTCACCGGTACGCCGAACTTGAAATAGCAGCGCAGAAAGGTGTCGGCATCGTCCGGGCGGGCTGCCAGCGCAAAAATATCCGCGACATCCCGCACGATCTTGTTGGTAAAAAAGGTCTGCTCGACCGCCTTGCAGCCGTAAGGCACGCCATGGCGCTCACACAGGTCGATGATGGGCAGCGCGCTCTCATGGTTGCGGAACAGTACAGCGGTCTCGACCTCGCAATGCTGCGCCTCCGCAAACAGGAAGGTCAGCTGGTCAGCGCGGCGGCGCACCTCCACGACCCGGATCGGCTCTCCGGCCCCCTGCGTAGGGGCGATGGTCTTGGGCCGGCGGTAGCGGTTGCGCGCCACAAAGCGGTTGGCAGCGGCCAAAATCGGCTCCCGCGAGCGGTAGTTTTCCTCCATCAGCAGCACCCGCGCGCCGGGGTAGGTCTTTTCAAAGTCCATCAGCGCCTGCGGGTAGGCCGCGCGGAAGCCGTAAATGCTCTGATCCTCATCCCCGACCATAAAAAGGTTGCCGCTCTGCTGCGCCAGCACCCGGATGATCTCATGCTGCACGCGGGAGGTATCCTGCGACTCATCCACGCAGAAATAGCGGTACCGCTTACGGAACGCCGCTGCCACGGCGGGGGCACCGTTCAGAATCTGCAGCGCAAAGCAGAGCTGGTCATCGTAGTCCATTTTGTGCCGCGCCCTTAGCGCCTGCTGGTAAGCGCGGTACAGCGCCGGCAGATTCTCAAGGTCCGTCTCCAGCTCGTCAAGCTCGGCATCGGTCAGGCACATATTTTTAATGTAGGTGATGGCTGTGCGCAGCTCCTTGAGGGTGCTTTCGGCGGCATACTCATGGTTGATGCTCTGCCACAGCTGCAGCAGCAGCGGCGTTGTCTCACTCTCGCTCTGCAGCAGGTCGGGCGGTGTGCGGCCGTACATCCGGCTGTAGAGCGCGATGATGCGCGCCGCCACGCCGTTGATGGTGCGGAACTCCATCCGCGCCGCCTCGGCCTCCCCGAACCGCGCGGCAAACCGGGCGCGCATCTCCTGCGTGGCGGCCACCGTGTAGGTCATTGTCAGGATAGACTCCGGTGCAATGCCGCAGACCTCGGTCATGTAGCCCAAGCGGGTGATCAGCACGGTGGTCTTGCCGCTGCCCGGCACCGCCAGCAACAGCACCGGGCCGTCTACGGCCGCAACGGCGGCCCTCTGCTGGGGATTCAGCGCCGCCATGTGGGCGGTCTCAAACGCGGTTTTCTCCATGGCGGCCTCCTTTCTGCGGCGTTGGGTGTTAGCGGGGCGGGCAGCTCGCGCCCCTGTCAATCGACTTATTCTACCACATTTTGCCCGCAAAAGCAAAACCTGCCGGTGTGCCGGGCCCCGCATTTGTCAAGGCTGCAAACTGTCAAAACCTGCCGGTTTTTGACCGCGGTATTTTGGCATACCAAGGTATTGGATAAAACTGCGGGCTGTGGTACAATATGTGTACTAATGAATTTCTCCCTTTACCAAAGGATGTCATACATGAAACAGAACCGTTTAAATATACGCTGCACCGAGGATTACGCGGTGCTGTACTGGGATAAGCCCGCCGCTGCGCCGCGCGGGGCGGAGTACACGGTCTCCCTCAACGGCGAGGCCATCGGCCGCACCGACAAGACCCATTTTACGATCGAGGGTCTGTCCTACGGCAGCACCTTCCGTGTGGATGTGGTCAGCGGCAGCTATTGCGTCGGCTCCGCCACGCTGCAGTTCGGGCAGGAAAAGCACCGAATCGACATTACCGCTGCGCCCTACTTCTGCCGCGGTGACGGCCAGCTGCTGAACACCGACAATCTGCAGCGCGCCATCAACGACTGCGGCCCGGACGATATTCTCTATATCCCGGCGGGTGATTTTTTGACCGGTGCGCTGCGGCTGCACAGCGATCTTGAGATCTACCTTGCCAAGGGCGCTGTGCTGCAGGGCACCGCCAACATCCATGACTACGCCCCGCGCATCCCCAGCCGGTTTGAGGGGATCGAGATGCGCTGCTATTCCAGCCTGCTCAACGCCGGTGAGCTGAACCACAAGACCGGGCCGAACTGCCGCAACATCATCATCCGCGGCAAGGGCACGATCTGCGGCGGCGGCCAGACGCTGGCCCGCAAGATCATCGAGGATGAGCGTGCGCGCATCAAGAGCTTCCTCGATGACAATAAGGAACTGGTCGAAAGCTGCGAGAACAGCGACACGATCCCCGGTCGTGTGCGTCCCCGCCTTATCAACCTGAGCAACTGTGAGAATGTCTGGATCAGCGGCGTCACCCTCAAAAACGGCCCGTCGTGGAATGTCCACATGATCTACTGCAACAATATCCAGACCGACCACTGCACCTTTGTATCGGAGGGCGTCTGGAACGGTGACGGCTGGGACCCCGACTCCTCGACGAACTGCACACTGTTTGCCAGCGAGTTCTTTACGGGGGACGATGCCGTGGCCATCAAGAGCGGCAAGAACCCCGAGGGCAATGAGATCGGCCGCCCCTGCGCCCACATCCGGGTGTTTGACTGCCGCAGCGACTGCGGCCACGGCATCTGCATCGGCAGCGAGATGAGCGGCGGCGTGGAGGATGTGCAGATCTGGGACTGCGACCTTGCAAACTCGCTGTCGGGCATCGAGATCAAGGCCACCCCCAAGCGCGGCGGCTATGTGCGCGGCGTAACCGTGCAGGACTGCATTGCCCCGCGCGTCATGCTGCACAGTGTTGCCTACAACGATGACGGCACCCCCGCCGAAACGCCGCCGAAGCTCAGCCATTGCTTCTTTGAGCGGCTGACCCTGACCGGCGAGGTGCTGGACCATGACCGCAGTTGGCACGATGCCGCCCCGCTGGAGATTGCCGGCTTTGACACGCCCGGCTATGCGGTGGAGGATATCGTCTTTAAGGACATTACGATCCAAAAGCCGTCCGTGACCCTGCCGCTGCGCCTCTGCCGCGGCATCACGCTGAGCAATATCAGCTGCGCGGAGCCCTGATGCCCGCATTTGTAAACAATTTTTAAAAACACACCGCACCCCCTTGCATCGCTGTGCAGGGGGGTGTATTATTATCCCATTCCAATTATTAACATATGATAACTATTAACAGGAGGTGTGCAATGCCTGACACCGAAAACACCGACCTTGGCTGGCTGATCCAGTTCCTCGGCCGTGTCAACACTCTGGGCAAGCGCGGGATGCGCGCAGCGCTGGCCAGCCAGCCGCGCTGCCGACTTGGTATGCTGGAGCATCTGCATTTCCAGATCGAGCAGTCCGGGCAGGACGGCAGCATCTATGTGTCTGCGCTGGCCCGCGCAATGCGCCAGCCGATGCCCGCCGTCTCGCGCGGGCTGCGCCTGCTCGAGCAGGACGGCCATATCCTGCGTGAGACCGACCCCAATGACCGCCGCAAAACGCTCGTGCGCATCACCCCGGAAGGGGAGCAGGCCCGCCTTGCGGGGGAGCAGGCCATCAGCGGCTACTTTTCCCGCGTTATGGCGCGGCTTACCCCGGAGGAGCTGGCCCAGATGGTGGCCCTGAAGGACGCCTTCCTCGCCGCCATCGTGGCCGAGAACGATGCCTTGGAGCAAGACCTTGCAAACAGGAAAGGAGACCCCGCGCATGATCAAGATATTTAAGCAGCTGGGGCGTCACTGGGCGGCCTGCATCGCCGTGGTGGCGCTGCTGTTCGTACAGGCTTACTGCGACCTGAGCCTGCCCGACTACACCAGCAAGATCGTGGACATCGGCATCCAGCAGGGCGGCATTGAAAGCCCTGTGCCCGAGACCGTCCGCGACACGACCCTGCAGGCACTGGAGTTGCTTATGTCCGAGCAGGACGCCGCGCTGGCCGAACAGTGGTACAGTGCCCCCGATGCCGACGGTGTGCGTACCCTCTCTCACGATGCCACCGCTGCCATGTCGGAACTGGAAAACGCGTTTGCCACGCCTGACATTGTGCTGTACATGGCAGCCGCCAAAAACGCCGCCACAGCCGCCGGCACGGCCGATGTGGTGACCCCCACCGCCTACGACCTCGATGCCGTTGCGACCCAGTTTGCCGCGATGTCTCAGGCCCCCGGCGCACGGGAAATGCTGCAAAGCCAGCTGGCCGCCGCCTTTGCCTCTCTCGATGATTCGGTGGCGGGCAGTCTGTCGAGTCAGGCCATGCTGCTGGTCGCACTGGAATATGAGGCACAGGGCATCGCCCACGATGTCCAGATGGGCTATCTGCTGCGCACCGGCGGCCGGATGCTGGCCCTGACGCTGCTGATGGCCGCTGTGGCGATCGCTGTCGGCTTCATCGCCTCCCGCGTGTCGGCTGGCATCGGCCGCGACCTGCGGCGCGATGTGTTCCGCACCGTTGTCGGCTATTCCAACGCCGAGATCGAGAAGTTTTCCACTGCATCGCTCATCACCCGCACGACCAACGACATTCAGCAGGTGCAGTTCGTCTGCGTTATCCTGCTGCGCATGGTGGCCTATGCGCCGATCCTCGGCATCGGCGGCATCCTGCATGTGGCCGGCGGCAACACGGGGCTGACATGGATCATCTTTGTCGCGGTGGCGGCGCTGCTGCTGCTCATCGCTGTGCTGATGAATGTCGCCATGCCCAAGTTCAAGCAGATGCAGACCCTTGTGGATCGGCTGAACCTTGTCAGCCGCGAGATTCTGACCGGCATTATGCCGATCCGCGCCTTCAGCCGCGAGGCCTTTGAGGAAAAGCGGTTCGACCGTGCCAACACCGACCTGATGCGCACCCAGCTTTTCACCAACCGCACGATGGTCGCCATGATGCCCTTTATGACGCTGATCATGAACGGCACAAGCCTGCTCATTGTCTGGTTCGGCGGCAAGGCCATGGATATGGGCACGATGCAGGTCGGCGAGATGATCGCCTTCATCACCTACACGATGCAGATCGTCATGTCGTTCCTGATGCTGTCGATGGTAGCCGTTATGCTGCCGCGCGCCGGTGTGGCCGCCGACCGCATTGACGAGGTTGTCACGACCCCCGCCACCATCCACGACCCCGCCTCCCCCAAGTCCCTGCCGGAGAACGGTACCGAGGGCGTGGTGGCGTTTAACGATGTCAGCTTCCGCTATCCCGGCTCCGAGGAGGACGCACTTGAGCATATCAGCTTTACGGCCCGCCCCGGCGAAACGACCGCCATCATCGGCTCGACCGGCTGCGGCAAGTCAACGCTGCTCAACCTGATTCCGCGGTTTTACGATGCAACAGCGGGCAGTGTGACCATCGGCGGTGTGGATGTACGCGAACTGACCCAGGCGCAGCTGCACGACTGCCTTGGCTATGTGCCCCAGAAGGGTGTGCTGTTCAGCGGCACGATCGACTCCAACCTCAAGTTCGGCGGCGACCACATCACCGATGCCGATGTGCAGAAGGCCGCTGAAATCGCACAGGCCGCCGAGTTCATCTCCGCCAAGCCGGAGGGCCTTGCCAGCCCCATTGCACAGGGCGGCAGCAATGTCTCGGGCGGGCAGAAGCAGCGCCTTTCGATTGCGCGCGCCATTGCCAAGCACCCGCAGATCTATCTGTTTGATGACAGCTTCTCGGCGCTGGACTACAAGACCGATGTGGCCCTTCGCCGTGCGCTCAAGGCCGAGACCGGCAGCGCCACCGTCATTATCGTGGCGCAGCGCATCTCGACCGTGCTGCATGCAAACCAGATCATCGTGCTGGACGAGGGGCGCATCGTTGGTAAAGGCACCCACGCCCAGCTGATGGAGAGCTGCCCCGAATACCGGGAGATCGCACGCAGCCAGCTGAGCCAGAAGGAACTGAATTTACAGAAGGAGGATGCGTGATATGCCAAGACCCGGACGCCCGACGACGGAGCGCGCCAAGGATTTCAAGGGCACGCTGCGCCAGCTGCTGGCCGCCATGAGCAGGTATAAGCTGTCGCTCATCGTGGTCGTTGTATTTGCAATTCTTTCGACGATTTTCAACATTGCAGGCCCCAAGATCCTGGCCAAAGCCACCACCGCACTGGCCACCGGTTGGATCGCCAAGCTGCGCGGGGTCGGCAGCATCGACTTTGCCTACATCGGTCGGGTGCTGCTCTTTCTTGCGGGGATGTATCTGTTCTCCGCCGCGTTCAGCTTTCTGCAGGGCTGGCTGATGACCGGCCTGTCCCAGAAGGTCTGCTACGACTTCCGCGACCAGATCAACAAAAAGATCAACCGCCTGCCGCTGGCCTACTTTGAAAAGCGCACCATCGGCGAGGTTCTGTCCCGCATCACGAACGATGTCGATACGCTCGGCCAGAGCCTGAACCAGAGCATCACCCAGCTGATCACCAGCGTCACCACGATGATCGGCGTGCTGGTCATGATGCTCTCGATCAGCCCCAAAATGACACTGATCGCACTGCTGATCCTGCCGGTATCGCTGGCGCTGGTGCTGGTGGTCGTCAAATTCAGCCAGAAGTACTTCAAGGCCCAGCAGGCCACCCTCGGCGTGGTCAACGGTCAGGTCGAGGAGGTCTACGCCGGGCACAATGTCATCAAGGCGTTCAACCGCGAGGCCGCTGTGCTGGACGACTTCAACACCGCAAATGACAAGCTGTACGAATCCGCGTGGAAATCCCAGTTTTTGTCGGGCCTGATGCAGCCCATCATGAGCTTTGTAGGCAATTTGGGCTATGTGGCGGTCGCCATTGTGGGCAGCATCTTTGCTGCAGCGGGCACCATCACGATCGGCGACATTCAGGCCTTCATTCAGTATGTCCGCAACTTTACCCAGCCCATCCAGCAGCTCTCGCAGGTGTCGAACATGCTGCAAAGCATGGCCGCCGCAGCCGAGCGCGTCTTTGAGTTCCTGAACGAGGACGAGGAGGACCAGCTGGCCGACCCTGCCCGCCGTGCCGACCCCGCCAGCATTGACGGGCAGGTCACCTTTGACCATGTGCGGTTCGGCTACACACCGGACAAAACGGTCATCCACAACTTCAGCTGCAATGTCAAGCCCGGGCAGAAGGTTGCCATCGTCGGCCCCACCGGTGCCGGCAAGACCACGATGGTCAAGCTGCTGATGCGGTTCTACGATGTGGACGCCGGTGCCATCACCCTCAACGGCCACAATGTCCGGGACTTTGACCGCAGCGCCCTGCGCGAGGGCTTCGGCATGGTTTTGCAGGATACATGGCTCTTCAAGGGCACCATCATGGAGAATATCCGCTACGGTCGGCTGGATGCCACCGATGAGGAGGTCATTGCCGCTGCCAAGGCCGCGAACGCCGACCACTTTATCCGCACATTGCCCGGCGGCTATCAGATGGAGCTGAACGAGGATGCCTCCAATGTCAGTCAGGGACAGAAGCAGCTTTTGACGATTGCGCGCACGATTCTGGCGGACAACCGCATCCTGATACTCGATGAGGCCACCTCCAGCGTGGACACCCGCACCGAGCAGCGCATCCAGACCGCAATGGACCGCCTGATGGAGGGGCGCACCAGCTTTGTCATCGCCCACCGCCTTTCGACCATCCGCGATGCGGATCTGATCCTCGTCATGCGGGACGGTGACATTATCGAGCAGGGCACCCATGACGAGCTGATCGAAGCCGGCGGCTTCTACGCCGATTTGTACAACAGCCAGTTTGAGGATGTGACGGCTTGACAAATTGACGCAGGTTGGTTCTATCGCAAGTCAAGAAATCAGCGCAACATTCAAACAGCATATTTGCGATATGCAATTCAACGTTGCTGCTGTTGCATTAAAAAGTTGAACTGCTATAGTTGTAAACAAAGGCGGAACTCTTGCCAAACGGGTTCTGCCTTTTTATAATGAAAATAGAAAACGGCCCCGCAGCGGGGCCGGGAAAGAAGGAACGTTTATGAAACTGCCGGAAAAGAAACAGCGCTGGGTCCTGCATGAGGGCACTCTGCCGCAGCCCGCAGGCGCGGGCGTCACCCGCCGGGTGCTGGCCTATACAGACGGCCTGATGTGCGTGGAGAACACCTTTGAAAAGGGCGCGGTCGGCGCACTGCACCACCACCCCCACACCCAGATCACCTATGTGGTCTCCGGTGCCTTCGAGTTCACGGTGGACGGTGTGACCCGTACCGTCCACAAGGGTGACACCATCCTCAAGGAGGACGGCGTGGAGCATGGCTGCGTCTGCACCGAAGCGGGCATCCTGCTGGATATCTTCACCCCCATGCGGGAGGATTTTGTCAAGTGAAACGCTTTGGGATTTTTGTGACCGTGTAATCTATGTGTTCGCTTTCTGTATCCTGTTGATTATTCTTGTGGGTAATGCGGCGGTTACAGCGCATGCTTCCCCCGCGGGGGAAGCTGTCCGCGAAGCGGACTGATACGGGCAAAGCTCCCGCAGCCACCCATTTATGAGCAGTATCCGCAGGGCCGCCTTCCCCCGCGGGGGAAGGCTTTTCTTTTATTGACACCCCTGCTATAATAGAACCAAAGGGGGCTTTATCCATGGATTACACGCAACTTACCGCGCAGGCACGGCAGGCCACGGAAGAACTGCTCGAAGCTGCGCACCTTGAAACAGGGGATATTTTTGTGGTCGGCTGCTCCAGCAGTGAGATCATGGGCGGGCATATCGGCCATGACTCCAGCATGGAGGCCGCGGCCGCCGTGCTGGCGGGCGTGCTGCCGCCATTGCAGGAGCAGGGTGTCTATCTGGCCGCTCAATGCTGTGAGCATCTCAACCGCGCTATCGTCCTTGAGCGCGAGGCCGCGAAGGCCTACGGCTGCCAGATCGTTGCGGCCATTCCGCAGCCCCATGCCGGCGGCAGCTGGGCCACAAGCTGCTGGCGCGCCTTTAAGGACCCTGTCCTTGTCGAGGAGGTCCGCGCCGCTGCAGGTATGGACATCGGCGGCACGCTCATCGGTATGCATCTGCGCCGGGTGGCCGTGCCGGTGCGCCTGTCGCTGGATCATATCGGGCAGGCCATCCTGCTCTGCGCCCGCACCCGCCCGCCGTTCATCGGCGGTGCGCGCGCCGTCTACAGTCAGGAGGAAGTGCGATGATCCCGCAAGCACAAAAGCAGCAGATGGCCGAAGCCGTTGCCCATATCCGCGAGACAATGGCTGCGGCTGCCAGAGCTGCCGGCCGCGACCCCGCACAGGTAAAGCTCTGCGCCGCCTGCAAGACCCGCACGGTCGAGGAGGTGCGCTGCAGCGCCGAACTGCCGATCGACCTCTTTGGCGAGAACCATGTGCAGGAGCTGGTCGAGAAAACCGATGCTGGTGCCTACAACGGCAAGCCGGGGCATTTTATCGGCCATCTGCAGACCAACAAGGTCAACAAGGTCGTGGGCCGCGCCGCCCTGATCCAAAGCGTGGACAGCACGCGGCTGCTGGACAAGATCGACACCGCTGCCGCCCGTCTGGGGCTGGTGCAGGACATCCTTGTGGAGATCAACATCGGTGAGGAAACGAGCAAGAGCGGCGTGGACGCCGACAGCCTGTTCCCCCTGCTGGAGGCCGCTGCCGCCAAAGAGAATCTGCGGCTGCGCGGGCTGATGGCGATCCCGCCTGCAGATGCCGATGACAACGAGACCCGCCGCTTTTTTGCACGGATGCGCGAGCTGCTGGCCAAGGCCGATGCGCAGCACTATGACCGCGCACAGATGGACATCCTCTCGATGGGGATGAGCCACGATTACGCCGCCGCCATTGCCGAGGGTGCCACCATTGTCCGTGTGGGCACCGCTATCTACGGCGCGCGGGATTACAGCAAAAAGGCATAACTGCCGCACAAAACGATTCGGATTTTGCGGAGGGCTTCTCATGTGGTTCGTCTTTGCACTGCTGAGCGCTGTCTTTGCGGCGCTCACATCCATACTGGCTAAAATCGGCATCGAGGGGGTTGCCTCCAATCTGGCAACGGCCATCCGCACAGTGGTAGTCCTTGTCATGTCGTGGGGCATGGTGTTTCTCACTAACACACAGGGCGGCATTACCGGGATCAGCCGTAAAAGCTGGCTGTTTCTGATCCTCTCGGGCCTTGCGACCGGTGCCTCGTGGCTGTGCTACTACCGCGCGCTCCAGATTGGGGACGCCTCCAAGGTCGTGCCGATTGACAAGCTGAGCGTTGTCATCACGCTGGTGCTGGCCTTCGTCTTTCTGCATGAGCAGTTTACTGTAAAGTCGCTGCTGGGCTGCGCACTCATCGGCGCAGGCACGCTGCTGATGGTGTTGTGAGCCTGCAAACAGCAGCCGGTTTGCGGATTACGCCTTGCAAACTGTCGCTCTGCCTGTTACAATATGTCCATACTACTTTGTAAGGAGCGATCACCCATGAACTGGCAGCAGGCGTGTGAACTGCCCTATTACGGCGGCAGCGACCTCGGTGCAAATCCTGCGGCGGAGGAAACTGTTTTCAAGCTGTGGGCACCCACGGCCTGCGGGGTTGTAGTCTGCCTGTATGCAACCGGCACCGATGCCGAGCCCGGCGCCGGGGAGCGCGGTGTGCATGAGCTGCACCGCGAGGCCGACGGCGTGTGGGCCATCACCCTGCCGGGCAATCTGCACGGAACCTACTATCTCTACCGCGTCTACTTCCCGGACGGCCGTATGCAGGAGGTTGTGGACCCCTACGCGCGCAGCGCCGGTGCCAACGGCCAGCGCGGCATGGTGCTGGACCTGACCCGGGCCGTCCCCGAGGGCTGGGACGCAGACGAGCGCCCCGCCATACCGCCCCACGCCCGCAGCGTGTGGGAGGTGCATGTGGCGGACTTCTCCGCCGATGCGCGCAGCGGTGTGCGCCCCGAATGGCGCGGGAAATTCATGGGCTTTACCCAGCCCGACACCACGCTGGACGGTGACGGCGCGCATCCGACCTGCCTGAACTACCTGAAGGGGCTGGGCGTCAGCCATGTGCAGCTGCAGCCGATCTTTGACTACGCCACCGTGGACGAAACCCGCCCTGACGGCGGCTACAACTGGGGCTATGACCCCCAAAACTACAATGTGCCGGAGGGCAGCTTTGCCACGGATCCGTTCCACGGCGAGGTTCGCGTGCGCGAGTGCCGCGCCATGGTGGCAGCCCTGCACCGCGCGGGGCTGGGCGTTATCATGGATGTGGTCTACAACCACACCTATTACAGTGAAAGCTGCCTTGAGCGGACAGTCCCCGGCTACTGGAACCGCCGCTGGCCCAACGACAGCATGACCAATGGCTCCGGCTGCGGCTGCGACCTTGCCAGCGAGCGCCCCATGGTGCGCAAATTCATCGTGGATTCGGTGCTGTACTGGGCCAGAACCTACCACATCGACGGCTTCCGCTTTGATCTGATGGCGCTGGAGGATGTGGACACGATGAACGCGATCCGCGCCGCGCTCGACAGCCTGCCCGGCGGCGAAAGCATCCTGATGTACGGCGAGCCATGGATGGGCGGCGGTACGAATCTGGAGGGCGGCGCACGCCCTGCCGACAAGCGCGCGCTCGATGCGCTGAGTGACAGGATTGGCTTTTTCTGTGATGATACGCGCGATTGCATCAAGGGCAATGTCTTTGATGCCGCCAACGCCGGCTATGTCAACGGTGCGCCCCAGCACGGCTATGATGTCATCCACTCGATCAGTGCATGGCGCAATGGTGCGCACGGCTTTTGGCCCCGGCGCGCCGGGCAGGTGGTGCAGTATGTCTCCGCCCACGACAACTATACCCTGTGGGACAAGCTGGCCGCCGTGGCCCGCCGCGGGGATTATGACTGGCCCGATGCCGACCTGCTGGCGCAGAACCGCATGACGGCAGGCATCTACCTGACCTGTCAGGGGCTGCCCTTTATGCAGGCGGGCGAGGAATGGGGCCGTACCAAGTATGGCGACCACAACAGCTACAAAGGCCCTCTCAGCACAAACCGGCTTGACTGGGCCCGCGCCCACCGCCCGGAGTTTGCTGCGCTGACGGCCTTTTACCGCGGTATGCTGGCCATCCGCCGCGCCTACCCGCGCCTGAGCGGCGCGGCAGGGGAGCCGGAGCCGTTCCTGCTCGCGCTGCCGGGATGGCTCATCGGCTTTGTGCCGGAGCATGACGACACTGCTGCCAAGGGTCAGCTGGCTGTCTACTACAACCCCGAGCGCACCCGCCAGTGGGCCAGTCTGCCCACCGGCACATGGCGCAAGCTCAGTGACGGTGTCCATGCAGACGCCGCGCCGTTCGGCCCCTGCTTCCGCGATGCCCTTGAGCTGGCCCCGACCAGCGTGACGGTGCTGGTGGCAGAATAAAAAATTACAGCTTTTCACCGGGAGAGGGATGACCTCTCCCGCTTTTTTATATCCTGGCAGCGGCCGCTTTGTTCACAAATTATCCATTTGACAGATTGTTCGATTTTCCGTATAATTATTCTTATACGATTTGTAAAGAATCCTACATCTGCTACGATTTGTTTACCCACCGTGGACAAAAAAGAAAAGGGAGGCCATCAACCATGAGCGATTACGCAGCCATCGAAAAGGAAGCCCGCATCTTTACCGAGGAATGTGTCACCAACAACCGCATTGACCCGGAGCTTTTTGCCCAGTACGATATAAAACGCGGTCTGCGCGACAAAAACGGCAAGGGCGTGCTGGCGGGTATCACCAACATCTCCCGCATTGATGCCTTTGAGGAGCGGGACGGCCAAAAGATTCCCTGCGAAGGCAAGCTTTGGTATCGCGGCTACAATGTCTACGACCTGATCCGCGGCCTGCGCGGCAAGCGCTACGCCTTCGAGGGGGCGGCCTACCTGCTTTTGCTGGGCGACCTGCCCGATGCCGCGCAGCTGGAAAGCTTCAACAGCTGCCTGACCAAATGCCGTGCCCTGCCCACAAACTTTGTGCGCGATGTCATTATGAAGGCCCCCAGCCATGACCTGATGAACTCGCTGACCCGCAGTGTGCTGACGCTGGCCAGCTATGATGATGACATCGGCAAGACCGATTTGCAGACCCAGCTTGAGCAGTGCATCAAGCTCATCAGCGTATTTCCGATGCTGGCGGTCTACGGCTACCACGCCTACAATTATTATGAGTGCGGCGGCAGCATGTACATCCACCGCCCGGACCCGAGCCTTTCCACGGCGGAAAACCTGCTGAAGATGCTGCGCCCCGACCAGAAATATACCGATCTGGAGGCGCATGTCCTCGATATAGCGCTGCTTTTGCACATGGAGCATGGCGGCGGCAACAACTCCACCTTCACGACCCGCGTTGTCACCTCGTCCGGGTCGGACACCTACTCGGTCGTTGCGGCGGCGCTGTCCAGCCTCAAGGGCCCCAAGCACGGCGGCGCCAATATCAAGGTCATGCAGATGATGGATGACATCCGCACCCATGTCACTGACCCGCTCGATGAGGATGCCATGTCCGATTACCTCGGCCGCATCGTGGACCGGCAGGCCTTTGACCAGAAGGGCCTGATCTACGGCATGGGCCACGCGGTCTACTCACTGAGCGACCCGCGCGCGGTCGTGTTCAAGAGCTTTGTCCACCAGTTGGCCGATGCCAAGGGCCGCAGCCGCGATTTTGAATATTACAACACGATCGAGCGGCTGGCCCCCAAGGTCATTGCCGAGAAACGCCACATTTACAAGGGCGTTTCCACCAATGTAGACTTCTATTCCGGCTTTGTGTATGACATGCTGGGCATCCCGGTCGAGCTGTACACCCCCATCTTTGCGATTGCGCGCATCGTGGGCTGGTCTGCCCACCGGATGGAGGAGCTTGTCAATGTGGACAAGATCATCCGCCCCGCCTACCAGAGCATCATGCAAACAAGGGAGTATGTGCCGCTGGAGGAGAGATAAAAGAGAAAAAAGAGAGAAGAATTTTCGCGCAGGGCAAAGGTTCTTCTCTCTTTTTATTGCCTGCTTTAAAGCTTCACTTGATTGGAGGTGGCCGCGGGCCGGAGGGATGGGTGGGAGCTGCTGTCTAAATCGTCAGCCTGCCGCCCACCCCTCACCGCCTGCTGGCGGAGCTCCCCTCCAGAGGAGCTTTTTAAGAGAATCCGTCCAAAACCACCTTCAGTTCTGCCCAGATGTTCTCCTGCGAGGCACTGTAACAAAGGCTATCCGTATAGGGACGGCAATAGACTTGGTACAAAATGCCGTCCTGCGCAAAGTAGGCTCTGGACTGGATGTAGGGCCTCGAGTTCGGGTTGCTTGTACAGTGGGGGATCAGCGCGGTGTTGCCGTTGGCCATAGGGTAGCTTTCACATTGCCACGTCAACCCGGCACTTTTTTGCCAATACAAATCCGTTGCCATCTCCTTGGGCGCATCCCCAAGATAGGCAACTGCCATGATTTCTACATTGTAACTATCCAAAAGCACACCCGTGCGTAGGTAGAGCTTGTCCGGTGTATCGCCGCGCCCGATGGGGATAAATCCGGCAGGATATTCCTGAAATTTCGGCGTATAGGGCATACCATCGTCATATTCATCCGGGATGTCGATCATGCCGGACGGATACATGGCAATCGACGGGAAAGTGCTTGTATCTCCCTCATCCAGCAGCGTGTTCTGCGCCAGCGGCAGACCAGTCGCGGTAGTCATTTCCACCCAGCTGTCGTACCCGCGTGCAGCCCGGGCGTACCAATCGGCGTAGTCCGCGTCGGTGGGGTGCAGCTGGCCGTTTATTTTGGCGTTCATCGGCAGCCAGCCATCGTCTGACATCTCCCCATTATGATTTGCCACCATTCCCGCCAGCAAATCCTCATCCAGTGCAAAATACTGCCGCTCATACGTGATGGCGTACCCGGTGTTGGCCTCCGGCGCAAAGGACGGGCGCGGGTTTTCGCGCAGGTTCGTGAACTCTGCCGTGCCTGCCAGCACTCCGGCGGCAATCAGCAGCGGCGCGGCCAGGCAGATTGCCAGCTTCCAGCGCGGGTGCCGTGTGGGGGGCGCGTCGGGCAGGTGCTCAGCCACGGCGGGCCATAGGTCAACGTCTGCCGGGTGCAGGCCGCCGGTCAGCTTTTCGTGCAAATACGCTTCTTCGCGGTCATACTTCATAGTGCTCCCCCTCCTTCAATCGCTGCGCCAGCTGCTTTTTGGCGCGGTGGTAGCGTGTGCGCAGATAAGCGGCGGGCCGTCCGTGAATGCACGCCAGTGCGGCGTAATCCAGCCCGTCCAGCACACGCTCTAAGATCAGGGCCCGATCCAGCGGGGCCAGCGTGTTCAGCACCGCGCGCAGCTCTTCGCTGATGCCGGGGTCCTGCTCCAACGGCTCCGGAGTGGGGTAGGCCGCCGCGCGTTTGATTGCCCGCAGCATGTCCAGCGAGGTGCGGTAGGCGATGCGGTAGAGCCACGCGCGCTCGTTGTCGGTGCCGTCATGGCGCAGCGTGTGGCGCTGCTGCCACGCCTTGATGAAGGTTTTCTGCACTGCATCCTGTGCGTCGGCCTCGCACCCCAGCAGGCCAGTGCAGTACCGCAGCAGTGCAGCGGTATGGGCATGTACGAGCTTTTCTAAATCCTGTTCGTTTTGCATCGGCTCGCCTCCTTTCACCCTTATAACGCCTACGGGAGCGGGAATGTGTCACAAATCAAGCATTTTCTTGGTTCCCTCTGCGAGGGGGCTCCGCCCGCAGGCGGTGGGGGAGAGAGATTGCCGAGACCCGAAGCTTCGAACGCAGGCAAGGCTCTCTTCCTCCGCCCCTACGGGGCACCGCTCCCCTCTGGCGCAAGCGCCACCTCCCCCGTATCGGGGGAGTCTGTCTCGCAGAGGGCGGCAAGAAAAAAGAGCCCCGCGGGGCTCCTTTTTTACATCAATGCGCTAAGACGGCATTTTTTATTTTCTTGTACACCGCATCTGCCGCCAGCGGCAGGGCCAGACCGGCAGCCGTGTAGGCCAGCCACCAGACACCGCCGGTAAAATAGACGGGGAAAGCCGCCAGCAGGTAACTCTCCCCGCCCGTGGCCAGCAGGCCCAGCCATGTCACAAGCTTAAAGCTCAAAAAATGCAGGATTACAATCGGCATCGTGGCGCGGCCCAGATAGCCAAGCACGGCACTGACGCGGGGCAGGGGGGCTGTCAGGCAGGCGGCGCTGCGCACCAGCACCCAGCCGGCCGTGCTGGCCAACAGCAAAAACGCCGGGTTAGTATAGCCGTTGCCCGCCAGCCCGACCGAGCCGAGCCGCCGCAGCACCAGCAGCAGAACAAAGGCCGCTGCGCCAGCCGCCGCCCGGTACAGCGGGCGCACCTCCGACCGCGCAGTGCGGCGCAGCACCGTGCCAAGGTAGAACATCCAGTAGCAGCTGGCCGCAATTCCCAGCCCCCAGACATTCCAGCCGACCTGATTACAGTGCCAGCCAACCCAGAGCAGCACGCTGGAAAGCAGCCCCTGCGGAATCAGCGTATCACCGCCGTGCAGCAGCTTTTGCAGCAAAACCTCGATGACAGCATACAATAGGGAGATCTGGAACAGCGCCTGTATGAACCACATCGCGCCGCCCAGCTGGGTGCCGCCGTCAAATACGCACCAGTGTACCGTGCGGCCGATGATGTCCTTGATGCTCACCGGTGCTGTAACACTGTTGCCCGGGATCTCCGCGATCCGCGCATCCGCTGTCAGGATGTTCAGCCGCAGGAAAAGGTTGTTGCATACCGTAAACACCGTGTTGGCCGCCACAAAGGGCAGCCAGAGGGTCACCAGCTTGCGCCTGACAAAATGTACCAGCCCACCGCGCAGGCTGAAAAACCACCCGCTGAGCATAAAAAACAGCGCCATGTGGAATAAATAAATATAATCCGTACCCGGAAACCCGGAATGTCCCAGCACCATAAGCACAATGCCGATGCCGCGCATACTATCTAGTACAGGGTCGCGCTGCTTTGCCATAAGTTACAACCTCGCTTTTACAAAAATACCGCCCACGGTCGGGCGGCAAGGGTCACTGCGCGTTTTTGGCGCGGCATTTGGGGCAGATATACCGGATCGTCAGCGTGTAGCCGCGGACTTCGGTGCCGATGGCGGCCTCAATATCGCGGATCAGCCCCACGACCGGCAGGTCTGCCAGCTCGCCGCAGCTCTCACACAGCAGGTGGCCGTGGGGGCTGGGGTTGGCATCGTAGCGGTCGGGGCCGTCGGGCATTTCCAGATGGCCGATCTCGCCGTCCAGCTCCATCAATTTCAGGTTGCGGTACACAGTGCCGCGCGCAATGTGCGGCATGGCCTGCCGCGCATGGCAGAAGATTTCGTCAGCGGTCAGATGCTCTGGGCATTTTTCACGCATGATACCCAAAATCAGGGCGCGTTGGCGGGTCATGGGCAGACCTCCTTACCAAATTTAAGATTAACTCTTATTTAGATACTACACCATAACCGCAGCTTTGTCAACCGTCTGTTGTGTGCGGACAGCGTCGTTTCCTGCCTGCTGTACCGGTCGGGTGCAGTGCCGTGCCGCAGCAGCCACATATCAAGACTGATTCTTATTTAACGAGGAGGTATCCCTATGGAACTGAGAGGCAGCAAGACCGAGAAAAACCTGTGGGAGGCATTTGCAGGCGAGAGTCAGGCCCGCAACAAATACACGCTCTTTGCCGCCAAGGCGCGGCAGGACGGCTACGAACAGATCGGTGCGATCTTTGATGACACCGCCGACAATGAGCGTGCGCACGCCAAGATCTGGTTTGAGCTGTTGATGGAGAACGGCGAGATCCCCGACACGCTGACCTGCCTGAAGATGGCCGCCGCGGGCGAGAACGAGGAGCACACCTCGATGTACCCGCGCATGGCCGCCGAGGCAAAGGAGGAGGGCTTTACCCAGATCGCCGCCCTGTTCAAGAAGGTTGCCGCCATCGAAAAAGATCATGAAGAGCGCTACAAGGCTCTCGCCGCCAACATTGAGGCCGGTAAGGTCTTTGCGCGTGAGCATGAGCAGGTCTGGCAGTGCCGCAACTGCGGGTTTGTCTATATCGGCCGCCACGCGCCCGCCAAATGCCCCGTCTGCACCCATCCCAGAAGCTATTTTGAACTGAAAAGCAGCAACTATTGATAACGATGGGGCGGTCGCGTGCCGCCCCGTTTTTGTTTACCGTACCTATTTGTAGGGGTCGGCGTCCCCGACGACACGGCAGTGCAGTAGCGACTATCACACCCCCTACTTTTTTCGAAATTTTGCTTGACATTCGCTCCCTGACATGCTATATTGTCTATGTTAGTTATTGCTAACCTTGCAAATTTCCAATTTGCACTTATCACCCGCCCTGCGCGGTTCTCTCCCCGTACAGGGCGGTTTTATGGAGCGCTTGGTTAGCAAATACTAACTATCATAACGGTAAGGAGCCATCTCATGCAGGAACGCACCTACGCTACCCCCAGCCCGCGCAGCTTCGCCTGTGATCTTGCCACGCTGTGCGCCCCCACGCTGGCAGGGCTCAAGCCCGCCAGTCTCTTTCGCTACCAGCCCGCCCCCGGGCAGGATGCCGCCGCTATGGCAGCCGCATGGCATACGGAGCTGTCCCCCCGCGGGGTCACTGTGCAGGTGCTCAAGCAGTGTCCGCGCACAGGGGCTGTCCTTGTCTATGTCTACCGTCCCGCGCGGGTGGCAAAGCTGTTGGCTGATGACCGCACGCTGGCATTTCTGGCAGGGGAGGGCTACACCCCCGGCACAGCGGACGAGCTGCTGGCGCAGCTGGCCGAGCGGCTCTGCTGTGAGCAGGATTTCCCGCATGAGATCGGCGTTTTTCTGGGCTATCCGTTGGCGGATGTCATCGGGTTCATCCAAAACCGCGGCAAAAACTTTACCGCGTGCGGCTACTGGAAGGTCTACACCGACCCGGCCGCTGCGCAGGCGGAGTTTGACCGCTACAAAAAGTGCGAGCGCATCTACGCCCGCTGCTATTACAACGGCACCCCGATCAGCCGGCTGACCGTAGCCGCCTGACGATGCACCACATACTATCTGAAAAGGAGTCCTTTATCATGAGCAAAATTGCAGTTATTTATTGGAGCGGCACCGGCAACACCGAGGCCATGGCGGATCTGGTTGCCAGCGCAGCGGCTGCCGCCGGTGCTTCCGTGGATAAGTTCACCGCGTCCGAGTTCAACACCGCCTCCGCCGGTGATTACACCGGCTTTGCACTGGGCTGCCCCGCCATGGGTGCCGAGCAGCTGGAGGAGAGCGAGTTTGAGCCGATGTATCAGGCGCTGCGCGGCTCGCTGAGCGGCAAGCCCGTTGGGCTGTTCGGCTCCTACGGCTGGGGCGATGGCGAGTGGATCCGCACCTGGGCCGAGGATGCCGAGGCTGCCGGTGCCCGCATGGTCGTTGAGCCGGTCATGGCCAACGGCTCCCCCGATGGCGATGCCGAGACCGCCTGCGCAGCCTTGGGTACGGCACTGGCCAACGCCTGATCCTTTACGACATTACCTATCCATCCATAAACGGGAGGGGCAGCGCTGCCCCTCCTCTTTTTGCGCAGTACCCAAAAAGTGCCTGCTTGACAAAGCGGACGGAAGTTAGTATATTCTGAGTTGGATTAGAAAAAGCTAACTTGGAGGTTTTACACTATGGCAAACATTATTATCGTTCTGCTCTTAGCGGCTGCAGTCGGCTATGGCATCTACAGCTTTGTACATCATCTGCGCTGCGGCGGGGGCTGCTGCGGTGAGCATGAGGCTGCCGCCAAAAAAGTACGGGTGGCCGACCGCGACCGCAGCCACTACCCCCATCGGCTGGTGCTGGGTGTGGACGGCATGACCTGCCAGAACTGCCAGCGCCGTGTTGAAAACGCCCTCAACGCGATGCCCGGTACTTGGGCTGCCGCCGATCTGGCCGCACAGCAGGTGAGCATCCTGACCAAGGAAACGCCCGATGAGGCGGCTATCCGTCAGGCGATCCGCGATGCTGGCTACCTGCCCCTGCGCACGACCGTCAAGCAGTAAAGTACGCCGCGCACTAAAAAATATGCAAAATTGCACGATTTTGGTTAGCAATAACTATCCATTCTTACAAAATGTTACCCTACACTAACTTTGCGGCTTGACATCCGCAGTTAGTGGTGCTAAACTATACCCGTAAGCGGTTAGAGCGCTCTAACCGCAAGTTTTTAGCCAATGTGTTAGCGTGCGCTAATGCGTTGCAGATTTGCCAAAAGAGGAGTGTGTGGAATGCCTTTAACCATGTCCAAAGCAGGCGATACCGTCACCATCCAGAAGATCACCGGCAAGGATGAGGTTCGCCAGCATCTGGCCGAGCTCGGCTTTGTCGTGGGCGAGACCGTTACCATCGTCAGCGAGATCAGCGGCAACCTGATCATTCAGGTCAAAGAGGCCCGCATCGCGCTGGACAAGACGCTGGCCATGCGTATCATTGTCGGCTGATAAAAAGGGAATCTCAGCCACAGGCTGTTTGATTTATTGTACCATAAGAGGAGGAACGAAGTATGAAGACTCTGAAAGATGCACAGGTCGGCCAGACCGTTACCGTTGCCAAGTTGCACGGCGAAGGCCCTGTCAAGCGCCGTATCATGGACATGGGCCTGACCAAGGGCACCAGCGTCTATGTCCGCAAGGTGGCCCCTCTGGGCGACCCGATGGAGTTGACGGTTCGCAACTATGAGCTCAGCGTCCGCAAGGCAGACGCCGAGATGATCGAGGTTGAGTGATTGCATTTTTAAGAAAGGGGTATAACCAACATGGCAATTAAAATTGCTCTGGCAGGCAACCCGAACTGCGGTAAAACCACCCTGTTCAACAGCCTGACCGGTTCTAACCAGTATGTCGGCAACTGGCCCGGCGTTACCGTTGAGAAGAAGGAGGGCAAGCTGAAGGGTCACGATGACGTCGTGATTCAGGACCTGCCCGGTATCTACTCTCTGTCTCCCTACACGCTGGAGGAGGTCGTTGCCCGCGGCTACCTCGTCAATGAGAAGCCCGATGCCATCCTCAACATCATTGATGGCACCAACATTGAGCGCAACCTCTATCTGACCACCCAGCTTATTGAGCTGGGCATCCCCGTGGTCATGGCTGTCAACATGATCGACCTCGTCCGCAAGAACGGCGACAAGATCGACCTGAAGAAGCTGTCCAACGAGCTGGGCTGCGAGGCCGTCGAGATCTCCGCCCTGAAGAACGAGGGCAGCGAGAAGGCTGCCGAGCTGGCCGTTGCCGCCGCCAAGAAGGGCAAGGCAGGCGAGCTGCCCCATGTCTTTACCGGCAGCGTGGAGCATGCCATCGCCCACATTGAGGAGTCCATTCAGGGCAAGGTCGATGACCGCTTCCTGCGCTGGTACGCCGTCAAGCTGTTCGAGCGTGACGACAAGGTGCAGGCTGAGCTGAACCTGAGCAAGGAGCTGCAGGATCACCTCGATGCACACATCGCTGACTGCGAGAAGGAGATGGACGATGACGCCGAGAGCATCATCACCAACCAGCGCTACGCTTACATCAACGGCGTTGTTGACAAGGCTGTCAAGAAGAAGCCCCGCACCGAGAACCTGACCGCCTCCGATAAAATCGACCAGTTCGTCACCAACCGTATTCTGGCGCTGCCGATCTTCGCAGCCATCATGTGGCTGATGTATGCCATCGCAATGGGCACCTCCGTTGCGGACGGCGGCATCGGCATCGGCACCTTTGCCACCGACTGGACCAACGATGTTCTGTTCGGCGAGATCGTCCCCAACGCTCTGGGCGGCCTGCTGGAGAGCATCGGCGTTGCTGGCTGGCTGTACGGCCTGATCATGGACGGCATCGTCGCCGGTGTCGGCGCGGTTCTGGGCTTCGTTCCCCAGATGCTGGTTCTGTTCTTCCTGCTTTCCATCCTGGAAGACATTGGTTACATGGCCCGTGTTGCGTTCATCATGGACCGTATCTTCCGCAAGTTCGGCCTGTCCGGCAAGAGCTTCATCCCCATGCTGGTCGGCACCGGCTGCGGCGTTCCCGGTGTTATGGCTTCCCGTACCATCGAGAACGAGCGTGACCGCCGTATGACGATCATGACCACCTGCTTCATTCCCTGCGGTGCCAAAATGCCCATCATCGGCCTGATCGCAGGTGCTCTGTTCGGCGGCAGCAGCTGGGTCGCCACCTCTGCTTACTTCATCGGCTTTGCAGCCATCATCATCTCCGGCATCATCCTGAAAAAGACGAAGTTGTTCGCCGGTGATCCCGCTCCGTTCGTTATGGAGCTGCCCGCTTACCATGTGCCCGCATGGGGCAACGTCCTGCGCGCTACTTGGGAGCGCGGCTGGTCCTTCATCAAGCGTGCCGGCACCGTCATTCTGGCTGCCACCATCATCCTGTGGTTCCTGCAGGGCTTCGGCTTCGAGAACGGCGCGTTCACGATGGTCGAGGATCAGGACAACTCCATCCTGGCTATCGTTGCAAGCGCAATTTCCTGGATCTTCATCCCGCAGGGCTTCGGCAACTGGCGTGCAACCGTCGCTTCTATCTCCGGCCTGATTGCCAAGGAGAATGTTGTCGGTACCTTCGGTGTTCTGTATCACTATGCTGACGAGCTGTCTGACAACGGCGACGAGATCTGGCCCGAGGTTGCTGCCAGCTTCACCGCCATCTCCGCTTACAGCTTCATGATCTTCAACCTGCTGTGCGCTCCCTGCTTCGCTGCCATGGGCGCCATCAAGCGCGAGATGAACAACGGCAAGTGGACTGCCATCGCCATCGGCTATATGTGCCTGTTTGCCTACTGCGCTTCTCTGGTCGTTTACCAGATCGGCGGCCTGATCACCGGTGAGGTCGGCTTCAACTTCTTCACCATCGTTGCTGTCGCTATTATCGCCTTCACGATCTACCTGCTGTTCCGCCCCAACAAGTACGAGGGTGTCAACGAGGTTCAGTTCAATTCCAAGAAGGCTGTTGCTTCCAAGTAATTTTGAATGTACGATAATACCGTATTCTTCCGGAAAGGAGCGGATCTTTATGCTGGAATTTTTAGCGGCCAACTTCAATCTTCCCACGATCATCGTTTCGATCATCGTGTTCGGCGGTACGGGCTGGCTGATGTATCATGAACATAAGACAGGCGGCCTTGGCTGCTGCGATGGCTCCTGCGGGGGCAGCGGATGCGGCGGTCACGGCGGCTGCACAGGGAACTGTAAAGCCTGCGGCGGTGCCTGCCACAGCAACTAAACACAATAGTGCCTGAAAAGGGGCGCGGGTCCGTTCGTGGCCTGCGCCCCTTTTTGGCGTAAAGGAGAGAGATGCCATGACCCTGACCGATTCCAACCTGCGGTATCTGCTGGCCATCCACCATCTGGCGCAGCAAAACACGGAGGTTTCCCCGCTGGCCCTCGCGCAGGTCATGGGCGTAACCAAGCCCAGCGTGACCAGCATTTTGACCAGCCTGATGAAGCAGGGGGCCATTGTTCGGCGGCGGTACGGCAAAATTTACATCACCGACCGCGGCGTGCTTTACGCACGGTATTATGATGCGCTGGTTGAAAAAATATTGCAGCATTTTCCGTTGACAGACATGGGCTTTACCCCCGAGGAATGCCGCAGCGCCGCGGTGGCCATGGCCGTGTCGCTGCCCGCAAGGGAGATCGACGAGAAGTGCGAGAGCCTGTACGGGGAGGATTGTAGGGAGGGGTCTTGACCCCTACTGTAGGGGAGAGATTTATCCCTCACGGGAGGGTCAAGACCCTCCCCTACAAATCACCCATAAAAATTCCCTTTGCAAATTCTATTGCACACTCGCCCGAATTGTGGTAAAGTTAGACTATATGAAGGTATAGATAAGAGGGGGACTATCATGCAGCTGAATCCGCATTACGCAGAATTGAATGAGAGCTATCTCTTCAGCACCATCGCCCACAAGGTAGCCGACTACCAGAAGGCCCACCCCGATGCTGACATCATCCGTTTGGGCATCGGCGATGTCACGCTGCCGCTGGCCGCATCGGTGACGGAGGCAATGCACCGCGCGGTCGAGGAGCAGGGCCATAAGGATACCTTCCACGGCTACATTCCCAGCGAGCAGGGCTATGAGTTCCTGCGCAGCGCCATCCAGAACTATTACACCGGTCACGGCGTTGCGCTGGATATGTCGGAGATTTTTGTATCTGACGGTGCCAAGAGCGATCTGGGCAATCTGCTCGACTTGTTCAGTCAGGACAACACGATCCTTGTGCCCGACCCGGTCTACCCGGTTTATGTGGACGACAATGTGATGGCCGGCCGCAAAATTCTCTACCTGCCCGCCACGGCGGAGAACCACTTTCTGCCGATGCCGGACGAAGCGCCCCATGCGGATATTGTCTACATCTGCAGCCCCAATAACCCCACCGGCGCGACCTATTCGGTCGAGCAGCTCAAGTCTTGGGTCGCATGGGCCAAGGCCAACGATGCCGTCATCCTGTTTGACGCCGCGTATGAGTGCTTCGTGACCGAAAAGGGTCTCGCCCGCAGCATCTTCGAGGTCGAGGGTGCCAGGGAGGTTGCCATTGAGGTCTGCAGTTTCTCCAAGATCGCGGGCTTCACCGGCACGCGCTGCGGCTACACCATCGTGCCGCAGGCGCTGGCTGACGGTAAGCTGAACAAGATGTGGCTGCGCCGCCAGACCACCAAATTCAACGGCGTTGCCTATGTTGTGCAGCGCGGTGCCGAGGCCGTCTTTACCGAGGAGGGCATGCGGGAGATCCAGCAGAATCTGGATTACTACCGCACCAACGCCGCCGTCATCGCGTCCGCGCTGGACGAGGCCGGCATCTGGTACTGCGGCGGCAAGAACAGCCCCTACCTCTGGCTGCGCTGCCCCAACGGGATGGGCAGCTGGGAGTTCTTTGACTGGCTGCTGGAAAACGCCCATGTTGTGGGCACCCCCGGCGAGGGCTTCGGCCCCTGCGGCAAGGGATATTTCCGTCTGACGGCGTTCGGCGATGCCGAGCGTACCAAGGAGGCCGCCGCACGCATCAAAGCGGCGCTGGCCATACTGTAATATTGCGGGAGGGTTTACACCATGAAACCAAATGAAGAAATCATGGAATTTCTGAAAGAGAATCCCACCTTCTACCTTGCCACCGTCGATGGCTATCTGCCCCGCGTGCGTCCCATCGGTTTTGCCATGTGGTACAACGGCCACCTCTGCATTGCACTGGGCAAGCACAAGGCGGCCTACAAGCAGCTGCTTGACAACACAAATCTGGAGATCTGCGCCGCCAACGACCGCGGCGAGTGGCTGCGCGTACAGGGCACAGCCAACTTTGACAACACGCCCGAGGCTCAGGCCGCCGCGTTTCAGGTCATGCCCCAGCTGGCTGACCTCTACAACGAGGAGACCGGCAACAAGCTGGGCATCGTCTATCTGGATCATCTGTCCGCCAAGCTCTTCTCCATGTCCGGCACGGTAAAGGACATTATGAGCTACTGATACTTATTAAACAGAGCAGCCCCGGTATGCACAACGCATACCGGGGCTGCTTTTTGTTGTAGGGAACGGACGCGGGGAGATCGTTTGCTAATTTACTTCTCCTGCGCCGCAAACAGCTGCGGGGCGGCCTTGTAGATCAGCACGGCGGCAACAGTCGTTAGGATGGTCTCCGGCAGCATGTAGCTGCCGTTGTAGGTCAGGCTGTACGTCCAAGCGGGCAGACCGTCGCTCAGGTTGCCCCAGATCAGCACGCCGGACAGGAAGCTGCACATAAAGCGGATGAAGCAGACGACCGCCGTGCCGACGGCCACGCCGACGAGGCGATTCTGGAACGGCTTTGCGATGACACAGGCCAGCCCCAGCAGGGTAAAGGCCAGCACATAGTCCAGCAGGATCATGCCGACCAGCGGCAGCAGGCCGGGTGCCGGGGGTGCGTAGAAGCCCAGCAGCATCTGCAGCAGGCTGTTGACAAAGCCGGTGAACAGACCCCACTTCACGCCGTGGCGGAAGGAGATCATGATGAACGGCAGCATGCTGAACAGCGTGATGGAGCCGCCGTTGGGCAGCTCATAGATCTTGATGTTGGCCAGCACCGTGCCGAGGGCGATCATCAGGGCGCACTCAACGAGGGTACGGGTCTTGGAATAGGTTTTGGACATGGTATCCACTCCTCAAAAAAATGTAACACAAAACAGAAAAAGCGCCCGCAGGGTATTCCTGCAGGCGCAAAAAGCGTTATGACGGGGGTCAAACTTCCTACGCCGGCATTACCCGGATCAGGTTCAAGGCGACCCAAAACTGCGGTTTGTTTTGATCTCAGCCGAGGATGCCCCTCAGCGCCCCTGTTTTTATGTCCATCTTCCATTATACACACCGCCATGCGTTTGTCAAGCGCCATCCTTCCACTCCTTCAGCAAGTATGAGGTGGCGAAAGCCTGACGCAAAAAGAGGACGCCCTCACGAGCGTCCTCTTTTGCTATCTAAACTTACTTGCTGACCTTGATGAGGTCTGCGCCCGGCTCGACATCGCCGGAGGCCACAACCTCGACAGCCTTGAAGTCATCGGTATTGGTCACGACTGTGATGACCACAGCAGGGTGACCGGCAGCTGCGATCTTGCCCAGATCCATCTCCAGCAGCAGATCGCCCTTCTTTACCTTATCGCCGACCTTGACCTTCGGGCTGAAGCCGTCACCCTTCATCTCAACGGTATCCACGCCGACATGGATCAGGATCTCAACGCCGCCGTCAGCCATAATGCCCAGCGCATGGCCGCTGTCGGGGGCCTGGGTGATCTCACCGCCGGCCGGGGCAAAGACCTTGCCCTCGCTGGGGTCAATGCCGCAGCAGGTGCCCAGAATGCCCTGTGCAAACACCTCATCGGGGATGTTCTCCATCGGCACAAAGGCGCCCTTGGCATCAGCAGCCAGCATCATGGGGAAGGTCGGCTCCGCAGGTGCGGCAGGTGCGGCAGATTTCTTCAGAAAATCAAAAAATCCCATCGTTCATTTTCTCCTTCGTAAGCCCTTTGCGGGCAGTTTCATAGTTCTATTATACCCCCCGCCCCGTCAAAAAGCAAGGCGGGCAGACACTTTTACATCTGCTCCATCACGGCGCGTATCGCCTGCCAGGTAATGCGCGCAATCTCAGCCGGCGGCGGCTGGAACTGATTTTCCTGCCAGGCCGCAATCGTACCAAAGCAGCCGTTGACCGCAAAGGAAAGCATATATTTCTGATCCTCGGTCCCGCCGGTGGGGGCAAAGTTGCCCCAGCAGCGCTCGGCTATGAGCCGCTTTACGCTGGAGGTAAACTCCGACTCCCAGCTTTTGCCGTAGAGAGCGGCGCACAGGTCGGGATTCTCGGTCAAATAGGTAAAGAGCGCCACCAGCGCTGTGGGGACATCTTCCTGCGAGATGCTGGGGATCAGGGTGTCCATCAGCTCATTCAGCCGCTTCAGCTGGGCGGCCTCCATCTGGTCCATCAGGGCATAAATATCGGTGTAATGAAAGTAGAATGTGCCGCGGCTGATACCGGCCAGCTCCGTCAATTCACGCACCGTGATCTCACGCAGACTTTTTTGCTGCAGCAGCGTGATCAGCGCCTGATACAGCCGCTGCTTGGTCATGCGCACACTGCGGTTGGCGTCCCCCTTGGCGTTCATTGTATGCACCGCCTTCCTCACGATTTACTACTTTAAGAATAGCCGTTTTTAACACTGATGTCAAGGATTTTTAAACCATTTGTACTAAATTGTCTGTCTTTGTTGACTGTTTTTTATCAAATTCGCAGTTTGCACACCGGTGCGGTTATGCTACAATAGGGGCGGGGAGTGATACTATGAAAATCGACCGTGCCCGTGCGCAGCGGGCCTTTGCCGACTATGCTGCGCATTACAACACCGCTGACCCGAAGGTAAAGCTCAAGATCGACCACACCTACCGCGTGGCAGCCCTCTGCAGCAGGATCGCTGAAAGTCTTTCGCTGCCGCAGCAGGACATCGACCTTGCATGGCTGAGCGGCATACTGCACGATGTGGGCCGCTTTGAACAGCTGCGCCGGTACAACACCTTTATGGATGCGCAGTCGGTCAGCCATGCTGCGCTGAGCGTCTCAGTCCTGTTTGACGAGGGGCGCATCCGGGACTATCTCGATGACACCAACGCCGACAGCCTGCTGCGCGCGGCGGTGGAGTGGCACAGCGCCTTCCGCCTGCCGGACAGTCTGGATGAACGCACGCAGCGGTTCTGCCAGATCCTGCGGGACGCCGATAAGATTGACATCCTGCGCGTCAATGTCGAGACCCCGATGGAGGAAATTTACAATGTCACCACAGCCCAGCTGCGCCAAAGCCCCGTGACCCCGGCTGTGCTGGACGCCTTTTATGAGCATCACTGCGTACTGCACAGCCTGAAAAAATGGCCCGCGGACAACGCCGTGGGCCATGCATCTCTGATATTTGAGCTGTGCTATCCCGAAAGCCTGCGGATCGTAGACGAGCAGGGGTGGCTTTGGCGGCTGCTGGCCTTCAAAACCGACAACCCCGACACCGCACGGGCGTTTGAAAAGATCACCGCAGAAATGAAGCGGTGGCTCAAGGCCAACGGCTGTTAAAGCCCCTGCACTAAAATCACTGCGATCAGCACGGGCAGCACATATTTAAAGTAGGGCTTGACCCAGCGCGGCATTTTGGGGCCGTCACCGGTGTTGCACTCGGCCGTGTAGCCGTCAAAGCCCCAGCCCCAGCGGGTGACGCAGAACAAAAGATACACAAGGCTGCCGCCCGGCAGCAGCAGGTTGCTGACGAGGAAATCCTCGAAATCCAGCACGGTGGAGCCGGCACCCAAAGGCTGGATAAAGCTCCAGACACTGTAGCCCAGCGCACAGGGCAGCCCCAGCAGGACGAGCGCCGTCATGCCGATGACGCAGGCCCTGCGGCGGTCCCAGCCAAAGTTTTCGCAGGCGCAGGCGATGAGATTTTCAAACACGGCAATGACCGTGGAAAAGCTTGCAAAGGTCATGAACAGGAAAAACAGCGTGCCCCACAGCCGGCCGCCCGCCATATTCGTAAAGACATTGGGCAGCGTGATGAAGATCAGGCTCGGGCCTGCATCGGGCGCAATGCCGAAGGAGAAGCAGGCCGGGAAGATGATCAGCCCCGCGCAGACCGCCACAAAGGTGTCCAGCACGCAGATGCGGGCAGCCTCACCGGGCAGGGTAAAGCGGCGGTCCATATAGCTGCCGAAGATCTCAATCGCGCCGATGCCGAGGCTCAGCGTAAAGAAGGACTGGTTCATTGCCGCCGTGATGACATTGCCAAGGCCCTGCTCGGCAGCGCGCCCTGCATCCGGCAGCAGGTAGAAGGCAAGTCCCTCGCCCGCGCCGGGCAGCGTAAAGCTGTGGACGACCAGCACCAAAATCAGCACCAGCAGGGCGCTCATCATCCATTTGCCGACCTTTTCCAGCCCGCCCTGCAGGCCGCGGCCGCAGACGATGAAGCCCGCCACCGTGATAACAGCCATCCAGAACACCATCTCGGCAGGGTTGGCCAGCATCTCGCCAAAGACGCTGCTCGCCTGCTCAGCGTTCAGTCCGTCAAAGCTGCCTGTCAAAAACCGGACAAAGTAATCAAGCATCCAGCCTGAGACGGTCGTGTAATACATCATCAGCAGCGTGCAGCCCGCCATGCAGAACCAGCCGTGGATATGCCACTTACTGCCCTCCGGCTCCAGCGTCTTGTACGCGGCGCGTGCTGCGCCGCGGCCCGCCCGGCCGACTGCCAGCTCCATCGTCAGCACCGGCAGCCCCATAAGCACCAGAAAAAGCAGGTAGAACAGCACAAAGATACCGCCGCCGCACTGGCCCGTGACGGTGGGAAACCGCCAGACATTGCCGATGCCGATCGCGCAGCCGGCGCTGACAAGGATGAAGCCAAGGCGCGAGCCGAAGCCCTCTCGTTGTTTTTGGGATTCCATACGATTCCTCTTTTCTCACAAAGTAGTATTATTATAGCGTATCACGGCGAGGCTTGCAAGAGGTGAATCACGGTGTTATAATTATGGCAACACCCGTAGTGTGGCGTACATACTAATGCGTAAGGAGTTAAATATGCTTCGTTTTGAATGTGACTATGGCGAGGGTGCAGCCCCCGCCGTGCTGGATCTTATGCAAAGGACCAATTTTGACCAGACCCCCGGCTATGGGGAGGATGCCTACTGCGCCAAGGCCGCCGCGCAGATCCGGCTGCTCTGCGATGCACCGGACGCAGATGTGCATTTCTTTGTGGGCGCAACGCAGGCCAATCTGACGGTTATTGCCGCGGCACTGCGGCCGTGGCAGGGCGTGCTGTGCGCTGACACAGGCCATATCCATGTCCATGAGACCGGCTCCATCGAGGCCACCGGCCACAAATGTCTGGCACTGCCGTCCAAGGCAGGCAAGATCACTGCGCGCCAGATCCGCAAAGCGGTCGAGGAGCACCGCACCAACGCCAGCCATGAGCATGAGGTTCAGCCCGGCATGGTCTACCTCTCCAACCCGACCGAGGTCGGCACCCTTTATACAAAGGAGGAACTGACCGCCATTTCTGCCGCCTGCTATGAGCTGGGTCTTTACCTGTTTGTGGACGGTGCCCGCATGGCCTACGGCCTGACCAGCCCCGCCAACGACCTGACGCTGCAGGACTATGCGGCGCTCTGTGATGTGTTCTATCTGGGCGGCACCAAGTGCGGCGCACTCTTTGGCGAGGCAGTCGTCATCACCAACGATGAGCTGAAAGGTGATTTCCGCTACTGCATCAAGCAGCACGGCGGCATGCTGGCCAAAGGCCGCCTGCTGGGTGAGCAGTTCCTTGCCCTGCTGGACGGCGAGGACGGCGGCGGCAGCAGCCTGTATTTCACGATGGCCAAAAAGGCAGACGAGCAGGCGCTGCGCATCCGCGCAGCCTTCGAGGAAAAGGGCTGTGGTCTGCTGCACGATTCCCAGACGAACCAGCAGTTCTTTGTCCTGCCCGATGCATGGTACGAAAAGCTGGCTGAGGGCTATGCCATGACCCACATGGGCAAGCCCGACAAGCACCACACCGCTGTGCGCATCTGCACCAGCTGGGCGACGAAGGACGAGGCAGTGGAACAGCTTCTCGCCGATGTAAAAGCCCTGTAAGCGGTCTTTTTCAATGCCTCCGCAGCAAAAAAATCCCGCATCCTTGCGATGCGGGATTTTTTGCTGCCAGTCAAAGTAGCGCCGTATTATGTGGTCACTTCTGCACGCGCTTATCGCACTTGATAGCCAGCTTTGTGCCGATGGTCTGCAGGATCTGCACCAGCACGACCAGCAGGGCCGTTGCAAAGAACTCCAGCACAACATTAAAGCGGTAATAGCCGTAGTTGATGGCGATCTTGCCCAGACCGCCGCCGCCGATGATGCCGGCCATAGCGCCGTAGCCCATGATGGTGGTAGCTGCAATCGTCACATTCGCCACAAGGCTCGGCATGCTCTCAGGGACCATGACCTTTGTAATGATCTGCAGCGGCGTTGCGCCCATGCTCTGGGCGGCCTCGATCACGCCGCCGTCCACCTCACGCATGCTCGTCTCGACCAGACGGGACACAAAGGGGAAGGATGCGATGACCAGCGGCACAATGGACGCCACCGTGCCGATGGAGGTGCCCACAATGGCGCGGGACAGCGGAATGACAATGATCATCAAAATCAGGAAGGGCACACTGCGCAACAGGTTCACAAGGCCGTTGAGCAGCGCCATCAGCCAGCGGGGCAGGGGACGCACGCCGCCCTGCTCACCGGTGACAAGGCAGACCCCCAGCGGCAGGCCGATGACCAGCGCCAGCAGGGTCGCAACTACGGTGGACCAGATGGTCTCCCAGGTTTCAAACGGAATGGTGGGCAGGATCTGCATGAATGTCTGCCAGTCCTTGCCTGCAAAAAACTCTGCCATCAGCCGTTCACCTCCTCATAGGTAATGCCGGGATAGTTCTTGATGTAGTCGAGCGCTGCGGCCGCCTTATCATCGTCAGGCAGGGCCAGCAGCATGGTGCCCAGCGTCTGGCCGTTCACGATGCGGGTATCCGCCGCCATGATGGACACCAGCGCGCCGCACTCAATGGCAAGGCTTGCGACCAGCGGCTTATCGGTGGTCTGGGTGCCGCCGAACGCCACGCGCACCAGTTTATGGCCGGGCAGCGGCTCCGCCTGGGGTGCACCGGCAGGGTAGACGAGCCGCCGTGCCGCCTTGGAGGTGGGGTGGCTGAAGATGGCCTGCACCTCGCCCTCCTCCACGACTGTGCCGTTGTCCAGAATGGCCACGCGGTTGCAGACCTCCTCGACCACGCTCATCTGGTGGGTAATGATAACGACCGTGATGCCCAGCTCGCGGTTGATCTTCTGGATCAGCTGCAGGATAGCATGGGTCGTGTTGGGGTCCAGTGCGCTGGTTGCCTCATCGCAGAGCAGCACCTTCGGGTCGGTCGCCAGCGCGCGGGCGATGGCGATGCGCTGCTTCTGGCCGCCGGACAGCTGGGCCGGGTAGGCGTCCGCCTTATCGGGCAGGCCGACCAGCTCCAGCAGCTCGCGGGCACGGGCCTCGGCCTTATCCCGGGGGACCTTGGCCAGTTCCATCGGGAACATGATATTGCGCAGGCAGGTGCGCTGCATCAGCAGATTGAACTGCTGAAAGATCATTGTGATCTCGCGGCGGGCCGCGCGCAGGTCGGCTGCATTCAGCTCCTGCATCTGCTTTCCGTTGACGATGACCTTGCCCTCATCGGGGCGTTCCAGCATGTTGATGCAGCGTACCAGCGTAGATTTTCCGGCGCCCGACATGCCGATAATGCCGTAGACATCCCCGTCCCGAATCGTCAGGTTGATGTCGTTCAGCGCAATGACCGTGCCGCCCTGCGTGGCAAAGCGCTTGGTCAGGTGTTGCAATTCGATCATGGGTTTTCTCCCTCACTTACAAAGATAGCGAATGAGCGCAAAAACTCATTCGCTATTGATTGTACTCTATATTCCGGCAGGTTGCAAGGGTTTTCTTTTCTATTAGGGCCTTGCACTGTAGGGGCGAGCATTGCTCGCCCGCGGGCGGTCAATGACCGCCCCTACAACCTTACCGCGGATATGTTTTTCCTTAGAAAATGGGCACGACCGCGCCGTCATAGGTGCTGTTGATGTACTCCTTGACCTTGTCGCTGGTCAGGGCGGCGTACAGGGCCTGAATGGCGGGGTCATTCTCGTTGCCCTCCTTCACGACCAGCACATTGGCGTAGGTCTGGGCAGCCTCAGAGGATGCATCCTCGGTGGCAAGGGCGTCCTTACCAACGGAGAAGCCAGCCTCCATCGCGTAGTTGCCGTTGATAACGGCGAAATCAACATCCTGCACGGTGCGGGGCAGCTGTGCAGCCTCGATCTCCTCGATCTTCAGGTTATGGGGGTTCTCGGTGATGTCGTTGATGGTCGCGGTCAGACCGGCGCCGTCACGCACGGTGATCAAACCCTGAGCGGCCAGCAGCTGCAGGGCGCGGGCCTCGTTGGTGGTGTCGTTGGGCACGGCGATGGTTGCACCGTCCGCGATAGCGGCAAGGTCATTGCTCTTGCCCGGATAGATGCCGAACGGCTCATAGTGGACGGCGCCGACGCTGACAAGATGGGTGCCGTTCTCCTCGTTGAAGCTGTCGAGGTAGGGGGTGTGCTGGAAGTAGTTGGCATCGACCTCGCCGCTCTCGGTGACAAGGTTGGGCTGCACATAGTCGCTGAACTCAACGACCTGCAGGTCGATGCCCTGCTCGGCCAGAACCTCCTTGGCTACATTCAGGATCTCGGCATGGGGCGTGGGGGAGGCGGCGACCTTCAGGGTCGTGCCGGCCAGCTCGCTGGTCTCAGCGGTGGACTCGGCGGCAGATTCCGCAGCGCTGGAAGCGGTGCTTCCAGCGGGGGCGGCCTCGGAGGTGGAGGCGGAGGAGCCGCAGGCGGCGAGGCTCAGGGCCAGAGTAGCGGCAAGCGTTGCAGAAATGAGTTTTTTCATGATATATTCTCCTTTATAATTGTCAGGTGTGTTGTTGATTGAATGTGTGTTCCCTCTATTTTCAACACATTCGCACACCGGGCTGCTTGTAAACGGGGCCTCTTGTCATGGTTACAAACTTCCTTTCCAAACAAAAGCGGGATGTCGGCTTTTACCCCGGCATCCCGCTGCAAGTTTTCATTACGCGCTGTATTTTGCGCACAAGAAAGCTGGCACAGGCTGCCGGAGCAACATGCACATGCACATCATCATCATACCAGAACGATAAGCCGTCATTGGTCTGTACCCCTTTCTCTCGTGATTGGTCAGCGGTCATTTGCTTTCCATGGCTCACAGTATACGCCTGTGAACCGGTTCTGTCAACACCTTCTTGCATAAAAATGCACATTTCGTCAGTTTGCATATATCCTACTGCGTTAGTAGGTAGTAGACTTGCAAAATTCCCAGTATTATGCTATGATTAGTCTTACTAATTCCGATAAAGGGAGCATCACCATGAAATTTTCGACCCGCGACCGTTATGCCCTGCGCCTGATGGTGGAGCTGGCCAACCACCCCAATGACCTGATCCCGCTGAAGGATATCAGCGACAAGCAGCGCATCAGCTTAAAATATCTGGAGCAGATCGTCACCCCGCTGGCAAAATCCGGCCTTGTTTCCAGCGTGCGCGGCGCACAGGGCGGCTACCGTCTGGCCCGCCCGGCTACGGAGATCACCTCCGGCGAGATCCTGCGCGCCGTAGAAGGGGAGCTGACGGCCATTCCGTGTCTGGCTTCTGCGGTGGATTGTCCCCACCGCGGCCAGTGCCACACGCTGGATTTCTGGTCCGGCCTAAACGATTTGATCAACAAATATGTGGACGGCATTACACTGGAGCAGCTGCGCACCATGCCGGAGGTGCCGGAGATAGGGGAAAGCTGCGAGTAAGGTCATGCAGGCACCCTGAGATGGGGGCCTTTTTGCGCGGGCAAAGCCCGCGGGGAAGCCTCCCCTCACAGGGGAGGTGGTCGAGCGAAGCGATGACCGGAGGGGCTTTTCGGCTCGCCTTTCCTGTCACTTCACGAAAAGGGACTCTTGCTATGTCGGAATACAAAGAGTTGCTCTCCCACGCCCGCCAGTTGCGGCGAGAAATGACCAAAGAGGAACGCCATCTATGGTATGACTTCCTGCGTAATTACTCACCACGCTTTGCACGACAAAAGCTTGTTGTACCCTATATTCTGGATTTTTACTGTGCCTCAGCCCGCCTTGCAGTCGAATTAGACGGCAACCAGCACTACAAGGACACCGGGAAAGCGTATGACGAACGGCGCACTGCCTATTTGCAGCAGAAGGGGATACAAGTGCTGCGGTTCTCCAATCCGGATGTAATACGGAATTTTGACGGGGTATGCATGCAGATTGACCTTACGGTCAAGAAAATTCTGGTCCAAAAGAGGTAACAGCCGTAAGGCGGCAAAGCCCCTCCTGTCATCGCTATCGCTCGACCACCTCCCCGCTGCGCGAGGAGGCTTTCTCGCGGGCTTCGCCCGTAAAAGTGCTCCCTATTCTGGGGAACCAGCCGAGTTTACGGGGCCTGAGGGGCCTTGCACCTTCTTTCCTTTTCTGCTCACAAGAAATTCCCGCCTGCAACACAGATGTTGCAGGCGGGAATTTTTTATCGCACTATTTCAATCACAGATTAAAATACCGCTTGGCATTATAATAGCTAATGCCCTCAACGATCTTCTGCAGGGCCTTCTCATCGTTGGGATACTGGCCGTTCTCGACCCAGTTGCCGATCAGGTTGCACATCAGGCGGCGGAACAGCTCATGGCGGGTGTAGCTCAGGAAGCTGCGGCTGTCGGTCAGCATACCGATGAAGTTGCCCAACAGGCCCAGACGCGCCAGCGTCTTCATCTGCTGGTACATGCCGTCGTCAGTATCGCAGAACCACCAGGCAGAGCCAAGCTGGATCTTGCCGGGGATCTCGTCATCCTGGAACGCCCCCAGAATGGTGCCCAGCATGTCGAAGTCGGCGGGGTTCAGGCTGTACAGGATGACCTTCGGGCAGGCGTCCTCTTTGGTCAGTGCGCTCAGCAGGCTGCTGATGGTAGCGCTGCAATCGGTCACGGCGATCATATCAAAGCCGGTGTCGGGGCCGAGCTTGCGGTACATCTTGTCGTTGACATTGCGCAGGCAGCTGTAGTGCATCTGCATGACAACGTTGTGCTTCTTGTACAGGGCACCCAGCTTCAACAGCAGGTAGGTGGTGTACTCGTCGCCTTCCTCCTTGGTCAGGGTCTCACCGGCCATAGCCTTCTTGAAGGCAGCAGTTGCCTTCTCAGCGTTCGTTTCGGCGAAGGGGATGTAGTCCAAACCGTGGTCAGAAGCGCGGCAGCCCATCTCGACGAAGAACTCCAGGCGTTCTTCCAGCGCACTGACAACGCAATTTGCACAGGCAAACTTGCGGCCCACAACTTCCTCCAGCTTATGGATGTAATCGGCGAAGCCCTCCTTGCGGATGTTCAGGGCCTTGTCGGGGCGGAAGGACGGGGCGACGATGACCTTGATGGTCGGGTCTTCCTTGATCTTCTTGTGCCACTCAAGGGAGTCGATGGGGTCGTCGGTGGTGCCGACCATGGCGACGTTGCTCTGCTCGATCAGGCCGCGGACGGTCAGCTTCGGGTCATGCTGCAGCTTGTCGTTGCAGAGGTTCCAGACCTCCTCGGCGGTCTCGCCGTTCAGCACGCCCTCATAGCCGAAGTACTTCTTCAGCTCAAGGTGGCACCAGGTGTACATCGGGTTGCCGATGGCCATCTCCAGGCTCTCGGCGAATTTCTGGAAGCGCTCACGGTCGGGCTTGTCACCGGTGATGTACTCCTCGGGCACGCCGTTGGAGCGCATCACGCGCCACTTATAATGATCGCCGAAGTAGTAGTCACTGCCGTCGGCCAGCACCTGATGGCCGCCCAGCCAGACCTGCGCGATGTTCTCAAAGCGGCGGTCCTCGTAGATCTCCTGCGGGGGGATATGGCAGTGGTAGTCCACGATGGGCAGCTTGGCCGAATAGTCGTGGTACAGATGCTGCGCAGTGGGGGTCTCAAGCAAAAAGTCCTTGTCCATAAACGCTTTCATGTATAGACGCTCCTTTTGTAATGGATGAAATCGGATGCAGCCGCCGAGGCCCGATAGCACAAACCTTGCGCATCTCAAATGCCCCAAAACGGCATACTCTGTTACTATTATACATAACAAAAACTGCTTGCACAAGTTGCAAAAATTGCTTGATACCCTAAATTATAGCTAAAAAACTATAAACAATGTTGTGCAACTTGTGGAAAGCAAAAAACAGCGCAAAATATGTGCGCTGTTTTTTTATTGCATCTTGACGAAATCGGGCAAAGAAAATACAATGTTAGGTAACAAGGCGTACCGCAGCACCCATGCCGCAGTACCAGAATGGTTTATGATTATAAGGAGAAAGCGTCTATGGAAACCTTGAATTATGATGTTCTTGCGAAATCCGGCTATAACGGCTACATTCTGAAAAACGCTCCCGAAAAGGTCCTGCAGTTCGGCGAAGGCAACTTCCTCCGCGCATTTGTTGACTATTGGTTCGACCTTGCCAACGAGAAGGCAGACTGGAACGGCAAGTGCGTTCTGGTCCAGCCCATCGCCCCGGGTCTTGCCAAGATGATCAACGAGCAGGAGGGTCTGTACACCCTCTACCTGCGCGGCAGTGAAAACGGCCAGAAGGTCGATGACAAGCGCGTCATTTCCAGTGTTTCCCGCTGCCTGAACCCGTATGAGGAGGAGGGTTTCCGTCAGATGATGGAGGTCGCCGCCAGCGACGATCTCGAGATCATCGTTTCCAACACCACCGAGGCCGGCATCGTCTACGACCCCGCCTGCAAGCTGGAGGATGTTCCCGCATTCAGCTTCCCCGGCAAGCTGACTCAGGTGCTGTACCACCGTTATAAGGCCGGCAAGAAGGGCATCATCATGCTCGCCTGCGAGCTGATCGACAACAACGGCAAGGAGCTGCTCAAGTGCGTCAACCAGTACATCGAGCAGTGGGGCCTTGAGGACGGCTTCAAGAAGTATGTCAACGAGGACTGCACCTTCTGCGGCTCTCTGGTCGACCGCATCGTCCCCGGCCGCATCCGCGACCCGAAGGAGGTTGCCGAGCTGGAGGAAAAGCACGGCTACGCCGACCCGCTGCTCGATGTCGGCGAGGTCTTTGGCGTCTGGGTCATCGAGGGCGACACCAAGCTGAACGATGTGCTGCCCTTCCGCAAGGCCGGCATCGAGGGCCATGTCTTTGTCACCCCCGACATGAGCCCGTACAAGAAGCGCAAGGTCCGCATCCTGAACGGCGCCCACACCGGCTTTGTACTGGGCGCCTACCTCGCCGGCTTCGACATCGTGCGCGACTGCATGCATGACGAGACCGTTCTGGGCTACATGAACAAGATGCTGCTGCAGGAGGTCGTGCCCATCCTGCCGCTGGATCAGGACGACTGCAAGAAGTTTGCCGCCGCCGTGGAGGATCGCTTCAACAACCCGTTCGTCAACCATGAGCTGATGAGCATCTCTCTGAACTCCACCTCCAAGTGGCGCGCCCGCAACATGCCCTCCTTCCTCGAGTATGTCGAGAAGAACGGCAAGCTGCCCACCTGCCTGACCATGAGCTTTGCCGCATACATTGCCTTCTACAGCAATGATGTGCAGGAGCTGACCGACAAGGGTCTGGTCTGCAAGCGCGCCAAGGGCAACGAGTACACTGTCTCCGATGACCGCTGGGTCCTCGAGTTCTACAATGCGCACAAGAACGACAGCATCCCCGCGCTGGTCCATGCCGTCATGACCAACGAGCAGATGTGGGGTCAGGATCTGACCAAGGTGCCCGGCTTTGAGGAGGCCACCGTCAAGAATCTGACCAACATCCGCGAGAATGGCGCGCTGGCCGCTTACAAGAGCTGCCTGTAAGCCCATAAAGGCTTCTCCCCGAGGGACTGCGCCCGCAGGCGCGTGTCGGAGCGCAACCGCCGAAGGCGGCTCTTAGCGCGTAGACTGAAGCTGTCACCGAAGGTGACTGATGAGGGGCGCGTTCGCCATTGCTGCCCGCAAACGGGTTGCCGCCGTAACGCTGCCCCTCATCCGACCGCGCGCCGCGCGGCCACCTTCCCCCAAGGGGGAAGGCTTAAAACGTACCCCATTGGGGCCGGAGGATGCCCTCCGGCCCCGCTTTTATTATTAGTAAGGAGGCATCTTATGCCCATTGCCATTAAGATCAACCCCGCCGATAATGTAGTCGTTGCCCTGCACCCCATCGCCAAGGGCACCGCTGTTCCCGTTGACAACACCACCGTCACTGCTGTTGAGGATATTCCTCAGGGCCACAAGATGGCTATTGCCGCCATCAAGGCGGGGGAGAATGTCATCAAGTACGGTTTCCCCATCGGCCATGCCACGGCAGACGCCGTGCCCGGCACTTGGATGCACACCCACAACATCAAGACCAACCTTTCCGGTGAGATCGAGTACAGCTACCATCCCGATGTCCACCCGCTGACCCCGGTTGCGCCGGAGACCTTTATGGGCTACCGCCGCAAGGACGGCCGCGCCGCCATCCGCAACGAGATCTGGATCATCCCCACGGTCGGCTGCGTCAATGACTGCGCCAAGGCGCTCGTACGCGACAATCAGGATCTCGTCACCGGCAGTATTGACGGCCTGTACACCTTTACCCATCCGTTCGGCTGCTCCCAGACCGGCCATGACCACGCGCAGACCCGCAAGCTGCTGGCCGCGCTGACCCGCCACCCCAACGCCGGTGCCGTGCTGGTGCTGTCTCTGGGCTGCGAGAACCTGACCCACGACCAGTTTCTGACTGAGCTGGGCGAGTACGACCACGACCGCGTCAAGTTCCTGACCTGTCAGGATGTCGAGGATGAGCTGGTGGCAGGCCGCGAGATTTTGAAGGAGCTGGCCGCCTACGCCGGGCAGTTCCGGCGCGAGGCGATCCCCGCAAGCGAGCTGGTCATCGGCATGAAGTGCGGCGGCTCGGACGGCCTGTCCGGCATCACCGCCAACCCGACCATCGGCCGCTTCAGCGATATGCTGTGCGCCCGCGGCGGCTCCACCGTGCTGACCGAGGTCCCCGAGATGTTCGGCGCCGAGGGCTTCCTGATGGACCGCTGCCAGAATGAGCAGGTGTTTGAGAAGGCCGTCAAGATGATCAACGGCTTCAAGGAATATTTCATCAGCCACAATGAGGTCGTCTACGACAACCCCAGCCCGGGCAACAAGCAGGGCGGCATCACCACACTGGAGGACAAATCCTGCGGCTGCGTGCAGAAGGGCGGCTCTGCGCCGATCATGGATGTCATCGACTACGGCGAGCCTGTCACCACCAAGGGTCTGAACATGCTGTACGGCCCCGGCAACGATCTGGTCAGTGCCACCGCGCTGACGGCAGCAGGTGCCCACATGGTACTGTTCAGCACCGGCCGCGGCACGCCGTTCGGCGCACCGGCCCCGACGCTGAAGATTGCCACCAACAGCCAGCTGGCTGCCAAGAAAAAGACTTGGATCGACTTCAACGCCGGTGTGGTCGCGGATGGTGAGCGCACGCTGGACGAGGCCGGCGCCGACCTGTACCGGCTGGTGCTGGATGTTGCCTCCGGCAACCAGACCTGTGCCGAGAAGAAGGGCTTCCGCGAGATCTCAATTTTCAAGGATGGCGTTGTATTGTAAGCCTGTTTGTGGTATAATTAAACACGAAAAAAACCACTACGCTGTAGGGGCCGGGCATGCCCGGCCCGCAACTTACCCGCAATCGGGTGCTTTCCACAAAGTTGCGGGCCGCACATGTGCGGCCCCTACGTGCATACAAAGGAGAGCCTTATCATGTCTACTCTGACTACCGGCACCTATGAAAAATACGGTGCTTCCTACAAGACCCTGACCCTGACCGATGGAGAGTACGCCTTTACCGTCACCCCCGAAAAGGGCGGCATGGCCACCTCCTTCACCAAAAACGGCGAGGAATACCTCTGGCTGCGCGACAAGAATTTTGAATCCACCGATCGCCCCCGCTGCGGCATCCCCATTCTGTTCCCCAACTGCGGCAAGCCCGATGACGGCGTACATCACTTCGGCGGCGCGGCCTATCCCATCGAGGTACACGGTCTGGCCGACCTACTTCCCTGGCAGGTCAAGACTGCCGAAGATTCCGCCATTGAGCTGACTCTGACGCCCAACGGCCTGACAAAGTTCGTCTACCCGTTCGACTTTGCGCTGACGATGCGCTATACCCTCTGCGGCAGCACTGCCACGCTGGCGCTGACCGTTGCCAACACTGGTGACAAGGCGCTGCCGTTCAGCGTTGGTTTCCACCCTTACTTCGGTGTGACCAGCCTCGACAATGTCTCCTTTGCCATTGACGCCGCCACCTGCAGCGAGAGCGCCAAGGGTGAGCAGCCCGCCGCGCCCGAGACGATCACACTAACCCGCAAGGAGGGCAGCGCTGACTCCATCCGCCTGCTGACCGGCGTCAAGAGCCCGATGCAGCTGACCGATGCCGGCAATGGCCACAAGGTCACGGTCAGCTTTGACGAGAGCGTCTTCTCCAACGGCGTGCTCTGGCAGCAGGACGCCGAAAGCTTCGTCTGCATGGAGCCGTGGAACGGCTGGGCAAACTCCGTCAATGAGGACGGTCGCCATGAAGAATTGAATCCCGGCGAAAGCAAAGAATTCAAGTGGAGCGTGACCATCGAGTAAGGCAGTAGGGGAGGGATTCATCTCTCCCGCGGTGCATTGAGGACGCCGCCCCCTACAAGCGTTGCGAGGTAGGGGCCGCACATGTGCGGCCCGCAGCCTTACCGTAAAAGCGCTTTTGCCGTACAGTTGCGGGCCGGGCATGCCCGGCCCCTACAACGATGCCAATAAAAAAGGACATCCGCCTTTTACGAGCGGATGTCCTTTTTATTGTTTGAAAGCTTCTTTGTTTACTTTCTTCTCGAAGAAAGTAAATCAGCCGGGCTGCTTGCCGATGTAGGCGAGGATGCCGCCGTCAACATAGAGGATCAGGCCGTTGACGAAGTCGGAAGCCTCGGAAGCGAGGAACACAGCGGGGCCGCCCAGATCCTCGGCCTTGCCCCAGCGCTCAGCGGGGGTCTTGGCAACGATGAACTGGTCGAACGGATGACGAGAGCCATCGGGCTGGATCTCGCGCAGGGGCGCGGTCTGCGGGGTGGCGATGTAGCCGGGTCCGATGCCGTTGCACTGGATGTTGTACTTGCCGTACTCGGAGGCAATGTTCTTGGTCAGCATCTTCAGACCGCCCTTGGCAGCGGCGTAGGCGGAAACCGTCTCGCGGCCCAGCTCGCTCATCATGGAGCAGATGTTGATGATCTTGCCGCCGCCCTGCTCGATCATATCGGGAATGACCGCCTTGGCGACGATGAAGGGAGCGTTCAGGTCAACATCAATGACCTGACGGAACTGGGCAGCGGTCATCTCGATCATCGGGATGCGCTTGATGATGCCGGCGTTGTTGACCAGCACATTGATGTGGCCGACCTCGGCAGTGATCTTCTTGACCATCTCATTGACGGCGTCCTCGTTGGTGACATCGCAGACATAGCCGTGGGCCTCGATACCGGCCTCCTTGTAGGCAGCCAGACCCTTATCGACCAGCTCCTGCTTGATGTCGTTGAAAACGATGGTGGCGCCGCAGTTCGCCATGGCGGTGGCAATGGCAAAGCCGATGCCGTAAGAAGCGCCGGTGATCAGCGCGACCTTGCCGGTCAGGTCAAAGGATTTCGGGGTGCAAACAGACATGATGCAAAACCTCCTAAAGTTTGTAACAGTCATATATTCCAGCGCCCATCACTGGGGCGCGAGAATTAAAGTAAATAGTTGCGCATATCTTGCGCAAGCCGGCGCAAAATATGTGCGTTTCTTGCGGTCAGCGCAAATCAGTCGTGGCGATATTATCCATATCATCGAACTCCATGTTCTCGCCGCCCATGGCCCAGATAAAGGTGTAATTCGATGTACCTACGCCGCTGTGGATGCTCCAAGAGGGGCTGATGACAGCGTCATAGTTATGCATGACGATGTGGCGGGTCTCAGTAGGCTCACCGCACATGTGGAAAACAGCCTGACCCTCGGGAACCTCAAAGTAGGTGTAGATCTCCATGCGGCGCTCATGGGTGTGGCTGGGCATGGTGTTCCAGTTGCTGCCCGGCTCCAGAGCGGTCATGCCCATCGACAGCTGGCAGGTCTTGAGGACGCTGGGGTGGATAAACTGGTTGATGGTGCGCTTGTTGCAGGTTTCCACAGAGCCGAGGGGACGCTTGGCAGCCTGCTCGATCGTGATGAGCTTATTCTCATAGCTGCAGTGGGCCGGGGCCGATACCATGTAGAATTTAGCGGGGTGCGCAGGGTCATCGCTCTTGAAGGAGACCTTCTCGTTGCCCTTTGTGATGTACAGGCAGTCCTTGTAGTTCAGGTGATACTCTTTGCCGTCAGCCGTGACCGTACCGGCACCATCACCGATGTTGAAGATGCCGATCTCGCGGCGCTCGAGGAAATAATGGGTGCCGAAATTGGCCCAGACATCGATGCCTTTGTCGATGGGCACTTCCTCATGCACCGGCATGCAGCCCAGTGTGACCATACGGTCCACATGGCTGTAGACGGCCACGACCTCATCGGCCTTGTACAGGCCGGTGATCAGCATCTCCTTGCGGGTCTCCTCCGTCGTATAGCGCTTGAAATCGCGCTGGTTGCAGGAATAACGGATATCCATACAGCGACTGCCTCCTTGACAGGTGTGTGTTTGTGAGCAAACATATTTTGCTATCGTTACTTCTATTATACAGCATTCAGTGCCGGTAACATAGTGGCAGTATTGCACAATTATTGTGTTTTGTTTTTGTGCAAATTATTGATGAATATTTTTCACTTTACAAATTAGCTGCTTTCAAGTATACTCATGTCAGTGTCACGGCCGCGAAGAAGCGGCCCGGCCCGACCCGGAAGCACCGGGTCGGGCCGATCTATTGTCAAAAACGAAGGAGCAGCCCCATGCTTACATTGGATAAGATCTACCATGCAAAATTTATTCTAAAACAGGTCGCCCGCAAAACCGATCTGATCGCAGCACCCCGGCTGTGCCCCGGCACGGACCTTTATTTAAAGACCGAGAACCTGCAGGTCACGGGCAGCTTCAAGGTGCGCGGCGCTTACTACAAGATCAGCCAACTCAGCGAGGAGGAGCGTGCCAAGGGCGTTATCGCCTGCTCGGCCGGCAACCACGCACAGGGCGTGGCGCTGGCCGCCACCCGCATGGGTATTAAAAGCGTGGTCTGTATGCCGGACGGTGCCCCTATTATGAAGGTAGAGAGCACCAAGCGCCTCGGCGCGGAGGTCGAGCTGGTCAAGGGCACCTACGATGATGCCCACGACCGCGCTGTGGAGCTGCAGGAGCAGACCGGCATGACCTTCATCCACCCCTACGATGACGAGCTTGTCATTGCAGGGCAGGGGACCATCGGTCTTGAGATCCTCGACCAGCTGCCTGATGTGGACGCGGTCATCGTGCCTATCGGCGGCGGCGGCCTGATCTCCGGCGTAGCGTTTGCCATCAAGAGCCTGCGCCCCGAGGTAAAGGTCTACGGCGTGCAGGCTGCCGGTGCCCCCAGCATGGAGCATGCCTTCCACGACCACAAGTACGAGACACTGGACAGCGCCGTGACCTTTGCAGACGGCATTGCAGTCAAGACGCCCGGCGAAACGACCTTTGAGATGGTGAGCCAGTATGTGGACGACATCGTCACCGTAAGCGAGGACGAGATCGCCGCCGCCATCCTTGCCCTGATGGAGAACCAGAAGCTGGTGGCCGAGGGCGCCGGTGCCACACCGGTGGCAGCCGCGCTTTTCGGCAAGTTGCCGCTGGCGGGCAAAAAGACCGTCTGCCTGATCTCAGGCGGCAACATTGATGTAAACATCCTCTCCCGTGTCATCACGCGCGGTCTGGTCATGAGCGGCCGCAAGACAAACCTGATGATCGCGCTCGAGGACAAGCCCGGCCAGCTGAGTCTGGTCAGCGACATCGTCTCGGGCTGCGGGGCCAATGTCGTGAGCGTCCACCATGACCGCAGCGATGCAAACATGGCCATCACAAGCTGCTTCCTGAAGCTGGGCCTTGAGACCCGCGATGCCGCCCAGATCGAAACGATCAAGCAGAAGCTGACCGAAGCCGGGTTTAAGCTGGTGACGGAGCGCGCCTGATTCTTATGCTATGTAGGGGCGAACATTGTTCGCCCGCGGAAGCTTTGCGGCAGCGCTGACTTTCCGGGTCGTCGAGGACGCCGACCCCTACGCGTAGGGGCGGATTCCATATCCGCCCGCGGATGTTTCTGCCGCCGCGAACGAGCACGGGCGAGCATTGTTCACCCCTACATAGTGGAGAAATTTTATACCTTAACTCCCGCTGCCAGCAGCTCGACAAACTGCTTGGCAACGCGCGGGCTGCGCCCGCCGGCACGGATGGCGAATGCCGCACCCTTGATGTACAGCTGGTCGCTGGGCATCTGGATGCCGTACTGCTTCGCCAGTTCGAGCAAGATGCGCTCATAGCGGTCCTTGTCAGGCTGCTGGAAAGTTACCGTCAGGCCGAACCGCGCTGCCAGACTCATCAGCTCCTGCCGGGTATCCGCCGCATGCAGGTCATCCCCGCTGCGGTCAGCCATCGTTTCCTTGACGAGATGGCGGCGGTTGCTGGTCGCGTAGACCGCCACATTATGGCTGCGCCCGCCGACACCGCCCTCTAAGATCGCCTTCAGCGCCGCAAAGTTATCATCGTTGGCAGAGAAGCTCAGATCGTCAATAAAGAGGATGAATTTCAGCGGATTGTTCGCCAGCTCGTCCATCAGGGCGGGGATCTGGTAAAGCTGGTTCTTTTTAACCTCGATCAGCCGCAGGCCGTCCGGCGCAAGCTCGTTGGCAACAGCCTTGACCGTGCTGGATTTGCCGGTGCCGGCATCGCCGTACAGCAGCACATTGTTCGCAGGGCGGCCCTCCAGCAGGGCGCGGGTGTTGGCGATGACCTTCTCCCGCTCCTGCTCATAGCCGGGCAGCTCGCTCAGCCGCTGCGGGTCGGGGTAGCGCACCGGCACCAGGCGGCCGTCCTCCAGCGCAAACACATGGTAGCGGGCAAACATACCGTAGCCCTTGCGTCCGGCCGCCGCGCGGCGCGCCTCATAGGCTGCGCGGTAATCCGCATCCGGCGTGGTCTGCCAGCGGGGCAGAAACGCCGCCGCGCCGGGGAACACCTCGTCCAGCGGGGCGCGCCCCAGCTGCTGCAGAAAGTCCAGTTCATCGGCCAGCGCCTTTTCCAGCACAGGGCCGGCATCCTGCCCGGCCGCCACACGCAGGCAGAGGTTTTCCTCCTCCAGCACGGTATTCAGCAGGGTATCCGTCCAGTTCGTGCCGCGGGCAAACAGCTCCGCCTCCAGCGCGGCAATCGCGCCCGTCAGCTCGTTTTCCTCCGCCGCCAGCGCCGCGCGCAGAGAGCCGAGCGGCTCGGCCGAAAGCAGCCCGCGAAACACCACAAGCCCGTCCAGACGAGCTAACCATTCATTACGCAACATATTCATAATCCTTTCCCAAGAGAATCACTCTTACCCACAGTATACCTGCCGCGACAAAAACTTGCAAGGTTTGTTGCGGAATTTTCAAGCAAGCCTTGACAAGCACGCAAAAATACGGTATAGTGTAACACAAATCCAGATAATGCTTGGATGGGAAGTTAGTAACGGCCCCGCCCCTTTCAGAGAACTGCCGGTCGGTGCAAGGCAGCAAGGCAGGCAAGCCGCGAACTGATCCCGGAGCAGACCACCCGAAAATCACAGTAGGGCGGTACGGGCGCACCCGTTACAGTGCCGGACCTTGTTGGAGGTTCATGAGGCGGGGGCACAGCCCCAATAAGAGTGGTACCGCAGAGTCGTGTTTTTACAGGCTTTGTCTCTTGGAATACGAGGGGCAAAGCCTGTTTTCATTTATTGCCCCATACCGGGGGCATGTAGGGCATGCCGCCCTACAGCTTCCCGGTAAGCAGTGTCAGGCAACAGGAAGGAGCAAGCATCATGAAATTGACCGGTTCGCAGATCTTCGTTGAGGTACTGGTCGAGCAGGGCGTGGATACCCTGTTCGGCTATCCCGGCGGTGCCGTGCTGAATCTGTATGACGAATTGTATAAAAATTCAGACCGTATACGCCATGTATTGACCGCGCATGAGCAGGGTGCTTCCCACGCAGCGGACGGCTACGCCCGCGCGACCGGCCGCACCGGCGTGGTGCTGGCCACCAGCGGCCCGGGTGCCACAAACCTTGTCACCGGCATCGCCACCGCCTATATGGACAGCGTACCGATGGTCGCCTTCACCGGCAATGTGGCCACGACGCTGCTGGGCAGGGATTCCTTTCAGGAGGCCTACATCGAGGGCATCACGATGCCGATCACCAAGCACAACTACACGGTCCGCCGTGTTGAGGATCTGGCCGACACGATGCGCGCCGCCTTCCGCATTGCCCAGTCGGGCCGCAAGGGCCCCGTGCTGGTCGATATTCCGAAGGACATCACCGCCGCCAGCTGTGAATTTACCCCCAAGGCACCGGAGCTGATCCGCACCGTGACCCGCTACGATGAGGAGGAGGTCAAGGCTGCCGCCCGGATGATCAACGAGGCAGAGCGCCCCATCGTCTACTTCGGCGGCGGCGTGCGCAGCGCGGCGGGCTGCCAGCCCCTGCGCGACCTGCTGGAAAAGACCGGTATGCCCGCCACCTACACCCTTATGGCCGCCGGTGTGCTGAGCTACGGCGAGCCGCACAATCTGGGGCTGCTGGGTATGCACGGCTGCTATGCCGCCAACAAGGCCATTGATGAGGCCGACCTCGTCATTGCCGTCGGCACCCGGTTCAGTGACCGTGTGGCTCTGAACCCCAACACCTTCGCCAAGCGTGCCAAGATCATCCAGATCGACATCGACCCGAGCGAGCTTGGCAAAAATGTCGCGGTAGACCTGAGCCTGACCGGCGATGCAAGCTATATCCTGCAGGCCATTTTGCCCTATGTCGAAAAGACCGAGCACAAGCTCTGGATGGAGCAGATCCGCGGCTGGCAGAAAAACGACTACAAGCCCGTGGACAGCGAAACCGAGCTGAAGCCCCATCAGATCATTGACGAGATCTGCAATCAGGCCGGCCCCGAGGCCGTCTATGTCACCGATGTAGGCCAGCACCAGATGTGGGCAGCACAGTATCTGCACCACACGAAATCCCGCGGTTTCCTGACCAGCGGCGGCCTGGGCACGATGGGCTTCGGCTACGGCGCGGCCATCGGCGCGCAGATGGCGCTGGGCCGCGACGCCCGCGTTGTCATGCTGACTGGCGATGGCTCCTTCCACATGAACCTGAACGAGGGCTGCACCGCCGTCAGCTATGAGCTGCCCATCATCACGGTCATCTTCAACAATCAGGTGCTGGGCATGGTCCGCCAGTGGCAGACGACCTTCTATGAGAAGCGCTACTCCGACACCGACCCCCACCGCCGCACCGATTTCGTCAAGCTGGCCGAGGGCTTCGGTGCCAAGGGCTACCGCGCCGAGACGCCCGCCGAGTTCAAGGCGGCCTTCGCCGATGCGATGAAGCAGAAGGGCCCCAGCTGGATCGACTGCCGCATCGGCAAGGACGAGAAGGTGCTGCCGATGATCCCCGGCGGCGGCAGCATCAACGACATCATCATGGAATGAGGTGACACGCATGGAACAGAATAACAGCACCCGGCGGGTCATCAGCCTGCTGGTCGACAACTCCAACGGCGTTCTGGCGCGCATTTCCAGCCTGTTCTGCCGGCGCGGCTTCAACATCGACAGCCTGACGGTCTCGGCCACCAACGACCCCGCTGTCAGCCGCATCACCGTCACGCTGCGCGGCACCGAGCAGGCGCTCAACCAGTTGATCCTTCAGACCGAACGCCTTGAGGTCACCCGCCAGATCTTTGAGCTGGACCCCGACAAGAGCCTGCAGCGTGAGCTGCTGCTTTTAAAGGTAGCGTGCGATGCCGGAAACCGCGCCGCCCTGCGGGAGATTTCCAGCATTTACAAGGCCAAGATCATCGACCTGTCGCCCGACAGCATGATCTTTGAGCTGACCGGCAAGCCGGACAAGATCGATGCCTTCCTCACAATGCTTCGGGATTACGACATTCTTGAGCTTTGCCGCACCGGCGTCACGGCATTGGAGCGCGGCGGCAAGCACCAGCACATGCAAAAGCCCGCGCAGGAGGTCGGAGAGGCGCAGCTGCCCCTGCCCGGGACGCATTGTCATTGAGCTGTTCGTAAATTTCGAATGCCCGTAGGGGCGGATTCCATATCCGCCCGCCGTAGGCTGCGCTGCACGGGCGCATATAGAATGCGCCCCTACGGAATATAATTTTCGTTTCCCAATTAAAATTACAAATATAAAAATTATCAACAACAAAAGGAGACCTACCATGGCTATCAACAAGTATTACGATTCCGATTGCAACCTCGGCGTGCTCGACGGCAAGACCGTTGCCGTCATCGGCTTCGGCTCTCAGGGCCACGCCCACTCCGAAAACCTGGCCGAGAGCGGCGTCAATGTGGTCGTTGGCCTGCGCAAGGGTTCCGCCCACTGGGAGAAGGCCAGCGAGTTTGCCGCCACCCATGAGAACTTCAAGGTCATGGAGGTCGAGGAGGCTGCCAAGGCCGGTGATGTCGTCATGATGCTCGTGCCCGATGAGCTTTGCGCCGACATCTACAACACACAGGTTGCCCCCTACATGACCGAGGGCAAGGCACTGGCCTTTGCACACGGCTTCAACATCCACTTCAAGACCATCACCCCGCCGAAGAATGTTGATGTCATCATGATCGCCCCCAAGGGCCCCGGCCACATCGTCCGCCGCCTGTACACCGAGGGCGAGGGCTGCCCCTCCCTGATCTGCGTGGAGCAGGACTACACCGGCAAGGCCAAGGAGATCGCTCTGGCCTACGCCTCCGGCATCGGCGCCGGCCGCGCCGGCATCCTCGAGACCACCTTCAAGGAGGAGACTGAGACCGACCTGTTCGGTGAGCAGGCTGTCCTCTGCGGCGGTGTCTGCGAGCTGATCCAGGCTGGCTTCGACACGCTGGTCGAGGCCGGTTACGCCCCCGAGATGGCCTACTTTGAGACCTGCCATGAGATGAAGCTCATCGTTGACCTCATCAACGAGGGCGGCTTCTCCAAGATGCGCTATTCTATCTCCAACACTGCCGAGTACGGCGACTACCGCACCGGCAAGCGCCTCATCACCGAGGACACCCGCAAGGAGATGAAGCAGGTCCTGAAGGAGATTCAGGACGGCACCTTTGCCAGTGAGTTCCTGACCGAGATGAGCCCCAAGGGCGGCCGCAAGACCCACTTCCTCGCACAGCGCCGCATCGCCGCCAACCATCCCATCGAGAAGGTCGGTGCCGAGCTTCGCAAGATGATGAGCTGGCTCAAGAAGTAATTATAAGATAACGCTCTAAGCCTTCCCCCGAGGGGGAAGGTGGCCCCGCAGGGCCGGATGAGGGCAGGGTGCCCGCAGCATCCCGTTTACGGGCAGCGGCGCAAGGCCGCCCCTCATCCGCCGCTTCGCGGCACCTTCCCCCGCAGGGGGAAGGCATTTTATTTGAAAACGGAGAAAACCTTATGAACAGCGATAATGTCAAAAAAGGCCCCGAGCGGGCACCGAACCGCAGCCTGTTCTATGCGCTGGGCTACACCCCGGAGGAGCTGGACCGCCCGCTGATCGGCGTTGTTTCCGCCTACAGCGAGATCGTCCCCGGCCACGCCCATCTGGATAAGATCGCCGATGCCGTCAAGGCAGGCGTTCGCATGGCGGGCGGCACCCCCATCCTCATTCCCGCCATCGGCGTCTGCGACGGTATCGCCATGGGGCATGTGGGCATGAAATACTCCCTTGCCAGCCGCGAGCTGATCTGCGACAGCGTCGAAACGATGTTCATGGCCCACCAGCTGGACGGCCTTGTGTTGGTGCCCAACTGCGACAAGATCGTGCCCGGCATGGTCATGGCAGCCGTCCGCATGGACGTGCCCGCCGTGGTCTGCTCCGGCGGCCCCATGCTGGCCGGCCGCTACGGTGGCGAGGAGGTCAGCCTTTCCAAGATGTTTGAGGCGGTCGGTGCCTACAAGGCCGGCATGATCGATGATGCCCAGCTGGAGGACTGCACCTGCAACTGCTGCCCGGGCTGCGGATCCTGCTCCGGCATGTACACGGCCAACAGCATGAACTGCCTGTGCGAGGCCATCGGCATCGCTCTGCCCGGCAACGGCACGATTCCCGCCGTTTATGCCAAGCGGCTGCAGCTGGCCAAGCACGCCGGTATGGCCGTCATGGATCTCGTCAACCGCGGCGTGACCGCGCGCCAGATCATCAATGAGCGCTCGATCCGCAACGCTCTGACCTGCGACATGGCGCTGGGCTGCTCTACGAACACCGTGCTGCACCTGCTGGCCATCGCGCAGGAGGCGGGCTGCCCGATTGACCTGAAGCTCTTTAACGAGATTTCCGCCAAAACGCCGAACCTCTGCCATCTGGCACCCGCAGGCCCGACCCACATGCCCGACCTGTACGAGGCGGGCGGCATCCCGGCCGTGCAGGCTGAGCTGGCGAAGAAGAACCTGCTCGACCTCGATGTTCCTACCGTCACCGGCAAAACGCTGGGAGAGAACATCTGCGGTGCGAAGATCCTGAACGACAAGGCCATCCGCTCCATCGACAACCCCTACAGTCAGACCGGCGGTTTGCAGATCCTGTGGGGCAACATTGCGCCGGACGGCTGCGTTGTCAAGCGCAGCGCTGTTGCGCCCGAGATGCAGGTCCACAGCGGCCCGGCCCGTGTCTTTGACAGCGAGGATACCGCCATTGCGGCCATCTACGCCGGCGAGATCCACCCCGGTGATGTGGTTGTCATCCGCTACGAGGGCCCCAAGGGTGGCCCCGGTATGCGGGAGATGCTCAACCCCACCAGCGCGCTGGCAGGCATGAAGCTGGATACGACCGTGGCTCTCATCACAGACGGCCGCTTCTCCGGCGCGTCCCGCGGCGCAGCCATCGGCCATGTCAGCCCCGAGGCTGCCTCCGGCGGCCCCATCGGCCTCGTCAAGGAGGGGGACACCATCGAGATCGACATTCCGAATGCGTCCATCCACTTGGCCGTCAGCGAGGAGGAGCTTGCCGCCCGCAAGGCCGCCTACATCCAGCCTGAGCCGAACATCAAGACCGGCTGGCTGGCACGCTATGCCCGGCTGGTCACCAGCGCAAATCTGGGTGCGGTGCTGAAGTAATCCGCAAAATAAAAAGTGCTGCTTTCCGCAATGGATCGCAGCACTTTTTCTTGCTTTGTAGGGGCCGGACATGTCCGGCCCTCAGCTTTGCCGTTGGCACCCCTTGACTGGTTGCTTTGTAGGGAGGGGTCTTGACCCCTCCGCGGCGGCCAGAGGACTGGCCGCCCTACAATTCACCCGAAAAGTACATGCCTGCCCTGCGGGGCGTCGGGGACGCCGCCCCCTACAGGTTGCGCACCTTTTTGTGTGCTTCCGCCAGCTGCAAATATTCTTCTTCGTTGGCTTTGATTCCGGCGGCCTGCTCCGCACTGACCGGGCGCACGACCTTGCCCGGCACCCCAATGACAAGGCTGCCCGCAGGGATGACCGTCCCCTCCGGCACCAGTGCCCCGGCAGCGATCAGGCAGCCGTCTCCGATGACCGCGCCGTTCAGGATCGTGGCGTGCATCCCGATCAGGCAGTGGTCGCCCACTGTACAGCCGTGGACGATGGCCCCGTGCCCGATGGATACCCCCTTGCCCACCTTGACATCCAGCCCGGGGCCTGTGTGCAGTACGGCGTTATCCTGCACATTGGTGTTCTCGCCGATGGTGATGCAGCCCGTATCGGCGCGCAGCACCGCACCGTACCAGACGCTGCTCTCCTTCGCAAGGCGCACACAGCCCGCCAGCGTTGCGTTCTCCGCCACAAACGCCGCACCGTGATCGGCAGGGGAGCGCCCATTTATTGTGATAAAAGCCATAGGGTTTCTTCCTTTCGATACCGTCCTACGGGGCGTCCATATCTGCCCGCCCTCAACCATTATACCGCCGCAAAACAAAATTGCAAAGACCTAACCGAATATGGTACAATATCCCTGTGAAATAAAAGGAGTTGTACTATGGCAATCAAAATGATCTGCAGCGACATTGACGGTACGCTGCTGCAATATGGCCGCAAAAAGCTGGAGGGAGAGATCTTTGACCAGATCCGCGCTCTGCATGACCGCGGCATCCTGTTCTGCCCGGCCTCCGGGCGGCAGTACACCAGCCTGCGCCTGCTGTTTGAGCCGGTGGCTGACTGCTGTGTTTTTCTGTGCGAGAACGGCGGCGTCCTGTTCAAGGACGAGCAGTGCATTGCGGAAAATCCGATGCCCCGCGCTCTGGCCGAGGAAATTGCCCACGACCTGTGGGAGCGCAGCGACGGTCAGGGAGAGGTCATGCTTTCCGGTCAGAACTGTGCCTACCTGATGGAGCGGGGCCTCGGCATGCTCGACCGCATCCGGTTTATCGGCAACCGGTACAAGGTCATTGCCGACCCGTCCGAGATTCCGGAGGAGATCGTCAAGGTGTCGGTCTATCTGCATGAGGGGGTCGCGCCTTATGTCGACCGCTTTGTGCCGCGCTGGCAGCAGGCCAACTGCGCGGTGGCCGGCCCCTACTGGATCGACACCACGACCGCAAACAAGGGCGTTGGTGTAGAATCGCTCTGCAGGGTGCTGGGCTTTGCCCACGATGAGGTGATGGCGTTCGGCGACAATTACAACGATGTAGCCATGCTGGACCTTGTCGGCACCCCCTACATTATGGACAGTGCCGCCGCGCCCCTGCGTGCGCGCTACCCCCTGCACACCCCCCGGCCGGAGGATGTGCTGCGCGAATTTCTGCAGAAATAGGGCATATATGCCGCCGCATGGACGAAACGCACACCGCCGCACGAAAATTCTTGACAATTTGGCCAAAATTTCAGCGCGTTTTCGGCCCTTTTTCCGTTGACGCAGACGGATTAGTATGTTATTATAATAACAGCTTATTGAATTGCACTGCACTCTATCTGCCGTGCATTTATGGGAGGAAAAAGCTATGAAAGAATTCACCTATACCATCAAAGAACCCGTCGGCATCCATGCGCGTCCTGCCGGCATGCTGGCAAAAGAGGCCAAGAGCTGCCAGAGCACCGTCACCATCGTTGACAAGAACGGCAAGTCTGTTGACGCCACCCGCCTGATGGCCCTGATGGGCATGGGCATCAAGTGCGGCGACACCGTCACCGTCCAGATCGAGGGTGCTGACGAGGAGACTGCCGCCCCCGCCATGGAGAAGTTCTTCAACGAGCATCTGTAATTCCGATTTTACGGCCGCGGCCGCCACAGCAGTACGGCGGCCGCGGCCTTTTATTTGATGAAAAGGGAGGCTCCCCCAATGATCACGATTCAAGGCAAGGGCGTTTCCGCCGGTGTCGGCGTTGGCCCGCTCTATTTTTACCGCCGCGCCACGGCAGAGATCAAGCGCTATACCGTAGAGGATACCGATGCCGAGTGGCATCGCTTTAAAGGCGCCCAGACCGGCGCCGTTGAGCAGCTGGGCGATCTGGCCGAGCAGGCCCGCAGGGATGCCGGTGACGAGGCCGCCATGCTGTTTGAAACGCACCAGATGATGGCTGAGGACCTCGACTATGAGGAGGCCATCGAGGACCGCATTCTCAACCAGAAGATGAACGCCGAGGCCGCCGTTTCCGACACGGCCGAGCAGTTTGCTGAGATGTTCGCCTCGATGGACGATGCCTACATGCAGGCCCGCGCCGCTGATGTCAAGGACGTCAGCCAGCGCATCCTGAGCATCCTCTGCGGCATCGTACAGGGCGGCATTGCCTCCGATGTGCCGGTGCTGCTCTGCGCTGACGATCTGGCCCCGTCCGAGACGATCCAGCTTGACAAGACCAAGATTCTGGGCTTTATCACGGCGGGCGGCTCCGGCTCGAGCCACACCGCCATTCTGGCCCGCACAATGGGTATCCCCGCCATCGTCGGCATGGGCGATGCGCTCAAGCCCGAGTATGAGGGCCGCGCCGCCATTGCGGACGGCAGCACCGGCGCGCTTGTCATCGACCCCGATGACGACACCCGCGACCGCCTGATGAAAAAGCGCGATGAGCAGCTGCGCCTCCAGCGTCTGCTGGAAACGCTGAAGGGTCAGGCCAATGTGACGAAGGACGGCAAAACCATCCGCATCTACTGCAACATCGGCTCGCCCGAGGATGTCCACGCCGTGCAGGTCAATGACGGCGGCGGCATCGGTCTGTTCCGCTCCGAGTTCCTCTATCTGAACACCAGCGATTATCCGACCGAGGATCAGCAGTTTGAGGCCTACAAGCAGGTCCTGTCCGACATGGACGGCAAGGAGGTCATCATCCGCACGCTGGACATCGGCGCTGACAAGCAGATTGGCTACTTTGATCTGCCGAAGGAGGATAACCCCGCCATGGGCATGCGCGCACTGCGCATCTGCCTGACCCGGCCCGAGATCTTCAAGACCCAGCTGCGCGCCCTCTTCCGCGCCTCCGCCTTCGGCAAGCTGGGCATCATGTTCCCGATGGTCACCTCCGTCTGGGAGGTCCGCGAGGCAAAGAAGCTCTGCGAGGAGGTCAAGCGCGAGCTGAAGCAGGAGGGCATCCCCTACAGCGAGGAGGTCCAGATCGGCATCATGATCGAGACGCCCGCCGCCGCCATTAACAGCGACCGTCTGGCGAAGGAGGTCGATTTCTTCAGCATCGGCACCAACGATCTAACCCAGTACACGCTGGCCTGCGACCGCCAGAACAATGACCTGGGCCGCTTCTACGACCCGCATCATCCGGCCGTGCTGCGCCTGATCCGCCTTGTGACCGAGAACGCACACAAGAACGGCATCTGGGTCGGCATCTGCGGCGAGCTGGGCGCTGACCTCGCCCTGACCGAGACCTTCCTGGCATTCGGTGTGGACGAGCTTTCCGTCACCCCGCGCTCGGTGCTGCCGCTGCGCAACGCCGTCCGCATGACCGACACCCGCGAGACCAGCGACCGCATTTTGAGCGAGCTGGATTCGGATTATACGGCACGATAAAATTGGTTTTATAAAATAAAGTGGACACCTGATGAAATGTCAGGTGTCCATTTTTTGTGGGTGGCAGCGGCGAAGCAGCAAAGCCCCTCCGGTCATCGCTGACGCTCGACCACCTCCCCTGTGAGGGGAGGCTTTAAAAGGCTCCCCTTTCAGGGGAGCTGGCCGAGCCTGCGAGGCCTGAGGGGCTTTACCCATGTGCCGTCAGCACCACTTATTCCAACTCAAAATCCCCGGGCAACAGCAGCTCCAGACTTGCATCCGGGTCTGCCACCAGACGCTTGGACTGGTTGAGGATGGCCTTTTCCAGCGTATTGCGGGCCATACGGCCGTTGCCGTTCGTGGCGGCATCCTCGGCCTGCTTGCGGTCAAAATAGGTGACCAGCGGCAGCCTGCAGCCCTCGTCCAGCGTGTAGCCCTTGCCCTTGGCGATGGAGAGCATGATCTTATACAGTTCCTCGCCGGTATAGTCGGGGAACTCGATCTGGTTGGGGAAGCGGCTGGCCAGACCGGAGTTGGCGCTCAGGAAGAGCTGCATCTCCTTCGTATAGCCCGCCAAAATCACGACCAGATCATCGCGGTGATCCTCGATGCCCTTGACCAGCGTGTCGATGGCCTCCAGCCCGAAGCTGTCCTCCCCGCCGCGGTAGAGGGCGTAGGCCTCGTCAATGAACAGCACACCGCCCAGCGCACTCTGTATGACCGAATTCGTCAGCGGTGCCGTGTGGCCCACATAGCGGCCCACAAGGTCGGCACGGGTGACCTCGACCAACTGGCCGCCGCGCAGCGCGCCGATGGCCTTGAGGTATTTTGCCAGAATACGGGCGATCGTGGTCTTGCCGGTGCCGGGGTTGCCGGTAAAGATCATGTGCATGTTGACCTCAGCCACCTTGAGGCCCTGCGCCTTGCGGCGCTGCTGCGCCTGCACATTTTTGGCAATGTCGCGCACATAGCTCTTGATCTCGTCCAGACCGATGATGGCATCCAGCTCCGCCTCGACTGCGTCCACATCGCCGCGGTACTGCCGGGGCAGCAGCGCCAGCAGGTCGATGGGTGCACCGCCGTCCACCGCCATGCACAGGCGGCCGTTCTCGGCGCTCAGCAGGGCAGGGGTGCCGTCCGCAGGCGGCGTGTCGGCATCCAGCACATACTCGGCGATGGCGCGGTAGACGGTCTCGCAGTAGTCTCGCATTGCCTGCATGCCGCTGGTCTTGCCGTACTGGGCGGCCAGCAGGTCGCGCACATCCGCCCCCATTGAGAGCGCCAGCCCGCACTGCCGGCGGGTGCGCTGCGCAAGATAATTCAGCTCCCGGGCAGCCACGGCGGCCAGTGCGTCGGGGGTGAACACCTCCGTGCGGCAGATGTCGCCCGCCACGGCGTCCACAAACTTCGCGCCGAAGCTGTCGGCCAGCGCGGCCTCACCCTTGTTGGAGTAGAAAACAAAATACTTGCCGCCTGCCTGCAGCTCCCCGATGGCGCCGGGGGCCAACGCCGTGCCCACATCTACCAGAATGCCGCGCTGCAGCACATACCGGCTGGACAGCGCCAGTGTGCCGTCCATCGCAAGGGTGGACAGCATATTCAGATAGTTGGCGGCGCAGCTCTCATAATGCTCAAAGGCCAGCACCTCGGCGTCCGACTGCAGCGCCGCGTACAGATCCTGCAGAAACAGCTTTTCCTGCGCGGGGCCGGGGTAGAGTGCCAGATCGAGCGTTTCAATGCGCGCACTGCGCAAAATGCCCCGGGCGGCCAGCTCCTCGACCACACAGCCCAGCGCATAGTGGCGGCCGGTGCCGTTGGGGCCGCAGAGCAGCATCACGCTGCGCGCGCGGTCGGCCTCCTGCGCGGCCCCCAGCACAAAGGGGCGGCGGAACGCCTTGACCAGCGCCGACACAAAGGCATCCTGCCCCAGCACCTGCGCCCTGATCGTATCGGTCACGCCGGAAAAATCCGCCTTGGCGGGGGCTGCCGGGGCCGGGGCGGGTGCCGCCACCGTGCCGCCGAGCAGTCCGTCCTGCTTGAGCGATTTTGTCAGGTCACTGCTCATTTTGCGCACGCTCTCGGCCGTGGCGGCACCCGCTTTCTGCACACCGGCCAGCACGCTCTCTGCGGCATTCTGCCGCTTTTGGGCGGCGGTCAGGGCATCCAACTGGGCCTGCATCTGCTGCACGGCCTCGCTGGCCTCGGCGGTCTGGCGGGGAGTGGCGGCGTATTTGCCGCCGCCCATCAGGCCGCGGACCCAGGCATCGTAACTGTCTTCCAGACTCATGATTCGTCCTCTTTTTCCGGGCCGATGCCCGCATCAGCCCCTGCAGAATTGCGGGGGAGTTTAACGGTGTAAAAGTCCTTGACGCTGCAGCCCGCACGGCCGCCGCCTGCACAGGCGCAGGCACACGCGCAGCTCGAAGCACACGCGCAGGCGCAGCTGCTTGCGCAGCTTGCATGGTTGGAGTGGCTGCGCCCCGTACCGCCGCCGCGCGTCCTGCCGCCGCCTGACTGGTATTTTGCCGGCGGGTCGGTGCGGTGGTAGCCGCTGGGCGGGGGTGCCGCACAGGGCCGGCGGATCGTGTGTACCCCGTTGGTGTACCAGAACCAGTCATCGGGGTCGATGTCACTGCCGAAGCCGCCGCCCCAGTCGGGGGACTGGGCCGCCACCGCAATGATGATAATGGCCGCCGCCAGCAGAAGGATAATTACGGTTGCCAGCACCCCGATGATCTCATCCGTGGTCATGCCGCTGTCGTAGTCATCGGTGGTCATGGCGGCATCGGGGGCAAAGGCTGCGGCGTTCGTCACAGGGACCGTCACATGCACATTGGCGGCCTGGCCATGCTTCAGCGCGCCGAAATCCCAGGTCAGGTACTCGCCGTCAATGCCGGTGTTATCGGCCACAAAGCCATCGTAATTGCGCCAGCGCACCTGCATATTCTCAATGCTCAGATCATCGAACCAGCCGGGTGTGAAGTTGAAGGTTGCCGTGCCGTCATCATTTTTTGTAAACAGATGGCTCTGATGTACGCGGAACGCAAAACGGACGCTGCTCTCGCCGCCATTCTGCGCCGCTACAGCGGGGGAGTAGTAGCGCTGGGTGAACACGACCTTGGCATAGCTGCCGCCGTCATCGGAATACTGCAGATCGTAGATCGTATCGGTCAGCGGGGTCATCTCGTTCACGCTGGAATTGGCCAGCCCGATCTTGACCCAGCTCAGATAGTCGGTCTTATCGCCGTCAATGACCTGCCAGTCGATGTCGTAGGTGATGTCGGCAGAGCCGTCCTCCCGCGGATCGACCGTCACGACATAGCTGCGGATATAATCCATATCGCCGTCCTCGGCGCAGGGGGCCTCGGTCTGGGCCGCCGCAGCGGGCAGGGCCAGCAGCGCGCCGCAGGCCAGCACGGCACATAAAAGCGCCAGACGGCGCATAAATTGCATCTTCATCGGCAGCCCTCCTGCATCGGGGTATCGCCCAGCTGGCAACGCTGTGCCATCTTCGCGCTCTCCTCCCGGATGGCGCGGCACTCATGACTGTGCCAGATGCGCGGCCACGGTGTGCGCAGCAGGTTGCCCAGCCCCTTGCCGGTCAGCCAGCTCTGGCAGGGCAGGACCGTACCGTCCGGGGCGATGGCCATATTGGACAGGCAGGCACCGCAGCTGGGGATCTGGGTAAAGCCGAGCGCCCGCAGCGTTTCCTCGGGCAGCCAGCCGGGGCTTGTAAAGCTGATCTCAATGCCGTTGGCGGCGGCATACTCCATCGCGGGGCGCAGCGTTTCCTCCAGCTCGGCGGGGGTCAGCCGCACAGCGCGGCTGGCGGCGGTATCGGCATTGCCGGCCGGGATAAGCCCGCTGCAGGTCAGATACCGTATGCCCAGCGTGTGGGCCAGCTTCACGACCGACAGATAGTCGCGGTTCAGGCTGCAGAGCGGCGTGTTCAGGCTGACATTCAGGTCTGCGGCCAGCGCGTTGTGGATGCCGTTGAGGGTATCATTGTAGCCGTCCACGCCGACCAGCTGGTTATGGATCTCTGCTTCGGCGGAATAAAAGGTGATCTGCACCGCATCAAGGCTGGCGGCGCGCAGATCCTTGCACATCATGCTGGTCAGCATCCGGCCGTTGGTGTTCAGCCGGGTCACAAACCACTGGGCCGCCTGCACCAGCTTGATCAGATCATGGCGCAGCGTAGGCTCGCCGCCGGTAAAGGTCAGCTGAGTGACACCCGCGCTGCGGCATTTTTCAATGACCGCCAGCCACTGGTCGGTGTCCAGCTCCGGCACGGCGGAAAGCGGCTGGTTGGCCGCATAGCAGTGCAGGCATTTCTGGTTGCAGTGCCATGCGCCGTCCTTGACCATCGAGCTGACCATCAGATCCATGCGGTGGGGCCCGACCATGCGGGACGCATACGCCGCCAACTGCATGGGCTGGATTGTCAGCGTCGGCGTACCGCCCCGTGCAACGGTGCACAGGCAGTCCAGCATCGCCTGCAGGTCGCCCTCGATCTGGGCATACTCAGCCTTGCGGTAAATTTTGCGGGTGGCAGACACCGCCTGCGCCTGAATGGCCTCCCAGTCCTGCGGGCGTATCTCCTTGCCGGTGTAGGGATTCAGTGCTTCGATCAGGTTGGTCAGCAGGATCGCCCAGCTGACATTCAGCGGCAGAATGTCCTGCCCGTTCAGAATTGCTGTGAACGGTGTCTCACGGTCGGGCCTGTGGCAGGGCACCAGATGGATGCGCACCACGCCGGGGCCGTCCGGGTCAAGCGTGATATGCCGCACCCGGTTCAGATGACCATGCAGGAATCGGTACTCCCGGTAGGTCAGATGTTTTGTATTTCTCATAAAAAGAGGTTCCCCTCGTCAATCGTAATATAAGGCAACACCGCACAATTCCCGCCTAACGGCTTAAGCACCGCTCCGGCGGCTGCGGCACGGCATCTGCGTTGCCAAAATGCTCGATAATACATCCAGTATTATCTGCGCTTTTGGCTTAGCAGCTGCCGCACCTCGCTCGCCGTATCGGCACTTAGAATTATGCGGTATTGCCATAGCGGTATCCTTGCGATACTTATAGGAAAGTATACCATATTTTGAAAAGAATTACAACTCTGTAACAACAGAAAAGCACCCGCCGCGCAGGCGGGTGCAGGGTATACGGAACCGGAGCGGCTCTTTGCTTTGTCAGATCGACCGGAAGCCCTTGCCGACGATCTCACTGCTGTTGACGATCGTGATAAAGGCGTGGTCATCCAGCCCGCGGACATGCAGGCGCAGCTTCTGGGCCTGCCCGCGGGTCAGCACGGTGGTCAGCACCCATTTTTCATCGTGGGTGTACGCACCCTCGGCATGCTCCATCGTGGCGGAGCGGTGCAGGTCATTGACAATGAAGTCCCGCACGGGCTCAGGGTTGGAGGTCACAACCGTGCAGACCTTGCGCATGTTGATGCTCTCGATTGCGCTGTCTGCAACAGTGCTTTTCAGGATCATGCCCAAAATGCAGTACAGGCCGGTGGCGGGGCCGTAGAGATAAGCACCTGCCAGCACAATGCCGAGATCGCTGACCATCAGCGCGCGGCCGACTGGCATACTGGTGTACTTGTTCAAAATCATCGCCACAATGTCGGTGCCGCCGGTGGACGCACCGATGTTAAAGACGATGGCCGCACCCACAGCCGACAAAATGACCGCAAAGCAAAGCTCCAGAAAGACATCATCGGTCAGCGGGCGGGACAGCGGGTAGACACGCTCACACAGGCTGACATAGAACGACAGCGCAAAGGAGGAGTAGATCGTCCACCCCATCGACCGCACACCCAGAAAGACAAAGCCCAGTGCGACCAGCGCCGCGTTGATGAACCACATGAACGCGCCCACATTCCACCGCGGGAACAGCGTTGCCAGCACGATCGACAGGCCGGAGGTGCCGCCGAACGCAAAGTGGTTGGGTGTTTTAAAAACGGCAATGCCCACTGCCGTGGCCACAAGGCCGAGATTCAGCAGAAAGAAAAATTTAACATCACACCACAGCTCCCGCGGGGTCAGGTGCTTTTTCAGCTGCGCTAACAAGTCAGACGCCCTCCCTTAGAATGTCAGGTTGCCGAACTCGGAGAGCTTGAGGGTCTCATTGTGCTGCTCGGCCCAGTTGATGCTCCACGGGCTGCCGAAGAGGAGCAGCGGGTTGCCCTTCATATCCTCGATGGCGCGGGTATCGCTGGTCAGGTCCAGATGCTTGATGTCCAGCTCATCGGGATCGTTCAAGATCCAGCGCAGATGCTCATACGGCAGGGACTGCATACGGATATCGACATTGTACTCGTTTTTCAAACGGTACTCCAGAACCTCCAGCTGCAGCACGCCGACCACGCCGACAATGACCTCTTCCATGCCGGAGCCGAGGTCGCGGAAGATCTGGATCGCGCCTTCCTGCGCGATCTGCTCCATGCCCTTGACGAACTGCTTGCGCTTCATCGTGTCCACCTGCGTCACACGGGCAAAATGCTCGGGTGCAAAGGTCGGGATGCCGGCAAACTGAACATGCTTTTTGCCGGTGCAGAGCGTGTCGCCGATCGAGAAGATGCCCGGGTCGAACAGACCGATAATATCGCCCGCATAGGCCTCGCTGACGATGGCGCGGTCGTCAGCCATCAGGCTGGTGCCGGTGGCAAGCTTGATGTTCTTGCCCTCCTGCACATGGAAGGCCTCCATGCCGCGCTCAAACTTGCCGGAGCAGATGCGCAAAAACGCAATGCGGTCGCGGTGGTTCTTGTTCATGTTGGCCTGGATCTTGAACACAAACCCGCTGAACTGCTCACTGCAGGGGTCCACCAGCTCGCCGCTGGCGGCATCCTTGCGGGGCAGGGGGGCGGGGGTCAGCCGCAGAAATTCCTTCAGGAACGGCTCAACGCCGAAATTGGTCAGGGCGGAGCCGAAGAACACGGGGCTCAATTCGCCGTGCTGTACGGCCGCAAGGTCAAATTCCTCGGCAGCGCCGTCGAGCAGCTCAATGTCCTCTGCCAGCTTTTCATGGTTGGCCGTGCCGATCAGCTCGTCCAGCGCGGCATCGCCCAGCTCGGCCTCGATCTCATCGACCATCTTGACGCCGTTGGCGCGCCCATCGCTCGAGAACGCCAGCACGCGCTTGGCGCTGCGGTCGTAGACGCCCTTGAAGTCCTTGCCGCAGCTGATGGGCCAGTTCATCGGGTAGGTCTTGATGCCGAGGATCTCCTCGATATTTTCCATCAGCTCAAACGGGTCGCGGGCCTCGCGGTCCATCTTGTTGACGAAGGTGAAGATGGGGATGTGGCGCAGCGTGCAAACTTTAAACAGCTTGATGGTCTGGGCCTCAACGCCCTTGGCGGCGTCGATGACCATGACGGCGCAGTCAGCCGCCATCAGGGTACGGTAGGTATCCTCACTGAAGTCCTGGTGGCCCGGGGTGTCCAGAATGTTGATGCACTTGCCCTGATAGTTGAACTGCAGGACAGAGGAGGTGACCGAGATACCGCGCTGCTTCTCAATATCCATCCAGTCGGATACAGCGTGCTTGGCGCTCTGCTTGCCCTTGACGGAGCCGGCCGTCTGGATGGCCCCACCGTAGAGCAGGAGCTTTTCGGTCAGTGTGGTTTTGCCGGCGTCGGGGTGCGAGATGATCGCAAATGTGCGCCGGGATTCGATTTCTTCGCGCAATGATGCCATGATGACTCCTTATATTTGTGTGTGTACGGAATTTCGTCCCGATTCTTTACATGGGGGGCACACTCCTCTATAATAATCCAATATTATATCATACACGGTTTGCCCGCTAAATGCAATGAAAAATTTGCTTGACAGAGAGAAAAGTGTGGGGTTTAATGGGGGTAGGTGCGGCGGGCAGGGGACTGCCCGCCCTACAAAGCCGCCGCGGAATGTTATCCTTATTGCAACTATAATAAGATAGGAGTGTCCCACTATGCCTCTCACCCTCGCTGTCATTTCCACCAGCCGCATTGTCGACGAGTTCCTTGCCAATGCCGCCGCCATGCCGGAGATCTCGGTTCAGGCTCTCTGCTGCCGTCCCCAAAGCCGCCCCAAGGCCGAGGCATGGGCCGCGCAGTACGGCATCCCGGCCGTCTACACCGATGAGGACGCCTGCTACGCCGCCGGCGGCTTCGATGCCGTTTACATCGGCACGGCCAACCACCTGCACTATGCCGCCGCCAAGCGGGCGCTGAACGCCGGATACCATGTCATCCTTGAAAAGCCCTTTGTCTCCACCGCGGCCGAGGCGCGGGAGCTGTTTGCCCTCGCCGATGCCAAAGGCCTTGTGCTGTTCGAAGCCATCACGATCCCTTATATGCCGCAGTTTGCCTTCCTGCAGCAGCAGACGGCAAAGCTCGGGCCAATCAGCGCGGCCTCGGCGGTGTTCTGCTCCCACAGCCGTCTGTACGATGATTACTGCCGTGGCATTGTCCATCCTGTGTTCGACCCGGCCTGTCAGGGTGGTGCGCTGGGCGATATGAACGTCTATTGTCTGCATCTGCTTGTCGGGCTGCTGGGTATGCCCAAGGCCGCTGAGTACCGCCCTGTGCGCGGGGAGAACGGCATTGATGTTGCCGGGCTGGCGCTGCTTGATTACGGCCGCTTTACCGCCACCGCGCTGGCCGCCAAGGATTCCAACAGCCGGAACGGCATGGTGCTGCAGGGTTCCGGCGGGTACCTTGTGGTGGACGGCAACCCCAACTCTCTGCCCGCCGTTTACAGCCTGCTGGGCGCCCAGCGGGATGACTGCGTGCGCACGGACGGCCCCGCCGCGCCGCGCCACCGCATGGCCTATGAGTTCGCCGAGTTTGCCCGCATCATTGCCACACACGACACGGCCGCCGAGACAGTTGCCCGTCTGCGCACGATGCATGTGATGGAGCTGCTGGAACTGCTGCGCCAAAATACCGCTGACGGTGAATAAATAAGCGCCCCCCGTCCAAACTAACGGCATACACATTTCAACCGAAAGGGACGGGGAGCATGAACCATATCAAACAGTTTTTCAAGGAAAAAGGGCTGTATCTGTTCTGTCTGGCCATGGTGTTTGCGGCCACAGCGGCGGGGATTCTGGCACTGCGCAGCATCGTAGGCAATGTTGCCGACCTGACGCGCATCCGCAAAGAGGCCCTGCAGGACGATTCCGTCTGGACACAGCCGGATACGGCCATCGACAAGCCTGCCGAGGATGTACCAAAGCCTACCCAGACGCCGGCCGCAGCCGAAAAGCCCGCAGCCACCGCCGCGCCTGAGGCCGCACAGGCTCCGGCAGCCGATGCACCGCCCGCCGCCAGACCGGGGATCTGGGATGCCAAACCGCAGGCGGCATTCAGCGGCAATGAGCTGGTCTACAGCGAGACGCTGGGTGACTGGCGCACCCACAACGGCGCGGACTACGCTGCCCCGGCAGGGGAGAGTGTGTACCCGGCCAAGGCCGGCAAGGTCACATCCGTGACAGAGGATGCGCTGTGGGGGAATGTGGTGGAGGTCGAGGACGCCAACGGCATCACATGGCGCTATTGCGGCCTGACTGCCCCCGCCGTCAAGGCAGGGGACAGCGTGACAACCACCGCCACACTGGGCAAGGCGGGTGCCATCCCTGCCGAGACGAGCGGCGAGAACCACCTGCACCTTGAGTGCATCAAGGACGGCGCGTACCTCGACCCGGAGGGGCTGCTGTAAAGTGCCTTCCCCCGTGGGGGAAGGTGCCCGAGGCCCCGCCCGAGGGCGGATGAGGGGTGGCCTTCCGGTTGCGGCCCATGCACGGGTCGTGATGGTAAACTCTGCCCTCATCAGTCAGTGGTCTGGGCCACTGACAGCTTCCCCCGCGGGGGAAGCCATTTCAAAAAAGGCGTGTACCCACACCGGGCACACGCCTTTTTTTGCAAATTTTACTGGTACTGCTTCACATTCAGCATCCGGGTCGCGTTCAGCACGGCCAGCACCATGACGCCTACATCTGCAAAGACACCCCACCACATGTTTGTGATGCCCAACGCCGTCAGGATCAGGCACAGCGCCTTGACCGCCAGCGCAAAGACAATGTTCTGATAGGCAATGCTCATGCACTTGCGGGAGATGCGCATTGCAAGGCTGATCTTTGCCGGATCATCGTCCATCAGCACAATGTCGGCGGCCTCTATGGCGGCATCGCTGCCCAGCGCGCCCATTGCAATGCCGATGTCAGCGCGCATCAGCACCGGTGCATCGTTGATGCCGTCACCCACAAAGGCCAGCTCTTTTTTCTCAGGCTTCTGGCTCAGCAGCTTCTCGACCCACTCGACCTTATCGGCGGGCAGCAGGCCCGCATGGACCTCGTCAATGCCCAGATCCTTGGCCACCAGCTCGGCCACAGCGGGGGCATCACCGGTCAGCATGACGGTGCGCACGCCCTGCGCCTGCAGCCCCTGCATAGCGGTTCTGGCAGTGCGCTTCTCCTCGTCAGAGATCAGAACCGAGCCCAAAAAGCTGCCGTCACGCGCCACATAGACGACCGTACCCGCGCCCTCGGCGGCGGTGTAGGGGATTTTTTCGCTTTCCATCAGGCGGGCATTGCCGGCCAGCACGGTATGACCGTCCACCAGCGTTTTCACGCCGTGGCCTGCGATCTCCTGCGCATCGGAGGCACGGCGGGCATCCAGCCCCGGGCAGGCCTCGCGCAGGCTCTTGCTGATGGGATGGCTCGAGAAGCTTTCCGCCAGGGCGGCGCTCTCCAGCAGCTCCGCCTCTGTCACACCCTCCGCTGGGGTGGTGCGGGTGACCTTGAAAACGCCTTTCGTCAGGGTGCCGGTCTTGTCAAACACGGCAATGCCGGTCTTGGACAGCGCCTCCAGATAGTTGCCGCCCTTGACCAGAATACCGCACTTGGACGCGCCGCCAATACCGCCGAAGAAGGTCAGCGGGATCGAGATGACCAGCGCGCAGGGGCAGCTGATGACCAGGAAGGTCAGTGCGCGCATGATCCAGTCGAGCCAGCCGCCAAGGAACAGCGGCGGCACAACGGCCAGCACCAGCGCTGCAATGCAGACAGCGGGGGTGTAGTAGCGGGCAAATTTCGTGATGAAATTTTCGACAGGAGCCTTTTTCAGACTGGAATTTTCCACAAGGTCCAGGATCTTTGCCACCGTGGACTCACCGTAGAGCTTTGTCGTGCGGATGCGCAGCACGGCATCGGCGTTGACGCAGCCGCTGATGACCTCATCGCCGGGGCGCACGGTGCGCGGGCGGCTTTCGCCGGTCAGGGCGGCGGTGTTCAGCGTAGACTCACCGGTCAGTACCACGCCGTCCAGCGGGATCTTCTCGCCGGGCTTTACAACGATCGTAGAGCCGATGGCCACATCATCCGGGTCAACGACCGAGACGCCGCCGTCCGCAGCCTCGAGATTCGCACTGTCGGGCCGGATGTCCATCAGTGCCGAGATGCTCGACCGGCTCTTGCCGACCGCATAGGACTGGAACAGTTCCCCGATCTGGTAAAACAGCATAACGGCCACGCCCTCGGCGTACTCACCGCAGCCCATAGCGCCCACCGTAGCGACCGCCATCAGGAAATTCTCGTCAAAGACCTCGCCGCTCTTAATGCCCATAAGGGCCTTGCGCAGCACATCATGGCCGATGATGAAATAGGGCACCAGCCACAGCACCAGCTGCACAAACCACGGCAGTGCGGTAAAATGGAACACCACCGCCAGCAGCACCGTCAGCACCGCCGCAGCGATAATGCGATTCAGCGTCTTTTTCTGTTTCTTTGTCATGAGGGCAGCCTCCGTTTGGGGTATAAAAAGCGCCCATCGGCAGGATGGGCTGCTTTATGGCAGAACTTACAGCTCGATCTCGAAATCAGGCTCGACCTTCTTTGCCGCCTTGACGGCGTCCTTCAGGACGGCATCAAACTTGTCATCGTCAGCCTCCAGCAGCATTTTCTGGGCCATAAAGCTGACGCTTGCGTTCTTAACGCCGGACAGTGCCTTGACGGCGGTCTCGATCTTGGCAGCGCAGTTGGCGCAATCGACTTCGATCTTGAATTTCTTCTGCATGGTGGTGGTCTCCTTTGTATAAATAAGTATTTTTTAATATGGGGAACTGTGTTGTAGGGGAGAATGCTTGCATCCGTCCGCGGGTAAAGCCCTTCCGGCCTGCTTCGCGGCCACCTCCCCACAAGTGGGGAGGCTTTTTTCGCGGGCGCAGCCCGCGCGAAAGGCGCCCCACGCAGTGGGGAGCTGGCCGAGCCTGCGAGGCCTGAGGGGCTTTAGCTGTTGCCCCTTACTCCTCCGTATGCTCCATGCCCAGCGCGATCATGCTGCGCACATGGTCATCATCGAGGGAATAGTACATCGCCTTGCCCTCGCGGCGGAACTTGACGAGCTTGCTGGTTTTCAGCACCCGCAGCTGGTGACTGACCGCACTTTGCGAGATGCCTACCACCTGAGCAATGTCGTTGACGCAAAGCTCGCTTTCAAACAGTGCATACAAAATTTTGATGCGGGTCGAATCGCCGAACACGCGGAACAGCTCGGCCAGATCGTACAGCACTTCATCATTGGGCAGGTCATCCTGCAGGCGGCGGATGTCGGCCTCACCCAGCTGGGCGGTTTCAGGCAGCTTTTCGCCTGTTTTTTCGTTCTCGGGCACTGTCATCATCCTCTCATATGTTCGTTTGTTCATATGATACAGCCTGACAGGAGCTTTGTCAATAGCAAAACACAAAAAAATCCCCCGGATGTGAAAATTCTCACATCCGGGGGAAATCTCAGGGCAATACCGCATAATTCTAAGTGCCGATACGGCGAGCGAGGTGCGGCAGATGCTAAGCCAAAAGCGCAGATAATACTTTGTGTATTATCGAGCATTTTGGCAACGCAGATGCCGTACCGCAGCCGCCGGAGCGGTGCTTAAGCCGTCAGGCGGGAATTGTGCGGTGTTGCCCTTAGTCGGTGATGGGGGCAAAGCCCGGCTCACCGGGCAGGATGACACTGCTGTCGGCCAGCATTTTGCGGAACTCCTCCTCGGGGAAGTCAAAGACAACCTCTTTGATCATGCTCTGTTCGTGGACGAGTATCCTCCACGGCGCACCATCGGGCTGCTGCAAAAACAGGATGCCGGAAACGCTGTCCAGACTTTTCACACCCTCATCGGCCCAGAAGGCAGGGGAAGGGGTGACAAAGTAGTGGTCAACCATCCGCCCGCCCGGGAAGTCATGCTCGATGACCGCAGGAACCTCGCCGTCAGCCTGAGCGGATTTGTATTGCAGATGCAGGTTGGTGAAGTCGGAAGCAGTCATAGAAGCATTCCTTTCCGTAAAGTGCTGCCTGCGGCGGCATGAGGGCATGCCGCCCTACGCTGCACATTTGGGTTGGTCGTAGGGCGGGGTGCCCTCACCCCGCCGCCCGGCAGCCGTTTATCAAACGCGCAGGCTTGCGCTCTCAGGCTCGTTGCTGCCCTCGTCGAACTCATAGTCGTTGCCGGGCAGGATAGCGTTCAGCAGGATACCGGCGATGGCCGCGATGGCCAGACCGGACAGGTTGATGGTGACATTGCCCAGAGCGAAGCTGATGCCGCCCACTGAGTTGAAGCCCAGCGCGCTGACCAGAATGACGGCGGCGATGATCAGGTTGCGGGAGTTGGTGAAATCGACCTTGTTCTCAACAACATTGCGCACGCCGATGGCGGAGATCATGCCGTACAGCACAAAGCTGATACCGCCCACGATACCGGCGGGGATCGTGTTGATGACGGCCTCAAACTTCGGGCAGAAGCTCAGAATCAGGGCAAACACAGCCGCAATGCGGATGACGAGGGGATCGTAAATCTTCGTCAGGGCCAGAACGCCGGTGTTCTCGCCGTAGGTGGTGTTGGCGGGGCCGCCCAGCAGGCCGGCCATGGCGGTGGCAAGACCATCGCCCAGCAGGGTCTTGTTCAGGCCCGGGTCACGGATGTAGTTCTTGCCGGTGGTGGCGGAGATAGCGGCGATGTCGCCGATATGCTCCATCATGGTCGCCAGTGCGATGGGCACAATGGTGAACACAGCGCTGATGAAGGTCTCGCTGCCGTCAATGGCGAACAGACCCATGGAATCCTTATGCAGGGGGATGCCGAACCAGGCGGCAGCACCGATGGCCTGGAAGTCAACTGCGCCGGTGACCAGCGCCACGGCGTAGGAAACCAGAACGCCGATCAAAATGGGCAGGATCTTGACCATGCCCTTGCCCCAGATGTTGCAGATAACAACGGTAGCCAGTGCCACAAAGGCCAGCAGCCAGTTGCTCTGGCAGTTGTTGATGGCGCTGGGGGCCAGAATCAGGCCGATGGCAATGATGATGGGGCCGGTGACAACCGGGGGGAAGAACTTCATCATCTTGCGGATGCCGAACGCGGAGATCAGCGCGCTGAACAGCACATACACAAGGCCGGACAGGGCCACGGCTGCGCAGGCGTAGGGCAGGTTCTCAGGGTTCTCACCGTTGTTGGACACAATGGCAAAGCCGCCCAGATAGGCAAAGCTGGAGCCAAGGAACGCCGGAACCTTGCCCTTGCACAGGAAGTGGAACAGCAGTGTGCCCAGACCGGCGCACAGCAGGGTGGTGCTGACGCTCAGACCGGTCAGCAGGGGAACGAGCACGGTTGCGCCGAACATTGCAAACATGTGCTGCGCACCCAGAATGAGCAGCTTGGGCGTGCCCAGCTGCTTGGCATCATAGATGCCCTGCGAGTAATCCATTTTTTCTGCCATGAATGATATCCTCCTCAACAATGGCCGCAAAAAAGGGAGACTGCCGTGATTACCACAACACTACAGCCTCCTTGCTTATCTATATAAGGATAGCAGAATTCGGCGCAAAGTGCAAGAGATTGACGAAAAAATGAAAATTTTTGTCGCAGTGCAGGGGCCGGGCATACCCGGCCCGCGCGTGTAAGGCGGACGACCGTTTGCGGGAAAGTTGAGGGCCGGGCATACCCGGCCCCTACTATCTTTTTGCCGGAAAGTGTGCTACTATATATGGGATATAAGATTTTGAAAATAGCAGGAGAAATGCTTATGCTTACCCCCGGCATCAAGGGGCACGCAGCGCTGCGTGTCACCACCGAAAACACCGCCCTTGCCATGGGCAGCGGCGAGCTGCCTGTGCTGGCCACCCCCACCGTGGCGGCTCTGATCGAAAAGGCCTGCTGGCAGTCGGTTGCCTCCGAGCTGGAGCTCGATCAGGGCACGGTCGGCACCGCGCTGACCGTAGCCCACACGGCCCCCACCCCGGTCGGAATGATCGTACAGTGCGACTGTGAGCTGACCGCTGTGGAGGACCGCCGCCTGCGGTTCACCGCCCGCGTCTATGATGATGTGACCCAGATTGCCTCCGCCACGCATGAGCGCTATATCGTGGACAACGACCGCTTTACCCGCAAGGCAAACAGCAAGCGCACTGCCGAGGCGTAAGCCCCGGCAGGCTGCATGTAAGGGGCGGGCCTCGCCCGCCCCGCGTCAGTAGATCGCTTCCTCCCGCCATTTTGCAAGGCGGCGCACGGTGTCCTCGTCCTCCACCCAGCCCTGTTCCGGGTCGGCGTGGGCGTCGGGGGCGTAGCGCTGCATCGTACCGGGGCTGCGGCCCTGCAGATATTCCTGTGCCTGCTTCTGGCGGCTGGGTGCGGTGCGGCGCAGCAGCGTTTCTTTTTCGGCCTTGTTCATACAAATCACCTCTTTCGTCACTATTTTGCCCGGGGCTGCCGCTGGTCAAACCCGGAAAATCGTGGTATAGTATTTTATATTGCCATTTTTAAGGAGCTATTATTCTATGGAAGTCAAGATCAATCAGGTCGTGCTGCATCTGCTGGACCCCGGCGCATCGGAGCCGGTGCTGTCGGACCGTGCCATGGACATGGACGCCGACCTGTACGAGTATTATGCCGCCACCCTTGAGCGCGCCTTTGCCAGCGATGAGGTCAAGAACTGCCGGTTCCTGCCAGACTCCGCTTTTGCGCAGGAGATGGCGCAAAATCAGGATTTCATCGACCTGTCCCGCCGCATCGCGGGCGTCATCTTTGAGCAGATGCTCCAGTATCAGGCCATCCCGGCCGGTGATCTGGCCGTGGTGGATTTCACCGCCGACGGCGTACCGTTCTACGGCGTGCTGAAGCTGAACTACCGTCCCGGCTACACCCATCATACCGAGCTGCTGGGCAACGGCCGGTTCAGCAGCATGGTGCCGCAGCGCACCCTGCTGCCCGGCACCCCCAAGGCGGACGAGGCGGCCCTCATCGACCGCGCCAACGGCACGGTGCGGCTGATCGAGAAAAAATTCACGATGGATGACAAAAAGGGCTACTACCTTTCGACCCGCGTTTTCGGCTGTACCGAGGCCCTGCAGGAGAAGGCGAAGCTCAAGGCCGTATGCGAAACAGCCGTAGCCGCCGTGAAGGAGGCCTATCCTGAGCCGGAGGAGCTGGACGATGTACCGCCCTTTGACGGCGGCACCGAGACCGCCGTTGAGCTGCTGGTGCGCAATCAGGCTGTGGACAACCGGATCTCTGTCGAGGATGTCCGGGAGCGCATCCGGGAGAATTTCCCGCTTGCCGCGCCGCGGTTTGAGCAGGCCCTTGCCGAGACCGGCGTGCAGCAGGACGACCGCGTGACCGTGACCCCGGCGCGCATCAAAAAGCTGGAGAGCCGCAGCTTCAAGACCGAGTCCGGCATCGAGATCAAGATCCCCGCAGAGCTGTGCAGCAGTGATGACGCCGTTGAGTTTATCCATTCGGCCACCGGCGGGCTGAGCTTATTGATTAAGGACGTATTGGTGTAAACATACGGCACTTTGCGGGCGGATATGGAATCCGCCCCTACGAATCACACCCGTAGGGGCGCATTCTATATGCGCCCGCACTCTGCCGCTCAGGATAGGGGCATAGAGAAAGCAAACTATGGAAACGAAACAAAAAACAACGCTGATACAGGGCAGCGTTGCCAAGGGTATGCTGCTGTTTGCGCTGCCGATTTTTATCAGCAACCTGTTTCAGCAGTTGTATAACGCCGCCGACTCCCTGATCGTCGGCAACTTTCTGGGCGGCGAGGCCTTGGCCGCCGTCGGCTCGTCCGGCAGCCTGATCTTTTTGCTGACGGGCTTTGTCAACGGCGTCTCGCTGGGCGCCGGCGTGGTGGTGGCGCGGTATTTCGGCGCCAAGGACTGGGACCGGATGCGCCGCACCATCCACACCACAGTGGCACTGGGCATTGCCGCCGGCGTAGCGCTCACCGTGGTGGGCGTAATACTGACGCCGCAGATCCTGCGCTGGATGGGCACGCCGGACAGCGTGCTGGCCAACTCGATCGCCTACTTCCGGATGTACTTCTTCGGCTCGATCGCCGTGGTCATGTACAATGTGGGCGCAAGTATCCTGCAATCGGTCGGCGACAGTAAAAGCCCGATGCGGTATCTGATTGCCGCGTCCATCATCAATGTCATTCTCGACCTGATTTTGGTCGGCTGGCTGCGCATGGGCGTGGGTGCGGCCGCCTTTGCCACGATTGCCTCCCAGACGGTCAGCGCCATTCTGGCCTTTGCCAAGCTGACCCGCAGCAAAGAGGAATGGGCCGTGCATTGGAGCGCGGTCAGATTTGACGCCCCATCGCTCAAGGCAGTCGTTGTGCAGGGCCTGCCGTCCGGCATCCAGAACTCAGTCATCTCGATTGCCAATGTCATCGTGCAGTCCAACATCAACTCGTTCGGTGCGCAGGCCATGGCCGGGTGCGGTGCCTACAGCAAGGTCGAGGGCTTTGCTTTTCTGCCCGTGACCTGCTTTTCGATGGCACTGGCAACCTTCGTCAGCCAGAATGTCGGTGCCGGTCAGCCCGACCGTGTGCGCAAGGGGATGAAGTTCGGCACGCTCTGCTCGGTGCTGATGGCCGAGATCGTGGGCGCAGGCATCTACGCGCTGTCGCCATGGCTCATCGGCGCGTTCAGCCGTGAGCCGGATGTCATCGCGTTCGGTGTGCAGCAGGCCCACACGGCGGCGCTGTTCTACTGCCTGCTGGCCTTCAGCCACTGCTGCGCAGGCATCCTGCGCGGGCTGGGGCGGCCGGTCGTGCCGATGATGGTCATGCTGATGATCTGGTGTGCGCTGCGCATCACCTATATCACGATCACACTGCATTTTATCCGCGCCATCAGTGTAGTGTTCTGGGCCTACCCGCTGACATGGAGCATCTCCTCGGTGCTGTTTGCGTGGTACATCCTGCACTGCCCGATCCCACAGCTGGGCGGCGGTGCCCCCGCAGTCAAGGCATAAACAGGGCATAAAAAGCACCCCGTATCCGCATGGGTCACACGGATACGGGGTACTTTTATTTTTTGATCACAAAGCACGGCAGCGGGGCGGTGTCCGCCCAGTTTGCAAACTCGCAGACCAGCACTGTGTACTTTGTCAGCGGCAGGCTGCGGAAAAACGCCAGCGCCGCCTGCTTTTCGGCATCGCCTATGACCTTGCCGCTGTACAGAACAGCCGCCAGCACACCGCCGGGGCGCAGGGCATCCAGCGCGGCACACAGGGCGGAAAGACTGCCCTGCGCCGTGGAATGTACGGTGTGCTCGGCCCCCGGCAGCCAGCCGAAGTTGAACAGCACGCAATCCACCTTGCCGGGCTGCACAAGTTCCCCCAGCTTCGCATGGTCGTAGAGCACCGCGCGCCCCACTTTCTCATACCCGGCGTCGGTCAGGCGCCTGTTCGTGCGGTCCACCGCCTTTTGCTGGATATCCATGGCCAGCACACGGCCGTTCTGCCCGGCCAGACGGCACAAAAACAGCGTGTCGTTTCCGTTGCCGCAGGTCGCATCGAGATACAGCCCGCCGGGGGTCACATGCAGCTCCAGAAACTCATGGCACAGCTCCACAGCGGACAGATCCGGCACACGGCGGCGCACCAGCCGCCCGCCCTCCGCCACAAAGTCGAACCGCCGCGCCAAAGCACGGCCTGCCTCGTCCCGGGGCAGGGGCGCGGTGAAGCGTGTGGCCTGCTTCGGGTCCAGCCCGCCGCCGCGCCGCAGCAGCTCCTTTACCAGATAGCTGCCGTAGCCGCGCCCGCGCCACGCGGGCACGATCTCCAGACGCAGGATCGCAGCGCCGTCCACCACAGCCGTACCGATGGCTTCGCTCTCCTTATATAAGGTATAGTGGCCTTTTTCCTGCTTGATCTGCATATATATTACCCGCCAATCGTATTTGTGTTCAGGTCGTAGTACAGCACATCATCCCAGTGGCGGCGCAGGGCGATCTGCGCCGTCAGCGCCGTGTCATCGTACACCAGCGACCACTGGGTATTGCTGGTAACATCCACAGGGTTCGGGTCCTGCGCGGAGGCCTGCAGCGCCCGCCATGCGGTATCTGCCGGGATATCCCCGTCCGGGTCGCGTATTGCCAGCACGTCCATAATGGCGTCATAGCGCTCCTTGCCGTGGCCGTAGATGCCGTTTCTCTGGTTCGGCTTCACTAAGTAGGTGTAGCAGCCGTAAAAGTTTGTGATAGCCGGCATCGCCGTCCAGCGCAGCGGGCGGCCCTCCTGCTCCGGGTCATATTCCAGCACGCGGCCATCGCCGCTTGCATCAACGACAAAGAAGTGGTAGTCCCGCCCTGAGGTGGCAAACATATCATAGCTGTTCAGCAGGTCAACGGCCTCCTGCGTGGTGGCGGCGCGGTCGAGCACCAGACGGATAGCAAGGGTGGTAAAAATCTTCTGCTTGCCGGTGCTCTGGTTGACCGGCTCGCTGTCCAGCGTCAGCACCGCGATGGAAACGCCCTTTTCATTCATGCCGTCCAGACAGATGAACGGCGCGGTCAGGCAGGCGAGCTTTTTCTTTAAGTTCGCATCCGGCTCATTGGCTGAGATATTGTCCAGCGCCGTCAACGCCACCGATTTATAACCGTTCTTCGGCGCACAATAGACGAGCATCGCCGAGGTATCACGCTTGAAATCGTAGTTGCGCCCCATCACGATATGCCTATCCAGCACCGTTCCAAAGGCGCTGCAGCCAAACTGCGGGGCCTTCATCTTGACCGGCAGCAGGGGAAGCGCTTCCTTTAAGATGGCGTTGATCATGCTTTGGTTATCGGTGATGCCGTAGTTGATGACATCATCAATGCTGTAATCATAGCGGATATCCATCCGGTAGAGATTGTAATCGTCATAATTGGTGAGCTGTTCAATGCTGTTTACCGTGCGCAACCGCCCGGCATACAGCACGCCGAAGCCCGCAATCGCCAGCAGTACCAACAGCAAAATTCCCAGTACAACCTGCAGTATCCTTTTTTTCATCGTAAGCGCCTCCTTTTTATACATATCTAAGTGTGGTTTGTACTTCGAGTATATCATATCCTGCCGCGCTGCGCAACGGCAGGATATGTAAAAATCAGCAGGGCGGCGGCAGTTTTTCCTTGATCACAATCTTCACCGCTTTTCACATACTTTTCACTCTCTGACGAAACCTATTTCACAATTAGCGGGTATACTGTAGGCATACAAAGCGAAAGGAGACGACCCCTATGAGCAATGAATATGATTACTCCGGTCTCTATAACCATACATCCGATGGTCAGCCCGCACAGCCCCAGAGCAGCCAGCCTGAACAGGGCGGCTACCCCAATGTAGGCTCCAGCGGCATGAACACCGCCAACACCGCCCGCACCGATTATTCCGGCAACGGCGCAAGCCCCAACCCGCAGCAGGACCCCAACGGCTACACCAGCAGCTTCAGCGGCGGCAGCGGGAACAACGACGGCTATAACGGCTACAGCTATTCCAGCGCACCGCAGCAGCCCCCCGTGCCCCAGAAAAAGAAGCCCCGCAAGGTACTGCTCCGCGTGCTGGCAGGTGTCGGCGCGGTGGCGCTGGGCTTCGGCGGCGGCTTCGGCGGCGCGATCGTTGCCAGCCGCACCGGCCTGACCGGCAATCAGGTCGTGGTTCAGCAGGTGCAGCGCAGCACCGATGCCACGGCGGCAGGCAGCACAGACGGCAACAGCATGACCGTCCAGCAGATTGCGTCTGTCGTTTCGCCCAGCGTTGTCGCCATCACGACCGAGCAGATGAGCAGCAGCCAGACCTGGTTCGGCGGCTACTATGTGCAGAGCGGCGCAGGCTCCGGCGTCATCATCAGTCAGGACGGCTACATCCTGACCTGCGCACATGTCGTCAGCGGTGCCACCAGCGTCAAGGTCCAGCTGAACGGCAGCGATGAGTCCTACGATGCCACCGTTGTCGGGCAGGATTCCACCTCCGACATCGCCGTGCTGAAGATCGACGCCACCGGTCTGACCCCGGCGGTCATCGGTGACAGTGACGCGCTGGCCGTCGGCGAGGTCGCCGTGGCGGTGGGCAACCCGCTCGGCACGCTGTCCAACACCGTCACAGACGGCATCGTCAGCGCGCTGAACCGTCAGGTTACCGTACAGAACAACGATATGACGCTGATCCAGACCGATGCCTCTATCAGCCCGGGCAACTCCGGCGGCGGTCTGTTCAACGCAAACGGCGAGTTGATCGGCATTGTCAATGCCAAGAGCAGCTACAGTGAAGCCGAGGGTATCGGCTTTGCCATCCCCATCAACACCGCAATGGAGATCAGCCGCCAGCTGATCGAGAGCGGCTCGGTCGCGCGCCCCGCACTGGGCGTCAAGATCATGGATGTGACCGATGCGCAGACCGCCCAGCAGCTGGGTGTGTCCACAATGGGCGTCTATGTGGTCGAGGTCACCAAGGGCAGCGGTGCCGAGGCCGCCGGTGTGCAGGCCGGTGACCGTGTGCTGGCTGTGGATGATACCGCTGTCAGCGATTCCTCCGCCCTGAAGAATTACCTCAAGGACAAGGCCATCGGTGATTCCGTGAACCTGCAGGTCGAGCGCAACGGCAAGGTGCAGACCCTGACTGTCACGCTTGGCTCCAACCAGTAAAAAGCAACCGGCGGGCTGCAGATCGTTTAGATCTGCAGCCCGCCTTTGTGTGTCAAAAAATCACATTCTTGGCCTATTGAATGTGTAGGGGCGACCATTGGTCGCCCGCCAGCTTGGCGCAGCAACGCATTTTCCTGAAACGTTTTTTCACAGACTAACGGGCACGGGCGAGCAATGCTCGCCCCTACAAGAGTTTTTTGACAGCCCGCCTTTTTATGCACTTTGCAGAGCCGCTTCAGTTCTGGTCCCTGCTTTTCCCTGCAAGCGCGGCCGCCACGCCAAAAATCAGGCTGGCAGCAATGCCGCCCGAGGCTGCCGTCAGCCCGCCGGTGAAGGCCCCCGGCAGACCGCACTCGTCCACCGCATGCTGCGCACCCTGTGCCAGCAGGTGCCCAAAGCCGAGCAGCGGCACGCTGGCCCCCGCCCCCGCAAAATCTGCCAGCGGCTTGTACAGGCCGACGGCACTCAAAATCACGCCCGCGACCACATACCCGGTCAGGATGCGCGCGGGGGTCAGCTTCGTGTAATCAATAAGCAGCTGCCCCACAACGCAGATGCCGCCGCCCACCGCAAACGCCCAGAGATAATTCATACCGCACCTCCCAGTTCAACACAGTGGGCAATGCCGGGGATGCTCTCGCCCTGCAAAAAGGTAGTCTGGCTCATCAGCGCACCGGTGGCCAGAAACAGCACCCGCCGCAGCTGCCCTGCCGCCAGCATCGGCAGGATCTTGCAGCACAGCACCGCCGCACTGCACCCGGCTCCGCTGCCGCCGGCCTGCACATCCTGCCCCTGCGTGTCATACAGCAGGCAGCCGCAGTCCCGGTGGTTGTCCAGCGGCAGGCCCTCCCGCGCCATCTGCTCCTGCAGCAGGGCGGAGCCGACCTCGCCCAGATCACCGGTAAAGATCGCATCAAAGTCCTGCGGGCGCGCGCCGGTGGCTGCAAAATACCGCAGCAGGGTCGAGGCCGCCGCCGGCATCATGGCCGCCCCCATATTGTTGATGTCATGCACTGCATAGTCCTGCACCCGGCCGAAGGTCACACTGCGCACCGGCACGCCGGTGCCGTGCGCCCGCACCAGACAGGCCCCGGCAGCGGTGGCGGTCCACTGGGCGGTGGGGGTGCGCTTGGCGCCGTACTCCAGCGGCGTGCGGAACTGCCGCTCCGCCGCACAAAAATGGCTGCTCGTCAATGCCAGCGCCCGCTCCGCCATGCCGCCCGCCGCAAACACGGCGGCAAGCGCCAGCGTTTCGGCCATGGTGCTGCAGGCACCGTACACCCCCGCAAACGGAATGTCCAGCTCTCGCATCGTGTAGTTGCTGGCCGTACACTGGGCCTGCAGGTCACCCGCAAAGGCGATGTCAACCCCGGTGCGCGGCAGATCGGCCTTGCGCAGGCAAAGCTCCGCTGCCCGCCGCTGCAGCAGGCTTTCGGCTTGCTCCCAGTTTTCACAGCCCTGCTCACAGAAGCCTGCATCCTGCGTCAGGAAATCGAAGTCGGAGGCCAGCGGCCCCTCACTCTCCTTTTTGCCGCCCGCTGCGGCCCAGGCTGCCACGACCGGCGGGGTGTCAAACAGCAGGGTATCCTTTTTGCGCGCCATCGCTCACCCCACCTTTCCCAGCAGCCAGTAGACCACGCCCCACACAAAACTTGCCAGTGTGCCGTAAGCGATGACCGGCCCCGCGATCGTAAAAATCTTGGCCCCCACGCCGGTGACCCAGCCCTCGGCCTTGAACTCGATGGCCGGGCTTACGACCGAGTTGGCAAACCCGGTGATCGGCACCAGCGTACCCGCGCCCGCCTTAGCGGCCAGCTTCTGGTACCAGCCGGGCAGCGTGAACAGCGCCGACAGAAAGATCAGTGCAATGCTCGTCAGCGTGCCTGCCAGCGTCTTGTCATACCAGATCAGAAAGAGCTGGCGCAGCCCTTCCCCGACGGTGCAGATCGCCCCGCCGACACAGAATGCCCACACGCAGTCCCGCACAACGGGGGAGGGCGGCGAGGCGCGGCCGATCATCTCATCATATTGCTTGGGATTCAGCTTCACACTCCATTCCTCCTTTTGGGGGATAGTATGTGCTCAGCCGCCGTAAAATATGACCCGGCCGCGGCAATACTGCTCCGGCACCATGACCTTGTAGAGGGCGCGCAGCTCTTTGCAGAGCACGGCATCGGGCGCAGTGCCGCCGCACGGCAGGGAAAGCACCGCATACCGGCTGCCGAACACGCGGCTCTCCAGCGCAGTGGCGCGCGCCCCGGCCCGCAGGTAAAACCCGATGCGCCGCCGCGCAACGGCGGGGTCGGGGGCCTCGGCAGGATGCTCACATTCCAGCAGCAGGTCCTGCACCCGCAGAGCGTAGTAGTCACGGATCAGCTGCAGCGCCGCCGTACCCACACCGCTGCCGCGCAAATCACACCGCACGGCAAAATAGTCCAGCAGCGCCGTCCGCTGGCCCGGCAGCACGACCTGCCATGCGTAGGCCAGCCGCGCACCGGCATCATCGGTCAGCAGCAGCGGCTCATACACCCCTGCCTCCAGCAGGCGGCGTATCTCGGCAAAGGGCTTGCACTCGGCGGCGGGGAAATCCCGCGGCAGGGCGGTGTGGTACAGCTCCTCACAGCCGGCAGGGGACAGACGCTTGATTTGCATGGAGATTTCTCCTTTCTGTGATTGAATTGTGGGGGAAAATAAGATATAATAAATAAAATATGCCTGCACACCTCGTAGGGGTCGGCGTCCCCGACGACCCGCTGCTGCCTTGCGGCGGCATGGGGCATGCCGCCCTACACGCAGCCATACGGTCGTATGTAGGGCGGGGTGCCCTCACCCCGCCGCAGGCGTACACGCTTCCGGTACGCTTCCGGGGCGTCGAGGACGCCGCCCCCTACGGCACACATTACTCACCTATAAAAACAAGGAGCCACCCACATGGAATGGACTGACATCAGCATCACCGTTGCCAAGCGCGACGCCGACACGGCCGAGGCCATCGCTACGATGGTCGCCAACGGCGGCATTTATATCGAGGATTACAGCGATCTGGAACAGCAGGCGTGGGAGATCGCGCATGTTGACCTTATCGAGCAGGAGCTGCTCGATAAGCCCCGCGATGTGGTCATCGTACACATGTACCTTGCCCCCGATGAGAACCCCGCCGAGGTACTGCCTTTGTTTGAGGAGCGGCTGAAAAACAGCGGCATCGACTATAAGCTCAACACGACCGGCGTTGAGCAGGAGGACTGGCAGAACGCCTGGAAGAAATATTACCATGCCATGGACATCGGCAAGCGCCTTGCCATCGTCCCCGGGTGGGAAGAGCATGACACCGACCGCATCAAGATCATCATGGACCCCGGCATGGCGTTCGGAACCGGCACGCATGAGACGACCTCCCTCTGCCTTGAAACGCTGGACAGCCTTGTCAAGGGCGGCGAGCGGGTGCTGGATATCGGCACCGGCTCGGGGATTCTGGCCATTGCAGCGCTCAAGCTGGGCGCCGGCAGCGCCGAGGGCGTTGACATCGACCCGATGTGCGTGCGCACTGCCGGCGAGAACGCCGCGCGCAACGGCGTGGCCGACCGGTTCAAGGTGCTTGTCGGTGATCTATCCGACAAGGCCAGCGGCCAGTACAACATCATCACCGCAAACATCGTGGCAGCGGCCATTCTTTCTCTGGCCCCCCATGTGCCGGTGCTGATGGCCCCGGACGCCCGCTTTATCGCCAGCGGCATCATTGACGAGCGCAAGGACGAGGTTCTGGCCGGTCTGCGCGCCGCAGGGCTTGCGCCTGTCGAGGTCAAGGAAAAGCGCGGCTGGGTCTGCATCATCTGCAAAAAATCCGAGACGAAAGAGGCGTAAACGATGCCGCACCGTTATTTTACCCGTGAGCTAGCGGACGGCCGCGCTGCGCTGACCGGCAGCGATGCCCACCATCTGGCAGATGTCATGCGCGCCAAGCTCGGCGAGGAGGTCGTGCTCTGCGGCCCGGACGGGCTGGAATACCTCGGCACTGTGACTGCTATCGAGCCGGGGCGGGTCGAGTTCTCGGTCACTGACGGCACGACCAGCAAGGCCGAGCCGGACTGCGCCGTAACGCTGTTTGCGGGGTACCCCAAACAGGGCAAGCTTGAGGAGGTCATCCGCCACAGCGTTGAACTGGGCGTAACCGGGATCGTTCCGTTTTTCAGCCGTTACTGTGTGGCCGCACCCAAAAAAGAGGACGCCAAGAACGAACGGTACAACCGCATTGCCGCCGAGGCCGCCAAGCAGGCGGGCCGCGCCATGCTGCCCCATGTGGCGATGCCGCTGCCCGATTTTTCCGCCGTCTGCGCCGCCATGAAGGATTTTGACCTTGTGCTGTTCTTTTACGAGGGCGGCGGTGCCCCCCTGCGGGAGGTGCTGCACCCCGGGCAGTATAAGCGCATCGCCATCATCACCGGCAGTGAGGGCGGCTTCTCGGTCGAGGAGGCCGCCGCCGCCAAGGCCGCAGGTGCCGTGACGGTGGGCCTTGGCCCGCGCATCCTGCGCTGCGAGACTGCGCCGCTGGCCGCCCTGACCGCTGCCATGCTGCTGACCGAGAATTTGGAGTAACCGCAAACCATAGTATGTAAAAACAAAAAGGAGCGTCACCCGCATGTGGGTAACGCTCCTCTTTGTGTTATTATTGCCCTTGTAGGGGCCGGGCATGCCCGGCCCGCAGGTAAAAGGCTAACGGACACTAATAGGAAACCCGCGGGCCGCACATGTGCGGCCCCTACAGCTCTGCTATTTTGCCTTCACATACGCGCCGAACGCATTCGGCACGGGGTATACCTCGGCCAGATCCTCGGGCGCGGCCCAGACATAGCCCTCCGGCAGGTCGCACGCCGGGGCGGTGCCGCGCCAGCCGCCCAGCTCCCAGATCTTGTGGGTAAACACATGCTTTGCAGGGGGCAATGCCTCGCCCAGCGCGGCCCGCACGCCCAGTGCAGCCAGCGCAGCGGTCAGCTCCTCGCGGGTCAGGCTCTTTTCCCACGCGGCGGGCTGCCACAGGCCGGCCAGCAGGCCGCGGGCGGGGCGGCGCTGCAATAAAACGCCGCGCTCGCTCTCAATCAGTGCCACCGTCACGGGCACCCTGCCCTTGGCTTTCGGCGCGGGCTTCACGGGCAGTTCGGCAGCACGCCCTGCGGCGTACCCCTGACACAGCTGTGCCAGCGGGCACACCTCGCACCGGGGCGCACCGGGCACACAGACCAGCGCGCCCAACTCCATCAGTGCCTCATTGTACGGGCCGGGGGTGGCCTTCGGCATCTGGTCAACCACCCGCACGGTAAACGCTTTCTTTGCGGCGGGGGTCATCACATCGGCATCATCGTTGTACAGCCGCGCAAAGACCCTCAGCACATTGCCGTCCACCGCAGGCACCGGGATGCCGAACGCAATGCTCGCCACCGCGCCTGCCGTGTAGTCACCGATGCCCGGCAGGCTGCGCAGCGCCTCATAGTCGGCGGGCAGGTCGCCGCCGTACTGCTCACAGACGATGCGGGCAGCCTTCTGCATATTGTTGACGCGGTTGTAGTACCCAAGGCCCTGCCACAGCTTGCGCAGGGCGTCCGGCTCACAGGCGGCCAGCGCGGCGGGGTCGGGCAGCGCCGCGATAAAGCGCTCATAGTAGGGGATGGCCGCTGCCACGCGGGTCTGCTGAAGCATGATCTCGCTGACCCAGATATGGTACGCAGAAGGCTCCTGCCGGAAAGGCAGGAGCCGTTTGTTTGCGTTGAACCATTGCAGCAGCGGTGCGGCAATGGGCTGCATCAGAAGCCTCCGCAGGTGCGGGGGAAGGGGATGACATCACGGATGTTGGGGATGCCGGTGACATACATCAGCAGACGCTCAAAGCCCAGACCGTAGCCGGCATGTTTGACGCTGCCGTAGCGGCGCAGGTCAAGGTACCAGTCATAGTCAGCGGTGTTCAGACCCAGCTCCTTCATGCGGGCCTCCAGCACATCGAGGCGCTCCTCACGCTGAGAACCGCCGATCAGCTCACCGATGCCGGGCACCAGCATATCGGCGGCGGCGACAGTCTTGCCGTCCTCGTTCTGGCGCATGTAGAACGCCTTGATCTCCTTCGGGTAGTCGGTGACGAACACCGGCTTTTTGAAGATCTGCTCCGTCAGATAGCGCTCGTGCTCGGTCTGCAGGTCGGTGCCCCACTCGACCTTGTACTGGAAGTTGTCGTTGTTCTTCTTCAGCAGTTCTACGGCATCGGTGTAGCTTACGCGGGCAAACTCGGAGTTTGCGACCAGCTCCAGCCGCTCGATCAGACCCTTATCGAAGAACTGGTTGAAGAAAGCCAGCTCGTCGTGGCAGTTGTCCAGCAGGTAGCGGATGACGTAGCGGGTCATGGCCTCGGCGGTCTCAAGGTAGGTGTTCAGGTCGGCGAAGGCCATCTCGGGCTCGATCATCCAGAACTCGGCGGCATGGCGGGTGTCGTAGCTCTTCTCGGCGCGGAAGGTCGGGCCGAAGGTGTAAACATTGCCCAGCGCCATCGCCATGGCCTCGGCCTCCAGCTGGCCGGAAACGGTCAGGTTGACAGGACGCTTGAAGAAGTCCTTCGTGTAGTCAACGCCGCCCTCGTCGTTGCGGGGGATATCGTTGAGGTCAAGGGTCGTGACTTGGAACATCTCACCGGCGCCCTCGCAGTCAGAACCGGTGAAGATCGGCGTATGAACATAGGTAAAGCCATGCTCGTGGAAGAACTGGTGCAGGGCAAACGCTGCCTGGCCGCGCACGCGGAACGCCGCATTGAAGGTGTTGGTGCGGGGGCGCAGGTGGGTCATCGTGCGCAGATAGTCCATGCCCATCTTCTTTTTCTGCAGCGGATAGTCGCCGCCGCAGGCACCCAGCACGGTGATCTCGTCGGCGTTGATCTCAAAGGGCTGCTTGGCGTTCGGGGTCAGCACCAGCGTGCCGGTGACCTCGAAACTGGTGTACAGGCCGCATTTGGCGATCTCGGCATAGTTGGCGAGCTTATCTGCCTGAAACACGATCTGGACAGGCTTATAGCAGCTGCCGTCCGACAGCGAGATGAAGCCGATATTTTTGGAATCGCGCACAGTCTTGGCCCAGCCGCAGACAGTGACCTTAGTGCCGTCTGCGGGGGTAGCCTTGTACAGCGATGCAAGTTCCGTTCTCTGCATGGGTAGTCCACTCCTCTTTATACTATGAATATTAGTATTGTAGCAGGTATTTTATAAAAAGTAAAGAGCCGATATTTATAGAGTTGTAGGGGCCGGGCATGCCCGGCCCGCCGCTGTACGGGAACTGCTCAGCAATGGGCAAGCTGAGAGCCGCGCATCTGCGGCCTCTACAGGGCGGCGTTATTTTCATCTGTCGGCTCACAATATTTTTGCCAGCCCTTCCGCCGCATACCTTCCGGCCCTTATTGCCTCGTCCAGCGTATTGGCATGGCCGCCGACCTCTATCAACAAACTGCCGGTCGTTAAATCCTGGTTATAAAACCTGTACCCGCACAGAACAGGGCGGGTCAGGCCGGGGTAAGCCTCCTCCATGGCGGCCTCCCATGCGGCGGCCAGACGCAGATTCAGCCGCCAGTTTGGCAGAGCGATACTGCCGCCGTTGTCACACCCGGCAATGACCATGACCTGCGCCGTGCTTTCGCCGCCAATTTCGCACACCGGCTTGACCCGGGTGCCGTCCGCGTCCTCAATGGCATCGCGGTGAACATCCAGCACGACCCTGATTGAGGGATACCGCGCCAGATATTCCTGCACGCCGGCGCGGCTGCGCTTGTAGCTGTCGGTGTAGCCGGGCGCATCGTAGAGCGTTGTGTCATGCAGGGTGTTGATGCCGGCCTCGTTCAGCACCCGGGCCATCTCAGCCCCCACGGCGCAGACATTCAGCGCCGTGTTCCTGCTGCGGGCCGCATAGCTTTTGTCATAGACAAGGTCGGGCCAAAGCTGGTAACTTTCCGTGGCGTGGGTGTGCATGATCAGCACCTGCGGCGCGGCGCTGTCCCTTTCTATAGAGAAAGGCAGGCTGGGGGTCGTGACGGCCGCGCGCAGGTCAGAGTCCGGATGCTCGGTGCTGTTTTTGATGCTGCCCGCCGCAAGCTGCAGATAGCCGGTGCCGCTGCCCTGCCGCAGCTGCACCGCACGGATGCGGCCCGCGTCCGCCAGCTCGGGCGCGGCGCTGGGCAGCGGTGTGGCCGTGGGGGCTGCGGACGGCTGCGGCGTTGCGGACGGTGCCGGGGCAGGGCTGGGTGTGGGCAGCGGCGTGGGGCGGCTTTCCGGCCGCTGCGGGCTGCTGACGCTCTGTGCCGGGGCGGCGGGCCAGTCAAGCGCCGCCGCAGCCGCAGGGTCCTGCAGATAGAGCGCCCCCCGCAGCAGCCAGACGCGCCCGGGGCAGAACGCCAGCGCTGCCCCAACCGCCAGTACCCCGGCCGCAAAAGCACCCCCGTACACCGCCGCCGAGGCCCACCGGCGCAGTCTTTGCATGGCACACACCCCCTCTGCACCCAAATTTTATGCGCTTTTTTTGCTTTCTATGAAGTTTTTTTCAAAAACCACTTGCAACTTTGCAAAAAGTATGATAGGATAACTTGTACTGTTATGGGGAACTAAGGAGGTGGAACGAATGCCTAATATTAAATCTCAGAAGGATCGCGTTGTTCAGGCCAAGAAAGAGGCCCTGCACAATAAGGTCGTCAAGTCCAACCTGAAAACAGTTGTCAAGAAGGCAAACGCTGCCATCGACAGCAATGCTGCTGACAAGGAGACCGTCGTTAAGGTTGCTGTCTCTGCCATCGACTCTGCTAAGAGCAAGGGTGTCATCCATAAGAACACCGCTGCCCGCAAGATCAGCCGCATGGCTAAGCGCGCCAACAAGGCTGCTGCTCAGTAATTGATCGCATGAACAATGCCCGCCGTGAAAACGGCGGGCATTTTCATTTTGTTAAGCGCTGCAAAGGGGCGTTTTCTCGGCATGCTGCGGGGGTACAGGTTTCAAATCTCCTGCTCCATCAGCAGCTTTTTCAGCGGCAGCAGCGCGGCAGGCTCTGCGCTGAAAGTGCGCACACCGAGCTTGAGGTACTCCGGCATGGCACTCACCGCTGCCACCGTGATGCCGCAGACATAGACCGGCACACTGCGGGCCGCAGCCTGCTCCACCACACTCTTGACCAGCCGCAGCACAGCGGGGTTTGTCAGCTGGCCCACGGCAGCGGTGGGGTTATGCACAAGGCCCAGCGTGTAGCGGGTCAGGTCCTCCGCGTCAATGACCATCAGCTGGGCGCCGCGGTCCATGATGTCGGCGGCCATCAGCGCGGTCGAGGGCATATCTATCACACAGCCCAGCATCGGCATCCCGATCTCAACACCGCTGCTCTGCAGCTCATCCTTGCAGTCATTGACCTCCTGCAGGCAGCTATCCCAGTCTGCCGCATCCTTTACCATTGGGAACACGACACGCAGATGCCCCTCCGGGGCGGCGCGCAGCAGCGCACGGATCTGGGACTTGAACAGCCGGTCCCCGCCCAGCCGCGCCTGCAGCTCAGCAGACCAGGGGGCATCATCATCGGCGCGGGTATCGCAGGTGCGCAGCACCACGGGGACGCCCTCGGCCGAGCGCAGATATTCCTTCAGGCGGCTCGTCTGGGTCTGCTCGCTCTGATCGTAGAGGATCGCGCTCTCGGAGCGCACGATGCCGATGCCCGCCGCCCCCTGCGTATGGGGCACCTCGTTGTCGATCAGGTTGCAGGTCTGCATCAGGCGGAAGGCTGTGCCGCCCTTGGTCAGGCAGGGCAGGGCGGCCACAGGGTCAGGCTGCTGGCCGTGCAGGCGGCTCAATGCGATCTGGCAGTCCACCCGGGCGATCTGCGCGCCGTCCGGCTCGACCACCAGTGTGCCGTTGTCGGCATCGAGGATCGCGCGGCGGCCCACCGCCATGGCGGCTGCGCCGTCCCCCAGCTGCACCACCGCCGGGATACCCATGCTGCGCGCCATAATGGCGGCGTGGCTGATCGTGCTGTCCTGATCGCTGGCAAGCCCCAGCACCATCCGGCGGTCAAGGCTGAACAGATCGCTGGGGAAAAACCGATCCGCGACCAGAATGCTCGGCCGCTTGAGATGCAGCCGCCGGCGCGGGCGGCCGTCCAGAATATCCACGACCCGGCGGCAGACATCGCAGACATCGACACTGCGCTCCCGGATATACTCATCGTCCACATTCTTCAGCCGGTCTGCAAAGATCTGCTCTGCCCGCTCAACGGCGGCGGCACCGCCAGCACCGGCGGCGATATAGTCGCCGATCTCGTTGGTGAAGGATTCATCCTCCAGCAGGGCGATCTGAAACAGCAGAATATCCGCATCGGGGCCCTTGGCGCGCTGGCTAAGCCGGCGCAGCTCGTCCTTGGCCAGCACAACGGCCACATCATAGAGCGCGCGCTCCCGGAACGGGTCACAGACGATGCGGTGCAGCCCTGTGGTGCCGTGGTCGATCTGCTCGACCGGGCCGACCACAATACCGGACGAAGCCGGCACGCCGGTGTAGGTGTGCATAGAGTAGGCCTCCTTTTTGAATCTCCTTAGCCTTCCCGGAGGGGAGGCTCTTTTACAAAATCGGCATTTTGGAGAGTGTTTTGCTCACAAGGGCCGTGACAAACTCCTCGGGTACGGCGGCGGCAATGGCGCGCTCGGTCACAAGGGTGTTTTCCTTTCCCTCCAGCAGGGCGGGGAACCGGTCTGCCGGGTCCTTGTCAAAGCTGCCCATAAAGGTCGCAGCCAGCAGCTTCGGGGTATACGGAATGTCCTCCGGCACGCCGACACGCTCTGCCGCCAGCTCCAGCGGGGCCAGCGCGCCGCGGGTCGGGGCGCTGGGGTTCGGTGCATAAGGGGCCGGGTAGTTTGCCCGGGTGCGGGCATTCTTCTCAACCAGATCTATCTCGGGTGCGCGGGCGCAGACCTCGGCAAGGTTTTTCTGGTACTGCTCCGCGAAATGGGCAAGGTATTCCTCGTTATCGGGCAGCATGGCGTAGGCCGTGCCGCCGCACCGGCCGAACAGGCGCAGTGTATCAAAATAGCCCAGCGCAATGTTGCGCCCGGCGCGGGCGGGGTCAAAGTCCAGCGTGGGGCCAAGATCCCAATGGCTGCGCACAATGCGGGTGGGCAGGCCGGTCGTGTTGGGCCGCACGATGCCGATGCCGTCCACATCGACCCCAAGCAGCTCGGTCGCGCCCATGCGGGCGGCCAGATCCAAAGGCATGTTGTCCCGCCAGCCGCCGTCAATGTACTTTACACCGTCAATTTCCCGCGGGCGCAGGGCAGGGAAGCAGGCGCTGGACGCCAGCATATAGTCCTTGAGCTGCCCCTTGGGGATCTCCTCGATCGGGCATTGCACGCTGCGCAGGCTGCCCAGCTCCGTCATGACAAGGCCGAAATGAATGGCGGAATGCCGCACGGCATCCTCGTCGATCAGCCGGTCGATCGTCTCAGCCAGCGGCTCAACATTCAGCCCGCCGCTGCGGAAAATATCGAGGAAGAAGGCGCGCAGCTCCTCATGCTTGAGCGATTCGGGGACCTCCAGCACATCATGGATCTCCAGACTGCGCCAAAGCTCCTCTGCCTCGCGGGCCTTGCCCATCGTGAAAAGGCAGCCGTTCAGGGTGCCGACACTGGCCCCGGTGATGATATCCGGCGTCCAGTCCAGTGCCTGCAGGGCATGCCAGACACCGATCTGGTAGCTGCCCTTGGCACCGCCCCCCGCCAGCACCAGCGCGCGCTTTCCGGTATGTTCCATCTTCGTTCTCCCTCCCGGTCATGGTTTTCCTCATTATAGCATCTTCTGTGCAAAGTTGCCATAGCAAACTGCGTCACAATCTGCCGTTTTTTTATGGAATTTTTGTATTTTGTCAGGGGTTGCAACGGAAGGGGAAACGCAGTATTATAAAAGCAGTTGTTTATCCTGCGTGCTGTAGGGGGCGGCGTCCTCGACGCCCCTGCCATATTCTTACATTGCAATACCATATTAGTGAGGGAATTTTCATGTCTACCAAACCTATCCTTGTTGTCATGGCTGCCGGTATGGGCAGCCGCTACGGCGGGCTCAAGCAGATCGACCCGGTGGGGCCGTCCGGCGAGGCCATTCTGGACTACAGCCTCTACGATGCCCGCCGCGCCGGGTTCGAGACCGTTGTCTTCATCATCAAGCATGAGATCGAGCAGGCGTTCAAGGAGGCTGTCGGCGCCCGCGCCCTGCGCGCCGGGTTTGAGGTCCGCTATGCCTACCAGCAGCTCGACAAGCTGCCGGAGGGCTTCACCGTGCCGGAGGGGCGCGTCAAGCCCTGGGGCACGGCCCACGCCATCCTTGTGGCAGAGCAGGCCATCGGTGATGCACCGTTCGCGGTCATCAACGCAGATGACTACTACGGCCCGCAGGGCTTCCGCCTTGTCTACGACTACCTCAGCACCCACGCCGACGGCGACCGCTACGCCTGGGCGATGGTGGGCTTCCTGCTGGGCAACACGGTCAGTGCCAACGGCAGCGTCAGCCGCGGCGTCTGTGTGACCGATGCGCAGCACAACCTTGTCAGCGTGACCGAGCGCACCTGCATCGAGCCGTATGACGGCGGCATCCATTACAGTGAGGACGGCGGCAAAAGCTGGTGCGACCTGCCCGCAGACGCCGTTGTTTCGATGAATCTGTGGGGCTTCACACCCGCCTATGTCCGCGACGCAAAGGCCGGGTTTGCGGCGTTTTTGAAGGAGAATCTGCCCGTCAACCCGCTGAAATGCGAGTACTATCTGCCCACCGTTGTGACGAACGCGCTGAACAACGGCGAAGCCGATGTCCATGTGCTGACCAGCGCCGACAAATGGCACGGCATCACCTACCGCGAGGACAAGCCCGAGCTTGTCGCCGCTCTCAAGCAGATGAGCGAGGCCGGGCTGTACCCGACCGACCGGCTGTTCTGATGCCTATGCCGGGGGACGCTGCGCGCAATATTTTACAATTACGCTGTTGTATTTGCGCGGGATGTCGGGTATAATAAAATCAGTAAATCGGAACATCAAGCTGTCAAAAGCTCTTGTAGGGGCGAGCATTGCTCGCCCGTGTCCGTTTGTCTGTGAAAAAGCCTTCTTGGGAAACGCATTGCTGCGCCAAGTTGGCGGGCGACCAATGGTCGCCCCTACACATTCAATAGGGCAAGGATGTGATTTTTTGACACGCTGGGAACATTTCACCAAGCTGACGCAGCAGCGCAGCTTTTACAAAGGAGTTTTTATCATGATGAAAAAGACCACCTTCGGTGCCGCTCTGGCCTTCCTGTTTGCCGCTGCCGGTGCCCTGACCGCCGCCGCCCTCTACCTGCATCACCGTGAGAAGGAGCTGGACGAGTACGAGCGCCTGCTCTTCAGCGATGATTATGACGATTTCGATGACGAGGACGACACCAACGCCGAGGACACCACCACCTACGAGAAGATCCCCGACGCCCCCAACACCGAGGAGTAATCCCCATCGGGGTCCTGTGTGACCGAATACGAACCGGCTGGGCGCTGACCTGACGGCGCCCAGTCTTTTGTTAATGGAGAAAGCTAGATCATGCGCAAACTGCTGCTTTGGCTGGTGATGGTCGCCGCCATGGTTGCCGCGATCCTTGGCGGAACAGCGGCGTTTCTCTACAGCCGCACCGGCGAGGACCGGCTTCCCCAGCAGCCCGTGCAGTTCGGCGGGCTGACGCTGACCGCCAACGGATGGGACTGGGCCATACCCGTGCTGGGCGACAAGGTCAGCAAGACCTATGAAAGCCCGACCAACCTGACCGTGCAGAAGCTCGGCACCTTCACCGATACGATCCCCGCACTGACCCTGCCCGAATGGGTCACAGCGGCCGAGGTGCAGATCACCGCGCCAGACGGCACCGTCTGGTCGGGCGGCCTGACCGACTGCAACACCTATACCTACACCCAGAACGGCGCGTATCAGATCATAGTGACCGCCCACCACAGCGACAGTGATGCCCCCGGTGACCCGGTGGGCTGGTACGCCTACCGCGCAGGCTACACAATGGCGATGAATCCCAAGGTCACCCTGAGCAGCGAGCGCGCGCCGCAGGGCAGCATCGTGGCGATCCAGCTGTCCGGTATTCTGGACGGCGAGCCGACCGTTGAGAGTGATCTCGGCGATGTATGGTTCCGCAAGACCGCCACGGGGTACATGGGCTACCTGCCCGTAACCTACAACGCCGAGGGCGGCGACCATACGCTGCAGCTGACCTGCGGCACCCTGCAAAAGGAGATCACCCTGACGGTGACCCGTACACTGTACGACACCGTCTCCGTCCCGGCGGAGGAGGATGTCGGCGGCGGAGAGGAGTTCCGCAACGCGATCTGGCCGCTTTACACCACCGGCAGCTCCGCCAAGCTATGGAACGGCCGGTTCGAGGCCCCCAGCGCCGGTGCTGTCGGTCTGGCCTACGGCACCACCCAGATGGTGGATGGCCAGCGCAGCGGTCAGGCCACCGGCCTGACCTATGCTGCCGCAGACGGTGAGACTGTCACCGCCCCGCAGGCCGGCAACATCGTGTTTGCCGGCACGCTGACCCTGACCGGCGGCACTGTGGTCATCGACCACGGCTGCGGCGTAAAAAGCTATCTGTACGGTCTGGAAACGGTCGGCGTTGTGCGCGGGCAGTCGGTTTCCACCGGCGACCCGCTGGGTACTGCCGGGACGAGCCACAGCCTGATTTATGAGCTGCGCATCGGCAGCAAATCCACCGACCCGCAGCTTGCCCTGAACGGCAGCAGCGGTCTGCAATTCCGTGAGGCTGAATAACGCAGGCATCGCACGGCGATGCCGCCCATAGAATGTTACAATCGGCGCGGTGCCCCCGGCCCGCCGTGCCGTGTGTATGGCCGGGTGTGCCAAGAGAGTGGGAGTAAGCATGGAAGAAGAGAAGAAAGCCGCAGCCGGCGTGGAATGGGTCGAAAAAGCCCCCGCCGCGCCCCGCAGGCGCAGCCGCAAAAAGTCAGCGGCCAAGGGCAAGCCCAAAAAGCCCGCCGCCCCGGCAGAGCCGAAGCAGCAGCCGGCTGTGAGCGATACCCCGGAGACCCCCGCAGAAACTGCACCTGCACCCCTGCAGGTACCCGAGGCCCCGGACGCCACGCAGCCCGACACCGTCCCCGTGACACTGCCGGAAACCCCTGAAACAGCATCTGAAACGGCCCCGGCACAGCCCGAGGCCGCCGAGCAGCCGGAACAGGCAGAGCCTGCCGAGGCAGCCCTGCCGGGTGCCGGTACCGATGAAACAGCAGCGGCCGAGCCTGCCCCCGAAGATGCTGCCTCCGCAGAGCCGGAGCAGCCTGTACCCGATGCAGACGAGGGTGCGGCCAATGCACCGGAGGATGCCCCGCAGGAGGATTCCACAGAGGAGGACGCCCCCGAGGAAAAGGCCCGCGCGGACACCATCGCCCGCACGGCACAGCTTTCCATCGCCCAGATCATGGCCGGGCTGGCAGACACCCCCGCCGAGGATACCCCCGATGCGCCGCCCGCCGAACCGGACAGCACTGAGGAGGACACAGAGGAGGAGCCTGCGGACACCCTTACCCAAAAGCTTGGGCGCGGTGTGACCGGCATGCTGCGCTGGCTGCTGCTGGTCGTGCTTTTTGTGCTGGTCATCGCGTGCGGCGGCGTAGCGTGGCTCTACCACAATGCCACCCCCGATATGCTGCCCCAGATCAAGGCCACCTTTGACGGACAGGAGCTTGCCCCCACCGCCTACAAATGGCATGTGCCGATCGTTGGCAGCTGGCTCCGCCGCACCTATGCCGAAACGCTGAACCCCACCCCGGCCGAGCTGGCGCTGCCGGTATCCGGTGCTTCGCCCGATCTGGTCGTCACGCCGGGCGGCTACAGCGCCCAGCTGACCATCACCGATGCCGCCGGGGAATCCATCTATGACGGCAGCGCCACCGGCTTCCGCAGCTACCGTTTTGCTGAAAACGGCACCTACGACGCCAAGCTGATCGTCAGCACAAGCGGCACCCCCGCTGACGAGGCGACCGTGACCGGCACCGAGACCTGGCAGTTCCGCTTTACGGTCAGCATCAAGCCGTCCATCCAGCTTGCGACCGACAGCGTGGCACAGGGCGGTGTGGCGGCGGTGCGGGTCGGCCAGACCCTCGGGCAGGATGCCCCGGCCATCAAGACCACCCTCAAAAATGTCGGCTTTGTCAAGGCCGGCAGCGGCTGGATCTGCTACCTGCCCATCCCATGGAACCAGAAGCCCGGCAACATTGATTTGGAGGTATCGGCCGACGGCTACACCGAGACCCTCTCCCTGTCGGTGCGCGCAGGCTCCTTCAGCTACAAGGACTACAGCAAAACCTCTCAGATGGCCGCGCCCTACATCGGCGAGGATGATGCCCCGGCGGCGGTCAGCAAGCTGTTTGCCACTGTGGACGACAAGATCCAGTGGTCCGTAGGCGGCTTTGTGCAGCCCTTCCTCGACAGTTTTGACACTCCGCTGACCTACGGCATGACCGAGTACGCAGGCCGCTCCTACAGTGAGCGGGGCACTAACTACGGCTACGGCGGGCGCACCTCGACCAATGTGATCATCCGCCCCAAAAACGGCAAAGGCTCGATGATTGCCCCCGCCAGCGGCCGTGTGCTGCTGGCGAAAGACCTCGGCGGCCTCTATGGCAACGCCCTCGTGATTGAGCACGGCGCAGGCCTCAAGAGCATCTTCTACGGTCTCGCCTCGCTGGATGTCAAGACCGGTGATACCGTCAAGCAGGGCCAGTTGCTGGGCGGCTGCAGCAAGGCCGTTGTGGCAGAGATGCGCATTGGCACCGTTCCCATCGACCCGCTGGCCGTCTGGCGCAGCCGCTGCGATGGTCTGAAGCTCTATTGATCCCCAAGGCACCCATCCCAAACGGGATGGGTGCTTTTTTGCTGTCACCGCTCATCCGCAGCCGAAGGGGCGGGCCATCAGCGGATGTTCACACTCTGCGCGGGCAGGACATAGTATGGCGCAAAACAAAACGAGGTGAGCGCGTATGCCAAAGACCTTCTGTGTGGTGGGTCACGATGCCCGCCAGCAGGCGGCGGCCCGTGTGCTGCGCCGCGCAGGCTGCGGCGTGACCGCCGCCGACAACGCCGCCGCAGCGGATTATATCCTGCTGCCGATGTCTCAGGGCCGCGTCAGCGATGAGGTTGCCCGCGCCCTGCAGGGTGCGGGGCAGGGGACGCTGATTCTGGCAGGCCGCCCCGGTCTGCCGGTACGGCTGGCCGCGCGGGAGGCCGGGCTGCCGCTGATCGACTATTTCCGGCGGCCCGAGCTGGAATGTCTGAACGCCGTCCCCACGGCCGAGGGCTGCCTTGAGCTGCTGCTCCGCCTGCGGGAGCGCACGATCTGGGAGAGTGCCTTTCTTGTGCTGGGCTACGGCCGGGTGGGCCGCGCCGTGGCGCGTCGGCTGGCACTGCTGGGCGGGCGGGTCACCGTGGCTGCCCGCAGCCCCGAACAGCGCGCCAACGCCCGCTGCAGCGGCTGCCGCGCCGCTGCGCTGACTGCCCTGCCCGCGCTGCTGCCGGGGTTCGACGCCGTCATCAACACGATCCCCGCGCCGGTGCTACCCCGGGCACTGCTGCAAAAACTGCCGGCCGGGGCGCTGATCATCGACCTTGCCAGCCTGCCCGGCGGCACCGACTTTGCCGCCGCCGAGGAGCTGGGCCTGCACGCCGAGCATGCACTGGCCCTGCCGGGGCGCTGCGCCCCGCAGACCGCGGGAGCACTGATTGCCCAGACCGTGCTGGCCATTCTGGAAGAACGCGAAGAACAGAAAGAAAGGAGCGAGCCATGACGACCCGGCCGAAACGCACTGCCGCCTTTGCGCTGTGCGGCAGCTTTTGCAGCTTTTCCGCCGTGCTGCCCCAGATACAGGTGCTGACGGCGCGCGGGTGGGAGATCCTGCCCATTCTCAGCGCCAGCGCGGCAGGGCTGGACACCCGCTTCGGCACTGCAGCAGCCCTGCGGCAGACCCTGTTGGAGCTGACCGGTCATGAACCGCTCACAACACTGCAGGGCGTGGAACCGCTCGGCCCGCAAAAGCTGGCCGACGCCCTTATCATTGCCCCCGCCACCGGCACAACGATGGCGCTGCTGGCGGCTGGCATCAGCGCGACCCCCGTGACGCTGGCGGCCAAAAGCCTGCTGCGTGGCGGCCGGCCGGTCATACTGGCCCCCTCCACCAACGATGGTCTGGCGGGCAGCGCCCCGGCGCTGGGCCAGCTTTTGCAGCGGCGCAGCTACTATTTTGTGCCCTTCGGTCAGGATGACTGCTACAAAAAGCCCCGCAGCCTGAAAAGTGATTTCACCCTGTTGCCCGATACGCTGGACGCTGCCCTGCGCGGGGTGCAGCTGCAGCCGATGCTGGTGTAATATGTTGCCGGGCAGGTGGCATATAACAGGGTAGAAGATATACCCCAGCCTTCCCCCTCGGGGGAAGGTGGCCCCGCAGGGCCGGATGAGGGCAGGCTTTCCAACATTGCCCGGCAATGTACTGCTGCGGCAAACACGCCCCCATCAGTCAGCACCGCTGACAGCTTCCCCCTTCGGGGGAAGCCTTTTTGCATACAGTTCTATATTTCTTCGGGGGAGGCCCGCTCATGCAGATGATCACCATTACCGGCAAACAGGCTCTGCATGGGCGCATCCGCCCGGCGGCCGCCAAAAACAGCACGCTGCCGCTGCTGGCGGCCACGCTGCTCTGCCGCGGCCCCTGCCACCTGCAGGAGGTGCCGGCCCTTGCCGATGTAACGACCAGCCTTGCGCTGCTGCAGGCCGTGGGGGCCGATGTGCGGCGGTGCGGCGCGGACCTGTGTACACGGCCGGTGCAGACGCTCTGCGGCGAGATTCCCGAATCCCTTGCCGGGGCAATGCGCAGCTCGGTGTTTTACCTGGCGCCGCTGCTCTGCCGCACAGGGTATGTGCGGCTGCCGCTGCCCGGCGGCTGCCGTCTGGGGCCGCGGCCGGTGGACATTCATCTGGCCGGGCTGGCCGCCATGGGGGCTGAGGTCGAGCTGGAGGGCATTGCCGTGACGCTGCGGCGCAAAGGCCCGCTGCATGGCGTGGACTTTACGCTGCGCCTGCCGAGCGTCGGCGCGACCCTCACGCTGCTGATGGCTGCCTGCTGCGCCCGGGGCCGCACCGTGCTGCGTGGTGCCGCGCAGGAGCCGGAAATAGGCGACATGGTGCATTTTCTGCAGGCATGCGGTGCCCGGATACTGGGCTGCGGCACGCCGGTGCTGACGGTGGACGGGGGCTGCCCGCTGACGGGCACCGCGCACCGCCCGCTGCCGGACCGCATCGCTGCCGCTACCTATGCCGCCGCACTGGCCGCCGCCGGCGGCGAGGTTGAGATCTGCGGCTGCGACCCGGCCGTTTACGGGGCTTTCCTGCGCTTTTTGGCCGAAACCGGCGTGACCGTGACCCGGGCAGGGGACTGCGTGCGGCTTGCCCGCGACCCCGCCGCGCCGCTGCGGGGCGGGGCCAGACTGACCGCCGATGCCTGGCCCGCCTTTGCGACCGACACCGCCCCGCTGGCCGCCGCCGTGCTGCTGACGGCAGCGGGGGAGAGCGAGATCTATGACCGCCTGTTCGCCAACCGGTTTGCCTGCGCAGCAGGGTTTGCCGCATTGGGGGCCGGCTGCACCGCGCAGGGACGGCGGCTGCACATTGACGGCGGCGCTGCGCTGCACGGAGCCGCCGTGACCGCCCCCGACCTGCGCGGGGGTGCGGCGCTGCTCATTGCGGCGCTTGCCGCCGAGGGGCAGACCACGCTGCGTGACCCCGGCCATATCCGGCGCGGCTACGCCGACCTGCCGGGAGAGCTGCACAGCCTTGGGGCAGACTGCACCGCCGCGCGCGGTGAAGCGTAATTCTAGACCCGCGCCGCAGGGGCAGACCCGGTCCGCCCCCTGCGGCGCTTTTTTGTGGGTACTGCCTGCTTTTTCCTTTAAAATATAGCAATCTGCCAAATTTTCGCGTTTCTATCCCGTGCTTGTCCGGCAAAAGCGCAGGGAGAAACGCAATTTTTTATGAATTTGCCCTCAGGGTATTGAAATTGCATGTAAAATTTGATATTCTAATAATCAGTTATATGTAAAAAATAGCGGACCAGTGTGCCCCTGCGCGGGGGTGCAGTACCCATCGGGTCCGGTTTAACAACTTCACTTTTAGGGGGATACACTCATGGCATTCGTTCTCGACGAAGAAATGCAAAATGTAACCAATATCAAGGTCATCGGCGTAGGTGGCGGCGGCGGCAACGCTGTCAACCGCATGGTCGAGTCCGGTCTGTCCGGGGTCGAGTTCGTTGCAATGAACACCGACCAGCAGGCTCTGCTGAACTCCAAGGCCACCCAGAAGGTCCAGCTTGGTGCCAAGCTGACCAAGGGCCGCGGTGCCGGTGCCGACCCGGAGATTGGCCAGCGCGCCGCCGAGGAGAGCAAGGACGAGATCACCAACGCCCTGAAGGGTGCGCAGATGGTCTTTATCACCGCCGGTATGGGCGGCGGCACCGGCACGGGCGCTGCCCCTGTCGTGGCCGAGACTGCCCATGATCTGGGCATCCTGACCGTCGGCATCGTCACAAAGCCCTTCGCCTTTGAGGGCAAGCGCAAGATGGCGCAGGCCGAGCAGGGCATTGCCTCCCTGATGATGCATGTCGACTCTCTGATCGTCATCCCGAACGAGCGCCTGAAGCTCATCAGTCAGGAGAAGATCACCCTGATGAACGCCTTCGAGGCCGCCGACAATGTGCTGCGTCAGGGCGTTGAGAGCATCTCCAGCCTGATCAACATCCCTGCCTTCATCAACCTCGACTTCGCGGACGTCCGCTCCATCATGAAGGACGCCGGCTTTGCCCACATGGGTGTCGGCGTTGCCAAGGGCGCCGGCAAGGCCGAGAACGCCGCCAAGGCTGCCATCTCCAGCCCGCTGCTGGAGACCAGCATCGCCGGTGCACGCGGCGTCATCATCAACATCACCTCCAGCCCCGACATTGGTCTGGAGGATGTCGAGACCGCTGCCAGCATGATCACCCAGAGCGCCCATCCTGATGCCAACATCATCTGGGGTACTGCCTTTGATGAGCGCCTGAGCGATGAGATGAGCATCACCGTTGTGGCCACCGGCTTTGAGAGCACCCCCGAGGTGGACGAGCCGATTCAGGCCCATGTGGACGCCAAGCGCGCCGCCCAGCAGACCGCTGTACAGCAGCCCGCACAGCCTGTCCAGCCTGTGCAGCCCGCCGCCCCCGTGCAGCCCGCACAGCAGCCCATCAACCCGCCGATGCCCAACCCCATCTTCACCCAGTCTTTCAGCACCGGCATGGATACCCCCGTGGCTGCCCAGCCTGCTGCCCCGGCTGAGGAAGAGGATGACGGCGATTACTTTGACGATCTGCTCAGCATCCTGAACAAGCGTTCCTGATCAATTTTCTGCGAGAGGATGTAAAAAGCCATGCCGTCTGAACCTATGAACATTCAGGAACAGGGCTTCCGTTCCAGCTTGTTCGGCTTTGATAAAAATGATGTGCTGGCTTACATGAACGCGCTGGCCAACGAGGCCCAGCAGCATGAGCTGGAATACAACCGCCAGCTGCAGCAGATGCAGTCCCGTCTGGACGAGCTGCGCAGCCAACAGAGCAGCGATGACAGCCGGATCGAGGCCCTCAAGGCCGAGGTGGCCGCTGCCAACCAGCGCGCCGAGGCCGCCGAGACCCGCCGCCGCGAGAGCGAGGAGCAGCTTGAGACACTGCAGAAGCAGACTGCCTCCTACCAGTCCAACCAGCGCGAATCCCAGAAAAACGCCAACATCTGGCAGCTGAAGCACCACGATCTGCAGCAGAAGAATGACGATCTGCAAAAGCAGGTCGAGGAGCTGCAGAAGCAGCTGGATTCAGCGCGCCAGCTGAATACCTCGTCCCTGAGCGCCCCCGCGTCCGATCTGGTGCGGGAGGCAAAGCTTGAGGCCGGTAAGATTCTGGCCGATGCCCGCCTGTACGCCGAGAGCGCCGAGAAGGAGCTGAAGCAGCAGGCAGACAGCCAGAAGAACCGCATGGCCGAGAATGCCCGCAGCATCGCCTCGGGCGTCATGCTCGTGCGGGAGCGTCTGGCCCGCGTGGATGAACGGCTGAGCGCCGCCACGCTGGATCTGGACGGCCTGACGCAGGCTATCTATCAGGCCCTTGACCAGACTGAGGCCGAGCTGAAGGAGCTGGGCACCGACATGCGCAGCTTTGCGCAGGGCACACCGGAGACGGACCCGCCTGCACCTGTGCCGCCGCGCCCCGCCGCCGCACAGACCCCGGCAGCCAAGCCCGCCGACCGGTTGCGCGTAAAGGCAAAGAAGGCCCAGCCCGCGCACCACACGCCCCCAGCCCCGGCCCACCGGCTGCGCAACACGCGCCGCCCTGTGTCCCAGCTGCTGCAGGACCAGATCGACCGGCTGAATGGGGAAGAACAGTAAATTTCAATACATAAATCTCACCCGGCGATGCAGCTGGGTGAGATTTTTTTGCCTTCCCCCAAGGGGGGGGGAAGGTGGCCCCGCAGGGCCGGATGAGGGGCGCGTGTGCCGCAGAGCCCCGTGAAGAGGCAATCGCGGCAAGGCCGCCCCTCATCAGTCCGCTTTGCGGACAGCTTCCCCCGAGGGGGGAAGCCTTTTCGCCCTTCCCGTTTGTTCACAAACCCTTCTTAATTTATTGAATATTCATTCACGACTTTAACACAAATCCGGGGTATACTATAGATGTTCTCAGGAAGGGAGCAGGGACCCGACCTGATGAACAGGACCCCAAGTTTTTCATCCATACTCCTCTTTTCTTTTGACGCGGAAGCGGTGCGGATTTTTTTCGCACCGCTTCCGTGTTTTTGTACAATTCCTGTCATTTGACAACGATTTTATGCGGCGGCACTCTTGCCGAATTTTCAAGAAACCTGTATAATATATGCTGATATTGTAGCGCCTTGGGGCAGACCCGGCCTTCGGTATCCCGCAATCACCCCAACGGCAACCCCGCTTATCCGCCCTACGGCGTGCATCTTCAGTGGGTTTGCCTGACCCGCAGGAGGCTAAAGCCTATGAGAGTTGGTCTGGATATTGGTTCCACCACCATTAAATGTGTCGTGCTGAATGACGCCGGGCAGATCGTTTATTCTACCTATGAGCGTCATTTCAGCCATATTTTAGAAAAGGGCAGAGCGCTTTTGGAAAAAGTCGCCGCCGAATATCTGCCTGACGGCCGCGCGTATCTGGCCATCTCCGGCTCTGCCGGCATGGGCCTTGCCGACAGCTGCAGGGTGCCCTTTGTGCAGGAGGTCTTTGCCACCCGCGTGGCTGCCAACCGCCTGACGCCGGGCACCGACTGCATCATCGAGCTGGGCGGCGAGGATGCAAAGATCCTCTTTCTGACCAACGGCACCGAGGTGCGCATGAACGGCAGCTGTGCCGGCGGCACCGGCGCCTTCATTGATCAGATGGCCACCCTGCTGAAAATGGGTGCCGATGAGATGGACAAGGCCGCCCAGGGCGCCACCCGCACCTACACGATCGCCAGCCGCTGCGGCGTTTTTGCCAAAAGCGACATCCAGCCCCTCATCAATCAGGGCGCGCAGGCAGGGGACATCGCAGCATCGATCTATCAGGCAGTCGTCAACCAGACCATCGCCGGCCTTGCGCAGGGACGCCCCATCAAGGGCAACATCCTGTATCTGGGCGGTCCGCTGACCTTCTCCAAAACGCTGCGCCAGAGCTTTGACAAGACCCTCGGCGTCGCCGGCACGCTGCCGGAGAACAGCCTGCTCTTTGTGGCGCTGGGTGCAGCATTCTACGCCGATGAGGAGTCCGACCTGCGCGAGGTCGCAAAGCGGCTGGACAACTACAGCGCCGCCGCCACCTATGTAAGCCTGCCGCCGCTGTTTGCCAATAAGCAGGAGTACGAGGCGTTCCACGCCCGCCACATGAAGGCCACCGTGCCCTGCCTGCCCTTCGGCGCAGACTGCGGCCCCGTGCATATCGGCATTGACTCCGGCTCGACCACCATCAAGCTGGTCGTCATTGACAACAACGCCAACATTCTGTTTGAAAGCTACCGCCCCAACCTCGGCAACCCGATCCCGCTTGTGAAGGAGACGCTGCTCAAGCTGTATCGGGATCACCCCGGGCTGCAGATCGCCAGTGTGACCACGACCGGCTACGGTGAGGAGCTGGTCAAAAATGCCTTCCACTGCGACCGCGGCCTTGTCGAGACGGTGGCCCACTTTACCGCTGCCAAGCACTTCCTGCCCGATGTGGACTTCATCATCGACATCGGCGGGCAGGACATGAAGTGCTTCAAGATCGAGGACGGCGCCATCAGCAACATCTTCCTGAACGAGGCCTGCTCCTCCGGCTGCGGCAGCTTTTTGCAGACCTTCGCCCAAGCGCTGGGCTACGATGTCAAGGAGTTTGCCGCCCTCGGCCTGTTTGCCGACAAGCCTGTGGACCTCGGCAGCCGCTGCACCGTCTTTATGAACTCCAGCGTTAAGCAGGCGCAGAAGGACGGTGCCTCGATTGAAAACATCAGCGCCGGCCTGTCCATCTCGGTCGTCAAAAATGCGCTGTACAAGGTCATCCGCGCCTCCAGCCCTGAGGAGCTGGGCCGCCGCATCGTTGTGCAGGGCGGCACCTTCTACAACGAGGCCGTTCTCCGCGCCTTTGAGAAGGAGATGGGCGTCCATGTCATCCGCCCCGACATCGCGGGCCTGATGGGTGCTTACGGCGCAGCGCTGTACGGCAAGGCCAAGGCAGGGGAGAACGCCCGCAGCAGCGTCCTGTCCGAGGCCGAGCTGGAAGCGTTCAGCCAGAAGGTCAACACCGTGCAGTGTCAGGGCTGCGGCAACCACTGCCAGCTGACGATCAACGTCTTTGCCGATGGCAAGCGTTTCATCTCCGGCAACCGCTGCGACAAGCCCGTGACCGGCAAGGCCAACAACGAGGATCTGAACCTGTACGCCTACAAGCTGAAGCTGCTGGACGGCTACCGCAATGCCCCTGCACCCGCCGCACCGCGCGCGCGCATCGGCCTGCCGCTGTGCCTGAACATGTATGAGCTGCTGCCGTTCTGGCACACGCTGTTCACCCGCCTTGGATTCGAGGTCGTGGTCAGCCCCTTCTCGAGCCGCAGCCTGTACCAGAGCGGTCAGGCAACGATCCCGAGCGACACAGCCTGCTTCCCCGCCAAGCTGAGCCACGGCCACATCCACTGGCTGTGCGAGCAGGGCGTGGACGCCATCTTCTACCCCTGCATGAGCTACAACCTTGATGAGCATCTGGGGGACAACCATTATAACTGCCCCGTGGTCGCCTATTACCCCGAGGTGCTGGAGGGCAACTGCCCCGAGCTGAACGGCACGCGGTTCCTATACGACTACTTCAATCTGGAGCGCCGCAAGGATTTCTACAAGAAATTCCAGCAGTCGCTTGACAAATATTTCCCCGGTCTTGACAAAAAGGCGGTGCGTGAGGCCATTGACGCCGCCTATGACGAGTATCACCGCCACATGCAGCAGCTGCGCGACAAGGGCAGCGAGATCATCGCCGCCGCCCGCGCCGAGGGCCGCCGCATCATTGTGCTGGCGGGCCGCCCCTACCATGTGGACCCGGAGGTCAACCACGGCATCGACCAGCTCATCATCCGGCAGGGCGCAGCTGTCGTCAGTGAGGATTCCGTCAGCTGGCATGAGCAGAAATTCCAGACCTCGGTGCTGAACCAGTGGACCTATCACAGCCGCCTGTACGCCGCCGCCAAATACTGCACCGAGAATCCCGACATGGATCTGGTGCAGCTGGTATCCTTCGGCTGCGGTCTGGACGCCGTGACCACCGATGAGACCCGCGAGATCCTGCAGGCGGGCGGCAAGCTGTACACCCAGCTCAAGATCGATGAGATCACCAACCTCGGCGCGGTCAACATCCGCCTGCGCAGCCTGTTTGCAGCGCTGGAGGAACGGAAAGAGGACAAAAAGTAAGAGGCAATTCCATGGAATACATAACTCCCAACTTTACCAAGGACATGGTAAAGACCCATAAAATTCTCATTCCCAACATGGCGGTTACCCAGTTCCGGCTTATGCAGGCGGCACTTGCCAGCGAGGGCTACCAGACCGAGGTGCTGGGCAACTGCGGCAGCGAGGTCGCGCAGCTGGGCCTGAAATATGTCCACAACGACACCTGCTACCCGGCGCTGCTGGTCATCGGGCAGTTTTTGGACGCGCTGAACAGCGGCAAGTACGATCTGGACCACACCGCGCTGCTCATCACACAGACGGGCGGCGGCTGCCGTGCGTCCAACTACATCAAGCTTTTGCGCAAGGCACTCGTCAAGGCGGGCTACGGCAATATCCCCGTGGCCTCGCTGAACTTCTCCGGGCTGGAAAAGGGCAGCGGTCTGCCACTGACCCTGCCGCTGCTGCGCAAGGTCATTGCGTCCATCTTCTACGGTGATCTGCTGGTGGCGCTGCGCAGCCAGGCCCACCCGTATGAGAACCACAAGGGCGACGCCGATGCCATGACTGAGAAGTGGATTGCCACGATTCAGGGCTGGATCAAGGATGACAAGAATTATTCCGCCCACGATATGAAACGCCGGTTCTACGACATTGCCGCCGACTACGCGACGATCCCCATCACCCGCGTGCCGAAGGTCAAGGTCGGCGTGGTGGGCGAAATTTATGTCAAATATTCGCCGCTGGGCAATAACGATCTGGAAAAATTCCTTGAAAGTCAGGACTGCGAGGTCAACCTGCCCGGCCTGATGGGCTTTGTAGAATACTGCGTGGCCAACTACCGGCTGGACATCGACCTGTACGGCGGCAATAAGCTGGTAGCGGGCGGTGCGGATTTCTTCCTGAGCTGGCTGGATTCGATCGGCTGCGCCAGCTATGACGCCATGCGCAAGTACGGCTTCTACGCGCCGGGCTCCTTCCGCGAGCTGATGAAAAAGCCCGAGGGCATCATCTCGCTGGGTGCCAAGATGGGTGAGGGCTGGCTGCTGACTGCCGAGATGATCGAGCTGGTCGAGGGCGGCTACGGCAATATCGTCTGCGCGCAGCCGTTCGGCTGCCTGCCCAACCATATCGTGGGCAAGGGTATGATCAACAAGATCCGCGCCCTGCACCCCGATGCGAACATCACCCCCGTGGACTACGACCCCAGTGCCACCCGCGTCAATCAGGAGAACCGCATCAAGCTGATGCTGGCCGTTGCCCGCGAAAAGCTGGACAAGCCGGCCGAGGCACCGGCCCCCCTGACCGCAGAGGCGCTTGCCGGCGGTGCCCCGCAGCTGGAGACCGCTGTGCCGTAAGCCACGCCCCGCGCATACAGCAAAAAAAGCAAAAGTTTTTTTGCAAAAGGGCTTGCATTTTGTAAAAGCATCTGTTATACTAATATGCGTCGCCAAGAGGCGGCGCGACATGCGCGGTTAGCTCAGCTGGTAGAGCATCTGCTTGACGTGCAGGAGGTCAC
>ERZ1673752.197-NODE-197-length-113222-cov-8.731264_pt1 | contig 113222 bp, 91 predicted proteins | sample MGYA00580195_ERZ1673752 | MGnify/ENA primary metagenome ERZ1673752 (study PRJEB41218, sample SAMN15661744) | gut metagenome | host: Homo sapiens | place: Canada: London | collected 2015-08-20/2019-03-30 | study: EMG produced TPA metagenomics assembly of... | reverse complement strand
GAGGGTGCCATAGCTCAGTTGGTAGAGCAAAGGACTGAAAATCCTTGTGTCCCCGGTTCGATTCCTGGTGGCACCACGCACGAAGCTCCGAAATGCTCATAGAGCGTTTCGGAGCGTCTTTATTCTACGCTTCGGTTGCTCGTTTTGCGCTAAGCTAGTAAGAAAGTCTGGCGTGCACCCTATGAGGCTGTTCGGGCGAATGGTTGGTGGGCGGCTGGTCAACCCAATAGCGAAGAAGCCCATAGCAAGAGCTAGCTGTAATCCACCGGTAGCCGATATCGCAGGGGGGCTGTGGTGGTCTACCTTGGCCATGTAGCTGCATTTTTGTTACCCCTAAATATGGGTCAATATGCACTGTACGCTGCGTAAACATTGCGCTGTGCTGTTTCGTGCGGGCTGCGCTTCGTGGCAAAATCCTTACCTTCGCGTAGGTGTTGCTGCGAAGAGAAAGTGCTGAGAACCGTTGAAAACAGGAAAAGTCTATGAAAAGAAGTTACGTGCGAGGCGTGGTGTTAGCGTGTGGAGTTCTGTGCCTAGCGATGCTCCATGCGTGCAAAGGTAATGGGGCGGCGGTATACGAGGATAAACTATCGGGGGAGGTAGGTCAGATTCTTGTGGTTACCGAGGCCCCGATTAAGGGGGAGCCGTTTGCCGATTCGATTAGGGCTCTATTTGGCGAGGAGTACCCCTACCTCCCGCAGGTGGAGCCGAAGTTCGACGTGATATTCATGCCGGTAAAGAATTTCACGGGCGTGTTCCGCTCATTTAGGAACATTGTTGTCATTGACTATAAGAAGGATACCACGGCGTGTGGCATATATAGTGCCAACAATCGGTGGGCTGATGGGCAAGAGGTGGTGTACATAACGGGGCCTAGTGCCGAGGCGGTGTGGCAGCATATGCGTGCCAGTAGCTACCAGCTGGAGCAGGTGTTTGAGCAGGTGGAGCGGCATAGGCTAATTGCAGGGTACAAGCGGGCGCGGAGTAAAGACCTGAGCAAGCTGGTGGAACATAGGTTCGGGGTAGGGGTAGACATCCCAAAGACAATGGTACAGCGGGTGGACACGACCGATTTCGTTTGGATCTCCCTTGAGACGTCAGACATAAGCCAGGGCATCGTTTGCTACCGCTACGCAGGCTCGCAATTGCCGAGCGAGGCGGACACCCTTGTGCTGCACCGTAATGGGTTCACGAAGCGCTACATACCAGGCCCAACCCCTGGCACCTACATGCAGGTGGCGGAGGCCATCCCTCCAGAGCTAACGCGGCTGCGGTTTGGGGTGGATACGTTGGTGCGAATGCGTGGGCTATGGGACGTGCATGGGCACGCGATGGGTGGGGCTTTCATTTCGTACGCACGATTAAACCCAACGCGCGATAGCGTGGTAGTCACGGAGGGGTACATTTACGCCCCGCGGTTCAATAAGCGGGACTACGTACGTCAGCTCGATGCGATACTGCTCTCCCACGTGGTGGAGTAGGGATTTTTTAGTTACAATAGAGGAGAAGGAAGAGGAAAAGGCGATGGCAGAGGGTACTACGGCGCAATACACGGCTGAAAATATACAAACGCTGGAGTGGTGGGAGCATATACGGCTGCGCCCCGGTATGTATATCGGAAAGTTGGGCGATGGCACGCAGCCAGATGACGGTATCTACGTGCTACTCAAAGAGGTGTTTGATAACTCCCTCGATGAGCACATGATGGGGGCGGGTAGCCAAATCGATGTGACGGTGGACGTGGAGCGCGGGGAGGTGTCGGTACGCGACTACGGCCGCGGAATACCGCTCGAAAGCGTTGTGGACGTGGCATCGAAGATGAACACGGGCGCGAAGTACGACTCCGCGGCCTTCACGAAGTCCGTGGGTTTGAACGGCGTGGGTATTAAGGCGGTGAACGCGCTGTCGGAGCGCTACGTGATCGTGTCGTACCGCGATGGGCAATGCTGTAGGGCGGAGTTTCACAATGGGCAGCTGGTGGCAACGCAGCGGGAGGAGGCGAAGGGGGAGAAAAATGGAGTGTACACGCAGTTCTTACCCGACTCAACGCTCTTCAAAGGCTTTAAGTATCAGCTCCCTATCGTGGAGTCAATGCTTAGGAATTACACGTATCTCAATACGCGGCTCACCGTGACCCTCAACGGGGAGGCATACCATTCAGATGGAGGGCTAATCGACCTACTCGAGGAGAATATGCCCCGCCCGGGCCTGTACCCCCCGATCCATTTGATAGGCGATGACATTGAGGTAGCGTTTACCCATGGGGCATCGCTGGGGGAGGATCACTACACCTTTGTTAATGGGCAGCACACCACGCAGGGCGGCACGCACCTAACGGCGTTCCGCGAGGTGGTGGTACGTACGATAAAAGATTTCTTCAAGAAGGATTTCCAGCCGGAGGATATCCGGATGTCGATGGTGGCGGCGCTCAGCATACGGGTGCAGGAGCCCGTTTTTGAGTCGCAGACCAAAACGAAGCTAGGGAGCAAGGAGATGGGGCCAGAGGGACCCACCGTACGGCAGTTCATTACCGATTTTGTGCGGCAAAACCTGGATAACTACCTCCATCAGCATCCCGATGTGGCGGAGATAATGCTCGAGAAGATACAGGATAGCGAACGCGATAGGAAAGCCATGGCGAGCGTGCGCAAGTCAACGCGTGAAACGGCCAAGAAGGTAAGCCTTAACAATCCGAAGCTGCGCGACTGCCGCATCCACTACAATACGAACCACCCGCGCGCCGCTGAGTCTACGATTTTTATCACGGAGGGCGACTCCGCGAGCGGGTCAATCACCAAGTCGCGGGATCCCAACGTGCAGGCGGTCTTTTCCCTCAAGGGGAAGCCGCTGAACTCCTACCTAGAGCGGCGGGAACGCGTGTATGAGAACGAGGAGCTTAACCTTTTGAAGGCTGCGTTAAGCATTGAGGAGGGCATTGACAACATGCGGTACAATCGGATCGTAATCGCCACGGATGCCGATGTTGATGGGATGCATATTCGTATGCTGCTCACCTCATACTTTTTGCTCTTCTACCCCGAGGTGATAAGCCAGGGGCATCTCTACATATTTCAAACCCCGCTGTTTCGGGTCCGCAATAAGAAGGATACGCGCTACTGCTACAGCGAGGAGGAGCGGCTTGCTGCGCTGAAGGCGTTGGGGAGTAGCGCCGAGCTGACGCGATTTAAGGGGCTGGGGGAGATATCGCCCGATGAGTTTGCCGGTTTTCTAGGTGGGGACATACGTCTCGATCGTATAAAGTTGACCCGTGAGGATGAGGTGGATGAGCTACTGCGGTTCTTCATGGGGAAAAACACGCCAGAACGTCAGAATTTTATCATCGATAATCTGCGTATTGAGGAGGATATAGAGGAGGATCTCCACGGGAAGGCTAAAAGTGAGGGGGCTGACGGTGACGGTAAGGAGGCAGGCCAAGCGCAAGGCGTTGAGAGTAAAGGTACGCGGGTGGCGTGAAAGCGTAAGAGGTATAAAAAGTAGGGGGGCAAGGAAGTGACTGTGCTAATGGTTCTGTTGGTTGTTGTGATTTTGCTGCAGGCGGTAGTGCTCATCGTGGTTCTGTCGCTACAGAAGCGCAAGGGGGAGGAGCAAGACGCTATACAGCGTATGCTTGAAGAGCGGAGCGCAAAGCTTGACGCTATTCAGACTAACGTAGATGCCCGCATTAGGCAGCAACAGGCGGAACAGGCGCAAGCGTTTAAAATGCAGCGGGAGGAGCTGGGAACGAATTTCCAACAGCAGGGGCAAGTGGTGCGCGAGACTATGGCCGCGCTGGGGAAAGAGATGCAAACGCATTTTTTGCGATTTCAAGAAAATGTAGACAAGCAGACGGCGAGCCAACGGGAGCTGATGGAGGTGCTGCGGAAGGAGATGCAGACGCATTTCGAACAGTTCCAAAAGGGAATAGATAAGCAGACCGAGGGGCAGACAGCGCGGGGTAAAGAGCAGAGCGAACAGCTAGCTAACCTGACTAAGAACGTTGGCGACCAGTTGAAATTGAACCGAGAGGAGCAGACGGCGAGTCTAGACATATTGGGCAAGCGGCAGCAGGACACGCTCAAGGATCTCGGCGAGGGGCAGCGAAAGACGCTGGAGGCCTTTAAGGTGAATGTTAGCGATCTCGGCGCGATGCAGATGAAACGCTTCGCGGAGCAGAACGATAGTCTACTCGCGCTGCGCAAGGCTACCGATGATGCGCTGCGGGAGATGCGCACGATGATTGAGAGCAAGCTAAAAACGCTGCAGGAGGAGAATGGGAAGAAGCTGGAAGAGATGCGCGTGACGGTGGATGAGAAGCTGCAAAGCTCCGTGAAGGATCGGTTTGACCATTCGTTTAAGCTGATAAGCGGGCAGCTTGAGTCGGTGCAGAAGGGGCTTGGCGAAATGCAAACGCTCGCGCTCGGTGTGGGCGACCTCAAAAAGGTGCTGAGCAACGTCAAGACCCGCGGAAACCTTGGAGAGATACAGCTTGGCACCATACTTGAGGATATCTTGACCCCGGAGCAGTACGTGCGCAACGCCCACGTTGATACCTCTACGCAGGAGGTGGTGGAATTCGCCGTGAAGCTGCCGGGGCAGCGTAGCGATGATCAGCCGTTGCTTCTCCCCATCGATTCAAAGTTCCCCATAGAGGATTACCAACGTCTGCAAGCTATCTATGAACAGGCGGGTAGCGTTCCGCAGCAGGAGATTGACAACGTCGGGAAACAGTTTGAGAACGCGGTGAAAAAGGCGGCGAAGGATATATACACAAAATACGTTAAGCCGCCGGTAACGACAGATTTCGCCCTTTTATTTGTTCCCACTGAGGGGCTATACGCTGAGGTGCTGCAAAGGCCAGGGCTATTCGAGTCGTTGCGTCGCGACTTTAAGGTGATAGTGGTGGGTCCATCGAATGTGGCTGCCCTTTTGAGTAGTCTGCAGATGGGCTTCCGTACGCTGGCCATCCAGCAGCGTAGCAACGAGGTGTGGGAGCTGCTGCGGGCGGTCAAAACGGAGTTCGGGAAGTTTGGCGATGCCCTCGCATCGGCAAAGAAGAGGATAATGTCGGTGGGTACGGCGATAGAGGGGGCGGAGCGCAGGACGCGAGCGATAGATAGGAAGCTGCGCCATGTGCAGGAGCTACCCGCGGGACAATCCCGCCTGATACTCGGCGATGAGGTTACTAGCATTGCGCTCGATGATGGGTTGGACGAGGAGGTGGACGATGGGGAATGCAATGGGGATGCGAATTTGTAAAGGTATAGAATGCGCGTAGTTAGCCTATTTAGCGGTGCGGGAGGGCTTGACCTCGGATTCCATCGGGCGGGGTTTGAGACGGAGGTCGCCAATGAGTACGATGCCTCAATAACTCCCACCTTTCGGGCGAACTTCCCGGAAGTACGGTTGCTTGCGGGGGATATTCGGCAAATAGATGCTACAGCGTTCCCCAAAGGGGTAGATGGGATTATCGGGGGCCCGCCGTGCCAGTCGTGGAGCGAGGGAGGCGCGCTGCGCGGCATAGAAGACCCTCGCGGGCAGCTGTTCTACGAGTATATACGGGTGCTGCGCGCAGTGCGGCCGAGATTCTTTTTGGCGGAAAACGTTTCTGGAATGCTTGCCAAGCGCAATGAGGCCGCGGTGCGTCAGTTCGTTGCCCTCTTTGAGGAGGCGGGCTATCACGTTCAGTTGAAGATGCTCAATGCCAATCACTACGAAGTGGCAGAAGATCGGGATAGGGTTTTCTACGTTGGTTTCAGAGATGATTTAGGGATAGAAAAGTTTGAGTTTCCCACCCCGGTTGCGCGTAAGCCCACGTTGCGGGAATGCATTTACGACTTGAGGGAGAGCGCCATACCGGCCTTGGAGGGGAATTTGACCAATGGGGTAGCGTGCCATGTTCCTAACCATGAGTATTTTATAGGAGGCTTTTCGCCCATATTCATGTCGAGAAATCGCGTGAGGAGCTGGGATGAGCCAGCCTTTACGGTGCAAGCATCTGGGCGGCAGTGCCAGCTGCACCCCCAGGCACCGAAGATGGTGAAGCTATCGGCTAACCGCCATGCGTTTGTGGCGGGGCAGGAGCATCTCTACAGGCGTATGAGCGTGCGGGAAGTGGCTAGAATCCAAGGTTTTCCAGATGAGTTCCGATTTCTGTACAAACGTCTTAATGATGGCTACAAGATGATAGGGAACGCAGTGCCGGTGAATTTGGCGTACCATATGGCGAAACAGATAAAAGGGTATTTGAAATAGTAGGTGGAATGCTGTTTCATCATTGCGATCAGTCACAGTTTCGCCATCCAGCTGATACATGGATTTGCATGTGAGGAAACACTTATTGACCCTGCGTTGTGATAGAGGTGCACATTCTACCCACATGTTTCTATTAGCGTTTCCCAATGAAATCGGGCAAAAAATGCTGGAGAACCAGAAGACAGGAGAACCGTTTCGTGGCTCTACCGTTTTGAAATTAAAAAAAATGGCTACCTTTGTGATGCTGAAAGATTGTAACGGGCAATGCAGGTAAAGCGGATGCTGAAATGGGTGTTGGTGGCGATGGCGTTCTTTATTTCGCCGAGCGTTGCCTTTGCGGGGAGCGATAGCCTCACCGTGGCGGAGGGGGTTGCGTTAGCGGATTCAGCAAGCGGAGAGGTAAAAGAGGAAGGCTCTTTTAGCCCTACCGACTTAATCTTTAGCCACGTTTCGGATGCCTATGATTGGCATCTATTCACGGTGGGCGACACGCATGTATCGATACCGCTGCCGGTGATACTCTACAGCCGTTTGCGAGGATCGCTGCATATCTTTTTCTCGTCAATGTTTCATAACGAGTTGGGGGTGCATAACGGCTTTCGTCTACAGGCGCAGGAGGGGGGCGGAAAGCCCTACATAGTGGAGTGCGACGGAGCGGGGCAGGTTATAACGGATGCGCCTAGACCATTAGACTTTAGCATTACCAAGAACGTTCTGTCCATTCTCATGGTATGCGCTTTAATGCTGTGGATGTTCATCTCGATGGGGAAGAGCTACGATGCAGAACACCCCAAAGCGCCCCACGGCATGCCGAATCTGCTTGAGCCAGTAGTCCTTTTCGTACGGGACGATATAGCCATTCCGAGCATTGGCAAGGAGAAGGCGGGGCGGTTTATGCCGTTCCTGCTCACGTTGTTTTTCTTCATACTGATTAACAACCTACTTGGCTTGGTGCCAATATTCCCGGGCGGTGCGAACGTAACCGGCAATATAACCGTGACGATGGTGCTGGCGCTGTTCACCTTTATTGTGACTACGTTTAGCGGGAATCGCCACTACTGGAAGGACATAGTGGATGCGCCGGGGGTGCCGATTTTCTTGAAGCTTCCGGTACCCATTATGCCGGTGGTGGAGATAGCGGGTATGTTCACGAAGCCGGTGGTGCTGATGATTCGACTATTTGCGAACATGCTCGCGGGGCACATGATTTCGCTGGTGTTCTTCAGTTTGATATTCCTCTTTGGAGCTTTAAACAAAGTGGCAGGGTACGTTATCAGTCCGGTGTCGGTGGTGTTTGGTATTTTTATGACGCTGCTGGATGTGCTGGTGTCGTTTATACAGGCATACGTTTTCACCCTATTAAGCGCAATATATTTTGGCATGGCGGTGGCAGAGCCTGAAAAGCAAGTGAAGAAAGAACAGGTAACAGAGTAGCAAGTATAAGTTAGACGGGAGAGTTATGACTACAGTAATGGTATTGTTGATGGAGGTTGCGGGCGTGTTATCGCTGGCGAAGATGGGCGCGGCATTTGCGGCAAGTATTGCAGTGTGCGGCGCGGCGGTAGGAATATCGAGGATCGGGGCGCAAGCGTTGGATTCGTTGGCACGCCAGCCTGAGACGGCGAATGATGTCCGTTCCAACATGATTGTGTCGGCGGCTTTAATAGAGGGGTTGGCCTTCTTTGCCATCATCGTGGCAATGCTGGTGCTGTTTTTGGTATAGTAAAAGGTGCTGGAGAGTCGGATTCCCTGCAAAGCCGTGGTGCAAGCAGCCACGAAGGTCGGTAGTTGTGCCGAGAGATAGTGGAGATGGCGAGCTATCGGTGAGGGGATCTGTTGTGTAGAGCGTGAATAAGGAGGAGTGCGATGAGTCTGATTACGCCTGATTTTGGGTTGTTTTTTTGGATGTTGCTAGCGTTTACGGTGGTGTTCTTTTTGCTCCGTAAATTTGCGTGGGCGCCCATAATGAAGGGTTTGCAATCGCGGGAAGATTCAATATCTGAAGCGCTATCAAAGGCGGAGCAAGCGCAGCACGAGGTGGTGCGCTTGCAGGAACAGGCGAAAGCACTAGAGATGGAGAGCCGCGCTGAGAGGATGAAGATGATGGCGGAGGCGGAGAGGGCGCGTGAGGAGATGCTTCGCGAGGCGCGAACAATGGCACAGGCGGAGGCGGAGCGCTACCGCGAGGAGGCTAGGCTTACAATAGAGCAGGAACGCGAGGAGGCGAGGAAGTCGATCCGCGAGGAGGTTGTAAGGGTGTCCATGCTCGTAGCGGAGCGAGTGCTGCGTGAAAAGCTGCAGGCCTCGGGAGCGCAAAAGGCACATATGGACAAAATTTTGGACGAGGTATTGTCTTCGGAGTCAAAAGATTAGAAACGCAAGGAGAGCCATACGATGAATGATGGGCGTATATCGACTCGCTACGCAAAGGCGTTGCTGCTGTGGGCAGATAGGAATGGCTGCGCACGAGAGACGTACGATGCGGCGTGCGTGGTCTCATCATTGCTGGTGCCGCATTCAGTTGAGTTGTCGCGACGGCTAGGCGATAGCGTGGTGCCGATGGAAAAGAAGCTACAGTTTGTAGAGGAACTCCTCGGCGGTAGCCGGGGGTTGCTCACGCTGGGGCGTTTCATGGTGCGCAAGGAGCGCGGAGAGTACTTGGTGCGGGCGTTGCGGGTGTTTGTCCGCTTGTATGAGCGACAGGAGCGCATTCTTTCAATAGAGGTGCGCTCGGCGCAGCCAATCAACGAGGCGCAGCGAGAGCGGCTGGAGGAGTATATGCGTAGGGAGTTTAGCGAGCGCATAGAGCCTCGCTACGTGGTGGACTCCGACTTGATTGGTGGTTTCCAACTTCTAGTGGACGGTAAACGCTACGATCGGAGCGTGCGGGGCGAGTTGAATCGAATGGCATCAATGCTGCGAGGTTAGAAAGGATAGGAGAAGAATGCATGGCAGGTATAAAGGCATCTGAAGTATCAGAGGTGTTAGCGCGAGAGCTATCCAACTTTGACTTAGACCATAACTACGAGGAGGTAGGGCAGGTACTTGAGGTGGGGGATGGGATAGCGCGAGTGTATGGATTGGAGCGCGCTGAAGCGAGTGAGCTTGTGGAGTTTGAGAGCGGGGTGCGTGGGGTTGTGCTAAATCTTGAAGAGGACAATGTCGGCGTAGTGCTTCTTGGCGATAGTGCCAAGGTGAACGAGGGCCAGTCGGTTAAGCGTACCGGTCGTATTGCGTCCATTCGGGTTGGGGAGGGTCTGCTGGGGCGTATTGTTAATACGCTGGGCGAACCGATCGATGGGCGTGGCCCGATTGTTGGAGAGACGATAGAGCTCCCCTTGGAGCGCAAGGCCCCAGGCGTTGTGTTTCGCCAGCCGGTGAATGAGCCCTTGCAGACGGGGTTGAAGGCGATCGATGCGATGGTGCCAATCGGACGGGGGCAGCGTGAGCTTATTATCGGCGATAGGCAGACGGGGAAGACGGCCATTGCGATAGATACGATAATAAACCAACGTTCGAATTACGAGGCAGGGAAGCCTGTCTACTGTATATATGTTGCCATCGGGCAGAAGGGTTCCACAGTGGCGGGGCTAGTGCAGACGCTGGAACGGGCGGGCGCGATGGCGTATACCGTGGTGATTTCTGCCACTGCCGCCGATCCCGCCGCGCAGCAGTTCTACGCTCCTTTCGCGGGGGCGGCTGTGGGAGAGTATTTTAGGGATACGGGGCGACCAGCGTTGGTGGTCTACGATGACCTATCGAAGCAAGCGGTGAGCTACCGTGAGGTGTCGTTACTGCTGCGCAGACCGCCAGGACGTGAGGCGTACCCTGGCGATGTGTTCTATCTCCATAGCCGTTTGTTGGAACGTGCGGCGAAGATTATTGATTCGGACGAGATAGCGCAGCAGATGAACGATTTGCCAGAGGTGTTGAAACCCAAGGTGAAGGGGGGCGGATCGCTGACTGCGCTCCCGATTATAGAGACGCAAGCAGGGGACGTATCGGCCTACATTCCGACGAATGTTATTTCCATCACCGATGGGCAGATATTCTTGGAGTCCACGCTATTCAATTCTGGGGTGCGTCCCGCGATCAACGTGGGTATATCAGTATCCCGAGTGGGTGGGAATGCCCAGATTAAATCGATGAAGAAGGTGGCGGGGACGCTGAAGCTGGATCAGGCCCAGTACCGAGAGCTGGAAGCGTTCTCGAAGTTTGGGTCGGATCTTGATGCGGCTACAAAGAACGTTTTGGATAAGGGGGCGAAGAACGTAGAGATACTGAAACAGCTGCAGTATAGCCCGATGCCTGTAGGGGAACAGGTGGCAATAATATACTGCGGTTCAAGGGGGCTGCTACATGAGGTTCCACTTGACAAGGTACAGGCGTTTGAAAAGGCGTTCCTAGAGATATTACGTAGCGACTACGCAGATGTGCTTACCCATTTGGCGGAAGGCAAGCTGACTGAAAATGACGAAGCGACTCTTCAGAGGGTAGCGGAGCAGACAGCAAGTACTTTCTCGATGGAGAAGGAGGCGGAGGAGTAACGTTATTAGGAGAGGTTGGTTATGGCTGGCTTGAAGGAGGTTAGGGGTAGGATAGGTTCGGTGCGCTCGACTCGCAAGATTACCAGCGCGATGAAGATGGTTTCTGCGGCGAAGTTTCATCGGGCGCAGTTGGGGTATGACCAGTATCAACTCTTTCTCCGTGAGTTCCAGCGCATGCTTAGTTTAGCTCTGTCGCAGGGGGTGAAGCTAGAGCACCCGCTAATGAGGAGCTCCAATGGAGATGCGCCAACGCTGGTGCTGGCCTTTACGTCCAACAGCTCGATGTGCGGTGGATACAATAATGCCGTGGCGCAGCTAGTTAGGGAGGAAATTCGGCGGCATGCAAGCGAGAAGAGGAAGTGCGATGTGTGGGCGTATGGGCGCAAGGGCGCCGATATGCTAAGCAAGGAGGGCGTGAGGCTGGGCCATCGGGATGAAGGACTAGTAGATAAGCCGAGCTACGAGGAGGCGATGGTGCTATACGATGAGTTGCAGCGTAGCTTTGAGAAGGGGGAGTACTCCCAAGTGATTTTGGCTTATAACCAGTTTCATACGGCTGCATCGCAGGAGCCAGTGTTGCGGCGGCTTTTTCCCATTGAGATGCCGGAATTGGGCGTAAAGGGTGTACAGGACGAGTATATATTTGAACCTACAGCTGAGGAATTCTTTGCGTACGCTCTTCCTAACTACACAAGGCTGTTGCTTTTCGGCGCGTTGCAGGACAATGCGATAGGAGAGCATGGCGCACGGATGACAGCAATGATGCAAGCGACAGATAATGCGGATGCGCTCCTTGACGACTTGACGTTGGAGTACAATAAGGCGAGGCAGTCGGCCATTACCAATGAGCTAGTGGAGATCGTTTCGGGTGCTGATGCCCTTAATGGGTAGAAGGCTGGTTTAGAGCGTTGAACAGAATAGGCGTTTGATATGAATGGGGTGGTGCTTGTGCTATGCACGGTTTTACCTGCGGCGTTGGTGCTGTTGGCAGCTGTTGTTATCCTTCAGCGTCAGTCGGGAGCTGTAGAGCGAATCTTGAAGCAAGAGTGGGCTTTGGAGGCAAAGCGTCAGACGCTGCCGGTGCGTTTGCAGGCGTACGAGCGCATGACGCTCCTTATGGAGCGGATTTCTCCCGAGGCTCTTCTCATGCGCACCTCGCCTGGAGAGGCTAATTCGGCGCAATACAAGCAGGTGCTGTTAGAGGCAATCTCGGCCGAATGGAATCATAATCTATCGCAGCAGATTTACCTTTCCCAAGATATGTGGAATGCCATCCGCACGGCGAGGGGGCAGGTGGTAGAGCTGATAACTGCATGCGCCGAACACGTTAATCCTGATGCACCAGCTAGTGAGCTAACCCGCACGATACTCGCTGCGCTCATTGAATTGGATACGCACCCCACGGGTCTGGCGCTTGCTATGCTCCGTGCGGAGGCGTTTCAACTGTTTTAGAGAGTTCAGGAACTTACGTCTTGTTGGCGTGTTCCCCTAAGTGATAATTTCCAAAATATTGTAAACGATGGATTTCCAACCATTTGGCGACTTGCCCGAAGCGTATTCTAACCCATCAACAGCGCGCGTATCCATTCTGCCCATCCCCTACGATGGCACGAGTACCTGGATTAAGGGGGCAGATAAAGGCCCAGCGGCGTTACTGGAGGCATCTGCCAACATGGAGCTGTACGATATTGAGACGGACTACGAGCCGTACCGTATTGGTATTTCCACTGAGGAGCCGGTCACGGTGACAGCCTCCCCGGAGGCGATGGTCGAGGAGGCCCAGCGAAGGGTGGAGCAGCTAATCAATGCGGGAAAGTTTGTTGTTACCATCGGCGGGGAGCATTCCGTTAGCATAGGCCCTATATACGCACATGCGAAGGTATACAGCAACCTCACGGTACTACAAATCGATGCGCACACGGACCTTCGAGAGGAGTACGAGGGGTCGAAGTGCAACCATGCATGCGTGATGGCACGAGCGCAGGAGGTTGCTCCCATCGTGCAGGTTGGTATACGCAGCATGGACGCTGGGGAAAAACAGCGTTTACCCGAAGGGGGCGTGTTTTGGGCGCACCGAGTTGTTGGGAATAGGGCCTGGGAGCAGGAGGCGATAGATAAGCTGACGGAAAACGTCTATCTCACGATAGACCTTGATGGTTTCGATCCTTCAATACTACCCTCGACGGGGACTCCCGAACCCGGAGGATTGCAGTGGCATCCCACACTACAGTTTCTACGAAGAGTTTTTGAGTGCCGAAACGTGGTGGGCTTTGACATTGTTGAACTTTGCCCCAATCCCAACGAGAAATCGTCGGACTTTCTAGCCGCTAAGCTTTTATACCGTCTGTTGGCATTCAAGTTCATTGCGTTGCGTGCGCAATGCAATGAAGAGGCGGAGAAAGAAGCGTAGGCAAAAAATTGTCCTAGTCTACCGACTATTTCCCTGCGAAGGCGCGTCCGGTGTATACCGGTGTGCCTTCTATTGACACGCGTACAAAGTAAAGTCCCTGTTGAACAGTGCTAGCAGGGATTTGTACCATAGTTCCGCCGATGACGTGCTGCGTATGCGACGTGATACCCAGAAGGTCAATCAATTCCACCGTGCCGCTTTGCCCCTGTGGAACGTTCCGCAAATCAATGGTAAGGCTCCCCAGGTCGGAAGGCGTTTCGTATACTCTGACCCGAGAGGGTAGAATTTCGAGGTAGAAATTATCGTCCTTATCGTACATCTCGCTCCCTGGCGTACGTAGACCCTCAATGCGGATTGCCAGTCTACCGAGTTCGTTCGTGCTATTCGCTTGATTCGCGGTAAGTAGAATCGTAGCGTCAGCCGGAAGAGTTTGCGGAAGCGTAAGAACGATGTGCTGCCTTCCAGAGCGTAGCCTATTCACGTTTTCCTTTGAAATCCGCATGGCTTCACGGTTCGCAGCGATGGATATGCCATCAAGGCTTAGCTTAACATCTTGCAGGATGGACGTGCCGTAAGAATTTTTCACTGAAAGGTGTACATCCACAGGTTGAGAGGAAAAAGTACCACTGAAAAAGAGACGTAGCACGCTTTCCTCTATGAGGTCAGACTTTTTAATTGAGCATTGCCGCTTGCTGTAGCATTGCCCAGCGACAGCAAAATAGAGGCTATCCTTGCCCTTGCAGGGGAGTAGTAAAATGGAGAGCAGCAACGTTGCGAATAATAACTTACCTACCTGCACCTTAAGGTCATTGATAAATGGTTCGGGGCAAATAACCCAAGCGCAAAGGTACAAATTCTAGTTTATCAATTCTAGTGCCGTTGCGTTGCTTTGAATAATGCGACTGTTGCTTGATTGTGCTACCAAGAATGAGTTGTGAAAGCGCAAGGGAGTGTATACCTTTGCGGTATGAAGAGGAGCGGAGAAAGCTACGTGGACGTATTGCTGCCGTTGGCGTTGCCAACGCCCCTTACCTACAGCGTGCCGATAGGGATGGAAGTGGTCGAAGGGGCAAGGGTGGTGGTGCCGATGCGTCAGTCGTCCCGCTATGTAGGGGTGATATGGCGAATCCATGAGGAGATTCCCGCTGTTGATCTGAAAAGGGTGCGGGCGGTGGAGACGGTGCTAGATGATGCCCCCATCGTAACGCCAATGCAGCATCAACTATGGGAATGGATGGCGCAATACTACATGTGTACGCTCGGCGAGGTGTATAAGTGCGCCATGCCCGCGGGCTTAAAGCTTGAACGGGAGTCGGTAGTGCGTGTGCAAGAGAATGGTCTGGCAGGAATGCAGCCGTTGAGCGATGGGCAAGCTAAAACGTTATTCCTCGTGCAGAGGAGCGGGGAGATAGGGTTGGAGCAATTGCTGCAGGAGCTCGGGGCGGGGGAGGGTATGCGTTGGCTCAAGCAATTGTTACGGCTGCGGGTGTTGACGGTAGAGGACAGAGTGGTAGAACGTTACAAGCCACGAAGGCAGGTTTACGTTTACCTAGAAGAGCCGTACGCAGATGAGGCGAACTACTTAGCGTTGCTGGCGAGCCTACAACGTTCACCGGCGCAAGAAAAGGCTATGACTGCCTTTTTGCAATTGCTGCAAACCGGTGGGCTTACGCTGGAGGCAGGGATTCCTAAGTCCCAGCTGCTAGCTGCCTCCAAAACGAGTGCCTCCGTACTCGACACCCTCGAACGGAAGGGCGTGATTAGGCTGGAAGAGGTGAACGTATCGAGAATAGCAGGAAAAGGATTAAAGCTTTCCCCCCTCCCGGAACTCTCCGCAGCGCAGCAACGAGGCTTAGCGTTGATAGAGCAGGGGCTGGCCAAGGGAAATGCGGTGCTGCTGCATGGGGTAACGGGTAGCGGGAAAACTGAAATCTACATACGGCTCCTTGCTAATTGTATAGCGAGAGGTCAATGCGCGCTGTACCTACTGCCTGAAATAGCGTTGACAGCGCAGCTGGCGCAGCGGCTGCGTAGGGTGTTTGGCGACAAGGTAGGGCTTTACCACAGCAAGCAGAGCGACGAAGAGCGGCGAGAGCTGTATGAGAATTTATTGGGTATACGGTATGCCGCTGATGCCCCGGAGGTTCAGATTGTGCTAGGGGCGCGCTCTGCGCTATTTCTGCCTTATCAGAATCTAGGGTTGATTATTGTGGACGAGGAGCATGAGAGTAGCTATAAACAGCATTCCCCTACGCCGCGCTACCAGGGGCGCGACGTGGCCCTGTACATGGCTAAGCTCCATGGGTGCCAGATAGTGCTTGGGAGTGCTACGCCAAGCCTAGAGTCGTATAGCAACGCGCAGAGTGGACGCTTTGGCTTAGTAGAACTCACTGAACGCTACGGGGATGCCGTACTTCCTGCAGTTGAGATTATTGACGTGCGCGAAGCGCAGCATCGACGTGAAATGAATGGGCACTTCTCACGTCGACTATTTGAAGCTGTAGAGGATGCGCTGACGCTTGGCAATCAGGTAATTCTATTTCAAAATAGACGGGGCTACGCTCCCTACATGCAATGCGACGATTGCGGCTGGGTACCCACGTGCAACCACTGCGATGTGAGTTTGACCTACCACAAGGATTCTGGGGAGTTGGTGTGCCACTACTGCGGAGAACGGCAACTGTTGGTGTCGGTGTGCGGGGCATGCGGATCATCGCAAATGGTAATGCGTGGGCTAGGGACGCAGCGCGTGGAGGAAGAGCTCCAGGCGCTAATTCCCCAGGCGCGCATTGCGCGGCTTGATTTGGATAGCACTAGAGGAAAATACGGTGCGGCTCGTATTATAGACCTGTTTACTGATGGGAAGGTGGATGTGCTGATTGGGACACAGATGGTGACCAAGGGGCTTGACTTTAAGCGGGTGCAGGTGGTGGGGATCCTGGATGCAGACTCCATGCTACGCATGCCCGATTTCAGGGCCTCCGAACGCGCCTTCCAGCTCATGGCGCAGGTGGGTGGGCGTGCAGGACGTCACCAGGAGCCCGGTAAGGTGATTATCCAAGCGATAGATGTGAAGTCACCTGTGCTGGCATGGGTGAAGGAGAACGACTACAAGGCGTTCTACGAATGCCAAATTCGAGAGCGGGATGAATACGATTATCCCCCATACGTACGCCTCGTGAGGGTAACGCTACGCCATAAAGATGCCCGAGTCGTGCAGCAGGCCGCCGATGCCTTTGGAGAGGTGCTGCGCCGTCGTTTTGGCAATGGCGTGCTAGGGCCGCAAAGTCCGCTGGTGAGTAGGGTGAGGGAATATTTTTTGATGGAGCTTATCGTCAAGCTCCATCGCCATGTAAAGGGTATGGAGGATCGGGATTACATTGTGGCTTGCATTGCATCGGCGCGCGGCGTAGAGGCGTATAGGCAGGTGCAGTTTGCGGTGGATGCGGATCCTGCGTAGTTGGAAAGTGGTACTTCTTTTGTAGGGTAATACCCTTGAGTGGAATTTATATAAACCGACGTATGATGAAAGCTGTGTGGAAATATAGTCTAAGCGTAGTGATGGGAGCAATGCTAGCGTTGCTGCTGCAGTCTTGCTCCCCTATTGATAATGATAAAACGTTTGGAGAAGAGAAAGTTATAGCACGTGATGAGCAGTGGTCGGGGGTGGTGCGAATAAAAGATAATGTGAAGGTGCAGAATGGGGCTACGCTAACCATTGAGGCGGGTACGGTTGTTACCTTTGAGGGGAAGGGAATGCTAGTGGTGGGGAATGATGGCGCAGCTAACATCAGAATTGAGGGAACGAGTAGTAAGCCTGTGCAAATAGAAGGGGGCGATGGTATACAACTTATACAAATAGGGAAGAATAGTAAGATAAGCAACTGCCGTTTCACCAATGTTGGCAGTGCAAATGGCTATGCGTTGAGGGTGAGGGAGGTATTTGGCTTTCCCATAGAGAATTTAGAGATCAAAGGCGGCGGAGGAGTAGAACTTGCTAAAGAGGGGATTGATGGAGGAGAGATTAATGGGCTTAAGATACGCTGCGAGAATCCCATTGCGTTGTCTGTGCCAGCTGATTATAAACGGTTCATTAGGAATTTGGACATACAGGGCAAGCAAATCCATCTAAATGGCGGTGGAAATAGCACAGTTAATCTTGATGGGGAGTCGGCATATCTTGTTGATAAACCCATTTACCTTGACGATAAAGTTACGATTTCGGGGGCTACGATGTATTTCTCTGCGAATGCGGGACTCCAGATTGGAAATAGAGATATATCCACAGAAGCGCATCTTAAGAACTCTAAGTTCCTTATGCGGGGTAATGGGAAATGGCAGGGGATAACCTTTGGACCACAGGTTCAGAGAACGAGTAGCATGACGGAGTGTACAGTGAGCGGGGCTAAGGTAGGAGTGAGTTTATACTCCGATGTGATATTTACCATAGCGGACTGTGATTTGACAGGTAATGATTATGCAATAAGAGGAACAAAAGATCCGGGATGGGATGCAACCACCATTGCCGACAACAACAAAACTGGAGGTAAAAATGGTGTGGAGTTGACTTCAAAGAGAGGCACTTCATTACCCATAATGCGGGTTGCAGAGTGATTTTTATTCCTTTGGAAGGGATTATACGTAGAGAAAGCGCATGCCGCGGTACGTGGCATGCGCTTTTTTTGTACTTTCGCGGTGTATATTTCACGAAGTCGAATCAACGATGAATAAACTTGCTAGGCATATAACAATTGCCATCTCGGTTGGCATTGTAGCCTTTTTGCTATGGTACTTTAGCGAAATTGTTTGGTATATCGTTATCTCTGCCGTACTCTCCATTGTTGGGAAACCGCTTGTGTATCTGCTCATGCGCATTGATATTAAAGGGTACACCATGCCTCGCTGGCTTGCGGCCTCGGTTACGTTGGTGGTGATATGGGCAGCCTTTCTGCTCTTTTTCTTCACCATGATTCCGCTCGTATCCTCGCAGTTCCACGATTTAAGCAACGTGGACTTTGATGCGGTGATGAATGCTTTTAGCAATCAAATTGATAAGATTGACACGTTTGTGAAAGAGAAGATGCCTTCGGCGGCGGGCGAATTTTCCCTTCGCACCGAGTTAACAACCTATTTTGCACGCTTGGTAAACGCTGCATCGTTTAAGTCGCTTTTTGCCTCTACTGCTTCCTTTGTCACGGAACTCTTTGTACTCCTTTTCTCGGTTTCGTTCATCACTTTTTTCTTCCTCAAAGAGGATGGGCTGTTTGAGAAGGGGTTGTCGTTCTTTTTCCCAAAGCAGCATAGGGAGTCTGTGCATAATGCCATGACGAGCGTTAACAAACTACTGATTCGTTATTTTGTAGGATTGATAATACAGAGCACCATTATTCTCGTGCTTACCGCAGCAGGCCTTTGGATTTGCGGTTTACCGCTAAAAGCATCGCTTACCATTGGTGTTATTTCAGGAATTCTGAATGTAATACCCTACGTGGGGGCAGTGATAGCCTTTGTAGTGGCTGCAGCGATGGTTGTGGCATTGGCCGTGTCCAACACGGTTACAGCGAGTATTGGTACGCTCATATTGTTGGTTGGCATAGTCTTTCTGGTGGTGCGTCTAATTGATAACATATTGCTGCAGCCCGTGATTTTTGCAAGTAGCGCAAAGGCACACCCAATGGAAATCTTTTTAGTACTCCTAATGGCAGGCTACATGGCTGGAGTCTTGGGAATGCTTCTAGCGATACCCGCTTACATCGTGTTGCGCGTTTTTGCCAAGGAGTTTTTCAACAACTTGGATCAGGTACGTATGCTCACAGAGAGGATGTAAGGGAAGTGAGGAGAATAAATTTTCAGGAATGAACGCAATGGGAAGAACTGAGATGCAAAAGAGAGTTTTGGTCGGGCTGCTATGCCTTACGGTTGCATTCGTTGTGGCTTTGCCACTGCGGGCCGAGGATCCTCAAAAGAAGGTGCCAAATGTCTTCACGCCGAATGGGGATGGTATCAACGACAATATCACCCTAGAAAGTACCGAATCCATGCTCTTTGTGGTTTATAATCGGGATGGTGGGGAAGTGTATAGGGCTGAGGGGAAACTCATAGTATGGGATGGATTGAATCAGCGGGGACAAAAGATAGCGGACGGCATTTACTACTACATCCTTAAAGATCCCGCGCATAGCTACGAGAACAGTAAGGGTTTCATTTACCTCTCTACGAGTAAGGACACGCAAGCTCCAGCAGGAGAAAAGGGGCAGTAGTAGGAGAGAGCGTACAGAAGTAGGAAGGTAGACAAAGCGAGCAAGGACGATGGAGATATCATACAATTGGCTGAGGCAATACGTGCCGTTAAATCACGATGCTGAAGAGGTTAGTAAAATATTAACGGCAATAGGGCTTGAGATTGAGGATCTGACGGTTCAGGGGAAGGTGCAAGGGGGCTTGAAGGGGTTGATAGTCGGAGAGGTGTTGACGTGCGAAAAGCACCCCAATGCCGATAGGTTGCACGTGACGACTGTAAACGTTGGTGCCGATCAACCCCTACGTATTGTTTGCGGAGCTCCTAGCGTTGCAGTAGGTCTTAAGGTGGTTGTTGCACCCGTTGGCACGGAGCTACATAGCGTTAGCGGGGAGACAATGACCATTAAGCGGGCAAAAATTCGGGGCGAAGAGTCTGAAGGCATGCTGTGCGCAGAGGATGAGATCGGCGTGGGCACATCGCACGATGGGATTATTGAGCTAGCGAAAGAGGCGAAGGTGGGTACGCCGGTGGCGTTGCAGTACCCAGAGCTGTTGGATTACGTTTTTTCTATTGGAATTACCGCAAATAGAGCTGATGCGCTTTCCCACTACGGCGTGGCGAGGGACATCGCAGCGTATCTAAATCAGAAGGTGCCTACCAAAGCCAAGCTGCCCACCATTAACTTGCCCCTAGGCGAAGAGCTGGATAGGATACCCTATGGGGCTACAGGTGGTAAAGCTGATAGGGCTAAGGCGAAGTCAACAGTAGAAAAAAGTGCTACCCAGGTAGATTTTGGTAGCGTCGATTCCAAGGGGTGCATTCGCTACGCAGGGCTAACAATTCGAGGCGTGACGATTAAAGAGTCCCCGTCGTGGATAGCCGAACGGCTCATGGCTGTCGGACTTAAACCGATTTGTAACGTGGTTGATATAACCAACTTCGTTATGCTGGAGCTAGGGCAACCGCTGCATGCGTTTGACCTCAAGGCGTTCCCCTCCCGGCGGGTCAGCGTTAAGTTCCCGGCGGAGGGAACTAAATTCACAACCCTTGATGGGCAGGAAAGAACGCTCAGCGGGAACGACTTGGCGATATGCCACGATGATACCCCACTTTGCCTTGCAGGGGTTTTCGGGGGCAAGGACTCTGGGATTAGCGAAACCACCACAGATTTGTTTTTGGAAAGTGCTGTATTTGACCCAGTCGTAGTGCGTAAAACGGCGCGGCGTTTCGGCCTTCAAACCGATGCCTCGTACCGTTTTGAAAGAGGGGTTGACCCCGCCTTTACCATCACCGCGCTACGCAGGGCTGCTGAACTGATCCTTGAAACTGCGGGCGGCAGCATCGATGGAAACGTTATTGATACCTACCCACGCCCGCTAGAACACGACCCCATCATATTTGACTCCCAGCGAGCCAACATCCTTATGGGCGTTTCCCTCTCCCAACGGGAGCTTGAAACGCTTTTTGAAGGATTGGAGATTGACTATAGGCCCATCGGCGCGGGGAAGTATGAACTCAAGGTGCCGTACTACCGTGTAGACGTAACGCGCATGGAGGACGTAGCGGAGGATTTACTACGTTTGTACGGTTACGATAGGGTGCCCATCTCCAACAAAATGAGTGTGGCTCTTGACCGAGAAGCGCGCTCCGCCATTGCGCAGCACGAACGAACCGTGCGTCTTATGCTGGTTGGGGCAGGTTTCCATGAAATAATGTGTAATTCGTTGAATAGCAGCGAAGACTACAACGATCAGCTAACCTACGAAGGGCGGCACATTGTGAAAATTATGAACCCGCGCAGCATTGATCTGGACGTGCTACGCCCCACGCTGCTGCTCGGAGGACTTGATGCCATTGCCCGTAACATTAGCCGCCAACGTACGAATCTCAAACTGTGTGAATTCGGGCATTGCTACACATACGAAGAGGAGGGGAAAAAGACAAACGACCCGCTGTTCGGCTATACGGAGAATCCACGCCTTGGGCTGTGGCTATGTGGAAGTAACGCGGAGGGGGTTTGGAACGATGTGAAGCAACCCTACGATACGTACCACCTAAAGGGGTACTGCGAGACCATTCTCCATCAGGCGGGAATTGACCTTCGTAGCGTATACTACCGCGAAACGTCGGGCGGTTTCCTATCCAGTGCAGCAACCATATCCCTCGGAAAGAAGGGCAATGACTTATGCCGTTTTGGAGAGGTTGATGAGAACCTGCTAATGCGGTACGAGATTAAGCAACCGGTCTTCTTCGCTGAGATTGAGTGGGGCGCGATTGCCGCCCTGTGGGAGAAGAAACACATAGAGTTTGAAGAGTTACCCCAATTCCCTGAGGTACGGCGTGACTTGGCTCTTCTACTCGATAAGAGGGTTGCCTACGCGCAGGTGGAGCATGTGGCGCGTCGCACAGCGGGGAGCCTACTCAAGCGGATGGCTCTATTCGATGTGTACGAAGGGGACAAAATCCCTGAGGGAAAGAAGTCGTACGCGGTGAAGTTCATTCTGCAAAATGAGCGTGCCACCCTCGATGATGTTACTATTGATGGGTGTATGCAACGTCTTGCCGATGCGTTTGCCAAGGAGCTAGGCGCCACGTTGCGCAGCTAAACTGCTGTGGCCACGGTGCCGCTATGAGTCTTTTATGTTTGAAGGGGGGCTGCTGCAAGCGGCCCCCCTTCCTTTTGCCCTTATTCTAATGGGGCGATGCCCTCCTCTTGAAGCTGCTGAAGGCCTCCATCTAGCACCCACTTCTCCATAGCAGCATTCTTCACCGTGTCGGTGAGGTATTGCTCTATCATGAGCCCTGCCACAGGGGCTGCCCAACGCCCCCCTGCACCTGCGTTTTCTACATACACCGCGATGGCTATTTTGGGGTCGTCTTTAGGGGCGAAGGAGATAAAGACGGAGTGATCCTCTCCGTGTGGATTCTGCGCTGTGCCCGTCTTCCCGCATACATCTAGCCCCGGCACGCCGGCTCTCCACCCCGTGCCGCCGCTCCCCCAGCCCGAATTAACCGCTTCAAACATACCCTCAACCACCGGAGCGAAGTGTGCCGAGTCAATGCCTACGAAGTGCTTCTCAGATGGCTTTACGGTATCTCCTTCGCCTACGCAGTGCACCACGTGCGGCGTGAAGTAGTATCCCCTATTGGCAATCGTTGCTGCCAAATTGGCCATTTGTAGCGGCGTATTGCTTAGCTCCCCCTGGCCAATAGCCAGCGAGATGATAGTAAGCGAACTCCAGCCGCCCTTGCGGAAGTAGCGATTATAAAAATCGGTTGTAGGAACAATGCCTGGCAGCTCCCCCGGGAGGTCAACGCCTAGCCGATGGCCGAAGCCAAAATGCTTTACGCTTTCCTCCCACTGCGTAAAGGAAGAATCAATAGCTCCCTGACGCCCGTAGTCGAGGATGTTTCGGAAAACGTAGCAGAAGTAGGCGTTGCACGACATTTTTATGGCATCCTTCATGGTGGCAGGGTAGGGGTGGTTGTGGCATCCCACGCCCCGCCCGACAGGGTAGCGGCCGTGGCATTCGTGCCCCTCTCGCTCGTAGGCGGTACCTTTTTGGAGGCCGATGAGCGCATTGACTACTTTGAATGTAGAGCCGGGGGGATAGAGTGCCATCAAGGCGCGGTTAAAAAGGGGCTTCCGCCGGTTGCTATCTAGCGCGGTGTAGTTGCCGGAGCGGGCCCGCCCCACTAGGAGGTTCGGATCGTAGTTGGGCGTTGATACGAGTGCCAATATTTCTCCATTGCGTGGGTCAAGGGCCACCACGCTGCCGCGGCGGTTCTCCATTAGCTTTTCCCCATACTCCTGCAGCTTGGCATCTAGCGAGAGGTGTAGGTCATTCCCTGCCAGGGCGATCGTGTCGTTCTTGCCATCAGCATATGAACCCTTTATACGATTATGGACATCTACCATGAGTATCTTCACGCCGCGCTGCCCGCGGAGTGCCGTCTCGTACGACTTCTCAATACCGCTTATACCAATGTAATCGCCCGCGCGGTAGTACGGATTGGCTTCAATCGTGCTAGGGGTAACTTCGCCAATGTAGCCTAGCAAGTGCGCTGCAATAGGGCGAGGGTAGCGCCGCAGGGAACGGGCCTGCGCGTAGAACCCGGGGAATTGGAAGAGGTACTCCTGCAGCTTCCCGTAGGTTTCGGGGGAAATCTGCCGTGCTACTATTGACTCTTTATAGTACGAGTAGTGCTTGGCCGCGGTGAGTGCCATCCGAATCTGTTCTATCGGCATATCGAGCAGTTCCGCCATCTTGGCGGTGTCAAAGGCGCGCACCTGCCTGGGCACCACGACCAAATCGTACGCCGCAACGTTGTACACTAGCATCTCCCCATGGCGGTCGTAGATGATTCCGCGGGCGGGGTACTGAATGACCCGACGAAGCACGTTGCTATCCGCTGACAGCTTGTACGATTCATCGAAAACTTGAATTCTGAATAGTTGTATTGCAATGGCAATGAATGCAATGAGCATTATGCCCATCACTACGATGTACCGATTGGCAGGGGTGGTGTTGTTCATAGCCGTTGCTGCCGCTTATGGGATGCACTAGGCGTGGAGACAAGCGCTAGGGCTACTAGGAGCAGCATGCTGGTGAAAAGGATGTTGCCTAAAGCGTGAAACCAAACTAGCGGCAGAAAGCAGGTAGAGTGCTAGATGGTGGATGGAAACCCCTATCAGCACGTATTGCAGGGTGCGAACTGTCCCCAAATTCCTCATCGTGGGCAGTATAGACGATTTCTCCGACTCGCGATCGACAAAGCGGCGCAGCACGTATGGTCGTATAAAGGCTAAAATCGTGGAAGCTGTGGCATGAAGCCCTAGCGATGAGGCGAATAGGTCGATGCTCAACCCCTGCATGAAAGCCAATGGCATCGCCACCATGGGGGAGATGTCCACGGGCAAAAGGAGAATGAAAAGCACGTAGACGTAGGGGCTAAGGAATCCGAAAAGCTCTATGTTGCTGAACAGGAGTACCTGCAACGCCAGCAACCCGAAAAAAAGTAGTACGAATTGCCAAACCCTATTGCTCATTGACCCCTGGCAGATTTATGAGAGAATCGATTTCCTCTCGGTGGGCTTTCTTGAATATGGACACGTGCCGCAGACGGTTGAAATCCGTGGCTAGACGTATACGCACCGTGTTAAAATCTGCTCCCTGCGTTTCTACCCTATCAACGAAACCGATAAGCATCCCATACGGAAAGATATTGGAATAGCCGCTCGTCACCACCGAGTCGCCCGGAGCAGGGGTTACGTGGTGCGGGATGTCGTGGAGTAGGGCGGAGGTATACGATAGGCCATCCCACGACACCGACCCCACATCGCCGCTCTTGGAGAGTACGGCCGAAATCTTAAGATCGGTGTTGAGAAGCGATATTGCTTCCGCGTAGCGCGGCGACGCCGCTATCACAATCCCCGCCACAGCCCCATTGGAAAACACGGGCATCTGTGGTGCTATTCCAACTCGTTCCCCTCCCTCCATGATGAAGAAGTTGTGTTGCTTCGAGACGGAATTGCTAACGATTCGTGCGGAGACGTAGTCGCCCTCCCGCCTATAAATGGTATCGTTCGTCAGCGTGGAGTCAATGTTCCGTTGCACGTAGCGTAGTGCCAGCTCGTTGCGTAGCTGTATATTTTCATCCGCTAATCGCTCATTGACCTCTACGAGGCCGAAATAGCCGGTTATAAGATTGAATTTTGAGTCGATCGCAGCTTTTCCCCGCTTCAAAACGTAGCCAGCACGCGCCCGCTGGTAAGTGTTGTACCCAAACGTTAGGTATAACCCTACGCTTAGCAACACTACGAAAAGCAGCACGTGCTGGTAGCGTGCAAGAAAACGCAGTAGCGAATGCATACCAACCTACGCCGCTCCTACCGAATCAGGTAGGGGCATTTCTCCTTTTGATCTACCCGCTTTAACGCTATGCCAGTGCCCCGCGCCACTGCGTGCAGCGGATCCTCAGCCACGATGAACTTAATCTTTATCCTATCCTGTAGCCGCTTATCGAGTCCACGCAGCAATGCGCCTCCGCCCGTGAGGTAAATGCCCCGATGCACTATGTCGGCATACAGTTCCGGCGGCGTTTGCTCCAGCACGCTGATGATGGCGCCCTCAATCTTGCTAAGCGACTTCTCGAGGCAGTGCGCAATCTCCTGGTAGTTTACCGGCACCTCCACGGGGAGGTTGCTCATGAGATTAGGGCCATGCACCACGAAATCCTCTGGCGGGTTCTCAAGGTCAGCCAGCGCAGCACCCACAGCGATTTTTATATCCTCCGCGGTGCGTTCACCGATTTTGATATTGTGCTGCCGCCGCATGTAGGCCTGGATGTCAGCCGTAAAGCCATCGCCCGCGATGCGTTCGCTCATGTTGCAGGCGATACCGCCCAGCGTAATCACCGCGATCTCGGTGGTGCCCCCCCCGATGTCAACCACCATGCTGCCGTTCGGCTCGTCCACATCGATACCTATACCCAGCGCCGCCGCCATGGGTTCGTAAATCATGTAAACGTCGCGCCCATCGGCCTGCTCTGCGCTATCGCGCACGGCCCGCAGCTCCACCTCCGTGCTGCCGCTCGGCACGCACACCACCATGCGTAGCGCGGGTGAGAATAGGCGTTTACGCTTATTGATGAGGCGAATCATACCGCGCATCATCTGTTCGCAAGCGTCGAAGTCGGCTATAACCCCATCGCGGAGCGGACGGATGGTCTGGATATGCTCGTGCGTCTTGCCCTGCATGGCGCGCGCCTCCTTCCCGATGGCTATCAGCTTATTATCGGTTCGGTCAATGGCCACAATTGACGGCTCGTCCACAACCACCTTGTCGTTGTGGATGATAATCGTATTGGCCGTGCCCAAATCGATAGCAAGCTCTTGCGTGAAAAACGAGAATAATCCCATTGTTAGTTTCGTAATGAATTTAATGCTTAAAATGACGATACCCCGTGGCGTACATGGCGATGCCCAGCCTATTGGCGGCCTCGATGGACTCTGCGTCGCGAATGGAGCCGCCGGGCTGTATGATGGCCGTAATGCCAGCTGCCGCCGCGGTCTCCACCGAGTCGGAGAATGGGAAGTACGCATCGGATGCCAGCACTGCCCCCGCGAGCGAATGCCCGTAGTGTTGCGCCTTCTCTATTGCGTGCCGCACGGCATCCACGCGGCTCGTTTCGCCGGCGCCAACGCCGATTAGCTGTCCCTGTTTAAAAATGGTGATGGCGTTGCTTTTGCAATGCTTCACCGCCCGATTGGCGTAGAGCAAGTCGAGCTGCTGCTCCTCGCTCGCGGCCACAACCGTTACGCAACGGTCTGAAATGTCATCATGCACCTTGCTGTCCCGATCCTGAAGCAGGAATCCGTTGAGTGCCGTACGCACCATCACGGGGAGGAACGTGGCGTTGCCTCGCTTGAGTAGTATGCGGTTCTTGCGCCGTTCCAAAATGGATAGAGCATCTGGGGTGAAGTCGGGCGCAAGGCATGCCTCGAAGAATATGGCATCCATGCGTTCCGCCGTCTCGGCATCGATGGGAGCGTTGCTCAATATGATTCCCCCGAATGCCGACTGCGGGTCGCCCGCTAGGGCTTTGTCCCATGCTTCTGGCAGCGTTCGTGCCGTGGCCAGCCCGCACGGCGTGCCGTGCTTCACTATCGCCATAGAGGGGCGTGGAAACTCATCAATGAGTCCGATACCCGCATCCAAATCAAGCAAATTGTTGTACGATAGCTCCTTGCCATGCAGCTTGGTAAACATTGCCTCAAGGTCGCCCACGAAAGTTCCCTTCTGGTGCGGGTTTTCCCCGTAGCGTGTTGCGGTTTGCTTGCCCAGCAGCGCAGCGCTCACGTCCCGTGCCGCCTTCGCAAGCCCCTCACTCCCATCAAAGTAGGCAGCGATACTCGTTTCGTAGCTGCACGTCATCTTGAATGCCTCGGCAGCCCATGCGCGCCGCTGCGTGAGCGTGGTGGCGCCATTGCCCGTGCGCAACAAATCGAGCAGTGTCTCATACTGTCCTCGCGATGACACCACCAGCACGTCCGCGTAGTTCTTCGCGGCAGCCCGTAGCAGCGTCACCCCCCCGATGTCAATTTTCTCCACCAGCTCCGCCTCGCTGCCGCCCTGCGCCAGCGTCTCGCTGAATGGGTACAAATCCACCACTACGAGGTCTATTGGCGGTATATGGTATTGCTCCACGTCCGCTGCGTCCTGCTCCTCGCCCCGACGCGCCAAAATCCCGCCGAAAACCAGCGGGTGCAGCGTCTTCACGCGCCCTCCGAGTATTGATGGATAGCCCGTAAGCTCCTCCACTTTCTGCGCGGCAATGCCGTTGTCGTTCAAAAATTGCCACGTTCCGCCCGTGGAAAGTATCTTCACCCCCTGCGCCGCTAGCTGCTGCGCCACGGGGAGCAGCCCCTCTTTATAGTATACCGAAATCAGCGCCGTGCCGATCCGCTTTTCATCTTGCCCCATTGTCAACGCGTGCAATCCGTATGCCCAAATCTCATTCCGCTATCTCTCTGCGAATAATGCCGCGAAGTTGGTGTTTTTTACGCAAAACTGCAAATGCGCAACCCATTGATTTTCCGTTGAACGGCTTGCATATGTGGTGCTGCGCGCATGCTCCTTTGAGCCTTTGGCAAACTTCTTAGGCCCGCCACTCCCTTTTCATTGATAATCTTAGTGATTTCGTGGCGGCTGCATCTAAAATAAATGGGAAGGGGCGAGCGCATGTACCTAATCGTTCGTGGGGGATAGAGTCGGGGCGCCCGAAACCTTGAAACGTCTTTGACTTTTTTTAGGTCGGCTTTCCCCACCCATCGCCCTGTAGAATCGAATGTAGCCTTCGTGCTTGGGGGCTATACCGTCTTATGCGTCACGCTGCGATGCGGAGAGTCGTGGCAATGGCAGCAGCGTAGGATAACTACACATCCGTACGTCTCCGCTACGCCTACCCCACAAGCTGTACCCCCATCGCATCAAACCCAATTATTGCCGGCAATAATTGGGTTTGATGCGATGGGGGTGGCTTCTTACTGGTTAGTAATAAGGACATTAGAAAATAGCACGTCCGTACGCCTTGCTGAGGGGCCGAGGCGTGCTTGTAGGGTCATAGTTAAATGGTCGTAATCATTTATGGCAGAGGTGTTTTATCTAAGTATATTTACGAGGCAATGCCGACAGCTCTTGGTCTTTTTCTCACCCATCTTTGCTTGGGCGTGCCACAAACGGTTCATTGGGGAGAACGGAGCTTGCATTGCGAAAAAGGGGATGATGAATGGGGCGAAGTTGGTACTGAAGGCAACCGGCTATGGGGGAAGTCAAATATGGGAGAGTGCGTGGCCTGCAAATCGGGTTGACACGTTGTGGGGCATTCGTGGGTATGAGGAGTAGGAAAAAAGCAGGGCAGTGGAACATGTGGGCGGGGCGTAGCGTACAGGGGCTAGGTATTTTCGGGGCGTATGCGGCCAAAAGGCAACAAAAAAGCGGCGTGAGCGGATTGTACGTCCGCCCACGCCGCATGGATATGCTGTTTATCGTCCTAGATAACGGCAAAAATCACCATTACTGCAACCATTATTGCAATAAATATTAAGGTGGATGTCAGCACCTTGCCTTTTTGCTTCTTTTCTTCAGCCATGATTTTTCCTCCGATTTACGCTTATTCTCCGTCATGGTAAATGCGGTATAAGCAATTAGTAATTAGGAATATACTTTACGAAATAGACCTCTTGGGTCGGCTTGCACAAAGCTATCACCGCAGCATTACGCTGCGGGCCTAATAATCATAATCGAAGGACCTCCTTGGCTTGTAATGGGAAAGCCAGAAACGATTGGATGTGCCGCACGGCACCCCGCATGCATTCTAGGTTCGCTTGGTGGGTAGTAAAGGTCAATCTGTTGCACATCACCCACCAACACTTCGCGGAGAGCACCAGCGGCTGTATGCGTTCCATTCGCTGGGTGGCGGCAACCACGTAGCTGTCGCTCGGAAGACCCACCTTTACGAGGGCCATTGTCGTGTTGGCTCTTTGGTAGCGCGCTATTTCAACCCTTCCGTAAGAGGCGGAATAGAGGAGCAACGCATAGCTCAGCAAGAGCCATGCGCAGCTGCATATTCTCACCCTTGTACCTACTGAACGCATGGGGCAAAGGTAATTAAACTCTTTGAATTTGCTGCATGGGGGGCATTGCGAGAGGGCAGACCACATGGTTGCGCTCGGAATGCAGGCTACAGCTGCCCATGCTCATAGAGGATGATGAGCTCCTCTAGAATCTTATCCTCCTCTTCGGGGGAGAAAGAACTTTTGAGGTCGGAGGTGAACATCTTAGCTATGATTTGCCAAAAATTGGCGGAGAGTTTCCCTCGGAATTGCTCAATGATTTCAAACGCCGTGCGCCCCGTCTCCCTGTGGATAAGCTTTATGAGCAGATGCCCTTGGGAGTATGTCAAGTTTCTTATCTGGCGCTCAAACTGTTTGTGCAGCTCCTTCTCTTTTTGGTAGGAGTACTTTCTACGTTGGGCAGCCGATGGGGTGGAGTCGTAAACGGAGTCGACATCGTCTAAAATCAGCTTCGCTTGCTTGGCGTACGGGTATACAATCTTTAGGTTTCGTATTAATCGTTGATACTCACGATACTGCTTAGCGCTTTTAAACTTGCGCTGCGGTACAATGATTACTTCATAGATTGAAAAGAATGGGACGGTATCATTATCAATAATTTGGGCGGGGACAAGCATTCCGTTAGGGGCTTCCGTTTGTGCGGATTGCCCCATTGAATTTTTGCTGAGCATCGCCATTGCTAACGCTACAAGCAGCATGGTTATAAATTTACCTCGCATAAGAATACGCCTATTTTTTCCCCTATCTGCACGTACACGCCTTCCCATACGCAGCGCTCTTGGTCTACCCAAAAGAACAAACCGCATGCCGAAATGTTAGGAAAAAACTACCTTCGCGTTGCCTTTATGGGTATCGTAGGGGTACATAGCTTATTTATACGTCATGTTTGAAAATTTGTCAGAGCAGCTTGAGAACTCGTTTAGACTGCTCAAGGGAAAAGGAAGAATTACCGAACTAAACGTTGCGGAGTCGCTTAAAGACGTGCGCCGCGCTCTGCTCAATGCCGACGTAAACTATAAGGTGGCAAAGAGCTTTACCGATTCGGTGAAGCAGAAAGCGCTAGGGCAAAACGTTTTGGCTTCGGTGGAGCCTGGACAGCAGATTGTAAAGATTGTACGCGACGAGCTGGCGACTATTATGGGCAGTCAGGCGGTGGGCATTAACCTTAGCGGGAAGCCGAGCGTGATTTTGGTTGCCGGGCTGCAGGGGTCGGGTAAAACAACGTTTTGCGGGAAGCTGGCCCACCGATTGAAGTCAAAGCAGGGATTGCAGCCGCTGCTGGTGGCTTGCGACGTGTATCGGCCGGCGGCTATTGAGCAGCTGCGAGTGGTGGGCAACTCGGTGGAGGTGCCGGTATTCGCCAATGACGAGTCGAAGGATGTGGTTGCCGTGGCGAAGGCTGGGTTAGAAGAGGCAAAAAAAGCGGGAAACAATGTTGTCATCATTGATACGGCGGGGCGGCTAGCTGTTGACGAGGAGATGATGCAAGAGGTTGAAAATCTCAAGAAGGCAATTTCTCCACACGAAATTCTCTTCGTGGTTGACTCGATGACGGGGCAGGATGCTGTGAACACGGCGAAGGCTTTCAACGACCGGCTCAATTTTGATGGTGTTGTGCTCACCAAGCTTGATGGCGACACCCGCGGTGGGGCGGCGCTCTCTATCAAGAGTGTTGTCAATAAGCCCATTAAGTTCGTCGGTATGGGAGAGAAGATGGATGCGCTTGATATCTTCTACCCTGACCGTATGGCGGATCGCATCCTGGGCATGGGTGACATCGTTTCGCTCGTGGAGCGCGCCCAGGAACAATTCGATGAGGAGCAGGCAAAAAAGTTAGAGCGGAAACTCGCGAAAAACGAGTTTGACTTTAACGATTTCATGAATCAAATCCGCCAAATTAAGAAGATGGGCAACATCAAGGATTTGATGGGGATGATTCCCGGAATGGGCAAAGCGCTGAAAAACGTTGATATTGACAACGATGCGTTCAACGGCATTGAGGCAATCATTCTGTCCATGACGCCTGAGGAGCGCAGCAAGCCGGCGATACTTAATAGTAAGCGGAAGCAGCGCATTGCGCTTGGTAGCGGGAAGTCTGTGGCCGAGGTGAATCGCTTGGTGAAGCAGTTTGACGACATGCGCAAGATGATGCACGGCTTGGCCTCGGGAAAAATGCCCGGCATGCGTAAGGCAAAACCAACGAAGAAGAAGAGAAGATAGAGGGCATTCGTCTCTTAGGTTTATCGCTTTGCGCCGGCGTGCGTGGCGATAGAGGGGCTTTGATAAAACGTCAGTACGAACGGAGTGGCTATTCAACTTCGCGCGTGGTTTGTATTCCTATAATACTTGACACTGATGAGAATGTGATTTGGAGTGCGGCTATAGAGTCGCACTCCAAATTCGTTTGGCTATGCTTCCTGTTTTGAGAGAGGCGGAAGAGGGTGGCATTGTGCCAAGTAGAAATAAAATAGTAACTTTGCAGTTCAAAAAATTTCCAAGAACAACGATGAGTATACAAGAGGATCGCGGACGAGGCCGTCGTGGAGATGCCCCTCGCCGCAAGGAGGAGGAACCCGCAACAGTTTATAGGCCGCGCACGCTGCGGTCGCGCCGTAGCGATACGCCGCAGGAGGAGCGGGACAATGAGAATGGGCATGAGGGCTCGGCAATGACATCATATCCACGTGGAAATGATGAAATACAGGAGCGTAAGCCCATGCGGTCTGACTATCATGACGATGAACGCAGGGAGCGAGGCCGAGACTACCGTGAGGATCGTGGTGACGGTTACCGTGGCCATGGTAGGGAGCGTAGGGGAGGTTTTGACAGTGACAGGCGTAGGTCACCTTGGGGCAATGGCGATCAAAAAGAACGTTCGCATGGTCGTTTTGATGATGAAGACCGCTTTGGTAGGGGAAGGCGTGACGATAGGGAACGCAGAGGTTACGGCGAGAGCCGTTCACGGTTTTCAAACGATGATCGCGGGCGGCGTGGTGATTTTGGACGGCGAGATGGGGGCTACCAATCGGGCGAGGGGAGAGGCCGAGAACGTTATAGCGATGGGCGCGGGGATGGCGATTCCCATTTTGAGGGAGATTCTTCCTATCGGCCACGTACGCTGCGCTTCAGCGGTTCGCCTGATCGCAGGGAAGGTGAGAGGCGAGAGGGGTTTAATGGGCGAGATAGAGGCTTCGGCCGTAGGCGTGACGATTGGGGGCAGCGGGAAGAGCGGTGCGGTGGAAATCGGTACGACCGTCCGCCCCGACGCCAACGCGACGATGGCTTCAAGGCGCCTCGGCGGCGTGGTAACGATGGATTCGATGGGGCGGAAGCGGTACGTAGCGTAGCCCCAAAGGTGCAGCCAAAAATGCCGCAGACGATGGATCTCAACGCCCCCATCCGCCTTAATCGTTTTATAGCGCATAGCGGTATGTGCAGCCGGCGGGAGGCGGACGAGATGATTGAACGCGGCGACATCATGGTGAACGGAGAGGTGGTGACTACGCTTGGCACTAAGGTGATACCTGCACAGGTGGAGGTGACCTGCAAGGGAAAGAAGCTTGACCCAGAGCGTAAGGTGTACATCTTACTCAATAAGCCTAAGGACTGCTTTAGCACCACGGATGACCCCCATGCGGGGCGCACGGTGCTGGATGCGGTGGAGGGCGCATGCACGGAGCGGATTTACCCAGTGGGGCGCCTCGATCGCAATAGCACGGGGTTGATACTACTCACAAACGATGGCGCGCTCACGGAGCAGCTAACGCACCCCAGCTACGAGAAGCGTAAGGTGTATGAAGTGGCTGTGGATCGGAACGTCACCCGTGATGAAATGCAGCGCCTAATTGATGGTGTGGAGCTTGAGGAGGGGACTGTAAGCGCGGATGCGGTGGAGTACTGCCGGGCGGATCGGAAGGACGTGCTGGGTATTGAAATCCACACCGGGCAGAATCGGGTGGTGAGACGCATGCTCGATGCGCTGGGGCTACGTGTAGAGAGCCTCGATAGGGTCTACTACGCCGGTTTAACCAAAAAGGATTTGCCCCGTGGGCAGTGGCGCTACCTTACTCCGCAGGAAGTGGCAAATCTTAAATCGGGACGATACGAATAGTGCTGTAAAGTGCTCTTTTTGAGATGATAGAGATGTAGCAATCCCCTGCTGTAGTCGGTCTACAGCGGGGGATTGCTGTACTACTTGGTGTACGTCCGTGCGGGGGAGTTGTATGGGCAGTTAACCTTGAATTGTAATAAAATTGTTACTTTAGCCACGATTTATAATGCGATAGGCAAAACATAAAATTTAACGTTATGTACGATTTTCATGGGGTTCTAATGTATTGGTTTCAAAAGGTGGGATTGAGCAACTTTTGGGCAAGTTTCACGACCGCAGTGGTGCTAGTGGTAGGGTTGCTAATCGTTGCTTATGGGGCGTACTATCTGTTTAGCTACGTCCTAAATGGCGTTTTGATTCGTGTAGCAAAGCGAACTAAAACGTTTTGGGACGATGCCATTGTGAAACGAAAGGTAGTATGGCATCTCTCCCACCTTGTGCCAGGCATTATTATTTACTGGGGTATATCGCAGCTATTTCCCGCTGATACCTATCCAAAATTTGTGGGTTTTGTTCACACCATCGTGAGTGTATACATGGTCATAATGGTGCTAGTATCCATCAATGCTTTCTTAAATGCTCTGCATGACATCTACCTGATGTACCCCATATCGAAGGACCGCCCCATAAAGACGTACATACAGCTGGTGAAGATTTTTTTCTTTTTCATTGGGGGCATTATCATCATCTCCATACTCATCAACAAAAACCCCTTGTCGCTTATACTCGGGCTGGGGGCGATGAGCGCCGTGCTGATGTTGATTTTTAAGGATACCATACTGGGTTTAGTAGCCTCAGTACAAGCCTCTGCCAACCATTTGGTAAAGCCCGGTGACTGGATTGAAATGCCGAGCCGCAACACTGATGGCGTCGTGCTTGAAATCACGCTAAACACTGTGAGGGTGCAGAATTGGAATAAAACCATTTCGTCCTTCCCAACCTACGCGCTGATCAGCGAAAGCTTTCAGAATTGGAAGGGGATGGAGGAGTCTAGCGTTAGGCAGATTACACGATGTGTGTATATTGATGCCACGAGCGTGCATTTCTGTAGCCAAGAAGAGCTTGAACAGTACCAGCAAATCCCGCAGATTAACAGGATTCTAACCGTAGGGGATAGCTGTAAAAATGGGGACGAAACCGCCATTGGTGCTGATGGAGAGGCGTGGGCGCATACCAATCTCGGGGTATTTCGCATGTACGTAAACAATTACCTTGCGGCACGAACTGATATAGCTCAAAAGGAGACCACAATGCTACGCATGCGTGAACCTTCGGCGCAGGGGATCCCCATGCAGGTGTACTGCTACAGTGCGGTAAATTCGTTTAACGAATACGAGGCGATACAGGCCTCGATCATGGAGCATATCTACGCTGCTATGCATGCCTTTAGCCTTCGTCCTGCGCAGCGTATCACCAACAAGAACACGACAGAAGAGGACCAGAAGGAACTCGTGTAGCGCCTTGCGGTACGCCAAAGGGCACAAAGGCTTGTCTTGCTACCTTCAATGGGCAAGACAAGCCTTTCTGTTTTTCTTTTTTAGGTATATAATGCCAACGCAAGCGAACTGGGTGGCTCTTGCATAAAAGAAAGCGGAGAGACCACAAGAATGTGAACTCTCCGCTGCACTAGAGCCTCTCATCGGGCTCGAACCGACGACCTGCTCATTACGAATGAGCCGCTCTACCAACTGAGCTAAAGAGGCAAATGCAGGGGCAAAGGTAGGGTATTATTTTGAATTGGCAAAAGCCATAGCAAACTTTGAGAGGTTTATTTCAGCATGACGTGTAAAAGTCATCTGATTTTAAGGTGGTTACGTCAGAATTCTAATAAGGATTAATCATAGCGTACCCTTGCGTTGGTAGCACATATTGCACATGTGAGACGAGGTTAGTGCCATGTGGCTTGCTTTTCTTACGTCTATTTTAGTAACTTTGCATTGTATGCAAAAGGGGAAAAGGACCACGTTCGGAGGTATTGTCGTACTGCTGTTGCTAGCTTTGCTCGCGGGGGGGTGCGCCTCATCGCAGAAGGCAAGGCGCGGTGGTGGACGCATTTACCGTGCGCCGAAGTGTCCATGTGCATGGGAGAGACCGCAACAAAGGATGGTCGGAACAATGGGTACCGTCTCGTTGCTAGAAACGTTAAGGAGCTAGGTTCAAAATGGACGATAAACCAGTGGTGGCTGTAATTGGCAGTGGAAGTTGGGCAACCGCCATTACGAAGATATTGCATGAGAACGTGGGCCAAGTGCATTGGTTCATACGGAATGAGGAGATACGTAGGCATTTAGAGCAGCATGGGCATAATCCAACGTACATTAGCTCCATCCAGTTTGACATGTCTAAGATTCGTGTCACTGGTGACATCAACGAGGCCGTTCAGGCGGCAGAGGTGGTGTTTGTCGTTGTGCCGTCAGCCTATTTGCCTGTGTGGTTGGAAGATTTGAAGCCCGAAAGCCTTGGCGAACGCTTTGTCGTGACCGCGGTGAAGGGCATAGTGCCGAAGCTCCATTTAACCGCTACGGAGTATATCCACCAACATTTTGCAGTTCCCTACTCAAAAATGGGAGTTATTAGCGGTCCATGCCACGCAGAGGAGGTGGCGCTTGAAAGGCTATCCTACCTTACATTTAGCTGCAAGGATATGCTGGATGCATCTCGTATCTCAGCGATGTTCCGCTCCTTCTACATCCACACGATACGTAGCACGGATATTTACGGCACGGAGTATAGTGCCATCATTAAGAACATCTACGCCGTGGCGGCTGGCATGGCGCATGGGTTGGGATACGGCGACAATTTTCAGGCCGTGCTGGCGTGCAACGGACAGGCGGAACTGATGCGTTTCCTTAACACGACATACCCGGCGGAGCGGGACCCCAACGCCTCAGCCTACCTGGGAGACCTACTCGTGACGTGCTACTCCCAGTTCAGCCGTAATCGTACATTCGGCACGATGATTGGCAAGGGGTACACCGTGCTCTCGGCGCAGATGGAGATGCGCATGGTGGCAGAGGGGTACTACGCCACGGAGGGCATACATGCGTTAAACGCTAACTACGGCGTATCGATGCCTATAGCAGAAGCAATGTACAGCGTGCTGTACAATAATTCACGGCCGGGGGTTGAGCTTCGCAATTTGATTGAAAATTTTGTGTAGGCTGCCTAGCAGGGTCTTGTAGGAGGAAAATAACAAACAAAGCTATGGAAGGGGTTTCTACGAAGGGAACACGAGGGGGAACCATTCGTTTAGACTATCAATACTCGGGGTTTGATAGCCATGACGAAACGTTGATGTTGCAAGCGGAGTCGCTTCAACAGTATCGAGAGTCGCTCCGGCAAGGGACGTGCGCGGGGAACGACTATTTGGGGTGGCTTACCCTGCCGAGCGCCATATTGCCTACGCTGGAAGACACGATGTTTGACTACGTTGAGCGTCTTCGCAACGAGTGCGATGCGGTGGTTGTTATCGGTATAGGGGGGTCGTACCTAGGGGCGAAGGCGATTGTGGATGCCCTGCCCGAAGCGGTAAATGGTCCACGGTTGGTGTTCCTAGGCTGTAATCTTTGCCCCGATTACCTTTCCAATCAGCTTAAGTCCCTTGAGGGGAAACGATTGGGTGTAATCGTTATCTCCAAAAGTGGAACAACAACGGAGCCGGCCATCGCACTGCGTGCGGTGCTTGGCTGGGCGCGTAGGCAGGGCGCACCCGTTGAGGCTGGCCACATCGTTGCGATTACAGATGCAGAGAAGGGGGCGTTGCACGATGAGGCGAAAGCGCAGGGGTGGGGCATGATGGTGATTCCGAGTAATGTTGGCGGACGCTACTCTGTGCTGACCCCTGTGGGAATACTTCCGTTAGCCGTGGCGGGGATTAACGTAGTTGACTTGCTTTCAGGGGCAGAGCTATGCGAACAGGAGTACAGAACTCGAAGTAAAGATGTTGTGGAGGCGCAGCAATACGCTGCATGGCGTCTGGTTCAGTATGGACAGGGGCGCTTCGTGGAGTTGTTGGCAACGTACACGCCCTATATGGCGGGCATGGCGGAATGGTATAAACAGCTTTTTGCTGAGAGCGAAGGCAAGGATGGAAAAGGCGTTTTCCCCATTTCCGCCGTTTTCACTACTGACCTGCATTCCCTCGGACAGTACTTTCAGCAGGGGCACAGGTTGTTTTTCGGTACGCATCTACAGTTTGATGCGCCGTTAAGTAGGGTGGAAGTGCCGCAGCAATCCAGCAATGGGGACGGATTGGGCTATCTAGCTGGGAAGGATTTACACGCTATCAATTGCATTGCGCAGAGCGCTACGCAGCAAGCCCACTTGGAAGGGAACCTGCCATCGTTAGCAATATGGCTTGCGCGGCGTGATGCGTTCAACCTGGGATATTTAATCTACTTCCTTGAGTATGCATGCGCGCTATCCTGCTTGGCAATGGGCGTTAACCCCTTTAACCAACCGGGCGTTGAAGACTATAAACGGCATATGTTTGAACGGCTGGGGAAGCCGGGGTATATCGTAAAATAGCCAGTGGAGCAAACCGTAGAGAACGTACCAACAACAAACGAGGACGAAGAGGGTGGGCTGAATGAAGGTAAGCGGAGTGGCTCCCGCTTACCTCGGTTCGTTCGACGTACCCTTCTTTTCTGCCTACACCTCCTGTTTTGGACGGCTGTAGGGGTATTCGCTTTGTTTGCTATAGTTGTACTAGCCTTGCAAATCCCCATTACGCAGCGCCTTGTAGCCAATAATCTTTCAAGGCTTGTGTCTGATGACGCGCTAACGATTAATGTCCGCCGTATACGAATAACGCCAGCGTTAGGGGTAGATATTCGCGAATTGCTGGTGCTTGATCTTAATCACGATACGTTGCTCTACGCCGCACGTGCGCAGACATCGTTAAGTAGAATTGCAGAGAAAGGCAAGGTGGTAGAGCTAGGGCAGACTGTTGTTAAGGGTTTGAAATTCAGCATGCTGTATAACAGAGAGGGACGGCTAAACCTTACGGACGTACTGCATTACGCATTTCCACCAAAACGTAAAAAAAAGCCTAAGGCAAAGGCTTTTAGGTTGGATATACAGCGAATAAGCGTTGTGGGTGGTACTTTTGGACTCCACAAAGCGGGGCAGACTGTAACGCCGGGGCGTATAAATTTTGGCAATCTCAAATTACAATCTCTTGATGTTGACATTCGCCATTTTCGTTCTGTACGCGATACCGTACAAATGGACATAAAGGAACTCAGTTGCCTCGACCACTCTGGGTATGTTGTTGAGTCGTTCGCATCAAGGTTCCGTGTATGTAGCCACTCGATGCACTTCTCCAATTTGAGTACTAGTAACCGCGCGACGACTCTTTCCATACCATCGCTGCGCATGGAGTACGCCTCATGGAAATCGTTGGGTCATTTTATTGATTCTGTGCGCATAGAGAGCAGTATTGACACTTCAACTATAAGTACCGCTACATTGGCCTACTTCATGCCCTTAAAGGTGACGAACGAGCTAGTAGCAGATATATCCGGCCTTTTCCGAGGAAGTGTGTCGGACTTTAGGCTGAGAGATTTTGACGTGCGTATCCATGATAAAACGCACCTGCGTATTGATGGCTACGTGGCTGGTTTGCCAAATATCCAAAACTTGATTGCAAACGTAGATATACAGACGTTTGAAACTGATACGCAGAGCGCAATGCAGGTGGCGAACGCTTTTTCATCTAAACCTATTCGCCCCCCCGACATGATGAAGCGAATCAACAGCGTGCACTTCAATGGGGTACTCACTGGCTTCTTCGGCGATTTTGTGGCGTACGGTCAGCTGAATACCAACGTGGGTAGCGTCCAAATGGATATGGGCGTTAGCCTTAAAGATCAGGGTGTGACAGACTTTAATGGAAAGATCAACACTGTAGGCTTACAACTCGGCAAAATCCTTAACAATCCATCGCTGGGGCAGGTTGATCTCACCGCACAAACGAAGGGGACGTACGCCCCGCATCGGGGAGGCGTGTACGCGCAGGTGAACAGTAACATTGGTCGTTTTGATTTTCGTAGCCACAGCTACCGTAATGTTTCCATTGAGGGTTTCGTCTCTCCCCGCGGATACAGGGGCAAGGTTGAGGCATACGATAGCATTGTGCAGCTACAGTTTGATGGCAACGTGGACTTCTCTGACAGCGTACCGGTGTTTCAATTCGATTTGCAGGTGCCGCACGCCGATTTGGTAGCTATGGGACTCTTACCACCCGATAGTACAGCCACGGTTGCATTTTCGATGCGTTCATACTTTCACGGCAATCGTCTAGACAATGCCCAAGGGGAGGTTATGATTCGGGACTTTAGCTACCGTCATTCGCGTGGCACTTTGCAGATGAATCGTATCGCCCTAGTAGCTGAAAACAGCGCCAATAACGGAGCGGAAATCCGATTTGACTCCCCTGCGCTGCAAGCTAAACTTTGGGGGAAATATCGGTTTGATGCGATTCCAGCATCCATGGCCCGTTTAGCGAGGCTGCACATTGGTGCTGTGGTTTCCGACTCTTTAGCACATGCCGACTCCGCCTATTCAGCTGATCTGCAAGCCCCTTACAATCCAGGATATACACTTCTGGTTCGTGTAAACGACATAAACCCCGTCCTGCAAGTTCTTTACCCTCGTTTACAGCTCTCCCGCGGTAGCGTACTGCAGGCAGAATACGACTCTAAAAGCCAACAGCTCTCAGCACACCTATCCGTGAGCGAAGCCTCCTACGGTAACGTCAAAGCGAGCGGCGCATCGCTGCAGATTGCACGTAAGGACAGCATCTTTTCCGTTGATTTAGATGCGCCATCCGTGATGGTTGGCGCAACGCAGGTTGACTCCACTACGTTGGAAGTAAAGTTGGGGGATAGTAAAGCCCAGGTAGATTTACATGCCGCTACGCCGATGCTAGGACATAGTGCAGCCGATATCCATTTGAATGCAAAGCTGCGCCCGCAGTCGGAAAATAATCCCCCCTCCCTATTGTTACGTCCTAGCAATACCACCTTTACCATCAGTGACCAGCTGTGGCGCATGAGTAACGCGATTGTCGTACTCGATACGACCAAGGCGGAGGTCCGTAATTTTCGTCTGTACAATGGTAGAAATTCACTTTCAGTTGATGGACTGTTTTCCGCAAACGCGACAGACACTGTCGTGGTGGGTATTGATAATATTGACCTGTCGCTACTTTCCGGCCTACTTCCGCCAGAGAGGGCTTTAGCGGGCAATGCGAAGGGAAACATACGAATTGGATCAATCCTTGACACGGTAGGCATTGCCACGAGCTGCACAATTGAAGATCTCATGCTGGGCGGAGCATTTGTCGGAACTTTAACAATGGATGGGAAATGGCAGCAATTGGACAGCGTCCTTCGCGTACGTTTGAATAATCGATCATACGATGGGCGGGAAGATATTGCGCTCCAACTCAATTACGTTCCATCAGCCCATCTTTTTGATGGAGAGCTGCGACTGAATTCATGGGATTTCTCCTTGCTCAGAAGCCTAACGCTCGGGGCAGTGCAAAGCCGAGGGGGGCGACTTGATGGCCACGTTCGTTTTTCGGGAACACCAAAAGAGCCAAGCTTTGATGGTACGCTACGTTTTGACAAAGCTAAAGTCTTTGTCAAAATGCTTGGAATGACGTTTTCCTCATCCTCGGCCATTAAGCTGCAAGGGCGTAAGGTCCTATTCAATTCCTTTTCAGTAAGCGATTTAGAATCCCATCCTCTCAGCCTTGATGGATACGTAACCCTTGACACGCTGCGCAATCCCTACGTGGCGCTCCGTGCGTCAACCGATCGCTTCCGCCTTCTGAATACAACCGCGCGCGATAATCCCATGTACCATGGGAATCTCATTGCCACAACGCAAGCTAATATAGACGGACGTTTGAACGACCTTGAGCTCAGGCTCCGTGCGAAAACGGAGCTTGGCACTGAGTTGGTTTTTCAGCTCCCGCAGCAATCAACGGCCAAGGAGAATAAGTACTTGGAATTTGTTATCCCTCCAGAGGATTCGGTATCGTTGGCTGCAAAGCGTGAGGAACAGAATGAGGCGATGGTTCCCAAATCAACGTTAGGCCTCAATTTACGGCTTGAAATCACGCCTGCCGCACTGTTTAACATTATCATTGATCCCAGCACTGGGGGAGGGATTAGCGCGCATGGAGAAGGCAACCTCCAAATGATTATTCCCAAGGGCAAGGGTCCAATGCTGCTATACGGTGAATATAGCATTAGCCGAGGAGAGTATAACTTCGTCCTAGGTAGCGTATTAACGAAGAAGTTCTCAATAGAGAACGGCAGCTATATCCAATTCAATGGGGATCCAACTGAGGCGAAGCTAGATGTAAAGACGGTACACCGTGTGCGTACATCGCTCGACAAGCTCGTGATGAGCGATGAGGAACGCTACAAGCGCCGTGTGGACGTTGAGTGCCGCATACACATTACGGGGTCTGCACAGAACCCGCTCCTGTCTTTTGACGTTGTAGTGCCGCAGGCCGACGCGGAGATGCAGGGGCTGCTTGCCACTGCGCTGAATACGGATGAGAAAAAGATGAAGCAGTTCGCATCGCTCCTTGCCTTAGGGATGTTTTTCCCCGATAGCCGTTCGAGTAGCACAACCGTATCAACGGCTGGGGGAACGCAAATGGGAAATCTTATGATTTCATCGCTATCAGATCTCGTGTTCAGCCAAATAAACTCTTGGCTTTCAAGCGGTAGCGGGTTGTCAATCGGTTTAGGAGTCAACTATAACATGGCGGATGAAACCAACGAAAAGCTACAGGACGAAACGGAGGTATCATTCTCCATGCAGTTGGACGAATTGGGGCTGAATGTTGATGCGAACTGGGATGTGAGCAAAAACAACACGTCGAGCGCCGTTGCGGGCGATGTGAGCGTCAGCAAGCAGAGTAAGTACATTAAAAACCTACAGTATAAGGCGTTTGCACGGTCAAACGATGACTTGGTATTTAGCGACTTGAGCCCCTACACGGCGGGTGTGGGGGTGGCGTATAGCGATTCATTTGACTCGCTACGCGACCTATGGGAACGTCTAAAGAGCGCATTTCATAGAAAGCCCAAGAAAAAGGTGGGAGTAGAAGGGCAGGATAGCAATGCTGGGCTAGATTTAACCCCAAAGGGCGATACAATTGACCGCGATGCCCAAGACTCGTTGCAGGTCAATAGGTGAAAAGGTATAAGGCTGATAGCTTGCAATTTGTAAATTTTTATTACCTTTGCAGCCGTGTGTTGCCGTGCTGGGGCGATGCGATGCAGCATCATAGAGCCATGGAGGGGGTGAGGGGAGTGGCTTTCAAGTCTTGAAGTGACGGTGACTATATTCTTTTACTAATACATTGTTTTTTAGGGTTTTAATCCGAGTGTCTTACGGGTATGTATGATATACGCCAGTTGCGGCAGCTAGTAATGCCGATCCTTAAAGAGATTGCTGAGAGCATGGGAATAGAGGACGCAAAGTCCCTGAATAAAGACCCATTAATCTATAAGATATTAGACAAACAGGCTGTGCTTAGCAGTGAAGAGCTAAAGCGGGTGGAGAAGCTAGGAAAAAGCTTAATAGCTGAACGTAGCAGCCAGCAAGCGAAGGCCAAGCAAAGCAGGGAATCGGGGAATCGTAACGATGCCCAATCGCCCCAAAAGCCTACTCCGAATGCGTCAAGAGTTTCGAAAGCGGCCGTCTCAGCAACCGAGGCAACGGAGGGAAGGGATTTCCCTAGCGCTCCCAAAGCAGAGGCAAGAGAGGGTGACTTTGATTCTAGGCGCAACCAGAAGCGCCAGCGCATCCAACCCCGTATGCATGAGAGCACGCAGGGCGAATCGAACGATCGAGCGACCAGTTGGCAGCAACCGCTGCAAGGTTCAACAAATGGCAACTCACGACCGGCCAACGGAGCGCAGCGTAACAATCGGCAGCAGCCGCGGCCTGACGGTCAGACGAAGCCGCAACAGCCGGGGCAGCCAACGCTTGGAGTAAACGTGCGGGAATACCTTCACACGCAGGGTACGCATGGAAAGGCCAACTCGCAGCAGTCTTCGGGCCAGCGTGCAGGGCAGCCAACGCAGCGTCAGGGTGCAGCTGACGAGGTGCATCAGCATGGCGGCAAGCCGCAAAACCAGCCGGAAAAGGTAGAGGAGGAGCCGTTTCGTGACTTTATGGGCAGCCTCATAGCAATGAATGGAGTGCTGGAAATCCTGCCCGATGGGTATGGATTTTTGCGTTCCTCAGATTTTAGCTACCTCACATCGCCAGACGATGTGTACGTGTCGCAAAACCTAATTAAGCAGTATTCGCTTAAAACGGGGGACACGGTGCAGGGGGCAGTACGCCCACCCCTTGAGGGCGATAAGTACTTCCCCTTGGTGGATGTGAAGATGGTGAACGGCTGCGTGCCGGATTTGCTTCGTGACCGAGTGGGATTTGACTTCTTAACCCCACTTTTTCCAAACGAGAAATTTACGCTGCTCGGGAAGGGTCCTAACAGCCTATCGCTCCGTATAATGGATCTTTTTTGCCCCATCGGCAAGGGACAGCGCGGCCTCATCGTGGCGCAGCCTAAAACGGGGAAAACCATGCTGCTAATGGACGTGGCCAACGCCATCGCGGCCAATCACCCCGAAGTGTACCTAATTGTACTTCTCATCGATGAGCGGCCGGAGGAGGTGACCGATATGGCGCGCAACGTGAAAGCCGAGGTGATTAGCTCCACGTTCGATGAGCCGGCGGAGCGCCACGTTCGTGTCGCGAATATGACCATAGAGAAGGCCAAGCGGCTCGTGGAGAGCGGCCATGACGTGATGATCCTTCTTGATTCAATTACCCGCTTGGCTCGTGCCTATAACACAGTGGCGCCCGCATCGGGCAAGGTGCTCACCGGCGGCGTAGATGCTAATGCGCTGCAAAAGCCTAAGCGCTTTTTCGGCGCGGCGCGTAACATTGAGGGTGGCGGCTCGCTAACCATACTCGCCACTGCGCTAACCGATACGGGCAGCAAGATGGACGATGTCATTTTTGAGGAGTTCAAGGGGACTGGAAACATGGAGCTACAGCTTGATCGACGGCTCTCCAACCGTCGTATTTTCCCCGCAATTGACCTCACAGCCTCCAGCACGCGGCGTGACGACCTACTCCTCGATAAGGAAACGCTGAACAAAGTGTGGATTCTTCGTAACTATCTCTCTGATATGAACCCGATAGAGGCTATGACCGCCATTCGCGATCGGGTTCGATGCACCGAGACCAACGCCGAGTTCCTTTCTTCCATGAACGGTATGGCGAATTAGCCGTTGAAGAAAAGATAAACACCTATCTAAAAATGCTAACGACTAAATTTGCGAGAGTTGGAGCCATCGCGTTGGTGGCTTGCCTCTCGGTGTTCCTTAGCTCCTGCAAAAAGGACAAGACCTTCAAAATTGAACGGAAGTGGACGGTTCTTGAGGTAACACGTGAAGGCAATCCCCTTGAAAACTTCTCCATTAAGCCTGGAGATGAGTATGAATTCACAGCGAAGGGTGAATACATCTTCCGCGGGGCGGCTGAGCGAAGGGGAAGCTACTCGTTCAATCTAGACAACAAGGAGCTCAAGATGGATGACGAAACCTACTACGTCTACTACGCAGAGTCTAAAAACTTTTCCTTCGGCCTAGTGGGAACTTTTGGTGATGAATACACGCTGAAGCTTGAAGCGAAATAGATACTGAGGCGTGGTTGGTATGAAGAGGCGTTGGAAGATAGCGGTGGTGGCGAGCCTACTGCTATGCGTAGGCATTTTGGAGGGGCACACGCAGACGTTGCGTTTGGATTCGGTTTCGCTGTTTAATTGGGATACTGTCTACGATTTTACTGCGAAACCCTTGCCTTTAGATACATCCCTACGTGAGCCAAGGAGTAGCTTTAGGATAATGGCTGTAGGTGACGTGATGATTGGGTCCGACTTTCCCAGCGCTTCGCTTCTTCCGCCGTATGATAATCCGAGCCTTCTTCTCCAAGCTGCAGATTCGCTTCTCGCCCTTGGCGATGTGACCTTTGGCAATCTTGAGGGATCATTTCTCGATGGGGGTGCGCCGAGAAAGCAGTGTAAAGATCCTGACCGCTGCTACCTTTTCCGCATGCCAACCCGCTACGCAGGGGCACTACGTAAGTCTAACTTTACGCATGTGAGCATGGCAAATAATCATTCTGCCGATTTTGGTTATGCGGCGCAGCGCACGACCATGCGTCTCCTCGACTCGCTAGGAATTGCCTATGCAGGGCTGCAATCTGCACCCCCATCAATAGATACGATTGATGGGGTGGTGGTGGGGTTCTGCGCCTTTGCGCCGAATTTTGGCGCCGTGCAGCTTAACGACTACGCTACTATGCGTCAAATCGTGCGCATGCTAGCGGAGCAATGCGACATCGTGATCGCCTCGTGCCATATGGGGGCTGAGGGGAAGTCGGCCGCACGCATTACCCGAAAGAGCGAGCCCTTCTATGGGGAAAATCGTGGGAATCCCTACGAAATCGCAAGAGTGCTGATCGATGCGGGCGCCGATGTGGTGATAGGGCATGGGCCACACATTCCCCGTGCGCTGGACTACTACAAGGGGAGGCTAATAGCCTATAGCCTAGGCAATTTCTGCACGTACGGGAAAATAAATGTTAGCGGTATCAGTGGGTATGCCCCCTTGCTAGAAATAGAGGTCAATCGGGAAGGTGAGTTCCTGAATGGGCGAATCCATTCATTTGTGCAGCGAAAACCCAATGGGTTGGTAAGGGACTCCAATGGCAGTGCAGCTATTTACATGCGCGATGCAACTCGGATGGATATTCCCGAAACGCGGCTTCGCATTGCGTTGGACGGCAGCCTCAGCGTTGAGTAGCCGTGTTTCACGACTGTAGGTAGTAGCGTTCCAAAATCATTTCTTATTGTCCCCTAACCTTAGATAGTTGAAGCTCGTACGGATTGAGTACCGGGTTGTTCTCCTCAGACGAAGTAGGGGCTCTGAATAGCGGAGGGGCTTCAGTCTTCCGAGAGTTTTCTATAAGATGTAAATCATTCTGAGTGCGTAGTCTATTGGTCCATTCCTTGAGCTATTCCCATGTTGGTTTGTAGCACTGGCTGGTAGGCTGGGGCATGTGCAGAACTCCCCGAAAGGAGCAGAGGGACTCCATCCCATTAGGTCTTTGAGATACCGACCTTCTGCTGCGGAAGTTTTTGGAAGTACCTACTTAGCGCCACGAGTAGGAGGGCAGCAATGGTCACGCCTTTCAAAATGCTCGAAATGGTTATCGCCCACCATATGCCGGAGAGGGCGTAGGAACCTAGCCAAAGCGCAAGCGGGATGCGTAGAGCATTGAAAGAGAGGCTACATATGGCGGGCGGAAGCGTGCGCCCCATGCCGTTCAGCGTTCCGGTTGACATAATCTCCAGCACCATGAAAAGCTGTGAATAGCCCATGATGCGTAAATAGATTCCCCCTTCGCGCATGGCGTTGGGTTCTGGAATGAAGAATCCGAAAATCTCTCCTCCCCAAAAGACGAATAGAATGGTGGCGATTACGCCGGCAGAGGCGGTAAGTGCTAGGGTGTGAATGTACCCCTTGCGAATGCGGTCGAACCGTTTGGCGGCAAAGTTTTGCCCTACGTAGCTACTCAATGCCGACGCGAAGCCGCTGGCTGTCATGTAGGAGATAGCCTCTATCTGCGCCCCAGTGGTTTGTACCGCCACGCCGAGGTCGCTCCATTGGGCCACTAGCCGTGCAACAATCATACTGATGCAAGCAAAAAGAGCGTTCTGCATCCCCACGGGCGTTCCCAGCTTGAGGAGTCGCCAGGCGAAGTGCCTATTGGGGCGGAACCCTCTTAGCAAGTGGTGGAACCGGCTTGAGGGTCGTTTCGCTATTGCGAGAAAAATCAACGAAACCACTAGCTGCGAAAAGACCGTGGCGAGAGCCGCACCTCGCACCCCCAGCGCCGGAAACCCTAGCCAGCCACGAATCAAAATCGGGTCAAGTATAATGTTAAGACCTAGCCCAGTCGAGTTGGCCCAAAATGGTGTCTGCGAGTAGCCGAATCCATTGTAAAGCCCGAAGTAGGTGGCATTAAGGAACGTAAAGGGCATACCGAAAGCGACAATCAGTAGGTAGCTTTGGGCATCCTCCATAATGGCGTTGCTAGAGAATTTAAAGAAAGAGATGAGTGGCCCCTTCGCAATGAGTAGAGCTGCGGCGTAGAGGATTCCAAACAGCAAAGACATTACAACGGCATGCCGAGCAAAGCGGTAGGCGCGCGGCACGTTGTTCGCCCCCAGCGCATGCGAAATGGATATTTCGGCTCCAGTTTTGGTGATAACGGCAAAGGCATTCGCTAGCCAAACAAAGAATCCGGCTGCGCCCACCGCGGCGGCAGATTCGCTCCCTTCCTGCCCAATCCAAAAGACATCGGCAAGATTATAGCCCATCTGAATGAAGGCGGTGCCCATGATGGGCAATGCCAAATTGACAATGGCCCGGAGAATGGGGCCTGAAGTAAAGTCACGAGCAATAGCCATGTAGAGAAACGAAATAAGACTATATGTGAGATTTGTTGTACTTCACGTTCCAAATGTCATCCGCCGTGAGTGCCTCTATGGGGTCTACTTGGATATTTTGCGTGCTTTCAGCCAGCCGCTCGGCATAGCATGCGAGTGCCCGGTGGAAAAATGAAAACAGGATGGCGGGAGCATGGCTGATTAATAGTTTATTGGCCGTTCTTGATTTGTCAAAACGCTCTCGGAGAGCCATTTTTGCCTCCCATGTAACATCAATTTGGTAAAAAACGGCGAGGCGCATGAACGCATGAAGAAAACCACCTACAATTTTGCTACGCTGGGGAACGAATAGCGTAGCGGTTTGCACTGATTCTGAAAAGTGAAGAGAGAGAAAATTTAGTTCAAACGGCTTTCCGACATAGGCAAAGAAAATCGCGTCAGGCCTAAATTTTTTCATAATTTTATCCATATACTTGCCAAATAGGGCGAGTTCCTTCTCGAGCCGGCCCTTATCCATGGGAAGAATGTTTACAACAAGCACACCCGCATCGGCTCTCTCAAAGGCCGCGATCAGCTCTTCCGGGTCTATCCCCCTGCGGCTCAAATTATACTGCGCGTAGCGAAAAGAATGGAAGGGTAGCTGCGCAAGGCGTAGCGCCGTTTCATAGAACAGGAAGGGGAGAGTGCCCCAGCAGTCGCTAAGAAAGAAGAACGCCCTAGTTGTGTCTTTGGGGCGATGGGGCATCTCATGGAGAATCCTAAACGAGAGGTAGAGCAAGAAGAATGTAATTTGGTGGGCATTATTATCGCCAATGATTTTATTATATTTGACAAGCACAGGCAACGCCACGCCGAATGGATCAAATCCGACATGGATATTGGTGCGAGGCGCAAGGTTCTTGATGAGATTTGGGAAATCCTGCTGCGCTTCTATCCCGCAGCAATTGGCCATAAGCTGCGCGATGCCACGCAATGTGGAAATCGCATCATTCGCCTCACGCATTGAGGATTGGGCTGCGTACCGTACCGTATAGAACTTGGCATCCTCAACTTCTGGGCAACGATCTACCCTCGCAAGAATGGAAGCGGCGACAATCATGGCGTGGGGCCATTTTAGAAAGGCAAATTTGAAGGTGCGGAGCGTGAGCGGAACGTCAGGAAGCAGGACGATGAATAGAGCCTGCATTATTGGCAATGAGCCAAGGTCCTGGTAAAGATTGAAATTTTTAATGCTAAATGAGATTTCCAATAGGTCAATGACCACCCCTTCCTCCTTGGAAACGGAGGGCTGCGCTATTGGCTCCTCCGTAATGCCGGCGAGCTGAAACAACCTTCTGACGTAGAATAGGGAGGCGTTAAAGAAATCGGCTGAAATGCGTGATAAAAAAATCCTATCGGCCTCTTTTCTTGAAATGGTGCTATAGCTCCCAATGGCCTTGAGAGTGTATTCTGTATAGCTAATTGGTCTAATCCACGGCGTGCCGTTTTGGCTCACGCCGTACCACTCAAGGCTGTAGGCCGCGGCTAACGTGTCGGCCGCGGTACGCAAATCGAGTTGCAGGGATTCTGCTATGGCGGGTATGGATGCGACACCATCGTGGAGTAGGGTAGCCGACCGAAGCAGTGGGATACTTATGGAGTCTTCGTCTTCTCTGGCATAACTTACGCTACCGATTGGCAATCCGAAAGAGGTGCAGTGGGTGCTGAGTGCATCGTAGATATCCATCCCTATAGGGGAGAATGCGAATTGCAACGTTAAGTTGCTTTTCCAAAGCGAGATACGAATTAAAGCCCCCGTGCGCTCGCTATCCATATTTTCATCGGGGAGCACTTCAAGATCCACCATCCCTCGTTTGAGCGAAAGCACCTCCACCTCGTGAAGGGTAGACGCGGGCGAATAGTACAAAATGAAGGTGGGGTAGATGTAAAATTTCCCTAAATTGGGCGAGTAGAGGCAGAGCGGCGTAAAGTTGATAAAAGGTAGCGCTGAAAACGCTGCATCGTATGGGCGGAAATCGTTTTGCGTAGCGTTTTCAGTAGATGTTTTAGAGTTTATGAAACGAATAAAACGCTCATTGTAAGGACATAGCGTAAGGAGAGTGCGCATGGCGTAATTGTAGTCGTCCAGCATCTCATCGCTAATGTCAGCATAAGGAGCTGCCTTCTCGAATTTAAAATGCGCTTGGCGCGATAGAATGCTTCTGTTCAGCGATTTGTGGTATAATAGCAATAGGTTATACACCAATCGCTCCGCATCGTCATGCTTAGCCCCTGCCTCATCTAGGCAATTAATTCTATCCGATAAGTCATTGATGGCTTGACTCAAGCGCATAGCGATAGGAGGGCAAGAAAAATTAAATGACATACAAAACATGTTATTGGTGCGAGACGGAGCGCAGCGTCCGCTGCAAAAGTAGTGAAAAATGCATTAGCTATTGAATATCATTCGCGCTACGCAATCTATAGACCTTCCTTGCGCTTGCAAAAAGGGTTTAATCGTTACGGCAGGACGCCAGAAAAAGAGCCTACGTAAGGGGATTATTACAAAAAAAGCGGCTCAGGCGTACCACCACCGCCCGAGCCGCAAACCTTAAGATGAGAACATCTCAAGGTCCTCCCCTAGCGCAAAGGTACAACAAAAGTGAGAATACGCAAATCCGTACCGGCAACGAGGCCATTTTTTAGGAAGTCCGGTCGTCGTAATTGCAATTTAACTCGTTGTGCGATATCGGATTGTAAACGGTCATGCTAAGTGTGATTGTTTTGAGGACAAAATGGGGAACCTACGTTTCTCAGCGGCTTATCCTATTGAGGAAAAAAGGCAAGTGGTTCCCGTGGGGGCGTTTCCAAGAGCCATCAAACTCGCACCCCCTTCGCATCAAATTCGGATTTCTCCGGAGAAATCCGAATTTGATGCGAAGAGGGTACCTCTTCAGTACGATATATGCTCCCTTATACCCCATCTTTTGTCAGTGCCTTGGATACATTTTTTTGCTGCGAAGGTTAAGGCAGAGAAAGGGGGAGGAGTGCAGAGGGAGCGTATGGCGAGATGGATTTAGAAATAATTACGCTACCTTTGCGCCGAGAGTGACGTTGTAGGAATAGTAGTAGGTATACATGGCGTTTAGACTTCATGATGCGATAAAGAGTGTGCCAGGCATGCGCTACGTGGTGGACAATTGGCAGGTGCATTCTGGGCCTGGGCAGCGTGCGCTCGGAGAGTCGGCGATGCTCTACGATGCTGACGCGCTTAATGAAGAGTACGAGGCTATTGAGTCGACGCTGTCGGTATTTTTTGCTAAGGAAGGGGTGTCGCAGCGAGACCTTTTAATGGCTCGTATGTGCCAAATTCAGGATGTGCAGGGCAGCTTGAACTACCTGCATGGGGGATCAGTACGTGATGATATTGAGCTCTTTGAGATTAAGAGCTTTGCGATAAGGGCAATGGAGGTGCGGCTGCAGCTAAGAGAGTTGGGCTATACCTGCGTGGAGTTGCCGGATCTTGATGAGGCGATTGCCGTGCTTGACCCCCAAGGGAAGCGGATACCGCATTTCTACGTATACGATGAGTACAGCGATGAGCTACGCGATGCGAGAACCTTGCTGGAGCAGATGCAGCGGGAGAAAGCCGACGACGATAGCATAGAGGCGCAGAGACTGCACTGCGTAGAGATAGAAGATGCGGTGCGGCGTGCCGTGACGCGCCGCCTGCAGCCATTTGCAGGCGTGCTTGAAGAGGCGCTTGCAGGCGTGGCGCGGCTTGACTTGCTACTAGGTAAGGCCTTCATGGCGCAGCAGTTAGAATTGACGAGGCCTGTGCTTAGGGATGATAGGCTACGGCTGGAAGGGCTGCAACACCCCGAGGTGGCGGCCAAACTTGCGGAACGAGGGGCGAAATTTCAGCGCGTTGACGTTGCGCTGCCCGATGGTGTAACCATTGTGACAGGCGCGAACATGGCGGGTAAGAGCGTGCTTTTGCAGAGCATTCAGCTGGCGCAGTACATGGCGCAATTCGGCCTTTTTGTGGCTGCCCGTTCGGCTACATTGCCCTTGGTGGACGAGGTGCTAACCTCTATGGGCGATGGGCAGGATCATCGGGAGGGGCTGTCGTCGTTTGGGGCAGAGATGCTGCGGGTCAACCGAATTATCACAGCCGCGAAGGAGGGTAAGCGATTGCTGGTGCTCATTGATGAGCTGGCGCGCACCACGAACCCCACGGAGGGACGAGCCATTGTATGCGGAGTGGTGGAGCTTCTCCAGGCGTGCGGTGTACGTGCGGTTGTTACCACCCATTACGGCGGGATAAGCGTACCCTGCCACCGGCTCAAGGTGAAGGGCTTTAGGAAGGAGCGGGTAGAGGGGGCCCTTGGCCTTGATAATATCAATCGCTACATTGACTATACGCTTGAAGAGGACGCTGCGGGTGACGTGCCACTTGAGGCTATACAAATCGCTGAGCTTCTTGGGGTTGATGGCGAGTTGCTTCAGCGGTGTAAAGCCCATCTATCACTGGAAAGCGCATAGGGCCTGGCGATGCAGAACATTGGTGCAGAGAAGGTCCCATTAAATTGAGAAGGATGATATCAAATTGGTAGAGAAATGGAAGGAATACTAGAATTTTTGCGGGATAGCCCCACATTTTCGCTATTTTTAATCATAGCGTTGGGCTTCGTCGTAGGGAACATAAAGATATTTGGGTTTTCCTTTGACGTGTCGGCAGTAATATTTGTCGCGTTGCTCTTTGGGCACTACGGCATCCAGGTACCAGCGATTGTTCAATCCATTGGGCTTGTGCTGTTTATATTTACCGTGGGAATACAAGCTGGGCCGGGGTTTGTTGATGCCTTTAGGAAGAAGGGACGGAAGTACGTAGCCTTTGCATCGCTCATCGTACTCATTGCGCTGCTGGTATCTATCGGTCTGATGTATGCTTTTGATGTGCATCCCGATATGATTGCGGGTATCATTTCAGGGGCGTTGACTAGCACGCCGGGCTTGTCGGTTGCCATTGAGGCTACCCAGTCGCCGAATGCCTCGATAGGCTACGGTATCGCCTATCCGTTTGGCGTAATAGGCGTAATCTTATTTGTTAAGTTGCTGCCGAAAATAATGCGTCTTGACATAGCGGAGGCGTTTAAGCAGTTTAAGGCTTCGAGCGATGAGAAGGTTGCAGATGTTGTGACGAAAGATTTTCGAGTTGAAAATGATACCATATTCGGGAAGACGTTGAAGGACATAGACTTGCGCCGTATGACAGGCTGCACGGTGAGCCGTGTACAGAAGGGGGAAGAGGTAGTTACCCCATCGCCCGATACCCGCTTAGAGTCGGGTGACGTGTTGCGCGCGGTGGGTACGGAGCACGATCTAGAGCAATTTGCACTTTTGGTAGGGAGGCAAACCGAGATGAAGATGCCCCTCAAGTCTGACTACGTCATACAGAGCGTGCTGGTGACGAATAAGAGTATTATAAATCAGCCCATTAGCAAGGTGCAGATTCACAATGGGTGCAATGCAGTGGTGACGAGGATACGTCGGGCGGGGATTGACTTTACGGCACAGCCATCCACCCCGCTAAAGTTTGGAGATAAGGTAACGATAGGCTGCAGGAAGGAGGATTTTGAAAAGGTGGCAAAAATGCTAGGAAACAACTCTCGCGCTCTATCCGACACCGATTTTCTTCCCGTGGCGCTAGGTATCTCCTTGGGTATCCTGGTGGGAAAGATAATAATGTCATTTGGTGGCGCGCTGGAGGTAAGCCTTGGTATTACTGGCGGAGTGCTGATTACGGCACTCGTGCTGAGCAATATAGGAAAAACGGGACCCATAATGTGGACCATGAGTAGCGCGGCCAACAACCTGCTGCGGCAGCTAGGGTTGCTATTCTTTTTAGCGGGGGTTGGCACAAGCGCAGGGGAGAACTTAGTGGCAACCATTTCGCAGTCTGGTTTCAAACTCATAGGGGTGGGTGCGATAATCACTTTGGTGCCATTGATTGCGGCACTACTCTTAAACAAGTGGGTTTTCAAGCTGTCAATCTTTGAACTTTTCGGGGTGATTACGGGCGGGATGACCAGTACGCCAGGGTTGGCGGCCTGCAGCTCAATGGCGCAGGATGAGACGCCGAGCATGGTGTACGCCACGGTGTACCCCGTGGCGATGGTGTCGCTGCTGATCGCGGTGAAGATTCTTGCGGCGATGCCTATGTAGATAGGGCTTTGCATTGAGAGTCACAGTTGCTTAATCGATTAGAGTGGGTAAAGAAATGAATAGCAGCGGGGTAGTAGTTGTTGTGGGAGGCGGGGGACGCGAACATGCGTTGGCGAGAAGGCTCAAGAACGAGCCGGCAGTAAAGGAGGTACATGCGTGGCCGGGGAACGCTGGTATGGCAAAGGATGGTATCATTTGCCACGGGGCGGGGAGCGTGATGGATTTTGCCGGAATTGGGGCGCTGGCGCAGGCCACGATGGCGGAGATGGTGGTGGTGGGGCCGGAGGGCCCCCTCGTGGAGGGAATAGCGAATTACTTTGCGGAAGAAAATGGGTTGCAAGACGTTATGCTCGTTGGGCCATCCAAAGAGGGCGCAAGGCTAGAGGGAAGCAAATCGTTTGCAAAGGCTTTTATGCAACGGCATGGAATCCCAACCGCACGCTACGAGAGCTTTGATGCGTCGCAAGCGGAGGAGGCGGTGCGATTTCTGCATACAATGCGCGCCCCATACGTCATAAAGGCTGATGGGCTGGCAGCTGGTAAGGGTGTAGCAATATGCCAAACGCTAGGCGAAGCGGAAGAGACGCTACGAAGCTATTTTGACGGAAAGTTTGCGGAAGCGAGCAGTCGGGTGGTGATTGAGGAGTTCTTGTCGGGCATTGAGGTGTCGGTATTTATAGTAACCGATGGGGAAGGTAACTACGTGCTGCTCCCTGAGGCTAAGGATTATAAACGTCTGGGGGAAGGCGACAAGGGTCCGAATACGGGCGGAATGGGGTCAGTGTCACCAGTGCCATTTGCCGATGATAGTTTTATGGAGAGCGTTGTCACCCGGATCGTGAAGCCAACGCTTGATGGCCTGAGGGAAGAGAATATAGATTATAAAGGTTTTGTGTTCTTTGGGCTGATCCGATTGGAAGATGGTTCGCCATACGTAATTGAGTATAACGCCCGCATGGGGGATCCCGAGACGCAGGCTGTCCTTCCACGGCTTGATGAGTCGCTGTTTGAGATATTCCGAGCCATGCGGTGCGGGGCGCTCGGTCAGCGTAAGGCAAAATGTACGCGCGATGCGTGCGTGTCGGTAACGCTTGCCGCGACAGGGTATCCAGAGGCACCCCGAAAGGGCATGCGCATTGACGTTGACGATGCCAATGTACCCGCCAGTGGGCACGTTATCTACTCGGGAGTGACATCCAAAGAGGATGGGGAGCTGTATGTGAATGGCGGGCGGGTCATCTCGGCGTGCGGGGCGGGTGCAACCATTGAGGCGGCCGCGGCGTGCGCCTATAGAACTGCCGAAGCGGTAAATTTTGATGGGAAGTACATGCGTAGAGACGTTACGCAAGATGTGATTTAGGGTGAATAGCCGGTGGGTTTACTAAGTTTTTTTTCACGGCAGCGTATCACCACGGCGATAGCGATATACGCTATTGTAATTGCGACGTGGGGCGTGAAGTGGTACTTTGTAGGGTGGGGGGAAGTTGTAGCTGCGGGATGGCAAACCCCGCTGGGCATGGCTGTGGAGGATAAAGTTCCGCAGGGGGTGCTTGTGCCGCTGTCGTTGTTGCTCTACGTGCTAGTCGCTGCCGTTATGCAGTCCATTTTTTCTCGTGTGCATCCGGGGCAGAGTAAAAACTACCTAATGCATCTATTCGTGCCGTTGCTTTCAACCATGTCAATTTATGGCGGTGCTTTTGGGAGCGTAGCGGCGGCGTTAGGTACGCTTGCGGGGCTACATGTGGTGATATTGCTACTGAGCAAGGAGCAGCGAACATATTCTGACACGCTGTTCCGTGCGTGCTTTCTCATTGGCCTTTTAACGTTGGTATACTACCCCACAGCCGTGCTGTTGCTCGTGGTATTTGTCGCCATGATATACCAGAACGTAGCAACGGGCAAGAGGCTAATTATTTCGTTAATTTCCTTTATTCTACCGAGTTGCTTTGCTATAGCTATAGCTCTGCTCCTAGGGGCAAACCCAGATAGCTATATCGGGGTGGGGCGTTTGGTGCACTTTATCAAGGAAAGTTGGTTCATGAGCGGATGGGTGGTAAACATGCCGCTCGTGGCATGGGGTGTGCTACTCCTTCTGCTGCTCATGCTATGGGTTGGAAGGAGGAATCGACAGAGTAGGAACATTTTGGCGGTATATAGCGACAGCTTGTTGCGCTGGGGAGCAATGTTTTCGCTGTTTCCATTTGTAATGCTTCCGAGTAGTAGCGCAATTCCTGTTATGATTGCCCCAGCGGTAGGCAGCGGGTACGTTTACTATTTGACAGGGCGAGGCAGTGAAAGGGTTCAAAAATGGACGTTTGCCGCGGTGGTGCCAATACTGATTTTAGGTAACCTATGGGTGGCTTTTTGAGCGCGAAGCGCAGTAAATAGGTCACGACGAGGGGAGCGGTTTGCCGTGGAGGAGTCGGTAAATTTAGAATATGATTTGTTAATATATAGTATCTGTTTAGGACGTAAAAGGGAAAGCTATTCGCAAGAGCATTGCGTAACTGTATAGGGGGTTTTCGTAAGCTATGAACGACGAAGAAAAGGATTACATGGACGCTCCAATGGAAGAGGGCGCAGACGCAGTATACGATACGGAGCTTGAGGAAGAGGTTGATGAAGAGCAGGAAGCGGAAGACGCGAGCTTCGTTGACCGTATTTTGAGTAAAGACATCTCCAAGCTACGCCTAGCTGGGATGTACCGGGATTGGTTTCTCGATTACGCCTCGTCTGTGATATTGGACAGGGCGGTGCCGCACCTTGAGGATGGGTTGAAGCCAGTGCAGCGGCGTATTCTGCACGCTATGAAGCGTATGGATGACGGCCGTATGAACAAGGTGGCAAGCATTATCGGTGAAACCATGAAATTCCATCCGCATGGCGATCAATCAATAGGCGCTGCGCTGGTGGAGCTTGGGCAGAAGGACCTGCTCATCGACATGCAGGGCAACTGGGGGAATATTTTAACCGGGGATTCGGCTGCAGCACCACGATACATAGAAGCAAGGCTATCAAAATTTGCGCTGGAAGTGGTTTTCAATCCCAAGACAACCGAGTGGATGAAGAGCTACGATGGGCGTAACGATGAGCCCATTACGCTTCCGGTAAAATTTCCGCTGCTTCTAGCGCAGGGTACTGAGGGGATTGCTGTGGGGTTGAATACAAAAATATTGCCTCACAATTTTAACGAGCTGATAGACGCTAGTATACATTACCTAAAGGGCGAACCCTTTGAGCTAATGCCCGATTTCCCCACTGGGGGGATAGCGGATTGTAGTCGTTACCAAGGTGGGCAACGCGGGGGGAAGGTGAAAATTAGAGCGAGAATAGTTAAAACAGATCGCAGGACGCTTACAATCACGGAGATTCCTTTTACGAAAACGACGGGCAAAATTATTGACTCCATACGGGAAGCCAACGATGCTGGTAAGATTAGAATCAAGAGGGTAGAGGACAATACGGCTGCGCAGGTAGAAATCATTGTGCACCTACTGCCCGAAGCGTCTCCCGATAAAACGATCGACGCATTGTATGCCTTTACGGCATGCGAGGTATCGCTATCCCCCAATGCATGCGTTATATCGGAGGATCAACCCCATTTTCTATCGGTAAACGATATACTTAAAATATCGACCGATCGTACGAAAGAGCTGCTCAAGCAGGAGCTAGAGATACGGTTGAAAGAGCTAGAGGACGAATGGCATGCGGCATCGCTGGAACGGATCTTCATTGAGAATCGCCTGTACTTGAACATAGAAGAGTGCGAAACGTGGGAGTCCGTCATTTCAACGATTGATAAGTCACTTGATCCGTGGAAGGCTCTGTTGTACCGGCCGGTGGTGTACGATGATATAGTGAAGCTGACCGAAATAAAGATTAAACGGATCTCAAAGTACGATGCAAAGAAGGCCGATACCCTCATTAAGTCAATTGAGCAGGAGATAGAAGGGGTAAAGAGCAATCTAGGAAAAATCGTAGAGTACACAATAAAATATTTTGAAGGAATAAGGAAGCGTTACGGTGCGAAGTTCCCACGGCTCACGGAGTTAAGCGAGTTTGAAACTATAGAAGCGACCAAGGTGGTTGCGGCAACGAAGAAACTCTACGTGGATAGAGAAAATGGTTTCGTGGGTACCGACAGTAAGCTTGGAGAGTATGTAGGGGATTGCTCTGACATCGATGATGCAATAGTTGTTCTACGTTCGGGAGTGTACTCCATTTCAGGCATTGCGGAGAAGAAATTCGTAGGGGATGGGATTCTCTACACGGGGGTTTACAAACGTAACGACAGTAGAACATGCTACAACCTTGCGTACATTGATGGGGTTTCAGAGATTACATATGTAAAGCGTTGCACCATTGGGTCGTTAATCCGAGACAAGGAATACGATTTGACGCAAGGAACGAAGGGCAGCAAGATATTGTATATGTCTGTAAATCCCAATGGCGAGGCCGAGGTGATAGAGTGTAAACTCTCAGATAAGTATAAGTTGAAAAAGGGGAATACATTCACCTATGATTTCGCTGATCTGGCAGTACGCGGCAAGGGGACGCGCGGAAATGTTCTCACGAAGTACAAGCTACAGAGTGTGAGGTGCAAAGAGGAGGGCGAGTCAACGCTTGGAGGCCTTAAAGTTTGGATAGACCTTGACGTGAACCGTCTAAACACCGATGAAAGGGGGCGCTATCTAGGCGAGTTCTCAACCAACGAACGGGTGTTAGCCGTCTACAACGATGGTACGTACGAGACCCTAGAAGCTAGCGCCTCAACACGTTTCCAAGATGACCCCATAATTGTAGAGAAATTTGACGCATCGAAGGTCTTTACCGTTGCGTACTACGATGGGGAAAAGCAATTCTGCTACCTGAAACGGTGCCCATTGGAGCTGGTGGACCTACCGACATCTCTTATCGGAGAGGCTCCGAATTCTCGTTTAATGGCTATCACAGAGGACGAAGAGCCTACGTTAGTGGTACACTATGGTGGTAAGTACGCCAATAGGGTCAACGACGAGATAGATGCGGTAGAATTCATTGGGGTGAAAAGCTTACGCGCTAAGGGCAAGCGGGTTAGTACGTACGAGGTGAAAAGGGTAGAGGTTAAGGCTAAGCCGAAGGCTGATGAGGTGGCAGAGGCGGAGGAGTAGTTGGTTGCCGTTATCGCTATACATATACAATAGCGTATGGGGCGAGAATGGAGTGGGGGCGTACTGCGAAGAGAGGTAGAGGGTGCGTAGCGCAGCGTGGGTGGCTTTTACTGCATCGTTGAGAGAGTAGGATGGTGTGAATCCGAGATTTGATAAAAGTGTAAAAGGCTGAGAATAAAAGCCATGTGTGTGTTGCTGCGATTGAACGAATGTGAGATAGAATGCGCCTCAAAGTGTTGAAGGCTGCTGAGGCTTATTACGAACACTGGGGCGTAAATTTGATTGGTGCTAGCTTGTACCATTGAGAAAACAGCTATTCCCTCAGGGTTAACCGTAAAGTTGCGCAATGGCTTCCAATTGGTAGAGAAAGAGTGCTGCGTAGAAGGCAACGGTTAAGGAATGCGCAGAGAAATGGAACGGAAGGAGGAAGCGAGACGAGAAAAGGCGCAGTTCTGATGGACTTTCTGTTGTCCGATAATGAGTATTATGTTAAATTGTATAGCGAATGCTCCCCTTTTCTCCATTGGCAAGAGAAAATCCCATAAGAAAATTCTGTAACGCTTGGGCTAAATAGTCCGCTTTTCAATGGTACTCTTGCGAAAAGTAAAGCACTCAAACGTTCCGTCGGAATAAATGGTAATCAACTTCACGGGGTGAATACGAGTATCGGGGTCTACGATACCTTCTTCTATGGGCTTCACGTGAATGTCCGCTGATCGTGCATGCGTGGTATCGTTCATTGTGCTCATTTCAGTAGCTGGCTGCCCCTGATACTCCTCATTCGGCTGATCTGTGGAAGGAGGCTGTAAATTGTCGTCTTTTTCCTTTTTCCGCTCAGCTTTAGGCAGTTCTATTGTACGCTGGGTGATAGCCTTGTGTTGCTGCTGCGCGGAATTGGCTGTAGAATCAATATCTCTTTGCGGACTTCCCGTGCCTAGCACGAGCCAATCGGGAGAAATGTTGGGAAATGCGTCTAGTATTCCAGCAATGGCATCAAGGGAAGGTTTGTTCCTGCGATTTACGAAATGCGAAACGGCACTTGATGCCACTCCTATTCTCTCGGCAAACTGATTGTACGTCAGCCCCTCCTGCTCTAGTATGTATTTTATCCTCTCTGCAATGTCGTTCATAACTGTAAACATACGCCTGTATCCATCGCCGCAAAGGTAACAAAAAGAAAGGGAAACGATAAGTTTTGTGAAGTGAAGGGCTTGTTACATTTATACTATTTTTGGGACTAAAGATACAGAGTTGTAAACTATTCTTCCGTTCTATATGGTTTACTTTTGATAGAAAACAGAACAGTAATAAGCTTGTTCTTAGGTAATTGCTTTGTTTACAATTATTGTTTTTACTTGTCAAATATTTTGTAAAATAACTCATCCTACTGTTAGCTGCTGACATCTTTCTTGATGGGTGAAAGCAGTACAAGCGGAACGAATACCCCTACCCTCTCTCCCGCGTATAATTTTCCATAAAATGGTAGAAACCTTTTGCCTTCACCCCACTCTACCGGCTAGTATTGGGTGCGGTTTCTTTGAGACATGTCAGAGGCATAAGTAGCATGCCATCCTTGGTTTTACATGAAAGAATATGAGGAGATAGCAGCAAGCCAATCCCTGCTACAGGCTATGCCTGAGGGGCAGCTCACAAACACTGTCAGAATAAGAATAGGAAAGATTATCAGCTAGTTATCTAATGGAATAAGGCGATTTCAGAAAGGATTGCTGCACCTTACTGAAGTCCACAAGAGATTATAGGCACGGCACCCCGATTAAACACATTTGTAGTTCTCCATGATGCCTACCGCACGTTCTTTGTAAACGCAAATTGACTACAAATGTAAAGCTTGTTTTTTCTCAGCAGAAACAATTTACGTGTCCACCTAGATTGCGCTACTCCTACTTCAAGCGCACATCGCTCCTGAAGTTCCGATAGGATCTACTCACCAGAAGGTCAAACTATTCTTCGTCCTGTTCACGCGCATTTGCGTAGCACGTAGAGCACGTAGTACCATGCAGCTTGGCATCTTCAACCTTGGGACACGTAATGCCCAACTTACGCATGTTAGGGTTATGCCCCGCAGAAGTCTCGGGGAACTTATGACTTGGATGGAAAAGGATCTTCACCCCTAGTGCTAATACACATACACCAACGACAGCAACTGTAAATAGTAACGTAAACACCATGCCCACGATAGTCTTTAATTGTACTAACTCTCACGCATACACCTAGAAAGTCTTTGGCTCTCCAAGTTTTCCAATAAAGTAACCCCGATAGTTTAACTTTCCCTAACACCTATTATATCAACAAAAAACGTACCTTTGCGGAAAATTCGCATTGAGTCTGTACTTAAAGAAAGGGCAACATAATGGGGGTGCAAATTCCAGATTTTGCTGAGGTTATCAAAGCGCAAAAGCGGCTCCGAGGGATAACGAAAGTTACGTCGGTAGAGCGTTCCAAGTCGTTCTCTGACATTATAGGGTGCAATATTTTCCTAAAGCTGGAAAATTTACAATCTACGGGGTCATTCAAGATAAGGGGTGCTTATAACAAAATTAGCATGCTGTCGGAAAGCGAACGGCAGGCCGGTGTCGTTTGTGCCTCGGCAGGAAACCATGCGCAGGGCGTAGCGTACAGCGCCACGAAGTTGGGGGTGAAGTCAACGATCTTCATGCCGCTCTCAACACCGCCTTTAAAAGTTATTGCCACAAAGGCGTACGGTGCCAACGTTATGCTCTCTGGGAACTCTTACGATGATGCCTACGAGGCCGCGAAAGCGTACGCTGAGGAGAATAAGGCAACCTACATCCACGCTTTCAACGACCCATACATCATAGCGGGCCAGGGAACCATAGGACTCGAAATCCTTGACCAGCTGGAGGGCGTTGAAGCGATTTTAGTACCCGTTGGTGGGGGCGGATTGATTTCTGGGATAGCCATCGCGGTAAAGAACATTAAGCCGGAGATTAAAGTTATCGGTATTGAGGCTGACGGGGCACAATCCATGCATGAGTCTTTGGCGAAGGGCGAGTTGGTGAACTTAACTTCGTCAGGCACCATCGCCGATGGTATAGCTGTAAAGAAGCCTGGAGACATTACCCTTGCAACCGCGCAAAAATATGTTGATGATGTCATCGTTGTCAACGACTCGGAAATAGCTCATGCCTTGTACCTGTTGTTACAGAGGGCAAAAGTGTTAGCCGAGCCATCGGGTGTTGTAGGACTCGCGGCGCTTATGAGTGGTAAGCTCTCCTTGCCGGGGAAGAACGTTGTCTCCGTCATCAGTGGGGGAAATATTAATATGGGCCTCCTTGAGCAAATCATTGAGAAGGGTATGATGGACGAAGGGCTCCGTAACAGGCTGCAAGTGCTAATTCCTGATCGCAGCGGCGAACTCAAAAAGGTGATTAGCATCCTTGAGTCTAGTCGAGTCAACATTTACGATATCGTACATGAACGTTCCGTTATCCAAGTGCCGGTTGGCTACGTGCAGGTGACGATTACGTTTAACGCCCAAGAATACGGTCAGTTGGAGAAAATTTGTAGCCAGCTGAAGGAGAATGGTATGCAGTATAACGTAATCCAATAGCGTTAGAACGTACGATAAAAGAATGCCCCGCCTGTGTATTAATTAATACACTGGCGGGGCATTCTTCATACATCACGTCTGGAGATGTAGCCTACCCTTTATTCCCCATTTGCAGCAATCGTTGCAGTCTACCTTTGTTTGCCCTTCTTAAACAAGTTTCTTTGGGCAGGGAACGGAGACCGTAAGAGAATCCGGTAAGCACTTCGCGACTAACGTATCGCTCGTTAATTAGTGTCTCACTGTCTTTTACGCGACGCACATTCCATGGACAGACATTTTGACAAACATCACAGCCGAACGCCCATTCTCCGAGGGATTCTTCTTCCTCTTTGGATAGTTCTTCTTTCTTCTCAATGGTCAAGTAGGAAATGCATTTACGAGCATCCATTCTCCCCGGTGCAAACAAAGCTCCAGTTGGACAAGAATCAATGCAACGTCTACACTTTCCACAGTAGTTTCCAATTGGAGATGCTGTGGTTTCAACCTCTACATTCAGTACCAAGGTTCCTATAAAAACGTATGACCCCCACTCCTTTGACACCAATAGGGTGTTTTTTCCTATCCACCCTAGCCCTGCACGTGTAGCCCAGTAACGATCCAGCAATGGTGCTGAGTCAACGAAGGGTCTCCCCTCAACCTCACCATACTCGGCACGTAAACGACCTAGTAGCGAGTACAAACGTTCTTTTATCGTCAGATGGTAGTCACGAAACCAAGCAAAGCTAGCCACTCTCCCACCCTTAAATTCCGAATTATCTTCCTCTCGCTGAATGTCATAGGGCGCTAAGCATGACACTACGCTTCGCGCTCCTGGAAACAGTAACCTGGGATCCATCCGCTTGTCAAAATTCCGTGCTAAGTATCCCATCTCTCCATGGAAGCCTGCATTTAGCCATGCACGAAACCCTTCCTCAATATCGCTTGCACGATCGGCACGACTTACCCCAACAGCCGAGAACCTCTCTTCTCGTGCCAAATGGGATAATCGTTCAAACGATATTATCACTGCACTCAAGTCCCCAAGCGGACAAAATGTATTCTACATCAATCCGAGTTCAAGTCGAGCTTCATCAGACATTCTCGACTCATCCCACGGCGGATCAAACACCACCTCTACGTATGCCTCCGTTACCCCTTCAATTCCCAAAACCACTCTCTTCACGCCTTCTACCAACGAATCGGCCATAGGACAATTTGGGGCCGTCAGTGTCATCGTAATGTCTACTACCCCCTTGGGATCTACGTCTATATCGTAGATGAGACCTAAATCGTAAATATTTACCGGGATCTCGGGATCATATACTTCTTTCAGCTGTTCAACCAGCTTTGACTCAATCAACTGTATATCACTCATTTTGTGTCTATTGCTCTATATGCGACTTTGCGCATTCTCGGATACGCTCCACCATCGACACTAAACCGTTGGCGCGCGTTGGAGATAAATTTTCCTTTAATCCTATCTTTTCAATCATGTACAAATCTGCGTTCGCAATTTCTTGCGGGGTATGTCCATCTAGAACCTTAACCAGCAGTGCCGCAATTCCCTTGGTAATTATAGCATCACTGTCGGCTGAAAAGTGCAGTAATCCGTTTTCTTCCTGACATTGTATCCACACCCTACTCTGGCATCCTTTTATTAGGTTCTCGTTGCTATGTAGGTCCTCAGCGGGCTTTGGAAGTGTATGAGCAAGATCAATGAGTTGCTGGTAGCGATCCAGCCAATCTGGAAAGTACCCAAACTCCTCTATCATCTCATCTTGCGCATCGTTTATAGTAGACATGGTAGTCTCCTTTCTCTCTAAAATTAACGGTGCAAAGTTACACTTTTGACTGTACTATAACCGATATTTTACGGAATTGTTGTACCTTTGCGCACTCGTAGATACGAAAGGTGGTGGGGAAAAGGCATCATGGTGGTGTTGTCTACCAATCACGTTAGAATTGGCCTGATAGCTCAGTTGGATAGAGCAACAGCCTTCTAAGCTGTGGGTCTTGGGTTCGAATCCCAATCAGGTCACTCTAACTCTTCTCCTGGTTGCTACCGCTTCGGTGTGGGAATCAATTTGCTACTACAACCTGCCCGTACTATCCAAACCCAACCCATTGGTGGCATGTATTTGGCACATTTGAGCTTTCTATCATGGGAATGAGGATTCAATAATGAAGGGGCGGCCAAAACTTAGCTTTGGCCGCCCCTTTCACTCCTAATAGCAAGAGCCTAGACTACCCCAAATATGCCCTGAGATTCTTACAACGGCTCGTGTGACGTAGTCTACGTATCGCCTTCTCTTTAATCTGACGCACCCGCTCACGCGTTAAGTTCAATTCTTCAGAGATCTCCTCCAACGTCTTTTCCCTGCATCCTATGCCGAAGAAATAGCGAATTATGTCCGCCTCTCTATCTGTGAGTTGCGCCAATGCTCTATCGATTTCAAGGCTCAAACTCTCTTGCATAAGCGACGTGTCCGCTTTCGCAGAGTCGGGATTCGGCAGCACGTCAAGTAGGCTGTTATCTTCGCCCTCTACGAATGGTGCGTCAATGGACACGTGACGCCCAGCCACTCGTAGGCTATCAACTACCTTCTCCTTTGGTAGATTCATTATCGACGCAATTTCCTCAGGCGATGGTGCACGTTGGTTCTCCTGCTCAAACTTTGACCCAACCTTGGACATCTTGTTGAGCATCCCAACCTGATTGAGTGGAAGGCGTACTATACGCGACTGCTCCGCCAACGCTGCAAGTATCGCCTGACGAATCCACCATACGGCGTAGCTAATGAACTTAAAACCGCGCGTCTCATCAAACTTCTCAGCTGCTTTCATCAACCCCAAATTCCCCTCGTTGATTAAGTCGGGCAGCGAAAGTCCTTGATTCTGATACTGCTTTGCCACTGACACCACGAAACGCAAATTCGCTTTCGTCAGCTTCTCCAAAGCCTTTTGGTCCCCTTTTTTTATTCTTTGCGCCAGCTCAACCTCTTCTTCCATGCTGATCAATTCGTACTTACCAATCTCTTGTAAGTACTTATCCAACGACGGACTTTCTCGGTTGGTTATGGACTTTGTTATTTTTAGTTGCCTCATCTTGCGCTTATTAAAGTTCTACCCCCTATGCATCCCTGCACATCGCCACCCACGGCAAAAAATACATAACTCGGTAAACTTGTACGGGGTACCCTCATCGCACTCTTCTTTGACTCCTGCACCACTCAGTGCTATCCTCTTTCATCGGATGTATGTCTGCGAACTCCCCTTCCAATCACCCTAGCTACAACATGCCTATATACGCATTTCTACCCCGCTTTGTTTCATTCCCAACACTTAAACTTTCACCACCTTTGGCCTTAGTACTCAACCCACCACCTTCCGAAACTACAGTTTCCATTGAGATACAACGTTGAATCAACTAATTACTAACCGTTTACATCATTGTGCCATCGCTATCTACCACCCAGCCAACGCTCCTATCTTCTGTCGTGAAATGCGCACTTTTTTACGGCTGCACCCATAGCGCACCTTAGCGTACCCCTCAACCTCTATATTCCTCCAGTCCTCCATCTCTCCCTGTAGCGCAAAAGACAGCATACGTCCCATCGACTTGAAACGTACCTCCAACGGTAGCCACACCGTGTCCACACTATTTGCTCTAACTTCCACGGCCTCTTTTAGATCTATTGTCGCTAGCTCGCTACCATTGTACCATGATAAGAAACTCCCATCCAGCAAGTGGATACTTCTCGGATTGAAATTCTCCACCCTCACTGCTGCTCGCACCAAGACGCTTCCTCCGCCCATGGGAGCAACTTCTATCTGTTCAGTGGGACGCACGTATACTCCACGCTTCGGCACGCACCCCGCACTCAGTACGCACAGCATCACACTTGCAATCAGCAGTGCTCTTAACCCTCGTTCTTTACTAACCATTTTCTTCTTCTCGCGTCTACGCTTTCCACTTCCCATCTCGCATTATCAAATCTTTAAGGGCATCGAGTGCCTCCGCTTCTTTAATTCCTTTCAACACCGCCTGTTGCCCTCTATACAACGTTACACGCCCATGCCCCGCCCCTACGTACCCATAGTCTGCATCCGCCATCTCCCCTGGCCCATTCACAACGCACCCCATCACTCCTATCTTCAAGTGCCGTTGGCTACGCATGGCCTCCTTTACGCGCGACAAAGTTGATTGGAGGTCAAAGAGCGTGCGCCCGCACCCGGGGCAGGCTACTATCTCCGCCTGGCTACGTCGTAGCTCCACCCCCTGCAGTATAGCTAGTCCAACCTCCCTGCGTTGCGAGAGGTCGATACCCTGCGCTTTCGGCATTGCGATTCCCACTGCGATGTTATCTACTAAAGCTGCGCCAAACGCCGCTGCATTGAGCAGCGCATAGTCTGTTCCAACCCATTGCACCCCCTCTTCGTACCCAAGCACTACGCCATTCCTCCTCCCTTGTTCTCGTAGTACAGACACTGCCAAGCGCCAATCGTACATTCCCCTTCGCTCGGTACGCAGTAACAGCAGTTCGCCAGGGCATATTGAAAGTTCTCCCCCCTCAAACACCTCTGCTGTAGTTACCTCCCTTATTGCCCATTCCCCATTCAACGCCCTCCATCTCTTCTCCCCCTCCACGCGTACTGCAAAATTGCCCTGCAACTCGTCAGGTACGTATTGCGCCTGCCAGCGTTCCTTCAGCAAAACGGCATCCACAGCCATTACCCCGCACTCCCAACGTCCATTCGTGCCGCACGTGTATCCGCCCTCCGTGAGGAAGCTATGCATTGATTCTGAATCTTCTATGTCTGCGTACTCCACCAGCAATCCATGCTGCCTGTTGCGTAGCAATCCATTGCTGTCAACCTCTAGCTTCGTGGCTCTATACGGATTGTAGGGCAGCATCCCGCTCCATTCCCCCATTGCGCTATGGGGCCATGACCCTACCTCTTGCACCAACGCCCTTCCCACTGGAATTTCCGCTGCCGGCGGTTCTGTCAAAGATACCCTAACCGTATCTCCGATTCCATCCGCAAGTAGAGACCCTATCCCTATCGCCGACTTCACCCGTCCCTCAAGCGCATTTCCCGCCTCGGTAACGCCTAGGTGCAAAGGGTAAGTCCAACCTAAGTGCCTCATTACTGCGCACAAAAGACGATTCGCCTGCACCATTACTTTAGGGCTACTCGCCTTGAGCGAAAGCACAAGATTATCAAATCCATGTCTACGGCAGATCTCTATGAACTCCAACGCCGACACCACCATCCCTTCCACCCCAGCACCGTATCGCTCCGTCACGCGCCGAGAGAGCGATCCATGGTTTATCCCGATGCGTATCGCCCCACCCCGCAGCTTGCTAGCCTCCAGCAAGGGTACTAGTTTACGCTCCACCTCGTCAAGGGCTGCTTGGTATTCCGCCTCGCTTGTCACCGCCCGTGCGCTGCAATAGTTCCCCGGATTTATCCGCACCTTATCTACGTAATGTGCTGCCAGCAGTGCCGCTTCTGGACTGAAATGTATATCTGCAACGATGGGTACCTTGCACCCCGCCTGCCTAACTTTAGCCACCACTTCGCCGAGAGCCGCAGCATCCGCGGTGGTCGGTGCCGTTATCCGCACCAACTCCCCCCCGGCGGCAGCTATCTCTAGCGTCTTTCGCACGGACTCCTCCACATCCCCGCCGCGGCTCGTTGTCATGCTCTGCACACGCACAGGATTATCACCCCCTATTCCAATCTCCCCGACCCTAACCGCTTGCGTCGCTCGGCGATGGTAACGCCATAGGTTATCGCAGTACTCTCCCCCTGAAACGCTTTTGATAATCTCCCCCCACGCATGCCATTTGTCTGTTCGTGGAGTGCTTAATGCATCCTGTTCTGTTTGTTCCATACTCCCGTTACCTGCCACAAATTTTGCGCCCAATGAAACACGTTTCAAATGGGAATAATGTTACGCCATGCAAATCTCTTCATATGTAAAGGGTGCCAGGTTACGCTGTAACCTGACACCCTTCAACAGCAACTAAAGTGTCACCTCTACTTCTCAAACGCCTTTCCCAACTTCTTGGCAATCGCCGCGGGTACCGCATCACGATGCACCATGATGTCAGTCGTTTTATACTTCACAAACTCCTCCGAAGCGTAAAAATACCCACCGTAGATTCCCGATGCATCCCAGCTGTTTTTCACCTTGTAGTACTTATTCCCCTTCTGGTCCTTTGCAATCCCCACGATGAGCATTCCGTGGTCATCGGTCGTCTCCTGCCTATCGAACGCCTCCTGGCGCATCTCTTGCGTCACCTTCTTCTGCGCCACTGGACCATTGATCTCTTCCAGCCTCGCGCGCTGTTTGCTCGGTGACATATCGGACCACTTCAGCTCCTCGGAATCCTTCAGCTCCTCTGCGGTCTCGCTCGGCACAATGGCAATGCCCTTCCGATAGATAAAGCCCGACTCGCTCACATCGCTGCCCCAGCCCACCGTGTATCCATTGCGCAACGCATTGTCAATCACTGCTATCATATCATCCAATGGAACATTAAAATCGCTGTTCCTACGCCAATTATCGGGAATTTCTAGGATAAACTTCTCATAGAAGGGATGGTGCGTGAAGGAGGTAAAGGTAACATAGTCGTCCGCATTGATCCCCAGCTGTTTAGTAAAGCTCGCTGGGGTGTAGCTTGCGCCCTTATAGGTGAAGTTCGCTGGTATCGTGCCGAAATACGCATCAAGGATGCCATCAAATCCCCGCAGCCATGCCGTGGAGAGACGGCGATTGCTATTACGTATCACAGCATCCACATAGGCAGCCGTCACGTCATCAAGTTCGCCGTGCACGTGGTTCGTTTCGCCATATTCCAGCCCGCGGTACGCCTCTTCAGGTAGTGCGCCATATTTGGTGAGTGCGCACATCACATCGGCAAATGACCCTCCCCCTGCGAAGTTCACCTTCCCTTGGAAGCGAACGTAGTTCTCCGCCTTGTCGTGGTAGTTAGTGCGCACGAAGTACATCTCCGATAGGTCGTACTCGCCTTTGCCCATGCGCAGCAGCTCCGCTTCAATGAGTGCCGTCGCGGCAAAGCTCCAGCACGTGCCGCTACGGAACTGGTCCTTCACCGGCGTGGTCTTCACCTCTACCTCATCGGTAAACTTAAATCCTTCTGGCTCAGCCTTTTTTGACTTGCCCTTCTGTGCTGACGCAGGTATCGCCAGCATCGCAGCCAACCCTAGGGCTAGCGCGGTTGTCCGAAAACAAAGCATCATAACGAATCCATTTATACAGTTTACGTTGTTCTAATCTCTTCGCGAATATAACCATTTTTTCGCAAGCATATCGTACGTCAACGCAACACTGACACATTTTACGAATGGCATGTGAGAGCCGATTGATGCAACATTCTAGGTGCTGCCTTAAGCTTTTCTATAATGCTACCGCCTATTCTCCCCCTCACATTTTTCTCGTATAGGAGCAGCGGCATACGCACCTTTACCCTATTATCGTGGCCCCTCTAGCCTTCCCCTACTTCATCCCCCTCGACTGCTTAATCTTCTCGTACGCCTCGTTAATCTTTTTCAGCTTCTCATTGGCCTGCTGGCGCTCCTCTTCGGTTTTATTCTCCATACGATCAGGATGCCATCGGATGGCGAGCTTTCGGTAGGCCTGCTTCACCTCATCATCTGTGGCTGATGGCGACACGCCCAGCACAGCATAGTAGTCAACCGGCGGCGCGGTGTATACATACGATTTGCGGCGTTCGCCCCCTGCTTGACCTCCGCCTACAGACACGCCCAACGCAATGGCGATACGCTGTATAGCCATGCGCTCGGCATCGCTAACCACGCCATCGGCCTGCGCCAATTCTAGCAAGATGTGTACGAGGGCCGACCTATTTTGGTCAGACATCGTCATGCGAAGAATTCGGCTCGCAGTCCAAATATCGTTGTTCTGTTTCAGTAAGTCGCGCAGACGTAGCAATGCGATTCTCGCCCGCTCTTCGCCAAACGACCGCACAAAGAAACGGCGCACGTAGTCAAGCTCAGAGCGCATGATGCGGCCATCGGCCCGTATTACCTCTGCCACCAGAACAACAACGGCATCCTGCGTTGCGCTAAGTTCCTGAAAGCCTCCAAATCCACCCTGCGAACGGGGTTTTGAAAAGAATATTGATGCCAATGGTCCCAAGAAAAGTCCGAGGGGGCCAAGGAGTAACAGCCCCAGCAAACTCACAAAAAACGGCACTGCGCAGCCAGCATCTTTTCTCTGCATACGATGACTTATCTCTTTTGCAGTAGCATGTTAAGAAGTTTCTCCACCTGACTCTCTATATCCATCCGGTCTTCATTGCGCAGCGTGTAATCCGCTACCGCGGCAAAGGCTGCGTCGCTTGGCTGGTTGGCCATACGTTGCAGTATTTTTTCCCTCGCGGCAAAGTCTCGCGCCATCACCCGATGCATTCGGCACATCTGCGATGCGTGCACAACCACTACGCAATCAAGGTTCTTTACATACTCTCTACGCACAGTCGGTAGCAAAGCTGACTCAAAAAACACAAGTTTAGCGCCTTCTTCTTGCCGTTGGGATACCCATGACAGAAAGTCATGAAACACCGCGGGGTGTACAATCGCATTTAACCCTTCTAAAAGCGTTTTGTTTTGAAATACCCTATCGGCTACCCACTTCGTTTGGTACGCTCCCTGCCCGTCGTAGGCCTCTTCTCCTAGTAGCTTTGAAATCGCTTTACGCACTTCTCCGCTGTTCTCTACCAAGCGTTTAGCCTCGCTATCGCTATCGTACACCGAGTAGCCCCGCTCTCGGAGCTTGGCAGACACGTAGCTTTTTCCGCTCCCTATCGGGCCTGTAATTCCCACCTTCAGTGGTGCTAGGTCTCGTCTTTCCAAATCACTTTGAGATTAGATAGGAAACGTACTGCGGCGAAAATTGCACGTTGCGAACCCCCGCTGGAACCCTTACCAGCTCCACAAGCATCCGTTCGGGTGCAATATCGCCAAAGAAACGAACACGCAGCGTGAAATCATCGGCCTTAATGCTGGCGTAGGCATCGAGCGGTACATCGCACGTAAGCTCCACCGCTCCCGGCAGCAGCGTTACGCGTCCAAACTGTTCTGCACCCTCAATGCTAATGGGAATCACTAGCCTCTTTTGCGTGAATTGCGATACAGGGATCTCACAGGTCAAATCTGAAGGAACGAATTGCACATCGCCACGTCGAGAGAACGTCACCTTTACCCGCTGCGGAGTACTGATTTCACCCAGGTCTAGCGTATCGGAGTGGGCAAATTCCATCTTAGACAGTTCAGCCGCTGGACCAACCACCGTGACGCTATCTAACGAAAGCTTCATGGGTTGAAATTGCGCAAACTGCCTGTGCAGCGTATAGCGTACTGAAGCCACCACGGGCAGCTTGCGGCTACCTAAGCGGCTTAAATCGTAGCAGAGCTGCTCCGTGGCGAAATGCTCCAGCGTAAGCTCAGCGGGAATCTGCGAGGTAAGGATCCGCTCCAATTCCGTGCGTGACATGCAGCGTCGCGTAACGGTATCCTTGCCGCCTTCAACCCCAACTTCTTGTAAATCTATCTGCAAAGGGGAACCGCCCGTGAATGTTCTGTATCGCAGCAGCGCGTATCCATTCCCCCTCACGCGCATGCGAACCTGCTGCTCGCTTTGCCCAGAAATCATGTACCCCACGGGCGGATTCCCAACCGCTATGGGGAAGCTAATGTCTACGGAGTAATCATGGCTCAGCTTGAGTAGATACCACAACACGCCAGCCAAGAGAACCGCTACGCCAAAACGAAAAAACTTAAGCCACGGCACTGGCTCCACCACATGGTGAAAGAACCAATGCCATGCCTTTTCGTACCTCTGAAAGCGTTTCTTACTCCGCAGCAGCCTCTTTAGGGCCGCCCACTGTCCTTCTGGATTCGGCATCAACGCTCCTTCCGCCCACAGATATTTGCAAAATCAACTGGTATGACCTTGCAATCGGCTACCGTTTCCCCTCTAGGCAGCCGTCTCCGCGCTGGCGAAAACATTGCCCTTGACAACCTTAATCTCAGTGTTAGGGCTTACCTCTACCATGACGTACGTATCTGCCACCTCCGTCACCTTGCCGTAGATGCCGCCAGCCACCATCACCTGATCTCCGCGCTTTAGCGAAGACTGGAACTTACGCATCTCTTTCTGCCGCTTGATTTGCGGACGCATTAGAAAGAAATAAAAAACGACCAAAATCAACGCCAACATCAGAAACTGCATCAGCCCTGAGTTCATGCCACCTGCTGCTTGTAATAAAACCATCTCTTCTCTCTTTTTTTAATTGCTCTAGTTCGCAAAGATACAAATGATAAAACAACCCAACGCAACGAACCCTTCTTTACTTCGCTCGTCGCTCTCCCTTCTTGCGCTCCTTTTTCACAATTATTCCCTCCTCCCCAAGCTGTTTAAGCATGGAGTCTAACACGCCATTCACAAACTGTGGACTTGACTTCGTGCTAAAGGAACGTGCCAATTCAATGTACTCGTTTATAGTCACGGGAATGGGTATTTCCGGGAAATTCAGCGCCTCGGCCAATCCCATCAAGAGGATGAGTAGATCCATAAACGCAACCCGGGATGGATCCCAGTTCCGCAGGAAGGGAATTATTGTCTGCAGATTGTTCTCGTGCTGCTCAATCGTCTTCTTTAGCAACGTTAGCGCAAACGTCCGCAAATCCTCTTTAATGGCGCAAGGAACGATTTCAACGTCCGCGCTGTCCAAATCATGCATGCCCCCCGTTTCCTCTAGCAGATCGTCAAGCGCAGAGTCAAGATCCGCGTAGTAGAAAATCGTACTTGAGAGCGCCCATGCGTAGATGGTTCTTTGTTCATCGAGTTGGTCGTCTGCGAGCTGCGGTATTTCAAGAGCTTGCAGCCACTCGTAGATTGCTGAAACCACTGCCGCATCATCGCTAAAGCTGGGCGTCTTCAGCTCCAAGTAATCATCAAAAAAAGACTCTTTCTCAAGCGTGGTGAATAGATACCATACGAAATCCTCTGCGCCGGGCCATGCCACGTTGCGTTGCTTGGCGTACGCTCGGATAGACTCGTTGGCAGCGTACTGTTGCAACACCCTATTATTCACAAAGTTCTCCGACGGCTCTAACCCGCTGCGCAGATAGCGAGACTTCTGTAGGTCAATACGCTTCCGATTCGCCCTACGAAGCTCCAGCAGCAAATGAACCATGGTGTGCTGTAGGTCAATGTACGCCTGCAAGCTGCGTTCCAACTCCAATAGAGACCTTGTAACAGCACCAGCCTCTCCCACTCCCTTCCCTAACGTAAAAGGAAGCCCGCTCTCCCCCGTGGCGCTCTCTTCCGTGTCAGCGTAAGCGCTCATATGCGCGTAGAGCGCCTGTAGCACCTTTATTCTCACTAACCGCCGATTAAACATCTCCCTACCTCTCGATTCGTTGTGCAGCCTTGCGGCCTCTCACCCATTCTAGCCCTGCGCCGTCAGCTTTTGCCGTGCAAAGACCTCTATTCACGCAAAAGAGCTGGAAAAGATAACATCCCTTGGTGAAAATCCTTTCCAACTCTCTCTATTTTCCTTCGGGTGGAAGATGGGATTCGAACCCACGACACTCGGAACCACAATCCGATGCTCTAACCAACTGAGCTACATCCACCATAACCGAGTGCAAAGGTACGCACTATTCCACATTCCACCAAATGGTAGTTGAAAAATTATTTAACCGCAGATTCAAGTTCCAAGGACGTTAATGCTTCAAGAATTGCTGTGCAGCCACGCCGCAGTCTGTACTTTCTCGGTTAAAACCTTGTATTGCAGTAGCACATAGCCGCTCCTCCCCAAAACCACCTAGCTGCTTTTCTCCTAGTACCCAGCAGCGTCTGTAATTAGAAATCACGATGTGCATAGCCTCGGCCTTAAAGCGATTCTTGATGTTCACCGAGTAGCTCTTCCTATACTCATCCGTTATATATCCACTGTACAGGCGTGCCGTCAAGGGCGTTTTGCCTATCACCATTAACGCTTTGCACGGTAGATTGCGGAAATCCTCAGCTAGCTTCACATGAGCCTCCTCCGTGAAGCCATCCTTATATTCCGGATTGCCGTAATCAGAAAAAGTACAATCGTAGGGCGGGTCTAAAAAGACAAAATCGTTTGAACGGCACAAAGCAAAAACCTCGCTGTAATCCACATTCATAATCTCAGCATGGCGGAGCAGCTCGCTGTGGCTCTTCGTTACGCCTGCGCTGTTCAGCCCCTTATAGCGCCCAAACGGCACATTGAACTCCCCTCTGGCATTGTAGCGTATCATGCCAGAATAGGCCGTCTTGTTAATGAAGTAGTATAGTGCTGCCTCTGAGTAGCGTGCGGGGATAAGCCCATTAAACATGTCCCGCAGCTCATAGTAAAGTGCCTCATTCTTATCCTCTACCCTCTCTGTTGGAAACTGTTGCTTGAGCTTATCGAACGCTGCTCTATTTTCTGCGTAAACCCTCTCTAGTCCATCTAACTCCCGGCGCAACGAAGGAAAATCATCTCGCACCCCTCTATAAAATGAAATCAGTTTCTCATTTATGTCGTTGATGATAGACTTTCTCGGCGCAAGATAAAAGTAAAGCGCACCTCCCCCGAAGAACGGCTCCACGTAACACCCTTTTACATACGGAATGTGGGGCATAATTGCCGGAATCTCCCGCGCCTTTCCACCACGATATTTTACCAACGGTTTCACCAGCCTATCTCATTACCCTTTTACTTGCTTCGTACGCTTCCCCTTGCGCACCACAGCAAAGTTACACATTTTTTACAGAGTTAATTATCAAGAATGGCAACGCATACGGGCAAAATCGCAGTGTTGCCATACGCATGGCAACGAATGATAATTTTTCGCTATATCTTTACCCATACCCTCTTTCCGCTCTCAACGGATGCGTTACTGAATGCTGTAATGCAATCCTATCCGCATTACCGCCTTAATAAATGGAGCAGCGGCAATCCTGCCACTGCTCCATTTCACCAAAGATTCACATTTACTAATTGCCACCCATCGCACCGCGCTGCGCAACGCTCCCCGCAAGGGGGACGCTACAGCGCTGCCAGCACCTCCGAGATCTCTTCTCCACGCAGCCCCCTCCGCACAATCCTGCCCTCCTCATCGAGCAGCAGTATCAAAGGGATACCCGTGATGTTGTAGTCCGTTGTAACCGTCGCGGCCTGCGCCTCGGTCACCAGCGCATTCTTCCAAGGCATCCCCTCCTCCTCCACTGCGCGGAGCCATGCATCCCGGCTTTTATCTATCGACACGGATAGAAAGGTAACGCCTTTCGCAGCGGCATACTGTTCATAGGCTTTACGCAGCGTGGGCATTTCCAAGCGACACCAGCTGCAGTAGCTCGCCCAAAAATCAATGAGCACACGCCGCCCCCGCAGTTCGCTGAGACGTAACGTATCGCCTTGAGGACCCACGCACACCAATTCAGGCGCAAGCGCCCCCTCCACGCTTCGCGAGGCTATGGCTATTCGCTCCCGCGCATCCCGCATCAATCGAGAGGTCTGCACCTCTGCCCCGCGCCACTCCAACAGCTGCTGATTGATGGTATCTATCTGACCTTGACGGACAATGCTTTTCGGCACTACCTCAAACATGTAGTATAGAAAGAAGGTGAAAAAGTCACGGCTGCTATCGGCCATCCGCTCCTTTACATACTTCTCTACCTGCGCAGCCCCATCCGAATAAAGCTGCCTGCTGCTCTCTTTTATCGCCGCCATGGTTACCGTATCGTTCCGATTGCGCGCCGCGTAGAATTCCCGCTCAACGGAGTCTATCTCCGCCTGGCGCCCCGCCTTTCGGTACCCCGCTATAAAGTCTTCATACCGACTCTGCATCGCGCTTCCCTGGCTATGCGGCTCCAGCCTGCCCTGCGCGGAGCGAACCACCTTCATGGTCACTCGCCCATCACCAAGTAGCGCATACACGCTGTTGTCATTCAGCTCCGCATCGGTTATAAAGGTCAATGCGTAAACATCACAACCCAGCGTGTCGCACCGCCAGGCAAAATGTCCACTCTCCACTGACACCGTATCAAGAGGCACTAGCTGGTCGTACGGTTGGTTGGCAACGCGGCTAATCACCATCTTCGTTGCGTCAAACCCCTCCACCTCGCCCTGCACGTCCACTCCTGCACGCCTATCGCTTTCCCCACACCCGCATGCCACGCACGCCGCCGCCGCAAGAAACCCATATGCAGCTAATTTCCTTACCACTTTCATCGCCTTTCTATTCCTATTGGTTAAGACCATTAAAAACTCTCATCCGGCTATAATACCCGCCATCGCCCAAGAATTAGGGACGGATGCACCTTCGTTTTGTGTCCAACTTAGCCACGGGGCTTCATACCCGGGTTAAAATTAAGAACCTGGGGCGGAATCGGTAGAATCATACGGCTGTCGTTGCCATCCACCTCAATGGTCTCGCCGCCGGGCAACTCATGGCGCACCGTTACGCGCGTCGCGGGATCCTCTGCCAAACGCTTTATATCAATCAGCCGCTCTACGGAGTGGTTGTACAGCTCGCGGCGCCGCTCCTCTAAAACTAGCCGCAACGCCTCTTCTGCCGTTCCCGCAGCCAAGGGAGTCACATCTTTTATTCGATGCGCACGTAGCTGGTTGAGTAGGTCTATACCCCCCGCCACATCGCCTGTGCGCACCTTGCATTCGGCTGCCATTAGATAGATCTCCGGCGTGCTAATCCCAGTGCTAAACTTTATATAGCTAGAGTAGTAGCGCAGGTCGGGACTGCTCAATGGTACGCCGTAGACATTATCTGTAAACTGCAATACGTAGCGCATATCATTTTCCTGGTCAAATAGCTTTAGCAGCGAGGGGGAGCAGTAGGTACACCACGATAGCCCGAAGGCCGCATCGGGATAGCGCAGTAAAATATTTTCCTCGCTATTTACCACATCGGGGTAGTCGCTTAACATTGACATCGGGTCCACCAGCTGATTCTTTGTCCAATCGTGCAGGGGCAGTCCTTTCATCTCATCCTTTACCTTTTGGCACCATGTCAGCGCGTTAGCCCACTCCCCCTTTAGGAATGCAACCTTGGCGAGGAAGCCCAATGATGCTGCCTTGCTAAAGCGTAATGGAGTACCATGCGCCGGTGATGATGGCAAGTCGGCCAGTGCCTCGTGCAAATCCTTCTCTACCTGCACGTAGACCTCGGCAACGCTCGCCTTTGTAACGCCCTCCGTCTCAAGGTCTGGGCTTAGTATCAGCGGAACGCCGTAGCTTGAGCTGGCAGTAGATGCATCGTAGTGCGGGGCAAAGAGGTTAATGAGCAGCAGGTACTCCATTGCCCGGCCGCATAGCGCCTCTGCCCGTACGCTCCGCGCTTTCTGCGCATCGCCCGATGCCTTCAGTACGTTTTCCACGATAACATTATACGTGTATATCCTTTTGTAGGCTGCATCGTAGTATGAGTTGTAATCCGTCTCCGTATAGTATCTGTCGGCATCGTAAACGTACATCCGCCCGGTAGACGTTCCGAGGTTTGTAGGCACATCCAGTCCATTATCGTCTGTCGTCACAAGCAGATATGTATCATCTGTAAGAAATAGAGCCTCATAGAGAGAGCTTTTACACAAATCGTTTGCGTTAAGCATCAAATCGAACTCATCGACCGTCTCCGGAACAAGCATTCCCTTCGGGGCTATGTTAAGCCATTTCTCACACCCCGCGAACAGAAGTAACGACACTATAACCCCTTGAAGTACTGCAACTTTTCTGTAATTCTTCATCGTTTTGCCTCCGCCCTTTAAATATTCAACTTTAACGACACCGTATAGTATGGGGGCATCTTTCGTAACCGTATAGCGCCAGCCGTGGTGCTTTGCACCATCTCTGGATCCACTCCCGCCCGATTGAATGGGATGTTAACAATGTTTTCCACTTGGAAACCAACCTGTAGCCCTGCTATTTTTGCCGGCGCGAGCCACTGCTCTGGCAGGGCGTACGTCAAAGACAGTGCACTAAACTTGATGTAGTCTGCCCTAAGCACATGCTTATCCGCGGCTGACCATACGTACTGATCTTCCTGATTTAAGCTTGAGCTGCTCGGCGCAGGCACGGTCTCTTCACGCAGCTCGTCCCCAGGCTGCTTCCATACGTGCAGGTAGTCGCGATCTTGGCCTATCGCACCCGCTTGCCACCAGTCGTACGATGCTACGGGCCGCCGTATCACATGCCCTCCGTAGTATAGAAAGGTAGTTGTAAGGTCTAAGCCTCTCCAGCCAAAGGCAAGGCTCAAACTACTATTATAGAGCGGAATCACAGTGCCAGAAAATTTCAAATCCTCCATCTCTTCAGCCCGTTTGCCTAGCTTTCCATTATGCAGATAGAGCTGCGGACTGCCATCCACGGGCGACAACCCCGCGAATGCATAGCTAAATAGGCTGCCGTAGGGGTAGCCCTCCACCTCCCGAGGGGCCATAACCCGCGATACGATTGATTCGTCTTTCCCCTTACGGACCTCTAGCAGCTTGCTGCGATTATAGCTGAACATGGCGTTGGCGCTAACGCTGAAGTCCCCTATCGCCACCAGCTGGCCGTAGAGCGATAATTCCACCCCTGTGTTCCGCATCTTGCCGTAGTTTACCAGCACATCTGTCCACCCCAGGGTCGGGTCCGCGGGGCGATGCCCTAGCAGATCGCTCGTCATGCGGTAGTACCACTCCACCGTCCCTGAAAAACGGTGGTTGAACATCGCCCAATCAACCCCAACGTTGGTTGTCGCCGTCTTCTCCCAACGTAGTTTCGGGTTAGGTGCACCATCTATCCTAAATGCCGGCAGCGTTGTAACCCATGCATTAATCTCGGGCTTTACTACTAGTACCGGATACGCGCCGCGCGGTACGTTGCCGCTAATCCCGTACGACCCACGAAGCACCAACCGATTGAGCCAACCCCGCGCATTCTGCATAAAGCTCTCCTCGTCAAGCTGCCAGCTTGCACCTACAGACCACAGCGGCTTCCACTGAACCTCTGGCGCCGTCCCCCACAGGTTGGATTGATCCACACGGATGCTTCCCGTGAGGTTGTAGCGCTGCAGTAGGCTGTAGGAGGCGGTGGCGTAGTACGAGCAGAAACGCTCGTGCGGCTCGCTTTCTCCCTTCTGTAGGTAATAAAACAGCGGTTGATTGTCTAGCTTTGCGGTGCCCGGTATTCCCACACTCAGTTCCGCCTCATTTACCAATGCGAAGGCCAAAGTCCGCGGGTTGTAGCCGAGCAGCTCATTGCTTGACAGCCTGTCAATCCGCTCCCGCAGCTCCCCACCCACCAATGCCGTGATACGGTGTATGCCGAATTGCTGGTCGTAGTTAGCCTGGAGCCGCGCTGTGTAGCTAAAGGTCTCAGTTTGCATGGAGCGGAGCCGCCCCCCGCGCGGAATGGCATGCTCCCATTGGTTAGTCGCTGCGTTATACTTTGACCCATCATTGTAAAGCTTGACCATTGAATACGCATCCTCCTCGTCAATATCTACCGTCTTGCCCCACCCGTACTCCATGGCCCCGCGCGCCTCTATCTGCAGCACCCGAATGGGGGTTATTGTGATTGCCAGATTGCTACGGCCCCAGCGGTCGCTGTTCTGCCTGTAGGATCTTTTTAGGTCTAATGATGGGAAAAAGCGCTCCTCAAGCAGACCCAGGGTATGCGCAACGCTATCTATGCTAAACTCATTCCGATCAATGTAAAATTGCAGCGCATTGCCTCTCTCTCCATACAGCATACTGTACGCTGGGTACATACGGTAAAAGTCATCGGCCTTCCTAATCCCTGTGAAGGCCATTCCGTTCCCCAGCTGGGCCTGTATACCGACATCCGTTTTAACGTATTGATTAAACTGCGATACGTTTCGCAGATTGAACGAAACGCTCTGCGTGCCCTCACGCTTATCATTGGGGCGCTCCTGCTCAAAGCGCGCCACCCCGACAAGTCGATGCCTATCGCTTCCCCCGCTTACCATCACGCTATGGCTATGGTATACCCCTACTCTTTCTAGTAAATCCCTCACCTGCTGCCGATTATCTAGCTGGCGAAGGCTATCAAGCGTTGCGTTATATTGCGCCTCCGTAATCGTCTTCGTGATAAAGCACTCCACGAACCGCCGCTGGAGGTCGTTGGAGTAGTGCCATCTCCTCGGCATAAGAGCATTGGCGTCATACTTACGCAACAACCAATCGTTATAGTCTACGTATTCGCTGCTTGACATCAAATTCAGCCCTGCAATGCTAGCTATCGGCTTTACCTGCACCATCCCATCGTACTGCACTTGGAATCCGCTACCGCCCTGCGTGGTTTCCACCACTATCACCCCGTTGGCCGCCTGCGCGCCGTATATGGATGCCGCTGCCGCGTCGCGTAGTACCGTTACGCTACGCACCGTCGAGGGGTTTATCTGATCAAGCGTCCCCTCAAAGGGCAATCCGTCAAGTACCACCAGCGGCGCCGCGTTGGCCATTAGGCTCGTCACACCGCGCACCTGCAGCTGTTTCGTTACGCTATTGTACGCCACCCCTGCGGCCACCTCCTGCAGCCGACTCTCAAGGCTCTTCGTTCGCACGCGGGCGATTTCTTTCTCACCCAAAATCGCGTACGACCCCGTGCTTCGCTCCTTCTCTATCTTTTGGTACCCAGTCACCACTACCTGCTCTATCTCTTCATGCGATTCGCCTAAAGCCACATTAACCTCCTTCTGCGCGATAACCTCTACCTCCTTCGATTCGTACCCCGTGTAGAAGAAAACGAGCGTTGCGCCTGACTCCGGGAGGCGCAGCGTGTAGCGGCCGGCATTATCCGTCACCGTGCCGCGCTGCGTTCCCTTGATTTGCACGTTCACCTGCGGTAGGGGTTCACCGCTTGCCGCATCGGTAACTACGCCGCTTACGGTGTGTTCCTGCGCCGTCAGCACGCCCACGCTCCCAACTAGCGCGATGAATAAAAGTATCGCATTTTTCATGATTGTACCATTTCAATTGCTCTTTCGTCCGCAAATTTACACTATTCTTTTGGAGTAAAAAATTAAATCCCCATGGCAATAGGCTTTGGGCAGACACCGTCACATAAGGAAACCTTCACCGAGCGGCGACTCTAATTGCCATTTTCTTATCAAGCTTAGCCTCCTGTCGGATATCCGCAATCCACTCCCCCACACTTAGCACCTTGCGTTCCTTCCTCTGAGCGGAGGTATCACATCGAGGCAAAGGTATTTATGATTCAACTATTCTAGCCGTTATCTGGCTTGATTCCCAATCAAAGCCTATAGCCGCAGTACCGCATTCCCGCCACTTAGCCCTTGGCGACTCCTCTTCGCAAACTCGCTCACTGACCATTTGCGTGGTGCTAACCTCCAGCCCTACGGTAGCTATGGTTCCCTTGCTGCATCATTGCTATCCTCTCGCCGCATCCTTCCCTTTCGTGTCATCGGGATCCGGTGGATAGGCTATCCGGGTGTGGTTGATATTCATCAGCTTTTCAACGAATACACGCTTAATCGTTTCGATATCGTGAAGCGTGATGTCGCTATCATTATACTGTTCCAGCGCCTGCTGCCGTTCCACGATGGCCTCCACCATTGACTCGAGCGACTCCCGCGTGAAGGGTTCTAGGCTTCGCGATGCCGCCTCTATGGAGTCGGCCATCATCAGCACCACCATCTCCTTTGAGTATGGTCGTGGTCCTGGGTAGCTAAATCGCTCCTTTGGATCCGGCTCATCGGGGTGCTTCGCCTTGTACATGCGGTAGAAGTAGGCCGTCTGCGTTGTGCCGTGGTGCGTTCGGGCAAAGGCAATCACCTGCTCCGGCAAACCGTGCTTGCGAGCCACTTCAAACCCATCAATCACGTGCTGGATAACCCGCTGCGAGCTCTCCTCCTCGGTCAATGCTGCATGGGGATTTTTCATACCCAGCGTCTGATTCTCTGTAAAGAATTCAGGGTGGATCATTTTCCCCAAATCGTGGTAGAGGGCTCCCGCTCGCACGAGGAGTGGATTACCCCCGATCTCCGCCACTGCAGCCTCCGCTAGTATGGCCACCTGCAAGCTGTGCTGGAAGGTGCCTGGCGCACGTTCGGAAAGCTCCCGTAGCAGCGGCTGATTCACATCGCAAAGCTCCATGAGCGTCGCCTCCGAAACGAAGCCAAAAATGCGTTCCAGCGGGTACATCAATGGGTGTACAGCCAACGTAAGGAAGGAGTTTGCCATGAAAAGGCCCATGTCAAATACCGTTATCGACGACAAATTCCCCTCCTTAAGCAGCGCGGTGAGCGCATGCACCGCAATGAATGTCACCAGCGTGTAGCATACCGAAACGAATAGCTTTCCTCGTCGATATATCGTTCGGATGCTGTATAGTGCCACGATACCCGCAGTGAGGTTGAGCGTGAAAAAATCAAAGCTGTTGCTGGTAAAGAGTGCCACGAGGTAAATCGTCAGCAAATGCGTCACCAGCCCTACCCGCCCATCAAAAAAACTTTTGGTTAGGAATGGGACGAGCAAAAATGGCACTGCGTAGAGAAACTGCGGCGCCAAACGTATGCACAGGTAGCCCGCCGCCACCAACGCCGTGGTCAGCAGCACAAGGAAAAGGAACTCTCTTCGCTGATCTAGCACCTGCGGCCGGTATGCTCGCAGGAAACAGAAGTAGAGAGAAAACGCCAAAAGAATCGAGAGGAAAATGCCAAGCTCGTTGCCAACGCGCCGCCACCCTGCGTACTGCCGCCTTTGGAATTCATGCTGTAGCGATACCAACTTACGGTAGCTCTCGGGGGTGACTACATCACCCTGGTCAATAATTCGCTCCCCAGCGTGCACCACCCCCTCTGCGCGCGCCATGGTGCGCAGCTTCTCCTCTCGCAGCTGCCGGGTAAGAAGCGAATCGTAGGTCAGGTTGACTGCGAACAGGTCAGAAAAATCGATTGTCTGCCATACGTTCAGCCCCTTGCGCAAGGTGTCCACCCGCTGCAGCGTACCGGCAAGAAAGCCACTTGCGCTCTGCGGTGTGTACACGTCACGCAGCTGCGTATCGTAGCTCACATGGTTTCGCAGCACTGAGAACTCCCCATTGGTCGATGTCTGCAGCACGTTGCCGCTATTCACGACACCGCACGTGTAAAGGTAGTCCAGCGTGCTGCTCACGGTAGCGCGCAGCGTGTCGAGAATGGCAGCGGTCTTCTTGGACGGCAAAGGCTGCCCCATCCCATTCTCGCGATTCCACGTTTGCTCGCAGCGTAGCTGCACCGCCCGCTCCACATCGTGTTGCACCATCGTGTCAAGACGGAACACGGGGAGTATGCGCTGGGCGAGTTGCTGTTGTACTTGCGCCTGCTCCTTGGCGCTAAGATATAGGGGGTAATCAAACGGAGCACGTAGCATGGGGTACACCCACACTTTCCCCTGCTGGAACTCGTAGTGGAAACGCGCCTGCCGCGGCACTAGCGCGTAAAGCACCAACGCCGCAACGCAGAGATAAAGCATAGGAAGCCAGTAGCTACGCAGCGGTTCCCTTTTCTTCTTTCGCTGTGCGATTGCCCCTCCCCACATGCTTGACCCTCTCTTTCTACGCCTATCTACAATCGTTAAACCTGCGCTTGGCCTCTACTTCTCCGCCCTTCTGCGGCGTTTTGCCATGGGCTTCACCTCCTCGGGGGCCTCTTCTGCCTCCTCGGGCGCCTGCGTGGGGTCATCCACGATAATCCGTCCGCAATTCTCGCACACCACCACCCGTTTATGGGAGCGAATGTCCAGCTGCCGCTGCGGCGGTATACGGCGGAAGCAGCCGCCGCACGCACCGCGCACCACGGTAACCACCCCCAACCCATTCCGCACGCTGCCGCATATGCGTATGTACGCCTTCAACAGCCGCTCCGGCAGCTGCGCCTGTAGCCTTTCAGACTCCTGCGTAAGCTCCGCCTCCTCCTTAGCTGTCTCCGCGATGACCGATTCTAGTTCTGCCCGCTTAGCCTGCAAATCTTGCTCCCGCTCCGCTATCACTTGCTTCGTACTCTCAATGGAAGCACCGGTCTCATCGTTCTTAATCTTCAGTTCCTTTATCTGCTTGTTGCGAAGCTCCACCTCAAGCTGTTGGTACTCTACCTCCTTCGTCAGATTGTCGTACTCCCGATTGTTACGCACATTTTCAAGCTGCTTCTCATACTTCTTAATGAGTACCTCGGCGCTCTTTATCTCATGACGCTTCGTGTTTATATCGCTGGATGCCGCTTTCTGCGCATCCTGTAAGTTCCCTATGCGCGTTTGTAGCCCCGCAATTTCATCCTCCAAATCCTCCACGGCCATGGGTAACTCTCCACGCAGCATCCGAATATGCGCTATGCGCGCATCCACCCGCTGCAATTCGAATAGAACCTTCAAGCTGTTTTCAAGCGTTAACTCCTCTGACTGAACGACCCTGTTTTCCCCTGCCATTGTTCTGCTCTTGTATAAATTAGTAGTACCGCACCGGACTCCCATCACGAACACTCTCGTGAACCGCGAAGTTAGGTATTTTCTCACGAATTATATCCGCTAGCAAACGGACTGCCCCCCACTCGCTCTCCCGATGCCCCACATCCACTAGCAACATCTGCCCTATGCCACGCTGAAAATCATGGTATTTTGCATCTCCCGTGACAAATGCATCAGCCTTTTTCTGCAATGCCTCATTGTAGAGGTCCATTCCGCTCCCGCCGCATAGCGCCACCCGCCGCACCTCGCCCACCGAGCTCTCTGCGTTGTAGCGAATAGTGGAGCATTTGAGACGTTCCTTGAGCAGTGCTAGGAACGCCGCGGGCGGCACTGCATGCGCTAGCGAGCCGACTACCCCCATCTCTCGCCCCGCGGCATCGGTACGCAATGCCATCATCCCCTCCAGCCCCAGCCGACTCCCCATCACGTAGCTCACCCCACCACGGGCAAAATCCAGGTTCGTATGCGCAGCGTATAGCGTGACCCCATTTTTTATGGCGCGCTCCACGAGATTTCCCTCACGTATAGCCCCTGTAAAATATTTTATACCCCGAAATAGCACCGGGTGGTGCGACACCACCATGTCGCACCCCTGCGCCTCAGCCTCGTCGAGTACTGCCTCGTTCACGTCAAAGCAGACAAGCACCCCGCGCACTTCGCTATCAATGCGCCCTACCTGCAGCCCGCTATTATCGTACTCCTCCTGTAGCGACAGCGGCGCAAACTCTTCAATCGCCGCGGCCACATCGCCCACTGTTACCCGCATCTTAAATTTTGTTTTGCAACTCCTGCAGCTTCCGCTTGAGCTCCATCAATTTGCTTACCGCCGACATCCGATTCTGCTCCCGCCGATCGGCCTGCCCCAGCCTATGGCGCGCCTGCTCTATTGACACCCCCTCCACCTTCAGCAAATGCCGTATCTCCTTCAGCATACGCACGTCGGAGGACGTATACTGCCGACGGCCATTGGCCCCCTTCTTGGGGGAGAGCTGCGGAAAGTTTTGCTCCCAGTAGCGCAGCGTACTTTGCGGCACATCAAGTATTTTCGCCACCTCCCCAATGCCGTAAAATAATCGATTCGGATCTAGTTCCAAGCCCATTTTACCCTTGTTTCGTTATACGTCAATCCATTCTCTAGCAACCACATCACCTTCGCGAAGTTAATCAAAACTTTGAAACGTATCGCCTACCCCTTCGCTTCCTCCCCGGTTACGTTGCCCAATGGCGCATTAAAACTGGGAAAAACATGCCCTAAATTCGGATCCCCTTCGCATCAAATTCGGATTTCTCCGGAGAAATCCGAATTTGATGCGAATTTGGTGCGGCTTCGGTGCGGGGTTGCGCAGAACGATTGGGAGCCATGAATAGTACGCCCACGGTAAGCCCCCTCTGTTTGCTACGATACACGCTTGGAGGATGGGCGGCACACAGGACATGGTGCGGGCGGAGGTATAGAACGTACCAAGGAGGAGACGCGTGCGCCCTTGGTAATAGCCGAACTGCGGTTCGCCGCGCAGCAAAGGCCCCTAGCTTCGCTTTAGATGCATGAGTATAGTATTTGCAAAGCTCGTCACTATCCTTTCTACGCTGCGGAAGGGGGGCTGCACATTGCCGCAGACTGCCGTTTTTGGGGTTAAGCTTTTTTGATGCGTAGTTTTTTTTACTAACAAGCCATTGAATACAAGCACCTTACATGTCTCAGTTGAAAAGATGCTTTGAATAGCTCTTCTGTTAAAAAAAAAGTTTTAACTTTGTGCTGTTTGATTGTTACAGACATAAAACGAGAAAGGGGCGTAATTATGAAGAGTATCGATGAGTTTACCCAGGAAGAGAAGCTTGACATCCTTGGCGGAACGGGCGGCACGTCGGCTGATTCTGGATGGTTTAACTGCTGGTTTGACAGCTGCAAAGAGAGTTGTAGGGAAAGCTGTAAGGACGGATGCAAGGAGAGCAGTAAGACGGGTGGAAATGCAGGGCAAATAGGTCACAAATAGGCTATTCATTGAGTTAGTATTCAATAGAATTTGGGAGAAGCGGCGAACGTTAGCGCGGAGTCTCGCCGTGCTTCTTTTGGGTGTAAGCGAAGTAGCCATCTCCTAGCTCGGATATGGAAAGGATCGATTCAAATGTGATTGTTGGTATCAACCCTAACTACTGTATGCGGCGCGATGGCGGAGTGGGTACGCTTTGCGAAGGCGGCAGGGTATTCGAAGAGATACCGCATAGGGAGGGTTTTCTTACACATATCCATTTGCTAACCGCTATTCTATTTGCTTGCTTCGATGGGAGGCGGACGCTACGAGAGGCAGCACAACAGGCATCGGAAAGGCTGGGTGTGCCCTTCGATGCCTGCGTTGATTGTGCAAGTCTGTACATTAATAACAGTGAAGTTGTATCCAATCGAATCGGTAGCGCAACGCAAACCGTGCCACAGTACATGCTGGTTCCAGTAAGGGACGGTCTTACTTTCAGGTCGTACGACCCAGATGTATTTACGTCAGAAGCGTACGACTTTACTCCACCAGAGAGGTTGGGCGTTCCTGTGAATTTGAATGTGGTCTTGACAACTAAATGCTTAACCGATTGCGTATATTGCTACGCAAGGCGTCCCATACCCAACCACCCCGCATTTGGATATGAGGCTGTCTTGGATTTGATTGAACAGGCAGCAGAAAAAGGAGTGGCTAAAGTGGACATCAATGGAGGAGAGGTGTTACTTTACCCACAGTGGTTTGATGTGGTTAAAGCGCTCGTTGCGCATGGATATTCTCCCCTCATATCAACGAAAATCCCAATTAAGGAAGATGTTGCGGAGAAAATTATTGACTTAGGCATACCGCGATTTCAGATTTCAATGGACACTGTGGACTATGAAGCGAGTTCGGCTTTGCTTCGCGTTCAAGGGAATCGATACATCAGAGACATGTCAAACGCTTTAGGCATGCTGAGTAATGCGGGGGTTCATGTACAGATCAACTCGTTGATTACCAATAAGAACTCGTCAATTCAGAGCATGGATGCTCTCGTTGAATTTTTATCTGAGCATACATGCGTAAAACAAATATCGTTTTCACCCGCTGGATATTCTCTCTACAGGAAGTCTTTCTCCGCCTATGCTGCTGCACGAAGCGCAATAGATACGCTCTCAGTGCATCTTAACGGAGAGGTGAAAAGCAGGTATCCGCAGATACGGTTCACCTTTTCTGAAGGTGAACACTCTCTCGAGAACCGTAGCTCCAGCCGCCGTTTTGCTAGTCGTGCGTTTTGCACAGCAAACACAAGGAGCGCGGTAGTTTTACCAGATGGAAGGGTGACGATTTGCGAGGAGCTTTACGATAATCCCACATTCATTATAGGCGACCTCAAAGAGAAAAGCCTCCTAGAGGTGTGGAATTCTCAAAAGGCGCTTGACTTGTTCTATTTGAAGAGGGGCAATATTCCATCCGATAGTCCATGTAGAACATGCAACGATTTTGATGCGTGTCGGCGGGAGAGAGGGGTGTGCTGGAAGACGGTCCTCATGGCGTATGGGGAGGATAATTGCTTTTTTCCTGATCCACTATGCCCGAAGGCTCCAAAACCGATTAATACATACTGGCACATAAACTGACAAGCTTACATGAGCAAATTTGTAGTACTTCTACTAGTGTTATCCCTATGTAGCATTGTGGGTAGCGGGGCGTTGGCGCAAGAGCCAAAAGAAAAGAAAGCGGTAAATGGGTATGTCATTTTGGAGGAAGGGACACCGGCCGAGATGGCCCTCGTTGCCCTACATGCCGATTCGGTGACGGCGAATCCGGTACGCTTTACCTATACGGACAAGAGCGGGTTCTACGTACTCAATATAGAACCGCCCTACGCTAAGCAATACCTCGTAGAGGTGTGCTACGTGGGGTTTGAGGCGGTCGTCAAAACAATTCCTACCGATAGCATCGCTGGTATTTCACGGCGTGATTTCAATTTGGCCAAAGAGTCAAAAACGGTAGAGATGGACGCAGTGAGGGTGTCAGCCCTGCGGAAAGTTGGAATCAATCGCCAAAGCTATTCCTTTAGCTCAGCGCAGATGCGCGAGGCAAAAACTAGCTTTAACCTTGCATTGCTACTCCCCGAGCTCAAACTGGCTGGCAATGGGGAGATTGCCTCAGCAATAGGCGGAGAGCCGCCCCTTATCCTCATCAATGGACACCATGGAACCATGCAGGAGCTACGGTCAATTTCCGCATCGAAGATTGTTCACATTGACTACTTCGACGTGGCTCCAGAGCGATACAACACCACCAAGCCTGTAATCGATGTGATTACCAAACCGCTTGACGATGGCCACCACGCCGGGTTCGAGGTCTACACAGCCCCGCTGATGTCGGACGTTTCGGGACGGATTTACTACAACTACAACTCTGGTGGGCACCAATTCAAACTTTTCAGTAAAGGCTTTTTTAGAAAACTAAGAAAGGGCAGGATTGGAGAGGAAATCACGGACTACACAACATGGCGCCAAAACAGGTACGAGGTGGAAGGGCTAAGTAAATTCACTTCTAGCAATGCCTTTCTCAAGTTAAGCTACTCCTACAACGAGCCTAAAAAACAGTTTCTCGAGGTTTTTTATTCAGGCAGGTGGGATCAGTTTAGCAATCCCAACACGTACGAGGGACTCGTGCTACTCGGCAATAATAGGCAGCAACGCCGCGGGACCCAGCTATCGAACAACGGTTCGCTTGTGCATGTGGTGGATTTGTACTACGACCACTACTTTGCGAAGCGGAACGATAAACTTACGGCTAACGTGGTGTATACGAATGCAAACAGCTACACCAAATATGCGGCACACGAGTACCTAATCGCTGCGAAGGAAGAGGGCGTGATGGCCAACGATTTGAATGCCAAAACTGATAAGAACTCCATCATTGCCCAGCTTGACTACGAATTGCCGATTGGGAAGATGGCATTCAACGCCGGAACAACGTTGATGTTCTCGCATGCTAAAATTTCTATCAATCAATCGGATGCGCTTAACGCAATTGATCAACAGCACCAGCTGCGTGACCGCGCTTACGCAGCGTGGAGCATATCGCGCAACAATTTTTTCTTTCGGGCGGTGCCCGCGGTGAATGTACATTACGTATCCAGCCACCGGGGGCTTGACCAATCGCAGGTGCACTGGACCTTCAACCCTAGCGTGTCGTTCGGATGGTACCTGCCGCATAACAGCCGCCTACGGCTTGACCTAGGGACGCAGAACAACATCCCGGAGTTCGGGGAGACCACGGAAGCCACAATTCAAATCCGGGAGGATTTATACCGGCGTAACAATCCCATGCTGAAGAATAGCTACGATGCCATGGCGCAGCTCTCCTACATGTGGCGTAATGCTTACATCGCCATCCGAAGTGCCGCGAGGTATGGGTACACGCATAGATTTTGGTACGTAGGCTATGGGCTGGCTGACATTGGCGGGAGGAAGGCTATGGTCACGCAAGCAAACAACGGCCAATTCTCCCAGCTTGCCGAGCTGAGCCTCAGCCTATCCATTAAGCCCCTCGGAGATGATAGGCTTACCCTTAGCCCATACGCAAAGGCGTGCTACTCGCTATTCCAGTTTACTAAGGAGAAGGCGGCATCCGGTTTCTCCTTCCCTGCGGGGGCGAGCATTTCGTTTCAATACCAGGGATGGGGCGCGCAGGGAGATGTTTCTATCCCGTACAGCGCGCTCTCGCAGGGCTCGTACACTAAGAATCACGAATCAACCTCATTAATGGGGTTTTGGGGTAACGATTCGTGGAGCATCTACCTGGCATTGGAGTACATGTTTAGGGCCGTCAGCTACGAAACGGTAAGCCACGATGTTTTTGACTTGTATCAGTGGCAGAGGACAACGGAGCAGGATGAGCATTGGAAGGCGAGCCTTACCGTTAGCTACTACTTCTCGGCGGGGAATGATTACCGACCCCGACGCAGCTTGGAGAATGAGGATACAGACCGAGGAACGCTGTACTAGCATTGGTGCGGCGTAAGAAGAGCTGTACAGCACTAGCAGCGCAAGTAGGCGTAACGCTTCGTATCGCCAATGGGGAAAAGCCCCATGGGGGAGAAGACGAAAATTCACTACCTTTGCAAACGATTCAATGGAATAGAGATGGGAATTTATAGTCCTTTTGCAACCCGAAAACCGAGGCAGTTTGACTTCAAGGCGCGCTACTACGATCCGCGCAAGGAGCGTATCAGGGCTCTCGAAGAGGCTGCACGTCTAGAGCGTGGCGAGCAAACGGACGCTACAAGCGGGCTGGCGCAGGTGCGCATGCGCATGGCCTTTGACTCCGCGCGGGCCCAGCGTTCACACTCCCCGCGACGGGCGCAGGGGGTGCGTACGCTAATCATTTTTGGCGTGCTGGTGCTAGTGTTCTACGTTTACTTGAGACTCTAGAAAGGAAGATGTCGGATATCATCAACCTTTTGCCGGACAGCGTAGCGAACCAAATCGCCGCGGGGGAGGTGGTGCAGCGCCCCGCCTCCGTGGTGAAGGAGCTGCTGGAGAATAGCATCGATGCGGGTGCATCGGCAATACAGCTCAATGCGTTCGACGCGGGGAAGGCGGGAATTCAGGTGGTGGACAACGGGCAGGGTATGTCGCACACCGACGCGCGGCTATGCTTTGAACGCCACGCTACGTCAAAAATTCATGAGGCGCACGACCTTAGTGCCATTGCCACTATGGGCTTCCGCGGAGAGGCTCTCGCCTCAATTGCCGCCGTGGCTGAGGTAACGCTCATAACGCGGCGCGCTGAGGATGAGATGGGTACGCAGGTAACGCTTGCGGCGTCTAAGGTGCTTGACCACACCCCCGTGGCTGCGCCTGTTGGCACAAACTTTTTTGTACGGAACCTCTTCTTCAATGTACCGGCGAGGCGGCGCTTCCTGAAGAGTACTTCCGTGGAGCTAAAGCATATTGTCAGCGAGTTTCAACGTGTTGCGCTAGCCAACCCGCAGGTGGCTATGCGCCTATCGCACGATAGCGCGGTGCTATACGACCTACACGTATCCAATCGCAAGGAGCGCATTCTCGCCCTCTTCGGGCAGAAGCTCGAAAAGAACCTCCTCCCCATAACCGTTCACACTGACCTTGTGGACATTGAGGGGTTTATCGGAACGCCCAAAGCGGCAAAGCGGAGAGCCGGGGAGCAGTTCCTCTTCGTCAACGCACGCTTCATGCGTAACCCCGCCCTCAATAGGGCCATCTACGCCGCATTCGAGAAGCTGATAGCCACCGACATGATGCCTATCTTCTTCGTTTTCTTCACAGTTGACCCCGCTACCATCGACGTGAATATCCACCCGCAGAAAACGGAGATTAAATTTGAAAACGACCAAGTGATATGGCAGCTGCTGCACTCCGCCGTGCGGGAGGTGCTCGGGAAGCATAGCGGCATGCCGCAGATAGATTTCAGCACACCGCCGCTCACCTCTAGCAGTTTCTTCCCGCCCTCCTCCTTTTTCTCTATCTCGGAGCAGGAGCGCACGGAGTCGGCGAGCGCGCTGGCCGATGCTCCTTGGCGAATGCCCAATACGGCAAAACCAACCGGGGACGGAAGTATGCGCAGGGCCATTCCTTCGCAGATGAACAGCCTTTCGCAGCCGCCCTCGCTCACGTCGCAAGCCGCCCTAAGCAAAGCTTTCCAGCTTGCAGACCACTACATCGTGACCCCAATGGGCGAGGGGCTTGTTGCCATCGTGGATCAGCATAGGGCGCACGCCCGTATTCTCTACGAGCAGCTCTGCGCGGCAGCGCCTCAGCATGGCGTTTCGCAGCGCCTTGCCATGCCGATTACCATTCCCCTTAACGCTACCCAACGCGCCGTGCTGCAAGACTTCATTCCAGAGGCGCAAAAGTTGGGCTTCGCCGTTCAGCAGCAGGATGCCACCTCCACCCTATCCCTGCTCGCAATACCCCACTGGCTATCACCCGATAAGTGTGCCGACCTTGTAGTAGAAATGTTAGATACAGACCACTCCACCAACGAATCGGCACACGCCGAGGCGCATGATGACTACCTGAAGCACTTGGCCTTTGCCGCCGCCATTGGTAGGGCGCAGTCCCTCGCGGAGCAACAGCTACAGACGCTGCTCCACGACCTCTTCGCCTGCCATGCGCCCGCCATTGACCCTCTCGGCTCCCCAACGTATATACTGCTCAACGAGGATGGGGTGAAGGATCTTTTCGCCTCTGCTGCATCCAAATAGAAAACAAAACAGATGTCAAGCTTCACTTCTAGTCAACCGGATTTCATGCGCCAGACACCCGTGATGAGCAATTTAATCATCATCAACGTGGTCATGCTGGTCGCCACCTATACGGCCAGCCGCGTATTCCACTTTGACCTCATTGAACTCCTAGGGCTGCACTACCCAGAGAGCGAATACTTTAGACCGTGGCAGCTCGTCAGCTACATGCTTATGCACTCGGGCCTATCGCATCTGTTCTTCAACATGTTTGCTCTTTGGATGTTCGGCCGCACGCTGGAGCATGCGTTCGGCAGCAAACGCTTCTTGTTCTACTACCTCTTCACGGGCCTAGGAGCTATGTCGCTGCATCTATTCGTTCTGTTCCTACAAATTTACCCCATGCAGCGCGCCGCCAATGAGGTGATGCTAAACTTTTCCCCCGAGGCATTCGCGGCGTTCATGGATAACTATTTTCCTAACATGCTGAACGTGCCGGCGAGCACCGTTACGGATGCCTCCACGGGTGGCACCATTATGTACCAGTGCATCCATCGGGTGATGGACATACCGACCGTAGGTGCATCTGGCGCGGTCTATGGAATTCTGTTGGCCTTTGGGGTGCTATTCCCCAACGTGCGGATTTTTCTGCTCTTTCCGCCGATACCCATCAAGGCAAAATGGTTTGTAATCATATTTGGTCTCATCGAGGTTTACCTAGGATTTATGCAGCCGGGCAGCGGTGTGGCGCACTTTGCGCACGTTGGCGGCATGCTCTTCGGCTATCTACTCCTACGCTACTGGAAACGCAATGGCTCTATTCGACAATACTACGTATAAGGTGAACTCATGGGCGAGGAAAAATAATTTCCCGCCCATGCTGGTATGGCTTATCGGCATTAACCTTGCCATTTTTTTAGTCTACAATATTGTTGACAAATCGCTAATTCTCTTTGGGTCTGCCTCCCGCATGCCGTTTCGGCTGCTCGCCATGCCCACCGATTTCTCCCGTCTGCTTTTAGCACCATGGACCTTGGTAACCTCCATCTTTTTCCACGAAGGGGTATGGCACATCCTTTTCAATATGATATGGCTATGGTTCTTCGGTCGCCTATTCCTGCAACACTACTCGGCGCGGGAACTGCTGAGGGTGTACCTCCTCGGAGGCATTATCGGGAATCTGCTCTGCATGCTTGCCTACGCGGTGTTTCCATACTTCCACGGAGCTGCCTCAATATCCTATATCCTCGGGGCATCGGGGGCAGCAATGGCCGTAATGCTAGCCATCACCATGCAGAGGCCGCGGGAGAAGGTATACATTTGGGCGTTAGTAAGGCTCGAGCTTCGCTACTTCGCCATCATTGTGGTGGCCATTGACCTGCTGAGCGTTACGGGTGCAAATGCAGGCGGACACATTGCGCATATCGGAGGCGCAGCCGTCGGCTTGCTCTACGGGCCAACCCTGCGTTTCTTGAAAAGAATAAGGGGCAAAAAACGCCCGCACCAACGTACCCACAAAACGTTTTCTTTCAAGGGAAAAGGCAGTGAGAATCGGAAGCGTAAGCAGTACGCGAACGCGACATCTTCATCTCAGAACTCGGCTTCGCAGCATCAGGAGCAAGATGAGAAGCAGCTCAAGGCCATCCTTGACAAGCTTGCCAAGGGCGGCTACGGGGCGTTGACCACCGAGGAGAAGGAATTCCTCTTTAACCATAGGCGTTGATGAAACGATTGAGAAAAATTGTCAGAATCATAATTATCGTCATCAACTGCTTAGCGGCCTCAATGCTGCTGCTAAGCTACGCCGCCCCCTTCGTAAATCCAGCAGATTTTTGGCCGCTGACGGCCTTCGGGGTCATCTACCCCTTGCTGCTCGCCATTAACCTCGTCTTTTTGGTGCTGTGGATCATTCGGTGGAAGTGGTGGGTTCTTATTTCAGGGGTAGTACTCGTCGCGGGCATTCCGCTCATGATGAATTTCTTTCGCTTCAGACTCCCCTCCCCCCCCTACAATGGCGACCGGGAATTCACGGTGATGAGTATGAATGTCAACCTCTTTCGCCTCTACTCCTGGAGCAATAAACCTCCCACCATGGACTCCATCGAGGAGCTTACCCACAAATCTCGTGTTGACATTCTCTGTTTGCAGGAATTCTACACGAATACAAAAGATTTCACCGAGGAGGACGCACGCATCCTCTTTGGCGACACCGCCCACATTCACTACATCTCCACCACGAGCAACTCAGGATTTGGCATTGCCACTTTCTCGCGTTTCCCCATCGTAGCGAGCGGCGAAATCCACTTTGAAGGGTCGGCCAACGCCTCTATCTTTACGGATTTGCTAATCGGAAATGATACCATTAGGGTTTACAACACCCATCTCCAGTCGTATCGTCTCAATAGGAGGAACCTTGAATTCATCAAAAATCCCGATTTCCGTAAGGGTAAAGAGCGCATGGGCGAGGTTATAGATTTGTTCACCCGAATACGAGAAGCGGTGGAGAAGCGCGCGGTGCAGGTGTTGCAGGTGCGGGCGCACATCGATAGATCGCCATACCCTGTCATCGTGTGCGGCGATTTCAACGACTCCCCTATCTCGTTTACCTATCGACACATGCGGGGCGACCTACGTGATGCCTTCCAGGAAGCTGGGGACGGCTTCGGGTCTACCTATAAGGACATATTCCCCTCCTTTCGGATCGACTACATTCTGCACTCCGACTCCCTCTCCGCGCTTGACTACATGGTCGTTCCGTGCGACTACTCCGACCATAATCCTATTCTAGTTCCCTTTAACATTAAACACGATGCGCAGTAAAGATTATATACACCCGCTATTGACCATTTGCATTGCTAGCGTTCTTTTGGTATTCGGGGGCTGTTCTTCCAACGGAAACGTGAAGTACAGCCGCTTTGCTGGTAAAGCTCTAGGCACGTACTACAGCATCACCGTTGCCTCTTCAATGGCGGATTCTGTTGTGCAACAGACCATAGACTCAACCTTTAGCGCGGTGAACTACCTGTTCTCTATCTACGACAGCAGCACCGTAATATCCCATTTTAACCGCGCTAAGGAGTACGTTGTCAACGCCGAGTTTGCTGCCCTCCTCTCCCTCTCGCAGCGTATGAGTGAACTGACGCAGGGGGCCTACGACCCCACAGTTGGAGCCTTGGCGCGGCTGTGGGGATTCGGTGCAGACCAATTCAAAGCTGTAGATACCGCAGCACTTGCCGCCGCGCGCACCTACACGGGCTACAAACATATCCGCGTAAGCGGTGACACGGTGTTTAAAGATGACCCACGCGTGGAGCTAACGCTCAACGCCATGGCCAAGGGCTACGCTTCCGACCGTATCGCAGCGGCGCTGCAGCAGTGCGGCTGCACAGCCGCTATGGTGGAGGTGGGCGGTGAAATCGCCACCTACGGCAGCAGCCCGCGGGGCGATGCGTGGCGATTAGGCATTGATGCCCCTGAAAAAGGCAACATGCCTGGCGAAAAGCTCATCACTACCTTTACGCTCGACAGCGGTGGCATTGCCACATCAGGCAACTACAGAGAATTCCAAGAGTCCAATGGGAAGGAATGGGGCCATACCATCAATCCCACTACCGGAATGCCGGAACGTAACAACCTACTGAGCGCAACGGTGGTGGCTGGTACGTGCGCCGTTGCCGATGCGCTGGCCACTGCCATGATGGTGCTAGGCCCTGAAAAGTCTATGGCGCTTGTAGAGGAAACCGATGGAATTGAGTGCGTGCTTCTTTGCCTTGACAATGGCGAGCTAAAGCAATGGGCTTCGGCGGGCATTAAGGGAACAGAGAATCAGTAAGGGATAACTGAAAAAGACGAGCGGCGGCAACACTTTGTAAAGGTGTTGCCGCCGCTCGTCTTGCTTTACATCCTTCTAGAATTGCACTTTTAACGTACCCTCTCGCCCATTGCGCAGAATGACAATATCAGCTGTATCGCCCGGGGCCAAACGGCTAATCTCCCCCTGTAGCTCTGTAACCGAGTTGACGCTGCGCCCATTCACAGATCGTATTATATCCGTAACTTGTATGCCCGCCCTATCAGCCGGTCCATTCTGGTAGACCCCCGCCACCAACACGCCACGCATGTCGCCGTCAGCGTACTTATCGGCAAGCTGTGAATTCAAGTTGGTTATGTTTACGCCTAAAACGACGTGCCGAACCTCTCCGTACTTCTTCACGTCGTCCACGAATTTCGTCACGATAGATTCCGGAATGCTAAAGGCATACCCCGCGAAGGCACCTGTAGGCGAAGCGATGGCCGTGTTAATCCCAACGAGATGCCCATCAAGGTCAACCAACGGTCCCCCGCTGTTACCCATGTTCACGGCGGCGTCCACCTGTATAAGCGACTCAATCGAGACCTTACCGCTCTGCGTGTTGATATTACGCGCTGTTGCGCTCACGATGCCCGCGGTGACGGTTGTCTCCAAATCAAAGGGATTCCCTATCGCGAGCACCCACTCCCCCACCCGTAGGCTATCGGAGTTGCCAAACTCAATGTACGGCAGCGGTTTATCAGATTCTACTTTTAGCAATGCGAGGTCCGTTGCAGGGTCTACTGCCACCACTCTTGCCCCGAAGCTGCGCTTATCGGGCAATGAGGCCTCTATGGCGCGCGCATTCTTCACCACGTGGAAGTTGGTTACGATATACCCATCCGCGCTAATCACCGCCCCGGACCCTGAAACCTGCACCTGCTGCTGCACATTGGGCTGAACACCGAAAAAGAATTCAAGGATGGAGCCTCTGTATGGGCTTTCACGCTCCACCACCCCCAGCACGCGCACATGCACCACCGCGGGGGAAGCCTTCGCCGCTGCATCAACAAAATAGGGCAACGCCCCTGCATGGGCTGCCCGCCCCCCGACAGGAGTAGCCGCCCGCTGGATTATCTCATCGTTGGTTGTGCCTCCCATCTCCGTTTGCAACGCCTTGGGCTGCATTCGCACCGCTGCGTACCCACCCCCAATGCCGCACACTACAGACAGCACGACCACCAGCCACACAGGGACACTACTTCCTTTCACTCTCATTTCTATCGTTGTTATTTACCTTTCCTGTAATAAAAATCGCCCTCCGCGATGCGCTCCGCACCGCCCGAGAGCCAAATGCGTTCAAAATTCTTGCCGTCAGCGTCCAATGCATACGCCACCTCGAGCCTTCCTCCTCTAGGGTAAAGCGTTACGCTTCCCTCAGCCTCCCCGCTGCCTACTGCAATGGATAGCGCCGTGGCCACCGCCCCCGTGCCGCACGCAAGAGTCTCCCCCTCCACGCCCCGCTCGTAGGTGCGTAGGTGAACCTCCCCTTCTTCAACGTAATACGCATTGACATTCACCCCTCCTAACTCTCTCTGCACACCCCATCGCAACGGCTTTGCCCATGCGCAAAATGCCTCATCGTCAGAAAAACGTTCCTCTTTCACAAAATGTAGTACACCAGTGTCCACAAGATAACCTCCGAGTTGCACATCAAAGCGCGGCTTGGCTGCATTGGGCATGTGTATAGCGACATCACCGCTCGGCAGTATACGAAAGGAGACATCCCCCACGGGGGAGTGTATTACCCCTTCACTCGCGGCCCACCCATGCTCCACGGCGTATCGGGCTACGCACCTCGCTCCATTGCCACAAAACGAGGCGGGATGCCCATCTGCGTTGTAGTACTCCATTGACACTTCCCCGTGTCGCTCCGATGCGACCAGCATAAACCCATCAGCCCCTACCCCGAAATGCCTATTGCATACGCTTCGAATGAGCTCTTGCCTCTCCTCTATTGCGAAATTATGGTTTAGGAACGATGCTGCAACTGGCTCTACAACTATAAAATCGTTGCCCGCACCGTGCATCTTCGTAAAATGCAATTTTGCTCCCATAAACTCTATACTCCTACCGTTAGAAAACGAAAAAGCTTACCGTTTGTTGACTGTACCTCAAGTCGGAGACCATTGACAATCATTGGACAATTCGCTGCGCACGAACATACATTTACGGTTCTGATTAAATCCTTCGCCTTTCGCAGCAGATTTTGTACCTTCGCAATCGGGACGAGCAGAAAAAATGCGATGCGAAACACGATAAGGTTCATAGTGCTGCTAATGGCATTTACCACTGCGTGGGCAGTGGCGAATGGGCAGCCTAATAGGAAATACTCCACCACAAGCAGGCGAGCGATAGAGAACTATAAGGAAGCTGTAACCGCCTTTGAACTTGGCGATTACGGTGCTGCACTTAACAACCTTTCCCGCGCTAAGCGGGCGGATAGCCAATTCATTGAGGCTTACCTACTCGAGGCGCAAGTCCATGAACAGCTGGGCAACTACTCTAAGGCCTACGAGCTGAATTTAGCTGCCAATGCAATCGACTCAAGTTTCTTCGCGCTAACACGACTCTTTGCAGGGCGCTGCGCGCTGAAGGCCGGCATGCACGAGCAGGCAATTATCCAGCTTGAACGCTACCTTTCCCGCAAAGCCGTGCCCCCCTACCGAAAAATGCAGGCAGAACAAATGCTACGCAGCGCGCAGTTCGCCCGCTACGCTGTGGCCCACCCTGTGAAAATAGCTCCCAAACCGCTCCCAACAACGGTAAATAGCATCCACGATGCCTACTTCCCATCGCTAAGTGCCGATGAACTCACGCTTACCTTTACCAAGCTTATGCCCCTCCCCGGAATGCCTATTTCTCGCAATCGTGACTACATGCAGGAAGACCTCTACATCACCCATCGTGTCGCACTTGACTCGGCGTGGAATGTGGCTGAGCCCATCGGTGACCCCGTCACATCGTCCGATGCCAACGAGGGGGCACAATCCATCACGGCAGACGGTAAACGGATGTATTTTACCAAATGCCAGGGCCAATGTAATATATACTACTCCGATAAGAACGATAGCGGTGAATGGTCTCGCCCTCGCGCGCTGCCCGCCCCAGTAAATCTCACGAATAGCAGCGATAAGCAACCCTCCATCTCTTCCGACGGCCACACCCTCTACTTCACGAGCAACCGCAGCGGCGGCAAGGGGGGCTACGACATTTGGCGCACCACACTCCTCCCCGAAGGGCGATGGACTACCCCCGAAAACCTCGGCGACACCATCAACACCCCCGGAGATGAGCAATGTCCATTCATCCATTTTGACAACCAAACGCTTTACTTCTCCAGCAATTGGCACCCCACCATTGGCCTTCAGGATATTTTCATGAGCCGCAGAAAGGGAAAGAAAGAATGGACAACGCCCCAAAACCTCGGCTACCCCATCAACACCCCCTACGATGACATCGGCCTTATTGTCTCGCCTCGCGCCAAAGATGCCTACTACGCTTCCAACCGGCGTAGCGAGTGGGGCCTGGACCTTTATACCTTTGAACTCCCCGACTCGCTGCGCCCAACACCAGTCTCCTACGTTAGGGCGAAGGCTGTAGATCAGCAAACCAAAAACTTTGTCCCCGCCGAGTGCCAACTCATTGCGCTCACCACGGGCGACACGCTCATGTCGCCCATCGCCGATGCCAACGGGGTTTTCCTTGTATGCCTCCCCATGGGCGAACGCTACGGTCTCTTCGCCTCGCACGATGGCTACCTTGACCACTCAGAGCATTTTGATTTTAAGGCCATGCACGATGCTACCGCTCCGCTACAGCTTCGCTTCGAGATGATCCCCATCAAGGTTGGCAACACGATAACGCTGCGCAATGTCTTCTTTGAGCTTGACTCCGATACGTTGGCGAAGGAGTCGTACCACGAGCTGAATCGGCTAGTTTCCACCATGCGCCGCTACCCTCGCATGAGAATTCAAATTGAGGGGCATACAGACAATTCGGGTACGCCTAGCTACAACCTAGACCTCTCTGAGAGGCGAGCGCGGAGCGTAAAGCGCTATATCGTTGATACCGGCATCTCTCCCTCGCGTATACAATGCGTGGGATATGGTCAAACGCGCCCTGCCGCCGACAACGCTAGCGAGAAGGGCCGCGCCGCGAATAGAAGAACCGAATGCAGAATTATGGAGCTGTAGTGGGCGGTACTTTTGGTCGCTACTAAAAACGCATGAAGTAAGAGGGCAGTATCGTAGCGGATGAACAACCACATCTTCTACCGAAAGAAAAAGGGGCGAACCGAATGGTCCGCCCCTCCACTTTTTTTACAAACCAACTATATTCCCTCTATCGTTCCCTCCTCCACCCAGCCCCTCGCCCCATCGGGAATCTCCACCTCCCACCAGCCGCCTATACGCTCCCGCAGCTGCACCTTTGTGCCTGCATGTAGCAAAAAAAGATCTTTAGACGCTGCGTCTGGAGAACTCTTCACCGACACCACCGACTGCATCACTATCGCCGACTCTGGCCTATTTATCAACACACGATGCCTTCGTGAAAACGAAAACGACATTACTCCTACCGCCAGCAATAGCAACCCGCATACTCCCGCCAGCACCCAGCGATTTCGTCCCACGTAGAACCTAAATAGTACTAGCACTACCGCCACCAACGTGAAGCACACCAAAGAAATCCAACCCCACCCCGCCTCAGTAAACCATAGCGGGATCCCCTTGAACCAACGGACTATAGGCCACTGCACCGGCACCGTCAGCCTATCCTGTGCATACGTACGCGCCAACGCTAAATTCGCCTCTGCATCCTCATGGTTCGGATTAACCTTCAGCGCTCGCTCATAGTTCAGTATCGCCTTTGCGTACTGCGCCTGGCGGTAGTACGCATTCCCAAGGTTATAGTATACCTCTGCATTGTACTGCCCACTCGTGAGTATCGCCTCATACACCATCGCTGCACTGTCGTATTGACCTCGCTCGTAGAACTTATTGCCTAACAGAAAAGCATCTTCCCCCTCGCCATGCGCCGTCGCAATGCCCATAGCCATGGCTACCAGAAAGCATACCCCTCGCAGCATCACCGACACCCCTTTCATCTCTTTCATTTACTTCCCCTTCTTTTGCCTACGGCTTCCACCTCTTTTCAACCATGCATCAAGCCCACTGATAACCGCCAACGCTCGCTCGTAGCTCTCGTGCGTTTTTGCAGCATCGTCTCTCACTCCGTACCGAGCATACTCGCACTCCGCTATCGCGTCGTGCACCGCTGTCACCTGCTCCTCTGGTACCCCACGGATGCGTAACGACTCACCTACGCTTTCGGAGCTTAGCTCGTGCTGCTCCAAATGGAGCTTATCGCCTAGGTAGCCCCAAAGCGCTCGCAGCAACTCTGCATAGAATCCCTCGTCTCCTCTATCCATCAGTTCCTTCGCACGGCGCAAACGCTTCTTTGCCAGCCCGCTCGCACGCTTATCCCGAAGCAGCTCCCCATCGGCTTCCATGCGTTGCTTCTTCGACAAGTACACCCATGTGCCAAGAGTCGCCAGCACTAGCAGGACTATCCACCATAAGTAGAACATGCCTCCCGTGAAGCTCTCTCCCTTCGTGTACAGCTTTCCACGCGTTGAATGGATGTGTCGTATGTCGTTCCCTAGCACCTGTACGTCCTCTTTGCTGCCACCTCCACTCACCATTACCGGTGCGCCACCACCCTGCCCCGGCGTAACATGTAGCGTATACCCCTTTACCCTTGACGTCTCGTATTTACCGCTTGATGGGTTAAAATAGCTGTAATCATATTCAGGTATCACCACATCGCCTGGCGCACGCGGTATCAGTACGTACTCATACGTTATACGCCCCGTCTGGTCGGCACCCTTCACGGAGTAGTTCTCCTTCACCACGGGGTCGTACGCCTCCACAGTGTTCGGAAATGCGATATCGGGCTTCACGAGCGCATGCATATTACCCACTCCCTCCACGGTTATTGTGTAGGTTACCGCATCATTCGTCTCCAGCTCCTCTTTATCCACTGTTGAGCTCGCTGAAAACTTCCCTACAGCCCCCGCAAAACCGCTCGGTTTACCCTCGGCAGGAAGTGCTTTAACATTCAACTGCTTCGTGGCCCCACGCAGGGCAATGGACGAGGTTGAATAGCTCCCCATAAACTCTTCAAAAAACGAACGCGTCCGCTCCCGAACCCTGTACTGCACCACCGCCTCCAGCCCATCTAGTTTTTGTACGCCTGCCTTCTGTGGGTAGAGTAAATAGGAACGCAGCACCCCCACGTTGTACTCCTTCCCATCGACCACTGTTCGGCTAAAGCTCACTTGCGCGGGCGTTGGTATCTCCTTTACCCAAAAACCATCAAAACTCGGAAACTTGATGTCATCAAACCCTACCAAGTCTAATCGGGTATATATCTTAACTGTCGCCAGCACCGCCTGTCCAACGTACGCTTCGCTTTTGTTTAGCTCCAGCGTAACAAAAGCATCTTTCCCAGCCGCCGTATTACGATTTGAGCCTTGCCCCTGCGCATCGTCTCCAGTCACATCTCCTCCACCGCCCGGCGTTGCCGATGCCCCTGTGGACAGAACGCTTATCACAAAGGGTTCACTCGTTATTCTTCCCTTTTCCATTTCTGCCCGCGCAGCGCCTATCGTTAGATCTCCCGCCTCATCAGCCCTGCACACGTAGCTATACGTGTACGATGTCGACTGACTTACCTTTCCATTTATCACTGTCATCTGCCGGGACGACCCTACCGCAGGTCCAAATAGCATCTTCACTTTACCCCACTCCGGCGGATGGAACTCCTTGGGCTTCCCTGGCAGCACAAACGTCACCTGGAACTGCTGGCCTTCGTATAGTGATTGCGGAGCTTGTACCTCTATCTCCTGACCACACACCACCCCCGCCATCAACGTAGCTAGTAGTACTGAAAGCCCTCCACAGACCCAACGCCGCAACTCTTTTCCCATTGACATCGCCATTCCCTCTACGTCAAATATCTTTTTCCTACCAATCCTTTTCAGGCTTCCGCGGCCTCCCGCCCTTTTGGTTCGCCTTCCGCACTTTCTCTGCCGCCTTTCCCTGCTGCTTTTCTAACGCTTGCAGTATCTGCTTCGCCTCCTCCTCGCTCATTGGACGCTCCGACTGCTGCCCATTCGCCTGAGGCTGTTTTTCATCTTTAGGCTGGTTCCCCTGGCTCTGCTGTTCATCATTTTGCTTCTGCTGATCGCTCTTGCCATCCTTGTTCTCTTGATCCTTCTGCTGATCCTTTTTGTCCTGATTTTGCTGTTGGTCTTGCTGCTGTTGGTTCTGTTGCTGCTTTTGTTGCTCCTGCTGCTTTTTTAACCTACGCAACGCCTCTGACAGGTTGTACCTCGCTTGTTCATCCCTTGGATTCGCACGCAGCACCTGCTTGTATAGCTCAGCGCTCTTGTCGTACTTTTCGCTCTTGAACAGGGCATTCGCCGCATTGTACATCGCATCCCATCCTAACTCCTCTTTTCCCCCTTGCTCCTCCGCCAATGTGACATACCGTTGTCCTGCCTCATCGTAGCGTTCCTGCTTATACAGCGATGCCGCCAAATTATACCGCGCTTTCGTGGACGTAGAGTCTAAATCAAGGGCCTTACGATACTCTAGCTCCGAATCTTTGTACTCTCCCCTCTTATACGTCCGATTCCCCTTGCGAACATGCCCGGCCGCGCTCTGGCCAAACGTCACCGCCATTGGCAATAGAGTCAGCAAAACGACGCTACACAATATCTTTATTTCCCTTCTCATCGCCTACGCTTCTCCTCTCACTGACCTATACAGCCGTTCTACACTGATCCATGGGTTCTTACGCTCCAGGATTACCGTGGACAGCACGAAACACACCAACGCTATCAAGAAAAAGAGTTGGTACTGCTCTCGGTAACTCGCGTACACCACGTCCTCAAATTCAGACTTCTGCATCTCGTCAATCTCCCGCAGTATCGGCGCATAGCCTGAACTCCCATTCGTTGCACGCATGTACACCCCTTTGCCCACTTCGGCCACGCGCTGTAACGTCGCCTCGTCGAGGTGCGTCAGCACCACATTCCCATCTGCGTCTTTTTTTAAACCTCCTCCAGCCTCGGGTATCGGCACCCCATTTCCCGACCCCATCCCCACCGTATAGGTACGTATCCCGCGCTCCGCTATCTTCTGCGCCACCGACACGGGGTCGTCCTCATGGTTCTCCCCATCGGAAATCACAATAATCGCCTTCCCTACCGACTCTATTGGTGAAAACGACCTACTCGCAAGCTCCAATGCCTCGCCCAACGCCGTCCCTTGCTCTAGAATCAGACCCGTGTTCACCGATGAAAGGAACATCCGCGCCGTCGTATAATCGTTCGTTATCGGTAGCTGCACATACGACCGCCCCGCAAACAGCACCAACCCTATCCGATCCTGACGCATCCGCTCAAGTAGCTTCGATATCTCTAGCTTCGCCCGCTCCAACCGACTCGGCTTCACATCCTGAGCATTCATACTATTCGACACATCCAGCACCAGCATGATCTCCACCCCCTCGCGCTTCGTCTTCACCTGGCGCGTGCCGAACTGAGGCCTCGCCAACCCTATTATCAATGCGCTCACACCCAGCAAAAAGAACGTGGATCGCACCCAAAATCGCACCCCCGACTCATGGGGCATCAGCAACCCGTGCATCTGCCTCGCGGCAAACGCCTCGCTGCGCCGCCGCCGCTGCCAACGGTACGTCAGAAGCAGCAGCAATAACGCCACCACCCCCAACAACCACCACAGCACCTCTACATTGGCAAACCTAAACATCTTCTTCCGCCCTCCTCTTCTCTATGGCAACTCTTGTACCAACAACCTTCGCACCACCATCTCACCCGCAAGCAGTAGCAACGCCCAAACCCCAAACTTCCAATACTCCTCCTCCTTCTGCGTCCTATCGTTAACCTGTATCTTCGACTTCTCGAGCTGGTCTATCTCTGCGTACACCTCTTTGAGCGCATCGTTGTCCGTTGCCCTAAAGTACTTCCCTCCCGTCATGTCCGCCACCCGCTCCAGCAACGCCTCATCTATCTCCACAGCCATGTTCTGGTAGCGAATCCCGAAGGGCGTTTGCACTGGGTACGGCGCAGTACCCTGCGACCCCACCCCAACAGCGTATACTCGCACGCCAAGCGTCTTGGCAATCTCAGCCGCTGTTAACGGTGCCACCTCGCCCGAATTGTTCACGCCGTCCGTCAGAAGAATAACCACTCGGCTCTTCGCATCGCTCTCCGCGAGGCGCGACACCGCCATCGCAAGCCCCGACCCTATAGCTGTGCCATCCTCCAGCACCCCCGACTGCGCCTGCTGTAGCTGATTGATTGCCGTGGCGTGGTCTATTGTCAATGGACACATCGTGTACGCTTCCGCGGCGAACATCACTATCCCTATCCTATCGTTCGGTCGCCCTGAGATAAACTGCGAACCTATCGTCTTCGATGCCTCCAAACGATCCGGCGTGAAATCCCGCGCCAGCATACTCGCCGACACATCAAGCGACATCACAATGTCTATACCATCCGTTGTAGAACTCCTCTCGCTACGGAACGACTGCGGACGTGCCAACGCTACAATTAGGAAGAACAGCCCTACCATACGCACCCCGAACAGCGTGTGGCGCATCCAGTTGTACCGGCTTGTTGGCACCGTCCGAAGTAACGCAAAGGACGAGAAACGTACGGCGTTCTTCTTGTCGCGATCTCGCCACACGTACCACGCCACCAGCAACGGTATAAGCAGCAACAGCCACAGCACCCACTTATCGGCAAACTCTATTCCTGAAAACATTACTCTTCCCTCCTTTCCAACGGGGTTGATGACACCCCTTCCCCACGGCGCGGCCCATAGCGTTCCGCATTCCGCTGCGCATTCTCCTCTTCGCTCTCGGTTCCTCTAGCCGCATCCCCCGACTCAGGATGCGCTGCGCCTTCACCCTCTGCGTCTTCATCCTCCTCTCGTTCCCCTGCATGCAGCACGGCGTGCACCTCCCGCACCAGCACCTCCGTGGTGCCAATCGAATAGAGACAATCCTGCTCCGTGGGCGCAAAGCGAGCAAACTTCGTTAAATCTGCCAGTTGCAATATACCATCTATCTCCTTGATCCACTCCCGCTTGCAGCGGCTGTCGGCTCGTAAATCGTTGACTATTTTGGTCGTTGTACACTCCATCGTGCGAATTCCGAATTCCGCCGCTAAAAACTCTCGCAGCGTATCGGTTAGCTCTGTGTAGAACTCCTTTAGCCCCAACGTACGCCACGCCTCCCCCTCGCGCAACCGACGCAGCCTATCCAGCGCCAACTCATCGGGGGGTACCAAGCGCCGCTTTGCCTCCACTATCTCCCCTTTGCGCATGTACCGCCGGTACATAACCACCCCTACAATCAACGCGGCCAGCACAAGCGCCCCCAGCAGCCATGGCCACACCTCTCCAAACGTTATGCGTTGCCTCAGAGGTCCTCTAATATCCTTTATATCCGCTGTCTCCGCCTCCCGCGGCGCTGGGTAAAAGTAAAGATCCTTAGGCTCGCTGAATAGGGTATCAAGCACCCCCGCATGGCGCACCAGCACGCCGAAGCGCGGCAAAACCACTGTGCCGCTATCGTAGCTCGTCACTACCATATGCAAGCGAAGGGCTACCTCTTGCGCACTATTCACCAACGTGTCAATCCGTGGCGCCTCCCATAGCTCGCCGCCACCCGCAATGGTGTCGGGCAGCTCCACAAAAAATATCTCTGCACCTCCCCCGCCCCGCGCCATCACGCTATAGCCCACCGTGTCTCCCAGCAATGCGCTATCGCGCGACAGTCGGGTGGTAATCGTGGCCTGCCCCTTCGCGACCACCGAAAGCAGCAATCCCAACGCTAATAACAGTACGTCTCTGCGCAACTTTCCTACCATGGCTCTCTTACCCCCTCCGCTTAAACAGCTGTATCAACGGCGGCACGTAGTCCTCCACTGTACTCAGCTCAGCTAAATCTACTCCAGCCTTGGAGCATACCCGCTTCAGTAGCTGCGTCCGCTCCGCCCACCCCTGGGCGAATGCCTCCCGCACGCTCCTACTCGACGTGTTTACCCACAGGGTCTCACCTGTCTCCCCATCTACCATCCGCATCACCCCCGCCTTCGGAAGCTCCGCCTCTCGCGGGTCGTACACCCGCATAGCCACCACGTCATGCCGCGATGACGCTATCCGCAGTGCGCTCTCAAACCGCGGCGAGCCCTCGCCATCAAAGTCGATGAAATCGCTCAACACGAACGCTGTGCAACGCTTCTTTATCACGTTGGTCAGGTAGCGCATCGCCATACCCACATCCGTCTTCTGGCTCTCCGGCTGAAAGCTCATCAAATCCCATATCACGCGCAGTATATGCTTTCGCCCCTTCTTCGGCGGTATGAATAGCTCTATCTTATCGCTAAACAGCACCACGCCTATCTTATCGTTATTCTGTATCGCGGAAAAGGCCAGCACTGCCGCCACCTCCGTCATAACGTTCTTCTTCGACAGTGCCTGCGTCCCGAATTGCCGAGACCCGCTCACGTCCACCAGCAGCATCACCGTCTGCTCGCGTTCCTCTTCAAATACCTTTATATGCGGTGTCGTAAGGCGCGCCGTCACGTTCCAATCAATGTTGCGCACATCGTCTCCGTAGCGATACTCACGCACCTCGCTGAACGCCATCCCCTGCCCCTTGAAGGCACTGTGGTACTCCCCCGCGAATATCTGGTGCGACAGCCCCCGCGCCCGTATCTCTATACGGCGAAGCCGTCGCAACAGCTCCCGCGACTCTTCGTTCTCTGTCCTTTTCACACTCTAATCTCCTTTTCGCACCAAACCTACCTCCGCCGCAAACCTTACTACTACGGCACCTCCACCTTATTGAGCACCTCGGTGATGATATCCTCCGAGCTGATATTCTCCGCCTCCGCCTCGTAGGTGAGGCCTATCCTATGCCGCAGCACATCGTAGCATACCGCACGCACATCCTCCGGCACCACGTACCCTCTCCGCTTTATGAATGCGTACGCCTTCGATGCCATCGCCAGCCCTATGCTGGCACGCGGCGACCCGCCAAAGCCTATCATCGCCTTGTACTCTTCCATACCGTACTCCTCAGGCCTTCGCGTGGCGAACACTATATCTACAATGTAGCGCGCGATTTTCTCGTCGAGATACACATCCCGCACCACGCTGCGCGCACGCTCTATATCCTCCGGCTTAATCACCGAATTCGCCGTTGGGAATGTCCCGCCGATGTTCTGCTTTACTATCTGCTGCTCCTCCTCCTTGGAGGGGTAATCCAACGCCACCTTCAGCATGAACCTATCCACCTGCGCCTCGGGCAGCGGGTAGGTTCCCTCCTGCTCTATCGGATTCTGCGTTGCCATCACCAAAAAGGGCTTCGGCAGTGCGTAGGTCGTATCCCCTATCGTCACCTCTCGCTCCTGCATCGCCTGCAGCAGCGCACTCTGCACCTTCGCCGGCGCTCGGTTAATCTCATCAGCCAGCACAAAATTCGCAAATATCGGCCCCCGCTTCACCTCGAACACCTCCGACTTTTGGCTGTATATCATCGTGCCAATCAAATCGGCCGGCAGTAGGTCCGGCGTGAACTGCACCCTCGCAAATTTCGCCTGCACGATCTTCGACAGCGTGCTTATCGCCAGCGTCTTAGCCAACCCCGGCACGCCCTCCAGCAGCACGTGCCCATCGGCCAACATCCCTATCAGTAACGACTCCACAAGGTGGCGCTGACCCACCACCACGCGCCCCATCTCCATCGTCACCATGTCCAAAAACGATGCCTCCTTCGCTATCCGCTCATTCAGCTCTCGAATGTCCACTTCCTGCCGCTCTTCCATTGATTACTCCTGAAAATTTTATCTTTCCTCTTTTAACGCCTTTCCGCCCCGCGCATGCCGCTCCTCCTCGCCTCTGCAGCCATGGGGTCCGCCCCTCCTTCTAGCCCATCGTCACATGCTCTGCTGCATACCGCAAACGCCGTACCGTTTCATTAATGCCGAGCAGGTGGATTATCTCATGGATCTTTGCGCCCCGCGGCGCCCCGACCAACGCCATGCGCAGGCTGTTCATCACCTTCCCCATTGGCAGCCCCTCCGCCTCTATCGTCGCGTAGAGCCGCTGCTCCACCTCCTCGCCCGTCGCGGCCTCTGGCAAACCTTCAAGCGCATCCGCCATCCTCCGCACGTACTCCGGCGACTCCGCCTTCCAATGCTTCTTCACGCCCTGCGGGTCGTACGCCTCCGGCGCCTCAAATAGATACAGCACCTCCGGCAGCAAATCCGTCAGCAGCTGCGCCTTGTCGCGCACCGTCTCTACCGTCTCCTTGAGCCGCCCCTCATCCACCTTCAGCCCCCGCTCCGCCAGCAGTGGCCACACCCATGCCATCAGCACCTCCGGCTCAACACGCTGCACGTACTGATGGTTAAACCACTTCGCCTTATTGTAGTCAAACCGCGCACCGCCCTTGCTGCATCGCTCCAGCGTGAACGCCCCTATCAGCTCCTCCATGCTGAATAGCTCCTGGTCGGTGCCCGGATTCCATCCCAGCAGCGCCAAAAAATTCACCACCGCCTCCGGCAGGTACCCCTGCTCGCGGTAGCCCATCACCGTCTCCCCGCCCTGCGGATCCTGCCACCCGAGAGGAAACACCGGAAAGCCAAACTTATCCCCATCACGCTTGCTCAGCTTCCCGCTCCCTACAGGCTTCAGTATCAATGGCAGGTGCGCGAACTGCGGCATCGTGTCATGCCACCCAAACGCCTCGTAGAGAAGCACATGCAGCGGCGAACTCGCCAGCCACTCCTCCCCGCGTATCACGTGCGTTATCTCCATCAAATGGTCATCCACCACGTTCGCCAAATGGTACGTCGGAAGCCCATCGCTACTCTTGTAGAGCACCTTGTCATCCACCTGCGACGAATTGATCACCACCCGCCCGCGGATTAAATCGTTCAGCTCCACGTCCCGATCCGCCTCCACCTTGAAGCGCACCACGTACTGCTCCCCGGCATCCACGAGCCGCTGCGCCTCCTGCGCGCCGAGCGTCAGGCCGTTGCGCATCCCCATGCGGCTCGCCGCGTCGTAGCTGAAGTTCGGATCCCTCTCCCGCGCCTTCTCCAGCTCCTCCGGCGTGTCAAACGCGTAGTACGCATGCCCTCGCTGCAGCAGCAGATTCACGTACTCCCTATATATCTCACTCCGCTCGCTCTGCCGGTACGGCCCAAACTCCCCCGCGCTCGTCCCCACCCCTTCATCGATCGCTATGCCTAGCCACCGCAGAGACTCCACGATGTACTCCTCCGCGCCCGGCACGAACCGTTTCGTGTCAGTATCCTCTATGCGCAGCACCATCGTGCCTCCCATATGCTTGGCAAACAGATAGTTAAATAGTGCCGTGCGCACACCCCCGATATGCAGTAGCCCCGTGGGGCTCGGCGCGAATCGCACCCTCACCTTCGCCTCTCTACTCATCTCCTTACTTACTTTCTCGCTGCAAAATTAATCAAATTTGCAAGCATCTCACAACTCCCCATGCCTTTATAAACTCCTTTGCGCAGATTTTGGTTTAATCCCATAAAAATTTGGTTCGCGCGCATTTACCTAATCGTTCGTGCAGCTCAGATTCTAGGCGCCCGAAACCGCGAAACATCTTTAGCCTTCCTCCTGTCAAAACCTCCCCGTCCATTGCCTCCTACAATCTTTTGAATCCATCGCGCTTTTGAGCTATACCGTCTTATACCCTTGGCATGAAAAAAGCGCACCCCATGCATATCACCACCCCGCTGCCAACGGCAAAGTAAAACAAAACGACCGCCCGCCCACTGAAATGCAAACCGTGCGCCCCATCACCTGCCCCTCATTATTTCGCCGCCCTTGCAGCCCCATCCGCAGGATGGTCTCTCAGTAGACTATGGTTCACACCCTAGCAGCACGGAGCGGGGTGGAGCAGCTGGCAGCTCGTTGGGCCCATTACCCACAGGTCACAGGCTTGAACCCTATCCCCGCTACAGCGCAGGAAGAGTCAGTAGAGTATCCCAGAGAACCTTTCTTTTTTTCCCCCGCGCAGCGTGAAAAAAAATTGTTTCCCACCGCTTTTACTGCTACCTTAGCACTTAGGAAAACCAACGGGGAGGGCATACGGTATGGACACCACGGAGAAAGTATACACGGTAGAAGAGGTCAACGCCTTCCGCGCCGAGGTGCACCGCATTCTTATGGCAAGTGGTGAGAGTAAAGATTTTGCCGACTCTATAAGTAACTACAATGGGATTGTAATCCGCGGCAACCAGTACGAGCCCGACCGGCGGGGCACCGAGAGCGACATTA